>Ga0209567_10000117_pt1 | contig 40439 bp, 37 predicted proteins | sample COG_12_FD_184756 | JGI IMG/M metagenome (GOLD analysis project Ga0209567, IMG submission 184756) | Pelagic marine sediment microbial communities from the LTER site Helgoland, North Sea, for post-phytoplankton bloom and carbon turnover... | ecosystem: Environmental > Aquatic > Marine > Neritic... | reverse complement strand
CGAGGGCGCCGCTCCTACCAATCCCGGCACGGTCCCTGAAAACCCTTGTAGGAGGCGCGCCCCGCGCCGATGGGATCGCGGCGAGGGCGCCGCTCCTACAAAACCCGGCACGGTCCTTGAAAACCCTTGTAGGAGGCGCGCCTCGCGCCGATGGGATCGCGGCGAGGGCGCCGCTCCTACAAACCCCGGCACGGTCCCTGAAAACCCTTGTAGGAGGCGCGCCCCGCGCCGATGCAATCGCGGCGGGGGCGCCGCTCCTACAAAACCCGGCACGGTCCTTGAAAACCCTTGTAGGAGGCGCGCCCCGCGCCGATGAGATTGCAGCGGGGAGCGGTTACCGCTCGTTCTGGAAATAGCCGGTCAGTTTTGGCTCACTGCCGAAGATAGCGGGCTGGCCTCCGGTGTGTATGTACAACATCCGGCTGCCTTTGGCAGGCCTGGATGCGCGAGCGAATTGGAGCAATGCCGCCATGGATTTCGCGGTATAGGTTGGATCAACAATCAGACCCTCCATGCGGGCCGCGAGATCCATCGCTTCCATTGTTGGTGGATTGGTCCTGCCATAACCAGGCGGCAGGAAGTCGTCGACCAGTTTGATATCCGAATCTTCAACCGGTGATTCGACGCCGAGCAAACCGGCGATTGCCCCACAATGATGAATTATCCTATTGCGCTGTGCCGCCGCATCCCGGCGCACGCATACACCGGTTACAGACGCGGTGCTCCCCAATGCCTTCAAACCGAAAAGTAAACCCGCGTGCGTGTGGCCGCTTCCGGAAGCTACGACGATATCGTCGAATGCGAGACCGGCACGATCACTCTGCGCCAGGATTTCCTGCGCGCACATCACGTAGCCAAGCGAGCCGAGCGGCGGATGACCGGGTGCAAGCGGTATGATGTAGGGTCGACGCCCCCGGCGCTTCAGTTCTTCCGCGATCTCTCCCAGACGCCTGTCCGCTCCGGTTTCGTCCTCGCCCTCGTCGAAATAGTGAAGGTGCGCGCCAAGCATCCTGTCCAGAAGTACGTTGCCCGAGTTTCGGTACACCGCATCGACTCCGGGCACACGATCCTCTAACTGGATGTGACACGCCATGGACAACTTGCACGCCGCGGCCGCCGCGAGCCTGACGAAATTTGACTGTACCGCACCCGTAATCAGTACCGTGTCCGCTTCACGCGACACCGCCTCTCCCAGGTAAAACTCCAACTGCCGGACCTTGTTACCGCCAAACGCCAACCCGGTGCAATCATCGCGTTTGATATACAAATCGGCGCCCCCACAGTGAGCAGACAGGTTGTGCATTTGCTCTATGGGTGTGGGTTTATGCGCGAGTTCAACGCGCGGCATTGCCGCCAATCGACCCAAATTTTCAGGCATGCCTCAATTTATCCCGTCCAATATTGTTTGGCTACATCTATTAACAAAAGTAAAGCGGTACCTGCAAGAACAATCGTAATGATACTCTTGAACGTGCGCTCGCTGATTCTCGGTTCGAGAATTCTGCCCACCACCACACCCGCAATCGTGGCCGGCAGCAACTGCAGCGCCCAGCTGATTCCATCGTCGCTGATTCCCGGCGTGAACGCCTGAAACGCGAGGGCGGCGGCATAGGACGGCACGAACATGGTGAGAATGGTCGCGCGGATTTGCGCCTTGGAAAAGCTCTGGGTAATCATCCAGGCCGCGGGTACCGGACCCGGCATGCCGAGACTTGAACTCATTGCACCGGAGATCACGCCCATACCCTGGGCCATGCGCGGGTTGTAACCGGGTCCTTCACGCCTTATGGTGCGCTCGAAGGCTCCGGCGACGGTCAGCGCCATAAACGCCACGGCCACACCGGCCAGCAGTTTCAGCATGGCGATATCGATGCTGATGAATACCACTATACCAAGCGGTACGCCAACAAGCGTGCCCAAAAGAAACAGCTTCAACACCGGCCAGTCTGCCTGCCGAAACAAGGTAGGCGCCAGCAGCAGCGCGATGGCCAAGCTCAGCATGATCGACACCTGTATGGCGGCGGAGCTGTTGAGGGCGTAGAGCAGCACCGGTCCGGCAATGACGCCAAAACCGATGCCCGTCGCGCCCTGCAGCAATGAAGCAACCAGGACCGCTGCCTGAACGAGCCACCAGGCCGCATCCATCAATCAGCTGGCGTGCGCCCTGGAGCGATATACAGGCGGGATCTGTGGGTCAGGGCCGTGACGCCAATAGTTCCCGGGCTCTCTTGTACACCGGCACGTCGATTACTTTGCCGTCCAGTGAAGTCGAGCCCCGCCCCTTGCTTTCTGCTTCCTCGTACGCCGCAACGACGCGCGCCGCGTAGTCGATCTCATCCTCCGTCGGCGAGAACACCCGATTGATCAGATCCACTTGCGCGGGATGGATGGCGAATTTGCCCTTAAAGCCGATATGCTTGGATGCGACCGCGTTTTTTATCAGACCTTCCTTGTCCCGAAATTGGAAATAAGGGGTATCGAGAGCAAGCACCCCTGCCGCCCTAGCGGCGATGCAAAGGGCATTTCTGGCGAAGTCCACGTTTCCGTCGCCTTCCAGCCTCTGGATGGCCATGTCATGGGTAAAGTCCTCGGCGCCGAAAGCCACGGCCCAGATCCTCTCGCTGGCACGGCATATCTCATAACAGTTCACTATTCCCAATGCGGTCTCGATCCACACAACAAGCCCCAGTGTACCCGCACTCATGTCCTGCTTGCTCTCGAGTTCAGACAGGACGTCGCTGAGCCACAGGACGTCATCCGGCGTATTTACCTTTCCAATCGACACCCCGCAAACTCCGGGGCGCACAATAGATTGCAGATCCTCTTCAGCCAACCCGGTGTCTCGTGCATTGATCCTGGGCAGGACCGGAATGCCGGTATTGATCAGAACGCCCATTTGTTCGCGAACTGTGCGCCTGGCTTCGGATTTGTCCGCGTCGGCCACCGAATCTTCCAGATCTGGAACGAACGCGTCGGGCCTGAAACCCGCCGCTTTCTCAATCATTCGGGGTTGATTTCCAGGAATAAAAAGAAGACTGCGATACATGGATTCAACGGCGGGGTCAATGCACCATCAAGGTGACGACGTTAGAGTGAACCAACAGATACTGGGTTACACCGCCAAACACCAACTCCCGTGATCGCGCGTGGCTGAATCCGCCGACCACGAGCATCTCGACTGAATTCTCCGCGCAGCAGTCCAGTATCGCCCGCCCCACCGATTTGGTTTTCTTTGGGAGATAATGTACTTTGAGTTTAACGCCGTACAGGGCAAGGTATTCGGTCAGTTCAGGAAGACTGGCATTTCGCTTGTGCGACATGATAACGCTGACATCCTCCATCTGGGTCAACCAGGGCAGGGCCATTGCCAGCGCCCTGGACGCCTCCAGGCTTTCATTCCATGCAAACGCTGTGCGTCCGACCTTGTGTGGGCTCCAGTCCGGAGGCACCATGAGAATAGGCCGACCAACGCGCATCAGCAGCGATTCCATTCTTTCTCCAACGGGCGACCTCAGCAATATCCCTCTCCTGCGGGCGGGCCTGGCCGCGGCGATCACGTCGCAAAAGCGGCCGTGACGTATCAATATTTCCGCCACGCTCCCCGTCTCTTCCCGGAATACCGCCCTGACCTCGTCATCGCTCAGCGACTCACCGAATCTGATGCCATGTTTTTCACAGTATTCGGTGAACTGATCGCGTAAGGCTCTTGCATATTCCTTGCCGATCTTTTTGGTTTCGTCGGCCACTTTTCTCTTCAGATTTTCGGATACGTAGTCGAGTTCGTAGGGCAGATCGCCGCTTTTGGGCCGGATATGTATGCCCTTGATTTTTGCATTGAAGCGGTTGGCTACGATCAACGCCGTGTCCAGCACAGCGAAGCTGGCGTCGGTGCCGTCCAGGGGCACCAGAATAGACTTAACTGACATGAATCTCCATTACTGACTATCTAGAATAAACCTTCTACTTCACCCGAATCATTGATACGGATGCTGTTGGCTGCGGGGACCCTCGGCAAGCCCGGCATGGTCATGATCTCACCGCAAATAACGACCATGAAACCGGCCCCGGCGGACAGCCTCACTTCCCGCACCGGCAGCACGTGCCCGGAGGGCGCCCCTTTGAGGTTGGGATCGGTTGAAAAACTGTACTGCGTTTTTGCAATGCAGATCGGGAAGTGGCCGAATCCGTGCTCCTGGTATTCGCTGATCTGGGAGCGCACTTTCTTGTCGGCTATGACATCATCCGCGCCATAGATGCGGGTCGCCACGGTTTTTATCTTGTCCCACAGCGGCATATCGTCGTCATAGATGGGAGCAAACTGGCTGTTACCGCTGTCCGCGAGGTCGGCCACATGGGCAGCGAGTTGCTCCGTACCGGCACCACCGTTGGACCAATGCGTGCATTCGAAGGCTTCCGTGCCATAATCGGCGGCGGTCTCACGAACCGCGGCCACCTCAGCGTCCGTGTCTGCGACAAAACGGTTGATGGCCACCACCGTGGGCACGCCGAAGGATTTAACATTTCGGATGTGTCGCGCCAGGTTGGAACAGCCCTTTCTGACCGCTTCGACATTCTCGCTATTGAGGTTGTCCTTGCTTACTCCGCCGTGCATCTTCAAGGCTCGGATGGTGGCGACGATGACGGCGGCATCCGGTTTGAGGCCCGCACTGCGGCACTTGATATCGAAAAACTTCTCCGCCCCCAGGTCGGCGCCGAACCCCGCCTCGGTAACGACGTAGTCGGCGAGCTTCAGGGCCGCTTTGGTGGCGATTACTGAATTACAGCCGTGGGCGATGTTGGCAAACGGTCCGCCATGGATGAAGGCAGGATTGTTTTCCAGAGTCTGCACCAGATTCGGCGCCATGGCGTCCTTCAGCAGTACGGCCATGGGGCCCGGTCCCTTGACCTGCTGCGCGCGAATTGGCTTGCGGTCCCGGGTGTAGCCGACGATGATTTTACTCAACCGTTCCTGCAGGTCGTCGAGATCACGGGAGAGGCAGAATATGGCCATCACCTCCGAGGCAACGGTGATATCGAATCCATCTTCACGCGGGTAGCCGTTGGCTACACCGCCGAGGGAATTGACAATGGAACGAAGCGCCCGGTCGTTCATGTCGACGACTCTTCGCCATACGACACGTCTGCTGTCAAACCCTGCTTCGTTTCCCCAGTAGATGTGATTGTCCACCAGAGCGGACAACAGGTTGTGGGCGGCGCCGATGGCGTGGAAGTCGCCGGTGAAGTGAAGGTTGATTTCCTCCATCGGAACCACCTGCGCATAGCCCCCGCCGGCGGCGCCACCCTTCATACCGAAACAGGGTCCCAGGCTGGGTTCCCTCAGGCAAACCAGAGACTTTTTGCCAATCCGGCTGAGGCCGTCGTGCAGACCGACCGATGTCGTTGTCTTGCCCTCCCCCGCGGGGGTTGGCGTGATCGCCGTCACCAGGATGAGTTTGCCTTCGGGTCTCCCCTCGAGCGATTTGATGAAATCCTGCGACAGTTTCGCCTTACTGTTACCGTAAGGCTCGAGCGCGTCGGACGGAATGGCCAGATTTTCGGCAACTTCTGTGATGGGCTGCATGGAGGCAGCTCGGGCAATTTCAATATCGCTCATGTTTTCTCGATTTGTTTTTCGTTGGTTGATTTGGGTCGGTCGAAAGTCCAACCACCTGGGTGGAATTTATAGGCGGATTGGCACAGAAATAATCGTGCTATCCAAACTGGTCACCGACGGACAAATTGCTTGACGCGGCATATTCGCTTGCCGGCACCTTACCTGCATCGGCGCGAACTCGCATCACCCGGATTGCACCCTGCGATGCGGCAACGGTAAAACTTTCGTCATCGATGACAACGACTTCCCCAGGTTGCCCGCTATCCCCGGACAGCCGGGAGTCGTAGATTTTGACCTCAATGCCATCCCTTGTGGTCCAGGCACCGGGTTGCGGATTGGCGGCGCGTATAATGTTATATACCTCCTGCGCGCTCCCGGTCCAGTCGATCTCGGCCTGTTTTTTTCCGAACCAGGATTCATAGGACCCCTCGTCCAGATCTTGTTCGATCCTCGGGGCGTCGCCCTGTTTCACCCTCTCGAGGGACTCCATCATGGCGTCGACCCCCATGGGGAAAAGTTTTTTGAAATATACGTCGCCCAGGGTCTCGTCCGGCCCGATGTCACAAGTTTTCTGCATCAGGATGGGTCCTTCGTCGAGACCGTCATTGGGCCAGAAAATGCTCAGTCCCGTGTGGGTCGAACCCATGGCGATGGGCCAGTTGATGGAAGACGGTCCCCGATGCATCGGCAGCAGCGACGGGTGATACTGGAATGATCCCAGCCTGGGCGTATTGATAACGGCATCCGGAACGAACAGCAGCACATAGGCCATCATGCACACGTCCGCATCGAAGGACTTCATCAGCTCAAGCGATTCGTCCGTCTTCCATGAAGCAGGCTGATGTACCGGCAGATTGTGCTCCAGCGCCAGTTCCTTTAGCGGATCGACGGGCCTGCCTTCCTTGTCGGGCGCAACACAAACCGCGACGACGTTTTCCCCCTGTTCCAGCAGCCGTTCCAGAACGGCTCGTCCGAAGGCCTGTTGACCATGGACAACTATACGCATGCTTCTACCTCCTCGCTATGGACCGCTAAACTGCACCGGATTGCTTGATTTCGGAAATTTCGTCTTCCGAGTAGTGCAGCACTTCCGAAAGAATTTCATCGGTGTGTTCTCCAAGCAGCGGCGAACGCGTCACCTGTGCCGGCGAATCCGACAATTTGACTGGACAGCCGACCGTAAGATATTTGCCGCGCCCGGGGTGATCCACTTCAACTATCGTTCCCGTCTCTCGCAGCGACGGCTCCTCGGCGAGCTCTTTTATTGACAGGATCGGCCCCACGGGTATGTCGAGGGGGTTGCAGATTTCCATGACCTCGTACTTGGTTTTGGTCATGGTCCACTGCTCGATGGCATCGAAAACGTCGTTGAGGTGCGGCAGCCTCGCCGCGGGTGTGGCGAAGTCCGACGCTTCCTTCCATTCGGGCTTGCCGATGACGTCGCAGATCTTGCCCCATACCGCCGCTTGGGTAATGAAATAAGTGTATGCGTTGGGGTCGGATTCCCATCCCTTGCACTTCAGTATCCGGCCCGGCTGGCCGCCGCCCGAATCGTTCCCCGCCCGCGGCGTGGCCTCGCCAAAAGGAGCGCCCTCCCCGTACTGGGAATATTCTTTCAGCGGTCCGTGGGCAAGCCGCTGCTGGTCTCGAAGTTTGACGCGACAGAGATTGAGCACCCCGTCCTGCATGGCAGCGAGCACCCTCTGCCCCCGGCCGGTTTTTTCACGTTGAAACAGCGCGGTAACGATCCCCAGGGCCAGATTCAATCCGGTGCCGGAGTCGCCGATCTGCGAACCCGTGACCAGCGGCAGTCCGTCGCGAAATCCCGTAGTCGATGCCGAACCCCCGGCGCACTGCGCGACATTTTCGTATACCTTGCAGTCCTCATAGGGCCCGGGTCCAAAGCCCTTTACCGAGGCCATGATCATGCGCGGATTGAGTTCCTGGATCCTGTCCCATGAAAAGCCCATGCGGTCGAGGGCTCCCGGCGCAAAATTTTCGACCAGCACGTCGCATTCCTTGACCAGTCGTTCGAGCACATTTTTGCCGGTCTCGTTTTTTGAGTTGAGCGTCAGCGAGCGTTTATTGTGATTGAGCATGGTGAAGTACAGCGAGTCCTCGCCTTCTATATCCACCAGCTGTTTGCGGGTCGCGTCGCCGCTACCCGGGCGTTCCACCTTGATCACATCCGCCCCAAACCAACCCAGCAGTTGTGTGCACGTCGGACCCGATTGGACGTGTGTAAAGTCAAGGATCCTTACCCCTTCAAGCGCCTTCATTACTCTCAATATCTCCGAATCAAATTGAATCTATCAACCACAGGTGACAAACCGGTTTATGGAAGCCGTTGGTTTACTTGTACATAGTCTGGGCCTTCGTGCCCGGCGCGTATTCGTTCGGATCGACCCAGACATTGACGACCGCGCACTTTCCCGTGCGGGCAATTGCTTCGCGGGCGCGCTGCAGCGCGGGTTGAATCTCCTTCGCCTCACGCACCTCTTCCCCGTAGCCGCCGATCATCTCTCCGAACTTGCTGAAGGGCACGTCGCCCAGCTTATTGCCGACGTTGCCCCGTTCCTCACCGTACTTTGCAATCTGACCGTAGCGAATCTGATTCATGTGGGAATTGTTCCCGATCACCGCCAGATACGGCGCACCGAACCTCTGCGCCGTTTCCATATCGAACGCGGTCATCCCAAATGAACCGTCACCGTACAGACACATGACCTCCTTATTGGGATGAACAAGTTTCGCGGCCATAGCAAATCCCGTGCCTACACCGAGCGACCCCAGGGCGCCCGGATCCATCCATTGCCCCGGATTTCTGGGTCGCACAGCCTGCGCCGAAATCGTTACGATGTCGCCGCCGTCACCTATATAGATCGTGTCCTCCCCGAGGAACTCGTTGATCTCCCAGGCCAGACGATACGGGTGGATGGGATTCTGATCGGTCTTGAACATGGGCATCAGCTTTTCGAGCTTCACAGCCTCGATTTCACGCAACTGCTTCATCCACTCCTGCCTTGCCTTTCGCGCGCCGTCATCGATGCGGCCCGACGCGGCCTGCGCGACCGCGGAAAGAATGGCTCCTGGATGGCCTGCGAGACCCAGACTGATATCACGGTTTTTGCCAACCGTGGCGTAGCTCAGATCGATCTGCACCAGGATCGCCTTGTCTGAAATCCGCTTGCCATAGCCCATGCGAAAATCAAAAGGCGTCCCGACGATCAGTATCACGTCTGCATTCTTGAATGCGTCGCTGCGTGTACGGTCGAAATGGTGCGGATCGCCCTGCGGCAACATGCCGCGGCTTGCGCCATTGAAGTAAACGGGAATATCCAGAGCACGGACGAAACTGATTGCCTCTTCGTGACCCCGGCAGGCCCAGACCTGCTGCCCCATGAGGACCGCGGGGCGCTCGGAATTGATCAGAATGTCCGCCAGCTTTTCTATGTCGGCCGGGTCGCCGATGGAACGAACGGAGGAACGATACGCACCATCCATGGGAATCCTGGCCGATTCGAGAGGAATCTCTCGATCCAGGATATCCCGGGGAATTTCAAGGTACGAGGGTCCATAGGCGCCGTTGAAACACTCCCTTGCCGCCATGGAGATCATATCGGCGACCCGTTCCGTGGAATACACTCCCGATGAGAATTTGGTAATGGGCGCCATTATATCCACGTGGGGCAGGTCCTGCAGGGAACCCATCTTGTGCTGGGTCAGTGAACTCTGGCCGCCAATGTGCAGCACCGGACTTTCCGACCGGAATGCGGTAGCGATACCCGTCACCGCGTTTGTGCAGCCCGGTCCGGCGGTGGTAACGACGCAGCCGAGCCTGCCCGTCTGTCTCGCGTATCCATCCGCGGCGTGCGCCGCCACCTGCTCGTGCCGGACATCGACGATGCGGATACCCTCATCGAGGCAGCCGTCGTAGATATCGATGATATGACCTCCGCACAGTGTAAATATCGTGTCCACGCCCTCATTCTTTAGCGCCCTTGCAACCAGGTGGCCGCCCGACACGATGCCTTCATCTCGACTTTTCTGTGCCAGCGTATCGGTGGCCGTATCGGACAATTTCATTGCTTGCGTTGACATGTCGTTCTCCTCTATCTTGCTTTCGATCTTTTGCACACCGCTGGCATCATGTGAGGTAGTCCACGTAACGTCGGACATGCTCAGCCAGATTGAGAGCGTGGTCCCGGACCAGTTTTTCCGCTAGTTCGGTCTGTCTTTTTTCCAGTGCCTCGATAATGCGCGTGTGATCAATGATTGACTGCGATGCCCGATCACGCTCCTTGATGGTACGGGCCCGAATGGATTTCATATGAATAAATAAATTATCGGTCAGAGCTATCAGCAGACGGGATTTGCTGAGTTTGATGATGTTCTGGTGAAACCTGATGTTGGTCTCGGAGTATTCGTCGATTTGTCCACGCGCTTCGGAAGAATCGCTGTATGAATCCAGAAAGCCGTGAATTTCGCGAATCTCTTCATCAGTGGCGTTGAGCGTCGCCAGTCTGGCAGCCATGCTCTCCAGCGCCGCCCATACATGAATCATTTCGAGGATATCCGCCTTGCTTTTTCGCACTACGAACGCACCCCGCCGGGGCACGGTCTGGACGAGCCCTTCCTGCTCGAGGCGCGACAACGCCTCCCTGACCGGCGTCCTGCTTACCCCCAGCTTGTCGGCCAGGGAACGCTCGTCGAGGCGCGGCGGTTCGGCGTCCGTATAAATATCCATCGCAGCGATGGCATCTTTCAGCGCGTCATAGACCTTGTCTTTGAGAACAAAGTTCGCCGCTACCGGTGTCAGGGGTAATGTAGAGCGCACCGCGTTAAATCCTGTGATCCCTAAGATTCATCCGCTTCCGGTCCATCATCCGCCGCGGCAGATTTTTTCTTGTGTTTCATCATCTTTATCACGGGCAAAACGATCAACAGAACCGCCAGCACGAGGATGGTGGCCGACAGCGGGCGTTCGACGAAGGTGGCTACGTTGCCCTGCTCCGCGACCAGGCTCTGACGCAGAGCCCGCTCCGTCAGCGGACCCAGCACGATTGCCAGTACGGCTGGCGCGACCGGGTAGTTCAGTTTGCGCAGCAGGTAGAACACAACGCCGAATATGATAATCAGCCAGACATCATGAAGATCCTGGGTCGGCGCGTAGCCCCCGACGATGCAGAGCACGAATATGATGGGCGCGAGGATCGTAAATGACAGCTTGAGAACCGACACGAAAAGCGGGATGAAGGCGATGTTGATGATCACGGTGAATAAATTGGCCATGTACAGGCTGCCGATCAGACCCCACACAAATTCCGGATGGTTGACAAACAGGAGCGGGCCCGGCCGCAGCCCCCAGATGATCATCCCGCCCAGGAGAATTGCCGTGGTTGGTGAACCTGGAATGCCGAGAGTGATCATGGGCAGCATGGATCCGGTACTGGCGGCATTGTTCGCGGTTTCCGGAGCGGCCACGCCCGTGATATTGCCTTTGCCAAAACTATCCGGATCCTTGGACATGGTCTTGGCCACGCCGTATGCCATCAGGGATGCGGGGGTTGCTCCGGCCGCGGGCAGGATGCCGACGAAATAACCCAGAAACGAAGAACTGATAATCGTCAGAGTCGAACTTTTCAAGCGCTTGAAAGCATCGAGTATTCTCGACGCCGTGAATGAGGCCTGGGAAACCTTCACGTCGCCCTGACTGGTTTCCAGGGTCCACAATATTTCACCGATGCCGTATATGCCTATAGCCAGAACAAGAAAGTTGATGCCGTGGTAGAACCCCGGAATATCGAAGAAGATCAATCGGGGCTGACCGGAGATTTCATCCAGCCCGACCGCCGCGAACACCAGCCCCACTGCGATCGAAAAAATCGTCTTGGGGATGTCGTCTCCACCGAGACCGATAAATGTGGCGAAGGCGAGCATCATCAGGGCAAATTCTTCCTGCGGGCCGAATTTAAGCGCAAAATCAGCCAGCGGGGGTGCGAACAGCGTGAACAGAATCACCGAAATCGTGCCGCCGACGAAGGAACCGACCGCCGCCGCGACGAGCGCCCAGTCCGCTTTGCCCTGCATGGCCAGCGGACGGCCGTCGAATACGGTGGCAACGGCTGTCGACGCCCCGGGTATACCCAGCATGATTGAACTGATTGCCCCGCCGTACATGGCGCCGTAGTAGACCGCGGCCAGAAAGATGATCGCACCGGTGGGGGGCACCAGAAAAGTAACGGGCAGAAGGATTGCCACACCGTTGACCGAACCCAGCCCGGGCATGGCACCGACGAACAGTCCGATCACGCAGCCCAGCATCATCAACAAGAGGTTCTGTGGGGTTACCGCGGTCGCGAAACCCTGCATCAGGGCGTCAAATATTTCCACGGCGGCGTCTCGTCGGCATTGTTAGTTGTTGCCGGTCAGTAGATGATCCGGTAGAGCGGATAAAATAAGGGTTCGGAATATCCCTTGGGCAAAAGAATCCTGAGCAGCGCCTCAAAAAAGAAAAACAAAAATATCGGGGTAGCGACGGACAGGATCCCGGTCAACGGCCAGGAGTGACGCCCGACAAATCGGATGTAAAAGAGCAAGAAAAAAAATATGGCAAAGTAAATACCGATGACGTGAGTCAAACCCAAAAGTGCAACGAGTGAACCGACCGTGATGAAGTTGATTCGCCGGGTGTTTCTATCCATGAACTCGGCCTCGGAGCGGGATTGGGGTGTCGCTCGCCGCCACCACCTGTAGACCGTGACCAGGCAGCACAGCAGCATCACTGCGGACAGCCAGAACGGCCATGCGCCGCCGCCCGGGCCTCGATCCGGGATCCAGCCGATTTCGAGCTCGGTGCTCTTCCACATCAGACCGACTGAAAGCAGCCCCATGAGTATCGCCATCAGCAATTCCGCCGTGCGAGTCGTCATGAGGCCGCCTCCCGAAGGTTCGGATTGAACACGTCGCGCGTGTCTTTACTTAGGCGATCCGGGTGGAGTGGTTACTGAATCAGGCCCATGCCCTTGAGCAGCTCCTCGTGCTTGGCTTTCTCCGCAGCGTGATAAGCAGCGAGGTCTTCGCCAGCCAGCCACTCGTCACAGAAGATGCCGTCGCTGGCGCAGAAGTCCTGCCAGTCCTTGGAATCGAACACCTGCTTGAACAGGTCGATGTAGTAGGCCTGGGCGTCGGCCGACATCCCCGGAGGTGCATTGATGCTGCGCTGCATGAAGTAAACCAGGTCCGGGTGACCGGCTTCGGCAGACGTCGGCACGTCCGGGAACTGCTTCAGACGATCCGGCGTAAATGCGATCAGCGGACGCGATTTGCCGGCCTCGAAGAAACCCAGCTGCTCGGACGGGTTGTTAACCGTGGAATCGATGTGCTTCCCAATCAGGTTCTTGGCCACCGTGCCGCCACCCGGGAAGGGTACGTAGGTCACTTCGAATCCAAACTTGTTCTGCAGCATCCCGGTGAGCAGGGAGTCTTCCTGCCCCTGTCCGGTACCGCCCATCTTCCAGTCTTTATTCTTTTCCTTCACGGTCATCACATAGTCATCAAGCGACATGATGTCCGAATCGGAATTCACCCAGAGCAGGAAAGTGTCCAGGGCCATGCGGCCTATCGGTGTAAAGGTGCTGACGTCCACTCCCAGGCCAGGGTTCTGGAGCGGCGTGGTGTAGAAGCTGTTGAGAGTGATCATGACAATATGATCGTCGCCGCTTTTGTCCTGGAGATAACGCAAAGCTTCCGCACCGGAGCCGCCGGGCTTGTTTATGGGAATGAAAGGCTGATTGGAAAAATTGTTCTTTTGAATGATGCTTTGTATCAGGCGCGCCATCTGGTCAGCGCCGCCGCCCGTTCCAGCCATGATGATAAACTCGACCGGCTTTTTCGGCTCCCATGCAAATGCCGAACCGGCCGTTACAGCCAGTGAACACAGGGCGACCATAGGCAGCAGCACAAGTCTTCTTAAAATACTTGGATTCGTCATTGATTCCTCCGCTTGGTAGGTAATTTAATGAATGTAAATGTAGTTCTGGCATCTGGTATACAATATGCCTAACGCTGAGTTTAACCTTATTATTTCTAGGGTGTAAACTTTCGCGGCCGATAATCAGACGAGTTACAAAGCACTGAAATAATGATTGCAAATGACCTGAAATAATCTTTATAACTATCTGTTTTTATAAATTTTCAATAAAAAGTTGTATAGGCGATCGTTAATTTGAGTCACCCTCGCGACCCGCGAGACCAGAAACACCCTTTATTCGCGGATCAATTTAATTAATTTTTCTGGCAAAAAGAGCTGCGTATCATTGCCGCTTTCTCCGAACCCCTTCTCACAATTAACATGACAAACTGGATACGATTCACCCGACGGGGAAACTCGGGTTTCGGCACGCTCGACCACGACACCGTCTCGGAGTACGAAGGGGATATGTTTGACGATCCCCGCTTGACTGACCGACGGTATGATATCAGCGAGGTAAAACTTCTCGTACCTGTTCTTCCGTCGAAGATGATTGCCATGGCGAACAACTTCCACGCATTGATAGAGAAATTCGGGATGACCGTTCCAGAGGACCCACTCTATTTCCTGAAAGCCAACAGCTCCTTCCATCCCACCGGCGACCCGATCGAGCGCCCTGCCGGATACCACGGCAAGATAGTTTTCGAGGGTGAGCTGGGGATAGTAATCGGCAGACCTTGTAAAAATGTAACAGCCGAACAGGCCGGCAGCTATATTTTTGGGTACACCTGTATAAATGACGTTACGTCTATCGACCTGCTCAACAAGAATCCTTCTTTTCAACAATGGACTCGATGCAAGGCGGCTGACACCTTCGGTGGCTTCGGACCAACTATTGCGACGGGTCTACATGCGGCGGATATCCGGGTGAAAACGCTGGTCGACAGCAGCGAGCGCCAGAACTATCCCATAACGGATATGGTATTCACCCCGTCGGAACTGGTAAGTCGCATATCCTGTGACATGACTTTGCTTCCAGGCGACATCATCGCTTGCGGCACATCCGTAGGTGTCGGGTCCTTGAAGCCAGGCAATGTCGTAGAAGTGCAAATAGACGGGATCGGCACTCTGAAGAACGAGTTTGCAGGCTAGCCTGTAAATCAAGATGGATCCCGGGTAAAGACGCAGATACAAGGTCAGGTCTGGTTGAACAGCCGCACATGATTTCAATGACGACTGGCCGAATAGCCGTTTTCAAACGGTAAAAATTATAGGGAGTGTATGAGATGAAAATTTGTGTTGTCGGTGCTGGCTCCATTGGCGGGCTGCTGGGTGTGAAACTGTACAATCTTGGCGAAAAGGTCACGCTTATCGCGCGCGGGCCGCATCTCGAAGCGATCAGGAGCGACGGACTGAAGCTGCTCATGAGTGACGGCACTTTAGAGGTGGCACGGGGGATCGATGCAACCGACGACATGAGTACGCTGGGGCCGCAGGATCTCGTCATACTGGGCGTGAAAGCACACCAGATCGAGTCCATCGTTGATGACGTCGCGGGTCTGCTCGGTCCAGACAGCGTCCTTTTGACCACGCAGAACGGAATACCGTGGTGGTATTTTCAGAAACACGGCGGGAAATACGAGGATACGCTGGTCCGTTCGGTCGATCCGGACGGGCGGATCGCTGGTAGCATAAATCCGGACCACATTATCGGCTGCATCGCTTACCCCGCAGCCGAAATTACCCAACCCGGCACGATCCATCACGTCGAGGGTATCCGATTCCCCATAGGTGAACTCGACGGCAGCGAATCCCTCCGCGCTCGGGAGATATCCGACCTTCTCAGCCGCGCCGGATTCAAGTCTCCGATTCTTGCGGACTTCCGGTCGGAACTGTGGCTGAAACTCTGGGGCAACCTGACTTTCAACCCGATCAGCGCATTGACCCACTCCACGCTGGTAGACATTTGCCGCTACCCCTTGTCCCGGCGGCTTGCTGAACGGATGATGTCAGAGGCGCAGGACGTGGCGCACAATCTCGGGATCACGTTCCGTGTCTCTCTGGAGAAGCGAATACAGGGAGCGGAAAAGGTGGGTAAACACAAGACCTCCATGCTGCAGGACGTGGAATCGGGCAAAGCCATGGAAATCGATGCGCTGATCGGAGCCATCGCCGAACTCGGTGAATTAACGGGGACTTCGACACCGTCTATTGACGCCGTCTATGCTCTGATCAAGCTGCTGGACAAGACCGTCCAGGAAGAAGGTCTGTTCGTTAAAGGGCAACCCGTGAAACCAAAGGTGACCGAAGCAGATCATGCACATTCATCGGCTGAATCGCCCGCGGCGACCGGTTAGCCCGGTAAATGTTGGGGGCAGCCGCGTTGGGCTATCGAGAAAGAGCCTTTGCCATGGTTGAGCCGATGTGTATCGGTGAATCGGCGATATGGATTCCGCAACTGGCCAGCACCTCCAGTTTCTCATCGGCGGCGCCAGTGCCGTGCTGGACGATTGCCCCCGCGTGGCCCATCCTGCGGCCGGGCGGGGCAAACCGTCCCGCCACATAGGCGACAATGGGTTTGGCAGGCTTGTTGGTCCGGACATAATCTGCCGCATCTTCCTCCTCGGACCCCCCGATCTCTCCGATCAGCACCACGCCCTCCGTTTCCGGGTCCCGCATGAACAATTCCAGGCAGTCGGCAAAGCACAGGCCGTGGACCGGGTCGGCGCCGACACCGATACAGGTGGACTGACCCAGGTCATGGGCCGTGGTTTGCGCCACGGCTTCGTAGGTCAACGTGCCGGTGCGGGAGAGAATTCCGATCTTGCCCCGCTGAAAGATCTCCTGCGGCATGATGCCGATACAGCATTCGCCCGGCGTAATGATACCTGGAGAGTTCGGACCGATCAGTCGCGAAGACGAGTTTTCCAGAGCGCGCTTGACCCCGACCATATCCAGGACGGGGATCCGTTCCGTCACGCAAACGATCAATCCGATACCCGCCTCGATGGCTTCATGTATTGCCGTGGCCGCCTGGGCGGGCGGTACGAATATGACCGAAGCGTCGGCACCGGTATGGGACACGGCCTCGTCCATGCTATCGAACACCGGGAGGCCCAGGTGCTTCTTGCCCCCTTTACCCGGTCGGACCCCGCCAACCATTCGGGTCCCGCCCGACAATGCCTGCTCGGTGAAAAACGTGCCCTGCTTGCCCGTAATCCCCTGACAGATCACCCTGGTATTCTTGTCGACCAATACCGCCATGACCGGCTACCGCTGCGAACCCACGACGCGTTCCCACCACTTCCGTCGCACCGCGGTCTCCCGTTTCCGGGCCGATCGAACCGCCTTGTCGGCGGCGTCCGCGAGATTGTCGGCGAAGGTCAAAGCCGGACCCATGTCCTGCAGCCGCCTTTTGGCGAAATTTGCATTCGTGCCGGCAAGCCGGACCACCAGGGGCGTCTCGACACGGCTATCACGATTGACCATGATCAGGGCATCGGCGATGGTGTCACATCGCATAATACCCCCGCCGAAAACGTTCACCAGGACACTGTCCACACCCGGATCTGACAACACCAGCTTGAATGCCTGCCTGACCCGCTCTACCTCGGTCACTGGCGGTACGTCCAGAAAATTCGCCGGCTCGCCACCGATCAGCTTGATGGCGTCCAGGGTGGCAAGGCTCAGACCGGCACCGCTGGTGAGACACCCGATGTTTCCGTCCAGTTTGATATAGTTCAGTCCGTGTTGTGCCGCTTCGAGTTCACCAACCTGCAGCTCCGACGGATCGCGTAATTTTTCCATATCCGCGTGACGGAATAGCGCATTGTCGTCCAGGGTAATGGTCGCATCGAGGGCGACCACATTTTCACCAACGTCAACAGCCAGCGGATTGATCTCGACCAGTGACGCATCCTTGGAAGTGAAAAAGTCAAACATAGCGCGCAGAATTTTGTCGAGTACACCGGCCTGTTCGCCGTTAAGCGAAAGCTGATCTACAATTCTGGCCAGTCCATCCTGGCTGATGCCCTGCGGGATATCCAGAGGCAGTTTGAGGATCAAATCAGGACTGACCGATTCGACCTTTTCCCCGCCCGCTGCGGAGGCGATGACCGCCAGCCGACTCGTCTGTCTGTCAATCAGCATGGCGAGATAGAGTTCGCGCTGTAAATCGCCGGCGTATTGTTCCACGTATACACGATGGACGACCCGTCCCGACGGGCCCGTCTGCGGTGTAACGAGCACACGATGGAGCATTTCCTGAGCGGCCTCTCGAACCTCATCGACGGATTTCGCTACACGCACGCCGCCCTGGTCGGTGCGGGCATTCTCGAACTTTCCTAAAAAGCGGCCGCCGGCATGTATCTGCGCCTTGACGACCCAACGGCCGGTATCGAGTTTTCGAGCAACTTCCGCGGCGTCGTCTGCCGACGAGGCAACACCGCCGGCAAGCACTGGAATACCGATGCTTTTAAAGATCTGCTTGGCCTGATATTCATGTATGTGCATGGCTCAGCTCACTTGTAGCACGATCTTTCCGAAATGAGTACCGGATTCCATAGCTTTGTGCGCCTCCCCTGCCTTGTCAAGCCCATAGACCTCGTGCACCAGTGGCACTATGGTTCGATTCGACAAATGAGGTAATACTTCTTCAGTGAACTTGCGGCTTATCTCACCTTTCTCCGCGACCGGTCTGGGACGCAAAACCGATCCGATGATCCGCTGCCGTTTCACCATCATCAGGGCGATATTGAGCTCCGCCTTGGGACCACCCATGACGCCGATCTCGATCAGTCTGCCGCCTACGGCGAGTGCTTTCATATTACGCGCTAAATACGGCCCTCCGATGTGATCCAGAATAACATTGACTCCTTTTTTATGCGTAAACTGTTGGATCTCCTCGACGAAATCCTGGATTTTATAGTCGATAACCAGAGTCGCACCCTGATCCCTGACCCGACTCACTTTGCCGGTAGAAGCGGTAACGACAATGGGTGTATCGGGTTTCAATGTGGCGCACAGCTGGATTGCGGCCGTGCACACACCGCCGCCGCCCCCATGCAACAGGACCGTTTCTCCATTTTCAAGACGGCCGATCATGAACAGGTTGAGGTAGGCTGTAATATAGGTTTCGCAAACACATGCCGCCTCAACGAATGACATCGAATCGGGTATCGATATCAGATGCGCGGCATAGGCATTCACGAGCTCCGCATAACCACCGCCGCCTACGAGCGTCATGACCCGGTCTCCCACTTTCCAGCCGGTCACGCTGGAACCGAGTTGCTCGATCACACCGGCCACTTCCAGACCCAGAATTTCCGATTCCCCGGGGGGTGGCGGGTAGTTGCCTTGTCGCTGGATAATATCCGGCCGGTTGACCGAGGTTGCCATAACCCGTATGAGCACCTGATCGGCACCCTGCACGGGATCGGCGGTTTCGCCAAGGCGGAGCAGTTCCGGACCGCCAAACTCTTCCAGGAGTACGGCTTTCATTGGTGGTTTTTCATGAGGCTAATTGGTATACACTATACCAAAGACGATCGAACAACAAACAGTCCCGCAGCCCTGCCGTAAAATGCGTATTGGAGTACTACCAGGGCAGCAATTCCCCTGACATGTGCCGGAACTCGCCGCTCGACTCCAGAGTCAATTCGTCAATGCGCTGCAACAAACCCCGGGCGGATTCGTCGGGCTTCACCGTACCTGAATGATTGGTCATGTCGGTACTTACATAACCCGGATGAAGGAGTATGACCGCGACACCTTGGGACTTGAGGTCGTGCGCCAGCGATACCCCAGCAATATTCACCGCAGCCTTGGACATACGGTACCCGTAGTGGCCGCCTGAAGTATTATCGGTAATCGATCCCATCCTGCTGGTTATGATTGCCACCTTCGCACCTCGATTCAGCATCGGCGACAGGGCGCTGGTAACCCGCAGCGGGCCCAGGGCATTCACCTCGATTTGCACACGCATGGCATCCCAGTCCAGGTTATCCAAGGATTGCCGCGACAGGACCCCGGCATTGTTGATTAGCGTGTCAATCCGGATTCCGGCCAGTAAGGACGCAAGATCCTGCACCGACCAATCGGTGCCAACGTCGATACCGTCCACTATGCGTGCGTCGAGTCGTCTGAGTTCAGGAGAAACGTGGCGGCAAATTGCAATAACATCATCACCGCGCGCCATCGTCTGTCGCGCGAGTTCAAGGCCAATCCCTCTGTTCGCACCTGTAATAACGGTTGTAGTCATCGTGTTCACACAGAAAAGTATCAGTATTGAATATAGTTTGCTCGATGCCACGGTATACAATCTCAACCATGACAAAACGGCCGTTAACTCGATATATTATACAGGGCTTGAGGCGTTTGTCCGTTGTCATCGCAGCCGTTCTGATCATCCTGGGTTATCTTTTCCTTTTGAATTTTTTTGGGGAATTGTATGGTGTGGGAAACGGCTGGGACAATCCACTGCTGTGGTTTGCGTGCGCATTTTCAGCGTTGACCGTGCTTGTCGCGATATGTTGGGCGTTGACGAAACTGGCCGGGCGCTTCGCCGGGCGCAAACCAGAAAACTAAATTGAACAGAATCAGATAGCCATGGCACCTTCAGTAGAGACACTCAGGCATAAATTGTCGTTGTTCATGCAAGAACGCGTTTACACGGCTGAAGAGGCCGTTCGAAATTTCGTTGCGCAATCGCAAGATCGATGGGTTATCCCTGACCTCGTTGAAAAACTCAAGGCCGAGGCCAGATCAGCGGGTTTGTGGAATCTGTGGTGCCCTCACGCTGAATACGGGGCCGGCCTGAGCAACGCGCAATACGCGCCACTCGCGGAAATCATGGGGCGGTCGCTGATCGGCCCCGAGATATTCAACTGCAACGCACCCGACACCGGCAACATGGAGACGCTGATTGCCTTTGGATCGGACGAACACAAGAAATCCTGGCTCGGACCGCTCCTCGAGGGAAAAATCCGTTCCGCGTTCTGCATGACCGAACCGGACGTGGCGTCGTCGGACGCCACCAACATCCGCTGTTCCATCACCCGGCATGACAATGGGTACGTCATCAATGGCCGCAAGTGGTGGTCCACGGGCGCAATGGACCCGCGCTGCCGGATATTGATCGTAATGGGTAAAACAAATCCCGAAGCTGAGCGGCACAGGCAGCAATCCATGGTGCTGGTTCCCGTGGACACACCGGGGGTGGCCATCGTGCGCCCCCTCCACGTGTTCGGATCCGACGACGCGCCGCATGGCCATGCCGAGATCACCTTCGAAGACGTGCGCATCGATGCGGATATGCTGCTTCTAGGGGAAGGGCGCGGGTTTGAGATTGCGCAGGCACGGCTGGGCCCCGGGCGCATTCATCATTGTATGCGCCTGATCGGCTGCGCACAGCGCTCATTGGAAATGATGTGCAAGCGCGCCCATGTCCGTGTGGCCTTCGGCAAACCCCTGTCCGAGCAGGGATCGCTGCGCGAAGACATCTCACGATCGGCTTGCGACATCGAGCAGGGCCGGCTGCTGACCCTTGCGGCGGCAAGAAAGATGGATGAGACAGGAAACAAGGCCGCCAGGGACCTTATCGGTATGGCAAAGATCACCGTCCCCGCCATGGCTCAGCGCGTTCTCGACCGTGCCATCCAGATTCACGGGGCGAAGGGGTTGTCGCAGGACACCTTTCTGGCAGACGCCTGGAGTTACGCCCGCACCATTCGGATCGCCGACGGCCCGGACCAGGTGCACATGGACGCACTGGCCCGGCAGCTGATCAAGGCCCATGCGGACTGAAAAGCCAGACAAGAATACGGTCGAATCACCGACCGTCGACTGCGAGGCCCTGTCGGCATGGTGCGAATCTCATATCGATGGATTCAAGGGACCCGTGTCGCTGGAAAAATTCACCGTAGGGCAATCCAATCCGACCTATCTGCTGCGCGCAAGATCGGGGCGCTACGTACTCCGCCGTAAGCCCCCCGGGGCGTTGTTGCAGTCCGCTCACGCGGTCGACCGGGAATATCGCGTTATGCGTGCGCTGGCGGATACGGACATCCCGGTACCCAGGATGCATGCCCTGTGTGAAGATGACGACGCTACAGGCTCGATGTTTTTTATCATGGAGTATCTGGATGGGCGCACTTTTCTGGATCCTGCGCTGCCCGAACTTCAGCCGGGGCAAAGACGGGATCTGTATGAGCAACAGGTCCGGATCCTGGCCGGCCTCGCCAGTCTGGATCCGTCCGCTTTCGGGCTCTCCGACTACGGCAAGCCGGGGAACTATGTTTCCCGCCAAGTCAGCCGTTGGACCCGACAGTATCGCGCCACGGAAACGGGAGTCATACCGGAGATGGAGCACCTTATTGAGTGGCTACCCGAAAATCTGCCGACGGATGAAGGTCAGGTGGCACTGGTACATGGAGACTTCCGTCTCGACAACCTCCTCGTTCACCCTGCCCGTATGGAAATCATCGGAGTTCTCGACTGGGAACTATCGACGCTCGGGCACCCCTTCGTCGACTTTTCCTACTGGTCCACGATGCTGCGCCTGCCCCGGGATACGCATCACAAGGGGCTGGCCGGGCTGGACCGCAGTGCTTTGGGTATACCCGAAGAACGGGAATTGATCGATCTCTACCGCACACTGTCAGGCACTGAAGTACCTGGCGACTGGCCATTCTGGATCGCGTTTCACGCCTTTCGCTTCGCCGCCATCGTTCAAGGGGTCATGAAGCGGCACCTCGATGGCAACGCCTCCAGTGCACACGCCGTGGAGGTGGGCCGGATGGCCGGGCCAGTCGCGCGGCTGGGGTGGTCCGCGGTGACGCCGCATAATGAATGATTATCGACGGAATATCCTGATGGAACCCTATCACGATAGCGTGCACGGCATTACCACCATCGATGCCCAATACATAAAACCCGGCATCGCGTCGCTGCAGCTCGTCGTCGAAAACGGACACGCGGCATTCATCGATACCGGTACGACGAGATCGTTGCCTTTCGTACAGGATGTACTCGCAGCCAAAGGTATCGTGAATACCGATGTCGACTACGTTATTCCAACCCACGTCCACCTCGATCATGCCGGCGGCGCCGGCGCCATGATGCGGGCATTTCCCAACGCCACCCTCATCATCCATCCAAACGGGGCAAGTCACATGGTGGACCCCGGCAGGCTATGGCAGGGCACCCTGGGCGTTTACGGAGAGAAGGTCGCTGATGAGCTCTACGGTGAGGTGATACCCGTAGACGCGCAGCGCATACTGGTTGCCGACGACGGCTTCGAACTCGACTTTCACGGCAGAGTACTAAGGTTTCTTGACACCCCTGGACACGCACGCCACCACTTCTGCGTCATCGATACGGCTCACCACGTAATTTTCTCCGGGGATACCATGGGCGTTTCTCTCAGAATGTTCGACGGGCCGAACGGTCCCTTTGTATTTCCTACATCGAGCCCCGTCCAGTTCGAACCGGAGAAACTGCATGCATCCATAGATCGCCTCATGGCAACGGACCCGCGGCACATATTCGTCACGCATTTTGGAAGAATTGAAGCCAGCCGGCAGATAGCCGACTCACTGCATCGTCAAATAGACGGTTACGTATCGATCGCGAAAGGCCTAGACGACCCTTCCTATCCCGCTGAACTCAGGAGACGCATCGCGGACTATATGCTGGAAGAGGCTAAGTCCCACGGCGTGCCCCTACCGGACGATAAGATTCGCGCCGGCCTCAAGATGGACGCCGACTTGAATGCTGACGGCCTTGCCATATGGATGGAGAGGCAGCGGAAAAAACAACCTCAGTAAACGAGAGCTGGGTGCATATCGAATCGGCGCGAGGCGCGCCTCCTACGATATCACCGGGCGGCGGTTATGGCATTGTAGGAGCGGCGACCCGCCGCGATTGACCTGCGCTCCATGGACATACCCGGCTGTAGTCAATCCCAATCCTTGCCGAGCTCATACAAATTCACGCCGCACCTAACCCGCATATTGCACCAGACCGGCCGTGATTGTTTTCTATCCCCTGGATCTATTTCACCAATACACCGATTTGGATAGATTGATCAACAAGGACAGTTTGTCATCGGGGTCGGCCTATCCCGGCGCTGACTTGTTCAGCTTCGCCTGGGCTTGGTCTTCACTCGGACCGTAGCTATGGCTACGCTCCTCGCTCCAGACCGGCGCTCAGCCAAACCATGTCCTACGTCATCGCTCGGGATACTGTTGCAATATGCGGGCCAAACGGACGGCCGAAAAAAACAGCCCGGGACAACGCCCGGGCTGTTTTGTCCGTATCTGATTGCCGTGGTTACTTGTTGGCCCGGTTTTTCACCAGATTGTCGACCACCGAAGGATCCGCCAGCGTGCTCGTGTCGCCGAGGTTGCTGAATTCATTTTCGGCGATCTTTCGCAGAATGCGGCGCATGATCTTTCCCGAACGAGTCTTGGGCAGACCGGGCGCCCACTGGATGAGGTCCGGGGTCGCGATGGGTCCGATTTCCGTACGAACATGCTTTACGAGTTCCTTGCGGAGCTCTTCAGACGGCTCCGTGCCCGCCATCAGCGTGACGTAGGCATAGATACCCTGCCCCTTGATGTCGTGCGGGTAACCCACCACCGCCGCCTCGGCCACCGCATCGTGCAATACCAACGCACTCTCCACCTCGGCGGTGCCCATGCGGTGGCCCGACACGTTTATCACATCGTCCACACGACCCGTGATCCAGTAGTATCCGTCCGCGTCTCTACGGCATCCGTCGCCGGTGAAATAGTATCCCGGATACATCGCGAAATAGGTATCGAAGAATCGCTGTTGATCTCCGTATACCGTTCTCATCTGACCGGGCCACGGACGCGTAATGACCAGGTTGCCCGAAGCCTCGCCTTCCAGCACCTGGCCCTGTTCGTCCAGCAGTGCCGGTTCAACGCCGAAAAAGGGCAGCGTTGCGGACCCGGGTTTGAGGGCGGTCGCCCCGGGCAGCGGGGTAATCAGGATACCGCCGGTTTCGGTCTGCCACCATGTGTCTACGATCGGGCATCGATCCTCGCCAACCACGTGGTAGTACCACTCCCAAGCCTCCGGATTGATCGGCTCGCCCACGGTACCGAGCACACGCAGGCTTTTTCGGTTGGTTTTGGTAACGTATTCGTTACCGGACCCCATGAGCGCCCGCAGTGCGGTGGGGGCGGTATAGAAGATGTTCACCTGGTGTTTGTCGACGACCTGCCAGAAACGACTGGCGTCCGGATAATTGGGCACCCCTTCGAACATCAGCGTCGTAGCACCGTTGGTGAGCGGCCCGTAGACAATATAGGAGTGACCCGTGACCCAACCCACGTCCGCCGTGCACCAGTAGATGTCACCGTCATGATAGTCGAAGACATATTTGTGCGTGATTGCGGTGTACAGGTTGTAACCACCTGTGGTGTGAAGCACGCCCTTGGGCTGTCCCGTGGAACCCGAGGTGTACAGAATGAACAACGGATCTTCCGCGTCCATCTCTTCAGGGGTGCAGTCGGGGGACGCGCCGTCTACCAGTTCGTGATACCAGACGTCCCGTCCGTCATGCCAGTTCACTTCCCCGCCCGTCAAGCGCACCACCACCATGTGCTCTATGCTCGGTGTATTCTCGCATGCCTTGTCGGAGTTGGTTTTCAGAGGAATCTTTTTCGCACCCCGGACGCCATCGTCGGCGGTGATCAACACCTTGCACTTCGAATCGTTGATCCGGTCCTTCAACGCCTCGGGGGAGAAGCCCCCGAAGACGATAGAGTGGATTGCGCCGATCCTGGCGCAGCTCAGCATGGCAACCGCGGCTTCCGGTATCATGGGCATGTAGATGCATACCCGGTCACCTTTTTTGACGCCCAAGCTTTTCAGGCCGTTGGCGAACTTGCAAACTTCTTCGTGCAGTTCACGGTAGGTAATTGATCGATCTACCGTGGGATCGTCTCCCTCCCAGATTATGGCAATTTGGTCTCCGCGAGTGTCGAGATGCCTGTCGAGGCAGTTGTAGGAAACGTTCAGTTTCCCGCCCTCGAACCACTTTATCTCCGCCTTGTGGTAGTCATAGTCCATGACCTTGTCCCACTTCTTGAACCAGTGCAGAAATTCGTCGGCCTGCTCCGCCCAGAACCCTTCCGGATCATCGATTGAGCGCTTGTACATTTCTTGGTATTTCGCATCGTCAATGTACGCTGCCTTGGCGACTTCAGCCGGGACCGGATAAGTTTTCTCTTCAGACATTCTTTAGCTCCTTAGTTTTTTGGCATTCAACCTCGGACAGGTTACTCGGGCACACCTGCTTGTTTATCTTAGGGGCGTCTGATTAATTGTGTCATTGCGAGGAGTGGAGCGACACCGCAATCAGCAGTTTTTGTATGACAACAGTGCTGAATTGCTTCACTTCGTTCGCAATGGCGAAATACTGAATAAATCAGAGTTTCCTCATTTTTCGTCATTTAGACGACATCGGCTTTTATAATGAATCAACCTGCGGTTTCACCGCCGGCTCGTAATTGTAAATGCTGCGTCGTTCAACGCAAAGGGCCCGGATTCGATGAACCCAGGCCGGTTGTAGCGGTCTGAATAATACCCCGTCCCGGCAAATTTTCGGCACAGAATGCGCAAGGCCACCGAGTTCTTCAACCGGCACCTGGAATCCGACATCGTCGCGGTACTCGACGCATCCGCTGCGCTCGAGATCACGGAATTCCGGCTTTTTCAACTCGCATTCGAAGACTGGTATGGAAAATCCCCAAAAGTGGAATTCATGGAGCGCCAGTTCGCGGCTTACATGTTTGCACAACGCGTTCCGACCTGGGTCCGGCATTTTTCACGGAAAATACTGAAGCTGCAGTCTGAGGGCTCGCTGGATCCCAAATCGTTCGGCATCTGGAAACGGCTACCCAGCCGCCGGATGGTTCTGTTTGCCAAGATGTATACCGCAGTGTTGCTGCTGGTTTTCGTGCTGGCTTTAGTATCGATCTATGCGCTTCCTGAAAACGTTCTTGCCATGTTCGAAGGCTGCTATTTCCCCCCCTGCTACTAGTGTCCTGTCCCGTAAATAAGTGGTATTTAAGAGCCCCCAATGGGTTCAATACGAGGCGCAGTCCGCAGGGAATGGCTAGCCCTTTCCAAGGGCTGCAACGACGTAGTGGGTCCATTGGGGGACTCCCGCAGGGCGCGCCAATAAGCGCCCATTCGCGTTGTTCCCCCTCGTGGCTATGGATCGAATGAAGACCAAGTTCAGCGGGGCCTGGACCAGCCAATGCCGAGATAGGCGTTTCCAGGACACACTGTTTTTTGGACAAATCCATAGACCTCAATGTTTGCAATCCTTAAAAAGCATCCATAGTCGCCTGGTGAGAAATTCGGGCTACACCAACAATGTAGGAGGCGCGCCCCGCGCCGATTTTTCGCGGCGAGGGCGCCGCTCCTACGAATTAATTTGAGGAAGCCCGGGAAGAGCGCTTCGATTGACCATCAGAAGATTTCGATACCCAGAACATCCACGATGAATACACGCAAAAAAAACAGTAAGGCGATGCAGCCGAAAAGCAGGCGGACGAAATCGCTCTCGCCCTCTTCATTCCGATAGGTGAGCCCGTGATACGCCACGAATCCCGTGATCGCTAAAAAGATGATGTTCTTGAGTGTTTCGTCCATCGCCCGCTATTGTTGATAGGTTCGTTGCTCCTCGTCGATTTCTGGCAACCTCAGCAAACGCTCCTCGACGGGCTTTGCCATCTCCAATTTCAAGTACTCCAGGCGTTCCTTCACAGTGGGAGGTTTTTCCGGCTGCTTCCGCAGAAAACGGGTAAGCCAGTGCGGTCCTTCTCCGATCTCCTCGTCCAGCTCGAGCGCTTTCTCATAGTCCTGCATGGCCAGTTCGTACCGCCCCATCCTATCGTACAGGATGCCTCGGTTGGCGAAAGTGCCGCCGAAAAACGGCTGTAATTCCACCGCCCGGTCGAACCACTGCAAAGCCTCCTCGTTGCGGCCAAGCTGCATGAGCGCCCGCGCCTTGGCCCGGGCGAGGTACGGCGCCTCGGGATCCTGTTCGAGCGCGGTTTCATACTCGTCCAGCGCCCTTTGGTAGTCCCCATCCTCGAACAGTTTTTCCCCGGTGATGTACGCGTTCTGGCCAGGTGACGTTTCCTTGACAAAACTGTCATAGAACGACCAGCCGATCCATGCCACGACCATGACTATGGCCGTGTATTTCAGGAAACTGTAGAGTTTTTCATCCATGCTCAGGGATGCCCAGTCGTGACAGATTGAACAGCACGGAAAACAGGAAGCAGATGACCGCCGATACGAAGCGGGCGCGCTTTTTCTGCGCCAGGATTTCCTCTTCGCTCAACTCCTGACCCAGTTTTTTCTGCTTACGCCTTACACTGAATGTCCAGATCAGATTGCTCACCGGCCAGAACAGCAGGATCGCCAGCAGCAGGACCCACAGGATGAAAGCGGTCATAAGGTCATTTTAATCAAACAGGATAAAAAAAGGGGAGGGTCGCCCCTCCCCTTCAAATCACATCAGGCCCTGGAACCTAGACGGTATCGCTGGCTTCATGATGATCGCCGATGTCTTCGTAAAGCGCCTGAACTTCTGTCGTAGGCACCGTAGACATTTCCATCTTATAGGCCAGGAACCACATCATGAACACACCCAGTGCCCACCACAGTACCTGCCAGGCCCAGATGGACGGCATGCCAAAAGTCCACGTGGCATAGTCATTGGGATCACCAAAAATGGTATTTCCAATGACGGCACCCGGGCCGATGCCGAAGAAGAACCAGACCAGGGTGATGATCCACGCGACCGGAATAAGCCCTTTCTTGGCATCCGGCAGAGCGGCGTGCTCACGCAGGAAGTTGTGGAACTTCATCTTGTGTTCCATATCCGCCTGGTTTTGCGTTACCGCAGACACCAGGACCACGACCCCCAGGTTGAAGAAAATGCCCCAGCCCGCTGAATGCATGGTCAGCGGCCAGCGCCCCCAGGCGGTGATTCCCAGACTCTGTCCGACCGTCTCGGTGGAGATCACCGCAATAATGCCGGCAACCAACCCAAGGTTCAGCGCTGGCCGGGTAAACCACGGAAAGTAGCAAACAGCCATCAGCGAGGGCCACATCTGGAACCCGAAAGCGACCGCCAGGCCGCCGAGCAGCACCAGCGCGTCCTTGGACGTCGTGGCGACGACCAGCGCGGCGAGCACGATGATCAACACACCAAGCCGGCCAAAGAACTTCTGCTGTGCGTGACTGGCCTGCGGCATGAGGAAGTGCTTCAGCAGGTCGCGGGTCAGCATGCCACCGGCAGTCGACATATACGCCGCGCCCGTGGACTGCATCGCGGCCAGAGCGCAAACCGACAGCAGACCGACAAGCCAGGGTGCCGTGTCGGCCATCAGATGGATAAACTGCGGAACCAGCATGCCCTGCTTGCCCGCGGACTCCATCAGATCCTTGCCGCCAAGACCCGCCTGCATGACGTTGTTTACGTGCTCAGGATACGCCTCCATGAAGCCCAAATCGGCGCCCAGCAAGTGGCCGCCCAGCCCTTGGAAGGCGGTGAAAAAGAACAGGATGAATCCGATGCCGAACGCCGATGCCCACACCTGCTGGGGTGCGAACGGACGCGGATCGGTGTTGGAGAAGGCCCACATGGTGAACGCCGGGGACGAGTGGATGCCCATCAACGCGAACATATAGGTCAACACCATCATGCCGGTCCAGGCGCCGCCGACCGCGCTCGGGCCGCTCGACACGAACTGAATCACGCCGGGTATCGCAATGTAGTGGCTGTAGCCGTCTAGCGTCCGCTTCTGGTCGTATTGCGCCAGTGCGGCAATGCCCTGATTCAGGTTTTCCCATCCGCCCACGTAGCTGATGGCAATGATGCCAATGGCGATGATACCGCCCGCGAGCAGAATACACTGCACCGTATCCACGTATGCCACCGCGCGTAACCCGCCGGATGCCACGTAGATAAACACCACCGCGGACAGCAGCCACATGCCTACATCGACGCTGAGTATACCGTCGGTCAGCACGTTGAACAGGAAGCCCGAGGCGCGCAGTTGAAGCCCGAGATAAGGAACCGAAAAGCACAACGCCACGACGATGATCAACAGGCGAATGAGATCCGATTTCAGATAGTGTGACATCATCTCGCCCGGTGTCACGAAACCGAAGCGCTTGCCTAGCATCCACTGGCGTTTGAGAAACATCACGCCCGTGAACGGGATGGTTATGGCATAAAACGAAGCATAGGCGTACTGGAACCCGTCACGATACAACAGGCCCGGATGTCCCATGAATGTCCAGCCGGAGAAGGATGTTGCGGTTGCAGCGAGCACGAATACCCACAGCGACAGTCGCCGACCGGCGATGAAGTAGTCGCTTGCGGTCTTCGCGGTCATCGCTCCCTTGATGCCCCAGAAAATACAGTAGGCCCAATAGAGGATGACGAACACGAACAACCATACCATTTTTGCATCCATTGTTAGTTGCTCCCCCTTTGATTGATTGAAGGTTGGTTTTAAGGTTGGTTTTAGTGAACATCCCTGACCATGCTCGGGTACGAGTCCGTCGCATGAGTTCCTTGGAATATCGAAGCTCTTCGCAAGCAATTATCGTGCCTGTTTTCGAAATAAACAAATTGTTTATAGTTATTAACAGTTTGAAGTAATGATCTTAGGCGGCATGAACACTAAAATTTGTTACTAATCGTAACAACGTAACTTGGAGGTAACATGGTGCGCTGCACCAAACCTGGCCCGTACTTCTCATCGGGATCCACGACGATGGCGCAGCGCAGGCGCCGATAAACGCCGGGCTGGCTGGAAGTCACGCCTTGTTGTTTCGTGGCAGTCCCAGTCGCTGACGCTTTTCCCACAGTGTCTTCCGGCTTATGCCCAGGCGCCGTGCGAGTTCCGTCTCGGTCATGCCCGCTTCGTTTGCCCTGACGAAGTCCCTGAAGTACTGATCCAGTGAACCGGGTTGCGCAGGGCTGACGGCCGCTCCCGACGGGCTGTTGCTGACATCCAATGGCAGATGCGCGCTGTCTATCACTACCCCGTCACACAGGATGGCCGCGCGTTCGATCGCGTTCTCCAGCTCGCGCACATTTCCCGGCCAGCGGTACTTTCGAATTGCCTCCCTGGCCCGGTCGGACAACTTTGCCGGTGGCCTGTTGAGTTGTGCGCACATGCGCACCACGAGTTGATCGGCAAGCGCCAGCACATCCTTCCCGCGCTCGCGAAGCGGCGGCAAGGCGATCTCAATCACGTGCAGCCTAAAGTACAGGTCCTCCCTAAAGCGGCCGTCTCTGACATGCTGCGCAAGGTCCTGGTGGGTTGCGGCCAGCACACGGACGTCGACCTTTCGGGCGGTCGTCGAACCCAGCCGGCGCACTTCGCCGTCCTGCAACGCGCGCAGCAGTCCCGACTGCGCAGTGGGCGGAAGTTCGGCGATCTCGTCCAGGAACAACGTGCCGCCGTGGGCCGCCTCGACCAGCCCGGAACGGGCGCCGACCGCACCCGTGAAAGCGCCCTTCTCATGACCGAACAACTCCGACTCGATGAGCTCGCTCGGTATGGCACCGCAATTGACGGTGACGATGGGTGCATCTTTTCTGGGGCTGGCTTCGTGCAGCGCCCGGGCGACGAGTTCCTTTCCCGTGCCGGACTCGCCGAAAATCAGCACGTTGGTATCCGTAGGCGCGACTTTGTCAATCCGTTCAAACACCTCTTTCATGGAACCGCAGTTTCCGATCATGCCGCTGATCGGGTACTCCCTCTGAACATCCGATTTGAGCGCTGCGTTTTGTCGTTGCAGGCGGCTTTCCTTGACGATCCGTTTTACCACCATGATCAGCTCATCGTGGTCGAAAGGCTTCGCGATATAGTCCACCGCGCCCATCCTCATCGATTCGACGGCGGACTTGACGCTCGCATAGCTGGTCATGATCAGTACCGGGGTTCCATTGACTTTGCTGATGATGTCGGTACCGGCGGCCCCGGGCAGCCGCAAGTCCGCAATGATCAGGTCAAACGTCCTGGCGTCGTACTCGGCTTCGGCCTCCTTCACGGAGCCCACCGCGACGACATCATATTTGTGACGATTCAGCAGGCGCTTCAGCGCCGACCTGATGACGGCTTCGTCGTCGACTACCAGGATACGTATCATTGATTCGCCGCCATTTGCTGCTGCCCACTGTCCTCGGCGCGCTGCAGCCTGATCAGGACCGACGTGCCTTGACCCGGGGTGCTGCGGATGATGATCTGTCCGCCGTGTTCACGCACGATGCTGTAGCACAGCGCCAGCCCGAGCCCGGTCCCCACCCCGGGCTCCTTGGTGGTAAAGAACGGATCGAATACGCGATCCAGATCCTTTTCCTCGATACCGCTGCCAGCGTCTTCGACGCAGATGTCTACCCTGGCGTCATCTTCCTTTACGGTCACGCTCACTTTGTCATCGGATTGCGACGCATCGCAGGCATTGATCAGCACATTGACAAATACCTGCAACAACCTCTGCCGGTCGCCCCACACATGAATATCCCCCGCACAGAAAACATCGATGCGCAAGTGTTTCGCCCGTTCACTCAGTTTGACCAGCTCAATGGCCTCGGCAATGCAGGCCGAAAGCCCCAGCGTCCTGTAGTCGGTGTCTATCTGCCCGCCGTGGCTGAACCCGACCAGGGACCGCACGATATTCCCGATCCTCCGGGTCTGCTCCAGTATCTGGTTAACCGCGTTTTTGGTATCCCGGTCTTTGCTTTCATCACGAACGTTCTGGGCCAGACACGCGATGCCCGTAACCGGATTTCCAATCTCATGTGCGACTCCCGCGGCAAAACGCCCGATGGATGCCAGCCGCTCGCTGTGCATGAGTTCGGCTTCGAGCAATTGGGTCTCGGTCAGATCCTCGATAATGACGACCACCCCAATTTGCCGCCGTTCAGTCTGTTCCGGCTGCACGGATGGGATCTTGTCGAGCCGGGCCTTGTGAAGGTTGAACCACCTAGAATCGCCGTCGACGATTCTGCGCACCTTGTTTGCCCCGCTTTCCTCTGCGTGGAGGAACTGATGCAGCAATTCTCCCCACGGGTCCGGAAGATCTTCGATCTTGAGGCCGGTGGTCTCGTCGGCACGAAGCCCTGACATTTTCACCATGACCTGGTTCCAGATCACGACCTCTCCGTCCGGGCCCAGTGAGCAGACTCCAATCGGCAGATCCTGCAGTACCTGCCGGTGATATCGCCGCAATGTATCCAGCTCCGCGGCGACGCCCCTCAATTCCATCCTCGAGTCCTCGAGACGGGTTTCGATGATTTTGATGGTGTCGGCGAGTACGTTCTGAGTTGCATGATCGACCCGCAGTTGCTGATTGACCAAGGCGCGCGCCATCTCGGGCCCAAGCAATCCGGACAGATTCCGCTCGATGCGGTCCCGCAGCCGTCTCAGTTCCACGGGATTGGCCTCCTCGGGGCGCATACCCAGGTCTTCCAGCGCACGCGAGACTTCCTTTTGGGCCATATCCGTTCCTACCATGCGCCCGAGCTGTTGTGAGATTTCTCCCGTGGACCGTGCTCTCAACACGCCGCCACCCGTGGCCAGCAGTTCACGGGTGCACGCGTTCGCCGCCTCTATTTCCTCGGGTTTTTGTCGCGTAAGCAGCGAGACGACGACGAACAGAAACGAATTCACCGTCAGCGACCAGAAGGTAACGAAAGTCCACTTGTCCTGACCCGTGTACTCCAGCCAGGGGGTCAGAGTAAACCCGGTACGGAGCTGCCCCGCCTGCTCGAGCAGCGGAACGATGAGCGTGGCGAGCCACACCAGAACACCGCCCGCGAGACCGGCAAGGAAACCGTGCTGATTGGCTCGAGACCAGTACAGGACCCCGACGACGCCGGGAAGAAACTGTGCCACCGCGACAAACGAAATCAGACCCAGCTGTACCAGTCCCTGGTTGTGCTCCAGGACCACGTAAAATCCGTAGCCGGCCAGGATGATTGCAGCGATGACGATGCGCCTTCCCCACAGCAGCCACCGATATAGGTTCACGGTGGGGTCGGGGTAACTGGCCGGTAGAATGATATGGTTGAGGCACATGGCCGACAGGGCCACGGTGGTGACGATCACCATTGCACTGGCGGCCGATACGCCGCCGATAAAAGCAACGATTGGCAACCAGTTGGACCCACTGTTGAGCGTGATTCCGAGTACGTAGTAGTCCGGACTGGTTGGTGCATCGATGACCTGACCCGCCCATAGGATCGGGGGTATGGCCAGGTTCAACAGCAGCAACAGGAGTGGGAAGGCCCAGCCTGCGAAGGGCAGTGCACGGGGGTTCATGTTTTCCGTAAACGTCATATGGAACTGTCTTGGTAACAGGAACGCCGCGGCAAATGAAAGAAAGATAATGCTGATCCACGGGCCTTCACGCACCGGTTGGTACAGTGCCTGCAGCGCCTCCGGGTTTGCATCCAGCCAGGTGTTCATTCCCCCCAGCCCCCCGAATACGCCGAAAACGGCAAAAAAACCAACCACGAGCAGCGCCAGCAGTTTCACCAGTGACTCGAACGCGATAGCCACCACGAGTCCTTCATGTTTCTCCCTGGAAGAAATGTGGCGGGCGCCAAAGAGTATGGCGAACAGGGTGAGGATGACACAAAATCCGAGCGCCAGAACCTTTGGGGCCGCCTCCTGGGTGAGTACGCGCATGGATTCCGTAACGGCTCTGATCTGCAGCGCAATATACGGCAGGGTCCCGGCCAACATGAACAAAGTCACGACAATGCCGGCAAGCTGACTTCGATATCTAAACGCAAACAGATCGGCCGGAGAAGTCAACTGGTATTCGCGCACCAGCCGAAGGATGGGTTGCAGAAGGACCGGTAGCATGATAAACGCAATGGTCACGCCCACGTAGACAGCGAGGAAGTTGTAACCCTGGGATTCGGCGAATCCGACGCTGCCGTAGTAACTCCACGATGTCGCGTAAACACCCAGGGACAAAACGTAGGTCACGGGATGATATATTATCCGCTTCGGAACCTTTCCGAGTTCCGTCGCATAGGCAAGAAGAAACAGCAGCGACAAATAGCCGATTACGGCCAGAAAAAGATAAGTCAGGCTAAAAGTCATCAGTTCGTCGAGTCAAAGAATGCCAGGCACTGAGACCTATGACGAAAAACCAGAGCAGATATATGAGATACCATGGACTGTTATCCCGCGCCCAGGAAAAGATGAACGGCGAGGCAAACAACAACAGCGTAATCGCGACGACAAGTATGAGTCGCTCCCGCGGATGACGGCTGGGCGTGTCTTTCATAACGAGGGGCAAGATTAGCAAATTATGTTACGAAACGTAACAAACAATTCGAATTTAATCGCACCCATCATCAAATGGAATGTGTGGATCCGCCCGACGGCGTGTAACATTGCGGTAATATTCGAAAAAAATAACCGCCGTACAGGAACACTATTGACCGGTCCATGGCACGCTCGCTCTATCTGGTACTCTTTCTAGCAATCATTTGGCTGTTGCTGTCCGGTCACTACACTCCGCTCCTGCTTGGCCTGGGCGCGGCATCCTGCCTGCTCGTTTGGTACATCAGCGAACGCATGGATCTAGTCGACCACGAGGAACATCCCCTCCACCTTCACCCGATCAGGCTCATGCTGTACTGGGGTTGGTTGGGCGGTGAAGTCGTCAAATCCAACATCGACGTCGCGCGGCGCATCATCGACCCCGATCTCCCTATCCAGCCAAAACTGTTGAAGGTGCGCACCTCGCAAAGGACGGAACTGGGACAGGTAATCTATGCCAATTCCATTACGCTGACGCCCGGCACCGTGTCCATCGACCTCGAGGGCTACGAGATCGAGGTCCATGCACTGGCGGCCGATCCCGCGGAAGCGCTGCTGGACGGGGAAATGGACAGGCGTGTCAGCGCTGTCGAACGCCCACAACCCGACGACCCGAGGTCCGGACAGCGATGATATATATGATCACTGCGCTGGGTATCGTCGTCGGCATGGCGCTCGCCCTGTACCGCGGGCTGGACGGACCGACGCTTTACGACCGCATACTCGCCGTGAACGCGTTCGGCACGATGACCGTGCTGATGATCGCGGTGCTTGGATTTCTCATGGAGCGGCCGGATTTTCTAGATATCGCATTGGTGTATGCATTGATCAACTTCATTGGGACCATCGCGGTACTCAAATTCTTCGAGTATCAGGATCTGGGTAAACAGTCCTCCACACACCGGAACGAGAACGAATAGATGAGCGTTGTTCTGGATATCGCGACCGCGCTGTGTTTGATCGGCGGTGCCGCGTTCATCATCATCGGGGGCGTCGGGCTGATCCGGTTGCCTGATTTTTTCACCCGCCTGCACGCCGCGGGCTGTGGTGAGACCCTCGGTGCGTGGCTGGTGCTGCTGGGACTGCTGCTGCAGTCCGGTTGGTCGCTCATCTCGGTGAAGCTGATCATGATATTCGTCCTTCTGGTGCTCACCGGTCCCACCGCAACGCATGCTCTGGCCAAGTCGGCACTCCACGGCGGATTGAAGCCAAAACACCTGGAGCGGGATTGATGGAGGCGCTGGTCGATCTGGCTCTCCTGGCATTATTGACCGTGCTGGCCATTGGGATCGTGCGGCTGCGGTCCCTGTTCGGCGCCGCCATGCTGTTTGGAATATACAGCCTGTTGTGCGCCCTGATATTCGTGGTGCTCGACGCGGTTGACGTCGCGTTCACGGAAGCCGCGGTGGGGGCCGGAATTTCCACCATACTCATCCTCAGCACGCTGTCCATAACGGGCGCCCGCCTGGAGGTGAAACACAGCAGGCCCCTGATCCCGTTCCTGATTACCGCGGCCATCGGTGCGGCGCTAATTTATGCCTCGCTGGACATGCCTCTGGTCGGCGACCCCAACGCGCCGGCCAATCTGCATGTGGCGCCGGAATATATAGAAGGCACCAGAACCGAGGTCCAGATCCCCAACGTTGTGACCGCGGTGCTGGCGAGTTATCGAGGATACGATACTCTCGGCGAAGTGACGGTGATATTCACCGCGGGTGTCGGTGTGCTCTGCCTGCTGTCAAGGCGCAGACCAAGACGGAAAACGACGCGGCGGGGGTCCTGAACGATGGAACACCATATTGTTTTAAGAGTCGTGGCCAAGTCCTTCATCCCGGTGATCCTGCTGTTCGCACTGTACGTCCAGTTTCACGGGGACTACGGTCCCGGGGGCGGCTTCCAGGCCGGAGTGATATTCGGATCCGGCATCATCTTGTACGCACTGATATTCGGACTGCAGACCACCAAGAAGGTGTTGCCCCAAAGCATAATCCACCACATGACCGGAATTGGCGTATTGTTGTACGCGGGGATCGGTGTCCTGAGCCTGATCAGAGGCGGTAATTTTCTGGATTACAGCGTTCTGGGAGCCACCCCCGCGGCCGGTCAGCATATCGGCATCATGCTGATCGAACTGGGTGTGGGCGTCACCGTCGCCTTCGTCATGGTCAGCCTGTTCTACTCGTTTGCGGGTTATCGCCAGAAGGATCTGGATGATCCAGCGGCCGAAGATGACGACGAGCAGGACTCGATTGAGAAGAGCGATCAGCAATGACCTATATCGGTTTGTACAACTACTGGATCGTATTTCTCCTGATGATGACCGGACTGTACGTGGTCATCGTGAGCACCAATCTGATCAAAAAGATCATCGGTTTGAATATCTTCCAGACGTCCGTATTCATTCTGTACATTTCCATAGGTAAAGTCGCCGGGGGCACCGCGCCGATCCTAGCCGAGGGATACAAGATCTACTCGAACCCGCTGCCGCACGTACTGATTCTGACCGCGATCGTGGTCGGCGTTGCGACAACGGCGCTGGGACTGGCCCTGATCGTGCGCATTCACTCCGAATACGGTTCGGTAGACGAAGAAAAAATATATCAGAACGATCCCGTTGATTAGCACGCACTTTCCCGTTCTTCAAGTGGCGCTCCCGTTGCTCGCGGCGCCCGCCTGCGTCGTGTTCCGCCAGGCAACCGTGACCTGGCTGCTGGCGCTGTCGGTGAGCTGTATTTCGTTTCTTATCTCAATATCTCTGCTCTGGCAGGCGTATTCCACCGGTGAGATACGCTACGAACTGGGCGGCTGGGCGGCGCCCTGGGGCATCGAGTACAAGGTCGATGTGGTCAACGCGTTCGTACTCGTGATCGTGTCCGGAATGAGCTCCGTGGTCCTGGTTTACGCGCGGGAAAGCCTGCGATACGAACTCGGCATCAGGCGCATCCACCTCGCGTATACCGGGTGGCTGCTGTGCCTGACCGGCCTGCTGGGCATCACCGTGACCGGGGATGCGTTCAACGTCTTCGTCTTCCTCGAGATCTCCTCACTCTCGTCGTACCTGTTGATCAGCCTCGGGCCCGACCGCCGCGCGCTCACCGCCGCCTTTCAGTATCTTGTGATGGGCACCATCGGCGCCACGTTCATCCTGATCGGCGTAGGCCTTCTGTACATGATGACCGGCACGCTCAACATGGCGGACCTGTCAGAGCGCATTCCCGCGGTGTCGCACACCACCACCGTTCACGCCGCCTTCGCGTTCCTGGCGCTGGGCATCGCGCTGAAGGCGGCGGTGTTTCCCCTGCACTACTGGCTGCCGAACGCGTACACCTACGCGCCCTCCGCGGTGACCGCTTTCATGGCGGCGAGCGCAACCAAGGTCTCGATCTACCTCCTGCTGCGCTTCTTCTTCGATATCTTCAGCGAGTCGTTTTCGCTGCGCACCATGAGGCTGAACGAAATTCTTCTGATCATGGGCGTGGTGGCGATCTTCAGCATGTCCCTGGTTGCCATCTATCAGCACAACGTCAAGCGGATGCTCGCATACTCCAGCGTGGCCCAGGTGGGCTACATGGTCCTGGGTATCGGTCTCGCCTCTCCCACCGGCATCACCGCCGCCATCCTTCACCTGTTCAATCACGCGCTGATGAAAGGCGCGCTGTTCATGGCCCTGGGCTGCATGTTCTACCGAATCAAGAGTCTGGAATTGAACGATCTCGCCGGGATCGGACGAACCATGCCGTGGACGACCATGGCCTTCGTCGTAGGCGGGCTCAGCCTCATCGGGGTGCCCCTGACGGTGGGCTTCGTCAGCAAGTGGTATCTCATCCTCGCCGCACTGGAACGCGACTGGTGGTGGCTGGCGGTGCTCGTCGTCGCGAGTTCCCTGCTCGCGGTCGTTTACATCTGGCGCGTCGTGGAAGCGGCTTACTTCAAACCCGCACCGAATACCGAAGTAAACGAAGCGCCTTTGAGCCTGCTGATTCCGACGTGGCTGCTGATAGTCGCCAACGTGTATTTCGGCATCAACGCGCAGCTGACTATAGACTTTGCCAGCGTCGCGGCCGCGGACCTCCTGGGGCTGAGGTAGTGGAAACACAGATCGCGCTCATTCTGACGATCCTGATCCCGCTCTTCGGGGCCGTTTTGATCGCTGCGGCGGGCAGTCAGCCGAATTTACGGGAGGCCGTGACCATAGGCACCTCGGTGCTGCTGTTTCTGCAGGTGCTGTTCCTGCTCGAGCAGAGCGACGGCCAGGCGGTCGCCGTGCTGGCGACGCCGTTCCCCGGGCTCCCGCTGAGCCTCTCCACGGAGCCGCTCGGACTGCTGTTTGCAACGGTCGCGTCGGGGTTGTGGATCATCACCTCGATCTACTCCATAGGCTACATGAGGGGCAACAACGAGCAGCACCAGACGCGTTTCTACGTGTTCTTCGCGATCTCGATCGCCGCGGCGATGGGCGTCGCGCTCTCCGCGAACGTTTTCACGCTGTTCGTGTTTTACGAGGTGCTTACGCTTTCCACGTACCCGCTGGTTACGCACAAGGGAACCGACGAAGCCCGCCAGGGCGGCCGCGTCTACCTCGGTATCCTGTTGGCCACCTCATTCAGTTTTTTCCTGGTCGCCCTGGTGTGGACGTGGAACGCGGCCGGACACCTCGACTTCACGGCGGGCGGCATCCTGAAGGGGAAAATCGATCCCGCGTTCCTGCCGCTGCTCGTGGCGCTGTATCTTTTCGGCATCGGCAAGGCCGCCCTCATGCCCTTTCACCGCTGGCTGCCCGCGGCCATGGTGGCGCCGACGCCGGTCAGCGCGCTGCTGCACGCGGTCGCCGTAGTAAAGGCAGGTGTGTTCTCGGTGTTGAAAATTACCGTTTACGTCTTCGGCATCGACTTCCTGCGCGAAACCGGGGCAAACCGCTGGATGATGTGGGTCGCGGCGGCGACGGTGATCCTGGCGTCCCTTGTCGCACTCACCAAGGACAACCTCAAGGCGAGGCTCGCGTACTCCACGGTGAGCCAGCTTTCCTACATCGTATTGGGCGCCATGCTGGTGAATTCCGTCGCCGTTGTCGGCGCGGGGATGCACATCGCCACCCATGCGCTGGGAAAGATCACGCTGTTTTTCTGCGCCGGCGCGATCTACGTCGCCACCCACAAGACCGAGATCAGCGACATGGACGGGCTCGGAAGATCCATGCCGATCACTTACGCTGCCATGCTGATCGGCTGCCTGAGTATTATAGGACTGCCGCTGACCGGGGGATTCTGGAGCAAATGGTACCTCATGCTGGGCGCCGCATCCGCCGAGCAGTGGGCCATGCTGGCCGTATTCTTGATCAGCACCCTTTTGAACGTGGCATATCTGATGGTCATTCCGATACGGGGCTTTCTATTCCCCCCCAGATCTACTCCAGCGACGTCGAATGCGATCCGGGAGGCGCCGT
>Ga0209567_10000116_pt1 | contig 40793 bp, 36 predicted proteins | sample COG_12_FD_184756 | JGI IMG/M metagenome (GOLD analysis project Ga0209567, IMG submission 184756) | Pelagic marine sediment microbial communities from the LTER site Helgoland, North Sea, for post-phytoplankton bloom and carbon turnover... | ecosystem: Environmental > Aquatic > Marine > Neritic... | reverse complement strand
CTTTAAAAGTAGTTATTTTTTTATTATGTAATATAGAGACCAGTTTAATTTGAGAGGTTAATGTCGGGCGGGTTAAGTCCATGTATTTTACGAATTCAGAAAAACCATAGATTTTTCAATAAACTGTTGCGGGTTTTCGGCATGTAACCAATGCCCGGCATCATCTATGGTATCGAGCTCGGCTTTCGGAAAATGACGCTTAATTTCAGACAGGTCTTCAATAGTAATGTACTCTGATCTGCTGCCTTTTAAAAATAAGGTCGGGCCAGTAAAGGATTCCATATGGTCAAGGGATTCTCCAATTTCTTCCATTTTTTGTGCCAGGACGTCAAGATTAAAACGAAAGGCTAATTTTCCTTTTTCTTTCCAATGAAGGTTTTTTAATAAAAACTGCCTTATTCCCCAATCATGAAGATGCTCCGCAAGAAGAAAATCGGCCTGACTTCGAGAGGTAATTTCTTCCAGACGCAGGGTTTCTAAGGCATCAATAATATACTGATGATGAGGGGGATAAAATTTTGGAGCAATGTCGGCAACTATTAATTTATCAACTAAACCTTGATACATACAAGCAAAGGTCATAGCTGTTTTGCCGCCCATAGAATGACCCAGGATACAAGCACTTGAAAACTTATAATAGTTAAAATAGTGATTTAAATCTTCAGCAAGGATTGTATAATTAAACTCCTCAGACCAGAAGCTCTTACCATGATTTCGTTGATCTATAAGATGAACTTCATAGCCATGTTGTGCATATTGGGTACCCAGCGTTTTCCAATTATCCAACATCCCTAAAAAGCCGTGCAATATCATCAGGGGTTTGCCTTTGCCTATAATATTTGAATGAAGTAAAGTCATTATTTCAATCGGTGTAAATACATATTAATTACATTTTCAAGACCCAGATAAAGTGATTCACAAATTAGCGCATGCCCAATGGAGACCTCAAGAAGATGAGGAATATTTTCCTTGAAATATTTTATATTATTCAGGTTTAAATCATGTCCGGCATTAATGCCCAGGCCTAATTCATGAGCCGCATTTGCCGCATCAAAGAAAGGTTGAATCCCAAGCTTATTACCCGCTTCATAACTCTTCGCATACTCTTCTGTATAGAGCTCAATTCTGTCGGCACCAGTTTTGGCAGCACCAGTAACCATACTTATTATGGGATCTACAAATATCGAAGTTCGAATATTTTTTTCTTTAAAAACTCCAATCACTTCCTTTAAAAAGTCTTTGTGAGTAAGAGTGTCCCAGCCGGCATTAGAGGTAAGAGCATCAGCGGAATCGGGAACCAGGGTAACCTGAGCGGGTTGAACTTTCAGTACCAAATCAATAAACTTATCAATTGGATTCCCCTCAATATTCAATTCAGTAGTTACTACTTCCCTGAGCATACGCGCATCCTCATATTTAATATGTCTTTCATCTGGTCGGGGATGAATAGTGATTCCTTGTGCACCAAAATCTTCTATATCGGCAACTACTTTTAGGAGATTTGGAACATTCCCACCTCGTGAATTTCTTAGAGTAGCTATTTTGTTAACATTAACACTAAGTTTTGTCATTTTACAATTTTTATATTTTCCAGGGCTCAAAAATACAAATTAGGCATACCTTTTGATATTTAAAATTAGTATTTTGCGTAAGATTTCAAGGACATGCAGATTCAATCCCATATAATTACTACAATTCCAGTTTTTAATCTGGATGGCCCACTTAATGAGGTTATTCATTTTTTTAAGCATACTACCTATTCACATGTGGCGATAGTTGAGAATAAAAACTTTTTGGGAGTTCTATCGGAAAATGATCTTGAAACCTTTGAGAGTGGCAAAAAAATAGAAGACTTTAAACATAATCTTGAGTCCTTTTTTGCATTGAAAAGCACTTCATGGCTCGATGCCCTTGAAAAATTTGCCAGGAATGAATGCAATTTGTTGCCGGTTTTGGATGATGAAAATCAAGTAATAGGTTATTATGACCTTAATGATATTGTTGGCGTTTTCATAGATACGCCATTCTTTACAGAACCAGGAGGAATACTGGTTTTGGCAAAAGGTATTAAAGACTATTCTTTTAGTGAAATATCTCAGATTATTGAAAGCAATAACACTAAGTTACTTGGGGCATTTATTACAGATATTCGAAACGATGTAATTCAGGTTACAATAAAAATTAGTACTGGTAATTTTAATGAAGTAGTCCATACATTCCGACGATACAATTACAATATAGTCTTTGGTAACAAGGATGATCAGTTTATTGAGAATTTAAAAGAAAGATCGGATTATCTTGACAAATACCTTAATGTTTAAATTTTATGTGGGCAAGTGTTCTGAAAAAGGTGATTCTACCCTCATTGTCCTCCCTAATAATAGGCTAATTTCGTAAACCCTTCTATTATGAAAATTGCAATATATGCTCAGATCTACAAGAATGAGGCCTTAGATTATGTAGTGATATTACTGGATGAATGTAAAAATGTTGGCGCAGAAGTATATATTGAATCGGATTTTTACGCTCAATTGTCCGCTTCAAGACAAATTGGACACTACGACACTTTCGATCGTGAAGTTGGTTTGGATTCGTCTTTTGAAATGTTTGTGAGCTTTGGCGGGGATGGCACTATTTTAAGGGCTATTACTTATATCCGTGATTTGGGGATTCCTATAGTTGGAGTTAATACAGGAAGACTTGGGTTTCTATCCACTTTCAAAAAGGAAGAAGTTAGAAGAGTTGTTACTGAATTTGTTTCCGGAGCGTATTCCATAGTCGAGCGTAGTTTGGTAGAAGTAAATGCAGATTTTGATATCCCAGAGTTCAGGGATATGAACTATGCATTGAATGAAGTATCTGTAAGTAGAAAGGATACCACTTCAATGATAACTGTGGAAACACATCTTAATAATGAATACTTAACCTCATATTGGGCAGATGGGCTAATAGTAGCAACACCAACAGGATCTACAGGCTATTCTTTGAGCTGTGGAGGCCCCGTTATATTGCCGGGGGTACAATCTCTGGTAATTACACCCATTGCTCCCCATAATTTAAATGCAAGACCCCTGATTATTTCAGACGACACCATCATCAGATTAAAAGTTTCGGGACGCGAGGTAAATCATCTTGTTTCATTAGATTCACGAATCGCGACTATAGAAAATGGCAGGGAAATTACCGTTAAAAAGTCCCCGTTTACAATAAAAATGATTGCTTACACTTCTGAGAGTTTCTTGGAAACCATTAGAAACAAATTACTATGGGGTCAGGATAAGCGGAATTAGATACTTCCTTAAAACAATAAAAAACGGCAAATACTGTTTATCAAAAGTAAATAGGGGTATAAGAAAATAGTTGTAAAATACTATATTAATTATATTTGCAAACTTTTGAATTTAATGAGAGCGTTTATTATTGTTATTCTTTTATTTGGATTTGGCTTGATAAATGCCCAAACTTATGAAATTGGAGTTTATGCAGGAGGCACTAATAATATTGGAGATGTTGGCAGAACAAATTATATAGCACCTTCAGGTCCCGCGATAGGCGGAATTTTTAAATGGAATAAAAGTAAACGTTATGCTTGGAGAGCTAGTGTGATTTATGGAAAGTTTACGGCGGATGATTCAAAATCGAGTATTTCTTCCAGACAACAAAGGGCCTATAAGATTGATAATTCTGTGATAGAGGCTTCTGCTGGGCTAGAATTTAATTTTGTTGATTATAATTTGCATAAATTGGGACCTGCATTTACTCCCTATTTGTATACCGGTATTACGTATTTTCGATATGGGTTTAAATATTTTGATGCCGGGCAAGTACAGGATATAGATCAAAAGGATGGTTCTTTTGCCATACCAATGACTGTTGGTATGAAAGCAAGGTTGTCGCAGTTTTTGATTATTGGGGCAGAAATAGGAGCTCGATTTACTTTTACTGACAATTTAGATGGTAGTAATCCGGAAGGATCTAATTTTGAGCAATTTAGCTTTGGAAATATTTTTAGTGATGATTGGTATGTTTTCTCAGGAATTACATTAACTTATACCTTTGGTAGAAAACCTTGTTCCGATTGTTTTGAGTAACACTTATGATGAACATTAATGATGATTTAAAAAACGGAAAACTTCCGAAGCATTTGGCTATTATAATGGATGGCAATGGCAGATGGGCGAAACAAAAGGGACGACTACGTGTTTTTGGTCATGAGCATGGTGTTAAGGCAGTACGCGATGTTGCTGTAAACTGTTCAAAACTCGGAATTAAGTACCTTACCCTTTATGCATTTTCTACAGAAAACTGGAAACGACCTAAAATAGAAGTTGAAACCTTAATGAAATTATTGGTATCCTCTTTAAAAAAGGAACTTCCTACTCTAAACGAGAATGATATTAAACTAAATGCCATAGGCAATATTGATTCTCTTCCTGCCAGGGCACTCAAAGAACTTAAAGAAGTAATAGCCAAGACAAGTCAGAATTCAACAATGACCTTGACTCTTGCTTTAAGTTATGGTTCAAGAGAAGAGATTAAAAATGCGATTCAAAGCATTAGTGCCAAAGTTAAAAATAATATAATTTCTATTGAAAATATTGATGAAACCATTATTAATAACCATCTTTACACGCGAAATTTACCAGACGTAGACTTGCTAATCCGCACCAGTGGTGAACACAGGATTAGCAATTTTTTACTTTGGCAGATAGCGTATGCTGAATTATATTTTATTGATGTATTTTGGCCCGATTTTAAAGAGCATCATTTGTTAGAGGCTATAAAGAATTACCAGCACAGAGAACGAAGATTTGGAAAAACTAGCGAACAACTCAACTAGCGATATGACTAAGTTCATATCACTTGAACTTCTGATTTTATTTTTACTACTCCTTTTTACTACTTTCAGTTCTGCTCAGGTAACTACCTATGGAAATGGCAAAAAATATATACTCGGTGGAATTGAAGTTAAAGGTCTGCAAAGTTATAATGAACAGACTGTCAAAACATTTACCGGACTTAGAGAAGGCCAGCCAATTACGGTTCCGGGTGATCAAATTAGTGCAGTAATTAAAAAGCTATGGGATCTTGAATTATTTAGTGATATTAATTTTTATATCTCAAATATTGAAGGAGATAAGGTTTTCCTGGAACTTGATATAGTGGAAAGGCCAACCTTATCTAAGGTTACAGTTTATGGGCTTAAGAAGAAAAAAATTGATGAAATAATTAAAGAAACCGACCTTAAAAAAGGAAAAAAGGTAACAGAGAGTTTTATTTCCAATACCAGAAACTATATTGAGAACAAATACAAAAAAGATGGTTATCTAAATGCCAAGGTTACAATTGCTACTGCTATAGATACATCAGACACCAATGCGGAAAGCATGGTGGTTAATATTAAGACAGGGGATAAGGTTAAGATTAAAAATATTAATATTGATGGAAACAAAATGCTCTCTGATAAACAGCTTAGAAAAGCTCTGAAGAACACAAAAAAAGCGCAATTCGGCAGGGTTTGGAAAAAATCGAAATATATTGAAGCTGACTATAGGGAGGATCTTGCAGCAATGGTCGATAAATACGCGGAGAAAGGTTACAGGGATGCCAGAGTGATTACAGATTCTATTACAGTAGTTAGTGCAAAGAAAATAAATATAGATATTAAAGTTGAGGAGGGTAACAAATACTACTTTGGGAACATAGAATTTGTTGGAAATTCAGTTTATACTGATGGTCAGCTAAATAAGGTTTTGGGAATTAAAAAAGGAAATACATATAATGGTGTACTTCTGAGAGAACGCATTGCGGATGAATCTAAACCTGATGCTGAAGATATCACAAACCTCTATCAAAATAATGGATATTTGTTCTCACAAATAAATCCGGTTGAAGTATCTGCTCAGAACGATACTATTAATTTTGAGATCAGGATTATTGAAGGGAAGGAGACTTTTTTAAATCACGTCTATGTTGCAGGGAATGACAAAACCAATGATCATGTTATATTTAGAGAATTAAGAACTCGTCCCGGACAGAAATACAGTAAAGATAACATTGTTCGTAGTGTAAGGGAATTGGGACAACTCGGCTTTTTTGATGCCGAGCAAATAAAACCCGATATTTTAAATCCGGATCCCAATGCCGGAACGGTTGATTTGAAGTATAGCCTGGTGGAATCCGGATCTAGTCAAATAGAGTTACAAGGGGGTTATGGTGGTGGTGGATTTATTGGAACCCTTGGCCTGTCTTTTAACAACTTTTCAATAAGAAATATTTTTAATGGGAAAGCCTATAAACCGGTTCCTATGGGTGATGGGCAAACATTTGCTTTGCGTTTGCAAGCCAGTAGAACATTCAGGGTTTATAGTCTTAACTTTTCGGAACCCTGGCTTGGAGGTAAAAAACCAGTGAGGTTTAACATGTCGTTTTCCAGGACTCAGCAATTCTTGGCATCTTTTTCCAGTTCAGGAAGGGTTGAGGTAAATAAAGATCAGCAATTTTCCATAACCGGCGTTTCTGTTGGACTTGCCAAAAGATTGCAGTGGCCCGATGACTTTTTTACAATATCTCATGCATTGGGATATCAATTATATGATTTTCAAAACTACAATTCCGGTCTTTTTCAATTTGGAAATGGTACATCTAATTCCCTTGCCTACACTTTGGGAATATCCAGGAGTTCAGCTGGCCCCGGAAGAATTTTTCCGTTATCCGGGTCTATTTTTGAAGTTACTGCCAAGTTAACCCCTCCTTATTCTCTCTTTAACGATACAGACTATGAAGCTTTAAAGGAAAGAGGTATTGAGCTAGGTTTAATTAGTCAGCAACGTCCTTTGACCCAGGAAGAAACCCTTGAAATTGAGGAAATTCAGCAGGAGAGGTTTAAATGGTTAGAGTATTTTAAAATTAAATTTAAAGCAGATTGGTATACGCGAATAGTAGGCAAGTTAGTATTGCGTACAAATATTGAGTTTGGTTTCCTGGCAGCTTATAACAGTGATGTGGGAAAAGTACCTTTTGAACGTTTCTTTATGGGTGGAGATGGCCTTGGGGGTAATTTTACTTTAGATGGCAGGGAGACCATTCAATTAAGAGGATACGAGAATAATTCCATTACGCCCATAGATCCTGTTACGGGGCAACAGGAAGGTGGAATCGTATTTAATAAGTATTCACTGGAACTTCGATATCCATTAACATTAAAGCCTTCTGCATCTATTTATGCATTATCTTTTTTAGAAGCCGGAAATAATTTCAACAATTTTCAGGAATATAATCCGTTTCTTTTAAAACGATCGGCCGGAGTGGGGGTCCGGATATTTATGCCGGCCTTTGGTCTATTGGGAATTGACTTTGGTTATGGTTTTGATGAAGATGACCGTCCTGGGTCTGCGGGCGCCGGTCCAAGTGGATGGCAAACGCACTTTATAATAGGACAACAGTTCTAATCTAGGAATTTTTTCCAATAATACTTTAGGTTAATCCACTCATTTTAAAATAATTAGTAATTTTGGCACGATATTTTCTTTGTAATAAAACGAATTAAATGATGAAGACAAAAGTTCTTTTAGTGATTGTAGGTTTATTGCTTGGGTCAAACACATTTTCGCAACGGGGTGTAAGAATAGGTTATGTAGACATGGAGTATATTCTTGAAAATGTTGAAGAATACCGGGATGCCAGCGAGCAGTTGGAAAATAAAGTCCAACGATGGAAAATAGAAATTGAGCAGAAGCAAAGCGAAGTGGATCAAATGAAGAAGGATTTGATGGCAGAAAAAGTGTTATTGACAAATGAACTTATTCTGGAACGCGAGGAGGAAATTCAGATTCTTGAAAAGGAAATGATTGAATACCAGCAAAATCGATTTGGACCTAATGGGGATTTGGTTCTGCAAAGGAAAAGATTAATTCAGCCTATACAAGATCAGGTTTTTAATGAAGTACAAAAAATTGGATCAAATAAAAAGTACGATTTTATTTTTGATAAATCTGCGGATGTTGTAATGTTGTACTCCCAAAAAAGACATGATATTAGTGAATTGGTTCTAAGGGGAATAGCGAGGACCAGAAAGGTAAGTGCACCAAAGGCAAAGGCGAAGGCCAAAAGCCAGTTAGAAAACTTTGAAGGTGACCCGGAAGAAGAGGAAATTAGTGATGCTCTCCTAGAAAGACAGGCAATGGCAAAGCAGGCGGAAGAAACAAGAATCAAAACCGCTGATGAGCGAAGGGTAGAACAACTAAGAATAAGAGAAGAGCGTAAAAAAGCTTATGAAGAAAGAAGAAAGAAATTATTAGAAGAGCGGGAAGCAAAGAAGAAAGAAAAAGAAGAAGAAAGAAAACAAATAATTGAAAAGAACGAAGAAACAAAAAACTAAAACTCAATATTTAATTTAAATTAACACTCAAATAGAAAATTCAAAAATCATGAAACAGTTTAAAAAAGTAGCAATAGCCATAGTTTTATTAGTAGCCGCTACTAGTTTTGTAAATGCACAAAGCAAAATCGCGCATATAAATGTAACGGAATTATTGGGCGAGATGCCAGAAATGAAGGCCGCGCAAGCAGAGCTAAAAAAACTACAGGAAACATACAGGGCAGATATTGAAAGTTCTATGACAGAACTAAAGAATAAATATACTCAGTACTCCAATGAAGCTACTTCAAAATCTGAAGAAGAGAATCAAAAAAGAGCTCAGGAACTTCAGGGTTTTGAAAAGAATATTGGGGATGCGCAACAAGCTGCACAACAAGAATTAGCTAAAAAACAAGCAGAATTGTTTGAGCCCATTTCTATAAAAGCAAAGGCTGCCATAGAAAAAGTAGCTGCTGCTCAAGATTATGATTATGTTATAGATGCTACTCAGGGCGGTGGTTTAATTGTTGCAAAAGGAAAGGATCTTTTGGCCGAAGTAAAACAGGAACTAGGATTTTAATTTTTTCTTTGTTCCACTTATATTAAAACTGTCCTCTTGAGGACAGTTTTTTTTGTTTAATTTTTAAAGAGAAATAGACTTTATTTCTTTTTTGATCATCAACCAATTAGCAGGCAATATATTACTAATAGAGTAACCGTGAGAAGCCGTTTTTATAATATCTTATTAGGTACTGAAGGCTTGTTTAAGGAATGTATAACTTTGTTAAAGCAAATTATTTATAGTAAACAGCATTTTACATGAATGCAAAACCCATAGGCATTTTTGATTCAGGGGTAGGAGGCACTTCCATATGGAAAGAAATTCATGCGCTACTTCCTCATGAGAATACTATTTATTTGGCAGATAGTATGAATGCACCTTATGGTCAAAAAACCAGAGAAGAAATAATTGCACTAAGTATTAAGAGTACTGAACTTTTACTAGCAAGAGGCTGTAAGCTCATTGTTGTTGCCTGCAATACAGCCACAACCAATGCTATATCACATTTACGGGAAAAGTATGATGTTCCTTTTATAGGAATTGAGCCGGCTATTAAACCTGCGGCACTAAATTCGGGAACAGGAACAGTAGGAGTATTGGCAACAAAAGGAACTTTAAGCAGTAGTCTCTTTTTAAAAACCTCAAAGGATCATGCTGGGGAAATAAACATTGTTGAACGGGAAGGTGTTGGACTTGTACCATTAATAGAAGCTGGAAAAATAAATACTATTGAGACCAAACAATTATTGATCAAGTATGTCAAACCTATGCTCGAAGCAAATATGGATAATATTGTTTTGGGTTGTACGCACTACCCTTATTTAGTTCCGGTCTTAAGAGAAATACTGCCGCCTCACGTGAATATAATTGATTGCGGCTCGGCTGTCGCTAAACAAACCTTAGCAGTTCTTAAAAAAGCCCATCTCCAAAATCTCAAAAAAACTCCTGGCAGAATACAGTTCTACACCAATAAGGATATTGAGATCTTAACTTCTTTTCTTGAAGATGTTGATAATTTAAAACAAATCTCATATCTAAGTTTTTGAACGAACTACTAACAAAACAAGGTTAATCGTTGGCTAGTTCTATTGACCATTAAAGGTTAAAACCACAGATTTTGGTTAGTTCTAATGGTTATATCTTTCATAAGTGAGATAGGTAAAGTCGTATTTATGTCTTTCATCACTTGAGTGAAATTCCTCCTTGGTTCGTTTCCATATTTTTTCATCTATTTCTGGAAAATAGGTATCTGCCTCAAAAGATTCGTGGATTCTGGTAATTTCTAAAACGTCGGCATGAGGCATCCCTAAATCATAGATTTCTCCTCCGCCAATAATATAGGAAATCTCATCATCCTGTACCAGTTTCAATGCTTCTTCTATGGAATGAACCACAATACAGGAAGGCAAATCCGGATTGTAATCAGGGTCTCGTGTAATAATTATGTGCGTACGATTTGGAAGAGGTTTTGGAAAACTTTCAAATGTTTTTCTGCCCATAATAATTTTGTGACCAGTTGTTAATTGCTTAAAACGTTTAAAATCATCTGGCAGGTGCCACAGGAGATCATTATTCTTACCCAGGGCTTTATTTTTTCCAATGGCGGCTATCATAATAATTTTACCCACTAATCTTTTTTTTTATAATTAGTCATGGGAAAATCAGTTTCAATTTCGTTTTGAAGTTCCCTTATCCTCTGTCTTTGTTTTTCAACTAATTTTTCACGTTGAATACGTTCCCAATCAATTCCCATAAATTTTTGAGTAACAAAGACATTTATCATATGGACTACAAACAAGAATGCCCAAAATGTAATTGCCCATACGAACCAGTTATATTCCTCACCGTATTTCAGAATTTTATTGATCAAAATAAGAAATATACTCCCGATCAGAAATAGCACAAAATGGACGTAAAGATTCTTTTTCTGTCTAATTCGCTTATGTGCATACTCTAGCTGTTCATGCTGCTCTTTGTCTATGCCTGGTTTACTTTTATTTTCGGAAGACATTCTAATAATTATCTTTAGATACAAAGATACAGCAAATCAAAAATTTCAATATCTATCAATGATGCTAAAATATAGAAAGTCATATCCTGTTCTTAATCATACGATTTATGCAAATACAGCCGCATTTGGTCTTTTGGGTGATGAGCTTTTAGAGTGGCGCCAAAATCACGATTTGGATTATCTTATTGGTGGTAGTTCTATGAAAATTGATAGTTTGGGACTTATAAGTGGAGCAAGGGTAATGGTTGGGGAGTTTTTTAAATGCAACAAGGATCTGGTTGCTCTGGTACCAAATTTTTCTTTAGGGTTGAACATGTTGCTTGAAGGATTAGATAGTAAAGAACATATCCTGCTACTTGAAAATGACTACCCTTCGGTTAACTGGCCTTTTGAAAATAGAGGTTTTCAAATTTCTTACGCTAAAATTGACGAAAGGGTAGAACAGAATATTTTAGAAAAAGTTAAGACTAATTCCATAACGGTGCTGGCTCTTAGTTTGGTTCAATGGATAAACGGAATACGGGTAGACCTGGATTTCCTAAGATCATTGAAAGAAGAATACCCACAGCTTCTGATCATTGCAGACGGCACTCAATTTTGTGGAGCTTTTGAAATGGATTTTGAAAACTCAGGGATTGATGTGCTGGGGGCGAGTGGCTATAAATGGCTTTTGGCAGGAACTGGCAATGGATTTATGCTATTTAAAGATTTAGTCAAAAGAAGATTTAGAATAAAGGCCATAGGATTCAATTCGGCTAATGCTGTTATCGCTGCGAAGAATACTATACCATTTAATAAGCACTTTGAGCCGGGACATCTGGATAGTCTAAATTTTGGTAGCCTGAAACGTGCATTAGAGATTCTGAATGCTATTGGCATGAAAGAAATTACGGCTCATATCGAGAATTTAAGTAATAAGGCTATACTGGGTTTTAACGAATTAGGGTTATTAAACAAAGATATTGTTCTTAGAAATCAGCATAGTACAATATTTAATATTAAAGGCAATGATCTGTTATTTAACCATTTAATTGATGAAAATGTCCTTTGTTCCAGACGTGGAGAAGGTATCCGACTTAGTTTTCACTATTATAATACGGTTGAAGACATCGATTCTATTTTAGAGATCATTAGAAAATTGTTGTAGGAATTACCTACTTTAAAAAAGAACTACTCCATTTTTACTAAAGTGAACTAAAAGGCATCAATATTTTAAGAAATTAATAAAACTGATTTTAATCATTGGAAATGAGGAATTTAATGTATTATTTTTGCAGCGTAATCACAAAATTAAAATATTATGTCAATCGCAAAACAATATTTAAAAACAAAGCCAATTTGCAAGGTTACTTTTACAGTGCCTGCTGAGGATGCAAAAAAAGTTGCTGTAGTAGGAGATTTCAATAATTGGAATCCTAAAGGAAGTATGTTGAAAAAACTTAAAAACGGAACTTTTAAAGGAACGTTTGATTTACCAAAAGAGAATACCTACGAGTTTAGATATCTTGTAGATGGCAATTATGTGAATGAAACAGAAGCAGACCGCTACCAGTGGAATGAATTCGCTGGTTCAGAAAATGCTGTTTTAGAGTTGTAATTAACAATTAGTATTAAAGAGACCGGGATGTTCATAAAACATCCCGGTTTTTTTATTCAACAATTTCTACGCCCTTCCAGAAAGCCACGGACCCCTTTATTTGTTTTGCCAATTCGCTGATCTCAGGATAATACCAAGCCGCATCTTTGTTTTCCGCTCCGTTAACCTTCAGGGTATAATATGATGCTGCACCTTTCCAGGGGCATGTGCTATGTGTTGTGCTCGGTTTAAAATATTCTTTTTTAATGCTTTCAGGTGGAAAGTAATGATTATTCTCAACTACAATTGTATCGTTACTTTCAGCAATAATTGTATTATTCCAAATGGCTTTCATAACTATTTTTTTAAAATATAGTTTTTATAAAATTTATTCTCATCACTAAAAATTCTGCTTATCTGCATTCCAGCTTTATCAGCTAACCATGAGACTACATTGTCGTCATATTTTTGCGAAATTTCTGTATGTATAGTTTCCCATGCATTAAAAGTTACAGTAAGATCAAGCCCGTTAATATAAATTGTCTGATTTTCCTTGGACACCAAATAACTTTTAGCAGTACCTGTTTCCGGATCATAGACTTCCCAATGTAAAAACTTATCGAGATCAAAATTGGCATCTAATTCACCGTTTATTCTTGCTAGCAAATTTTTATTAAATCTTTCGGTAACCCCTGCAGTATCATTATAGGCATTTAAGATGGTCTGCGGATCTTTTTTTTGATCGAAGCCAATAAAGAAAAGATCATCGTCATACATTAATTTTTTTATACTCATCAAAAATTCCACAGCCTGCGGATGAAGTAAATTACCAATATTTGATCCCAAAAACATAATAACCTTTCTCTTGTGTCTCATGTTGCAGAGCTGTTCAAGGGTTTCAAAATAGGTTCCCTGTAAAGACTTTACATTTACCGATGGAAGTTCTTTGCTTATTGACTCCTCAAGTTGAAACAGAGCATTCTCGCTAATATCTATAGGTACATACTGAAAGGGAACCCCCTCTGCTGCCAGATGTCCTAACAGAATTTTAGTTTTCTTTCCATCTCCTGCGCCAAGTTCAATAAGGTCGAATTCCTTTGAATCCTTAAAAAATGCACGGCATATTTCATCTTTAAACTTATCAAGAATTTTATACTCACAATTTGTCAGATAATATTCTGGCATTTCCATAATTTGCTGAAACAATTTATCTCCTTTTGCATCATAGAAATATTTTGAAGATAAATGTTTAGGGAAATCAGTAAGCCCTTTATAGACGTCTTTATGGAATTGAGACGTAGAAATCAATGTTGTTTTTTCTTGCATGCTGCTTTTGTCGGAATTATTTGGCTAACCTTAACCCTGTATACTGCCATCTTAGATGAGGGTGAAAAAAATTGCGGTATGTTGGGCGTGTATGGTTGGATGGTGTGGCGAAAGATCCGCCCCGAAGGACTTTCTGACTTACCATAAATTTACCATTATACTCACCTAAGGCCCCCTCTTCTTTCTGATAGTCGGGGTAAGGCAGGTAAGCACTTTCTGTCCACTCCCATCGATCACCCCATGGGAAATATTGATGCGCAACTTCCCATTCAAATTCAGTTGGTAAGCGATAGCCTTTCCATTGAGCAAAGGCAAAGGCCTCAAAATAGGAAATATGAGAAACTGGAGTATTCGGATTAATTTTTTGTAGTCCTTCAAGGGTATAGTTATACCATTCTTTGTCAATATTATGCCAGTAGAGGGGTGAAGAAATCCGATTTTTGCAAACCCAATCCCAACCTTCTGCATGCCATAGTTCAAATGAATTATATCCGCCGGCATTGATAAATTCCAAATACTCATTATTGGTAATAAGTTTATTTGAAATTTCATAGGTATGTAAATACACCTTATGTCTGCCCAATTCATTGTCAAAGCAGAATGTATCCAGATCGTGGCCAATTTCATATATACCGGCATCAATTGTAACCCAATCCTGTTGGTGACTTTCTTCCTTATGCTCATTAACTGAATCGACATAGACCGGTAAAAGTGGATTATTACCGAGAATGTATTTGATATCCGTTAATAACAGTTCCTGATGCTGCTTTTCATGGTGTACGCCGATTTCTAAAAGTTGAAGTAGTTTCTCTTCTGGTTCTTTATCCAAAAGTGTTTTAATGGCATTAGTTACATAATTTCTGTAAGCATATACCTTCTGGACGGATGGTCTTGAAAGATTGCCACGGTCCGCACGGATGACTCTTTTCCCCACAGTTTCATAATAGCTGTTGAATACAAAAGAAAAGTCTTCATCAAAAACCTTATAATCCTTTAAATAAGGTTTTAATAGAAACTCTTCAAAGAACCAGGTCGTATGTCCAAGATGCCATTTAGGTGGGGAAACATCTTCTATGGGCTGAACCACATAGTCCTCAATTTCCAGAGGCACACATATGGTTTCACTTTCTTTTCTGGTGATTAGGAATGTGTCCAGGAGTGTCTCGGTAACGAGCATAACGCAATTTTTCTTTTAAATATATGAATTTATGCTCGGAGATAAAATTATTTAATAATTACACTGCCACAGCCCCTTTTATATGAGGATACGGATCGTAATACAACAGCTTAAAATCTTCAAATTTAAAATCAAAGATATTTTTGACTTCAGGATTGACGACCATTTTCGGTAATGGTCTGGGCTCTCTGCTGAGTTGCAGCTCTATTTGCTCTAAGTGATTGTTGTATATATGTGCATCGCCAAAAGTATGGATAAATTCACCTGGGGCATAACCACAAACCTGAGCCATCATAAGTGTAAAGAGGGCATAAGAAGCAATATTAAAAGGAACCCCTAAAAAAATGTCGGCACTCCTTTGATATAACTGACAGGATAATTTTCCATCCGAAACATAAAACTGAAAAAAAGCATGACAAGGGGGTAGTGCCGCTTTTCCGTTAGCAACATTTTCCGAAAAAGATTTTGAAGTATCTGGTAATACACTTGGGTTCCAAGCGGTTACCAACATCCTGCGGCTATCCGGATTTTCTTTTAAGGTTTTAATGACCTCTGTTATCTGGTCTATATTCTCCCCATTCCAATCACGCCATTGATGACCGTATACAGGTCCTAATTCTCCATTTTCATCTGCCCACTCGTTCCAGATCCGTACGCCATTTTCCTGCAGGTAGCTAATGTTGGTATCCCCTTTTAAAAACCATAGTAATTCATAAATAATGGATTTCAAATGCAGTTTTTTGGTAGTAACCATAGGAAATCCTTCACTGAGGTCAAATCGCATTTGGTAGCCAAAGACACTATAAGTACCGGTTCCTGTCCTATCAGATTTTTGTGCACCTGTTTTAAGTACATGCTTTAGTAGATCGTGGTATTGCTTCATAAAAAATAATCTTTCAAAGACGAATTTAATGAAAGATAGATTGGATTAGTTTTTGAGTTTTAAAAACTTATTAACCAACTCCGGTTTGTTATTTTCTTTTTAAAAGGGTTTACCCCAAAATCATCCCAGCAATAGTGGCTGAAAACAAGGAGGCAAGTGTTCCTCCTAAAACGGCACGCATACCAAATTCGGAGAGTGTTTTTCTCTGACCTGGCGCTAAAGAACCTATACCACCAATTTGAATTCCTATTGAGGCAAAATTCGCAAAACCGCATAGCATATATGTACCCATGATTATAGATTTATTAAAGGAAAAATGTGTAGGGTTAAGGACATTTTTTAATTCTGCCAATTGTATATATCCAACAAATTCGCTGGCGGCCAGTTTTATACCCAATAATTGGCCCATAAGCATAATATCCTGTGTATTCACACCAATAAGCCACATTAATGGAGCAAAGACGGCCCCTAAAATAGCTTCAAGTGAAAAGGAATCGTATACTGTGTTGGAAGAAATCCATTCATTAAGCGCAGTAAAGTCACCAATCCAGCCCAAAATTCCATTAATCATGGCAATAAAGGCAATAAAAACCAATAACATTGCGCCAACATTTACTGCTAGATTTAACCCTTCTGTAGTTCCATTAGCAATTGCATCCAAGAAATTGGAACCTATTTTTTCATTGGATATTTGAATCTCTTTGTTTATAGCTTCGGTTTGCGGATATAAAATTTTAGATACGACAATGGCTCCCGGAGCTGCCATTACAGAAGCGGCTAATAAATGGCGTGCGAATTCTAATCGAAGTATTTCATCTGTCCCTCCCAAAAAGCCAATATAGGCGGCCAATACCCCGCCGGCAACAGTAGCCATTCCTCCAATCATGACCAATAGAATTTCGGACCGGTTCATTTTCTCTAAATATGCCTTAATAAGTAAAGGTGATTCTGTTTGTCCTAAAAATATATTACCAGCAACTGATAGGCTTTCAGCACCGGAGATACCCAACGTTTTAGTAAGTAACCAGGCTAAGGCTTTGACAACCTTTTGTATAATTCCTAAATAAAATAACACTGACGTAAGCGCAGAAAAGAAAATAATGGTAGGTAAAATCTGGAAAGCAAAGACATATCCAATGTTTGGATTGTCCACGTTTAACAAGTTACCCAGCAGAAATTCACTGCCGGCAAGGGTATAATCAAGAATATTTACAAAAAATTGCCCTGCGGCTCTAAAAATGCTTTGAATAAAAGGTACTTTCAAAATACTTATGGCCAGAAGGAGTTGCCCCCCAATGCCTATCCCGACCGTTTTCCAATTAATTCTCTTCCTGTTCGCACTAAAGATATAGGATATTAAAATGAGTATAAACATCCCTAAAGCACCTCTCCATAGCGAGTTAAATGAGAATCCCTGATTAGGAGTAATTATGTCTATTGTCTGGGAGGAAATGTCATTTAAGGTAGTGGTATCCATCGTAATTGACAGAGAGTCCGAAATATTAGCTGTCTGGGCTACTACAGGAAATGAAAAAATTAACAAAAATAAAAGAATCCAAAACCTGAGGTTCATAGAAAAGATGCTATATTATCAATTGCGTTTGGATATTTCATCCCTCACTTTCGCAGCTTTTTCGTAATCTTCATTGGCCACGGCCTTGGCTAATTCCTTATTAAGTTCCTCGAGGCTTAATTCCTTATATGGAGTAGTTGTACCCGGATCTATTTCTACGGTTTCACCTTCCTGTAAAATTTCATCAACTACAATACTGTCATCACCCTCTTCTTTCTCCTTATCCTTCGATGAAAACTTAAGGAAAATACCCGCTTTGTCTAAAATGGTTTTATAAGTAAAAATAGGCGCGTTAAAACGAAGTGCAAGAGCAATGGCATCGCTTGTCCTCGCATCTATTATTTCTTCAATTTTATCACGCTCACAGATAATACTTGAATAAAAGACTCCATCAACTAATTTATGTATGATGACCTGTTTTACTACTATATCAAACCTATCCGAAAAATTTTTGAAAAGATCATGGGTAAGGGGTCTTGGAGGTTTTATCTCTTTTTCCAAGGCAATGGCAATAGATTGTGCTTCGAAGGCCCCAATGACAATGGGTAATTTTCTATCGCCATCTACTTCATTTAAAATAAGGGCATAAGCCCCATTTTGAGTCTGGCTATAAGAAATACCTTTTATTTTTAACCTTACTAAGCTCATATCTATAAGTAAACCACTTAGGGCTGTTTAAATAAGGGTTGTCCAGATATTTAAACAGCCCTTTAGGGGCACAAATTAACAAAAATTAAGCGTTTTTGGCCTTAAATTCCTTTAATTTTTCAATGAGTTTGGGTACTACTTCGAAGGCATCACCTACTATACCATAATCTGCAGCCTTAAAAAATGGCGCTTCGGGATCCGTATTGATTACAACTTTTACTTTCGATGCATTGATACCGGCAAGATGCTGTATAGCTCCCGAGATACCAATGGCTAAATAAAGATTACTGGCAACAGGTTTCCCTGTTTGTCCAACATGCTCACTATGAGGCCGCCAGCCCATATCTGAAACTGGTTTGGAGCATGCTGTAGCAGCTCCTAGAACTTCGGCTAATTCTTCGATCATACCCCAATTTTCGGGACCTTTCAATCCTCTTCCTCCGGACACGACTATATCTGCATCCGCTATAGTTGTCTTACCGACTACTTTGTCAATATTCACAGATTTAACAGAGAAATCAGAATCATTTAAACTAGGTTCAAATTTTTCCACATTTGGGCTTACTTTATTTTCAAATATTCCATATGCATTACTAGATACCCCAATAATATTTACATCGGTTTTAAACTGTGTATGGGCAAAACCTTTGTTGCTAAAAGCCGTCCTTTTGACCACCATAGGATTAGTACTAAGTGGCGGAGCAACTACATTAGTGCAATATCCAGCTTTTAGTATCCCGGCGAGTATGGAAGCCATATATTTAGTATCTGTACTGGAACTAACAACTATAGTACTAGCTCCTTCATTTTCCACTGCCTGAGCAATAGTTGTTGCAAAAGCCTTTGCGTTGAAAATGGAAAGTTTATCACTGTTAACTTTCAATATTTTTGAAACACCATAAGTTCCAATTTCCTCAGAATCTGACGCATTCATGGTTATTGCGGTAACCGAAGTGCTTAATTGTTCCGCTAACTTGAACGCATAAGAGGCAGCCTCGAATGCATTTTTTTTGAACTTACCGTTATCGGATTCCGTATAAACAAGTACTGACATAATTTTCTTATAAAGATTAATTTCAAAATTTAAGTGAATTTTGAAACCTGATTTAATAATTAGATGACCTTTGCTTCATTGTGCAACAGATCAATTAATTGGGAAATATTATCTGCCTCCACGAGTTTCACTGCACCTTTGGCTGCTGGTTTTTCGAATTTAATGTCTGCTGTTCCATGGTTAGCTTCAACGGGTTCCAGAACATTTAGTTTTTTTTGACGAGCCATCATAATACCCCTCATATTTGGAATTCGAAGTTCACTTTCCTCGACCAGACCTTTTTGCCCTCCAATAATTAGAGGAAGCGTAGTAGAAATTTTTTCCTTACCACCATCTATTTCCCGAATGGCTGTGGCAGTATTTCCTTCAATTTCCAGCCCTATGCAAGTATTTATAAAACTATAATTTAAGATGGCTGACATCATACCAGGAACCATGCCCCCATTGTAGTCTATTGATTCTCTGCCCGCTATGATAAGATCATAAGCCCCAGTTTTAATAACTTCGGCGAGTTGCTGTGCTACAAATAGGCCGTCCTTTGGTTCTGCATTTATACGAACAGCCTCATCTGCGCCAATAGCCAGAGCTTTTCTAATAGTTGGTTCAACAGCAGGACCCCCCACAGTTGCCACATGAATAGTTGCTCCCTGTTTTTCTTTAAACCACATGGCACGTGTTAAACCAAATTCATCATTTGGATTAATTACAAATTGTACACCATTGGTATCAAATTTAGTATCTCCTTCTGTAAAATTGATTTTGGAAGTAGTATCCGGTACATTACTGATACAAACTAATATCTTCATACTCATTTTGCGTTTTATGCATTCAAAAAGTGGCTGCTAAGATAGCTATTAATTTTCAAATTTACTATGCATGCATAGTAAATTTTGTATCTTTTTTTAATTCGTTGGCAGGGTTAATTGGTAGATATTTTCATATTTTTGTTGGCATTTGAAAATGAATTATTTAAAAGGGGGACCACAATAAGATGAAGACCATACAATTTAGGCAAGCAATTGCTGAAGCAATGACAGAAGAAATGCGAAGAGATGAATCCATTTATTTAATGGGTGAAGAGGTCGCAGAATATAATGGTGCCTATAAGGCTTCAAAAGGAATGTTAGACGAATTTGGTCCGGATCGTGTTCTAGATACTCCAATTTCTGAATTGGGTTTTGCAGGAATAGGTGTAGGATCTGCAATGAACGGTAATAGGCCAATCATTGAATTTATGACCTTTAATTTTGCTCTGGTGGGTATAGATCAGATAGTAAATAATGCTGCAAAAATCAGGCAGATGTCTGGGGGTCAGTTTAATTGCCCAATTGTCTTTCGTGGACCTACAGGTTCTGCTGGTCAATTGGGGGCAACCCATTCACAGGCATTTGAAAGCTGGTTTGCCAATTGTCCGGGTTTAAAAGTGGTTATACCATCTAATCCCAATGATGCTAAAGGGCTTTTAAAATCAGCAATTCGCGATGATGACCCTGTCATCTTCATGGAGTCTGAACAAATGTATGGTGATAAAGGTGAGGTGCCAGAGGGGGAATTTACTATTCCTTTGGGAGTAGCTGAAATAAAAAGAGACGGTAAGGATGTTACCATTGTTTCTTTTGGAAAAATCATTAAGGAAGCTTATAAAGCGGCTGACGAATTGGAGAAAGAAGGTATAAGTTGTGAAATAATAGACCTGCGCACCGTAAAACCAATGGATCATGAAGCAATATTGAAATCTGTAAAGAAAACTAATAGATTAGTCATTCTTGAAGAAGCGTGGCCTTTTGGAAACGTTGCAACAGAGATAACTTATTTGGTGCAATCAGAGGCTTTTGACTACTTAGATGCTCCTGTTGTAAAAATAAACACGGCAGATACGCCTGCGCCGTACTCACCTGTATTGTTGGAAGAATGGCTGCCTAACTATAAGGATGTGATAAAGGCTGTTAAAAAGGTGTTATATAAATAAATAATATGATTTTGTAAAGATATCTTGGCTTCGTCGACAAAGCGTGGACGGAGCTTTTTTATAAAAGGAATTCTATTCGAAGTAAATCTACCCTAATCTATTACCCCTAATTTTGCGTTTTCGACTGGTTTGTATCGAGAATTGCAGTGAGCCATACTAATGAAAAGATTCCTGTTATTCCTTCTTTTATTATGTCCCATATTTATCTGGTCTCAAACAAAAGCTGGCGGTATTGTGGTAGATGAGGATGGCCAGCCGGTAGCCTTTGCGAATGTGGTATTTAAAGGTTCCACCGAGGGTGCCATAACTAACGAAGATGGTTTATTCTATTTGGAATCTACGAAAGAATACAGATCACTTATCGTGTCTTTCATTGGCTATAAAACCGAAGAATTAGATCTGCGTAAACGGGTAAATTATAATCTAGAAGTTGTAATGCTGCAGGGAGAACAGTTAGACGAGGTAGTGGTATATGTAGGAAAACAATCTAAGAAGAATAATCCGGCAATAGACATCCTGAAGAAAATATGGGCCAAGAAGAAGATTAATGGTCTACGAATGTTTAATCAATATCAATATGATAAATATGAAAAGATAGAATTTGACCTTAATTCCATTGATAGCGCCATGATGAAAAGTAAACTCTTCAAAGGCATGGAATTTGTATTTCAGGATCTAGATACTTCAAGAATTACTGGGAAAACCTATTTACCAATTTTTTTAAATGAAACCTCCAGTAAAGTTTATGGTGATAATATCCTCACTCAGACAAAAGAGGATGTTTTGGGAAATAAAAATTCCGGATTTAGTAATAATCAGGCCATAATAGGATTTGTAAAGGATCTTTATTCGGAATATGATATTTATGACAAGTATTTAAAGTTTTTTGACAAGAGTTTTCCCAGTCCAGTTTCTGAAGCCGGTATTGATGCCTATAACTACGTGCTTTCAGATAGTGCTTATATAGAAAACAAATGGTGCTACCATATTATTTATTACCCCAGGCGTAAAAATGAACTCACATTTAAGGGGGATTTTTGGGTAAACGATTCAACTTTTGCCATAAAGAAAATTAACCTAGAGGTTACAAAAAGTGCCAATATAAATTGGGTGAAGGAAATCTATATTGAGCAGGAATTTGACGTAGTTAATGATTCGGTCTTTTTACTAAAAAGAGATTATATGCTTAGCGATTTTAGCCTCTTTAAAAAAGAAGAGTCAAAGGGAGTCTATGGTAAAAGAACTACAGTTTATGGCAATTACAAATTCGATATTAAGAGGCCCAAACAGTTCTATAAAAACAAGACAGATCCTTTTAACCCTATAACATTTGAAAAGGACAGCGTATTTTGGGAAAATAACCGATTAGAATCACTTAATAAAGATGAGCAGGGGATTTATGATCTTTTAGATACATTGAAGACTGTACCCCGTTTTAATACTGCTTATGACATTGTAAGTATTTTGGCATCGGGTTATGTAGAAATTGACAGATGGAATATAGACCTGGGAAGTATTTACAGTGGTTTTGGTTATAATGAAGCCGAAGGAATTAGATTAAGAGGGGGGGCAAGAACCTATTTCGGACAAAATGATCCCTGGCGTATTGAAGGATATCTAGCTTATGGATTTAAGGATGAAAAGTTTAAATATGGAATTTCCGGCAAATGGTTGCTGGATAAAAAAGCCAGACTAATACTATCCGGGGGAAACCGACGGGATATAGAACAATTAGGGATTAATCTTACCCAAACTACCGATGTTTTAGGGAGGAGTGTAGCTTCTTCTGCAATATTTACAGTTGGTTCCAATGACAGACTTACCAATATAAACCTGTCCACATTTAACCTAGATATTGAGCCTGTCACCAATTTACGAATACGATTCGGGAGCTCATATCGTACCTTAAGCTCTGCCCTGCCTGATGCATTTAGTCTGGATTATTTAGATCCCTCATCTCCAACAGGTATATCTTCTGAAATTAAACAGTTTGAATTGAGTACAATACTATTATACACGCCGGGTAAAAGAACAATTGGCAGTGGAGTGGAGCGAAGAAACGTAAATGATGATTATAGTACGCTTTTACTAAATTACACAAAGGGGTTGAAAGGCTTTTTTCAAAGTGATTTTGAGTTTGAAAAAATTCAGTTTTCATATACTCAACCGTGGCAGATTGGAGGTTTTGGAAGATTGTTAAGCACTGTTGAGGTAGGTAAAACATTCGGTGCTGTTCCACTTGGCTTGTTGAGTGTAATACCGGGAAACCAGACATTATGGACGATTTATAACACATTTCCAAATCTAAATTTTTACGAGTTTGTAACAGACACCTATGCCACTGTTCATCTGGAACATAATTTTAACGGCCGGCTTTTATCAAGGATTCCAATTATTCGAAATTGGAATTTAAGAGAAATTGTAGGATTAAGAGGAGCCTGGGGTACTTTAACTGATGAAAATATTGTACTGAGCAGCCCAACAAATATTCCATTAATAGCTCCTTCCGATAAGATTTATTGGGAATACTCCTTTGGTATTGGTAATATCTTCAAAATTTTCAGAATCGATTTCAACTTCAGGGGCAATTATCTGGAAAATCCGGATGCCCGTCCATTTAGTATTAAGGGAACACTTGGTTTTAGTTTTTAAATCTTTCAGGGAAAATATTTAAGCTTTTTTATTCTAATCCATTTTACTACTTTTGCACCCGTTTTAAATAGCAAATAACTAACTTATATGGAATTAATCGTAAACATTTTACCAGCTTTTGGTGTTTTAGCACTGCTTTTTGTATTAATAAAAAATATTTGGGTTTCCAAACAAGAGGTGGGTGATGCAAAGATGGCGCGGATTGCCAAAAATATTGCCGATGGGGCAATGTCCTTTTTAAAGGCAGAATACAAAATCCTATCAATTTTTGTTGTAGCCGTTGCTATCTTATTGTATTTCAAGGGGGCCTCTGAGGAAGGGTCCAATGGTATGGTTGCACTATCTTTTGTAGTAGGTGCCATTTGCTCTGCTTTGGCAGGATTTATAGGTATGCGGGTTGCTACTAAAGCAAACGTTAGAACAACACAAGCAGCAAGACAATCCTTAGGTAAGGCTTTGGAAGTAGCTTTTGCCGGTGGTTCTGTAATGGGATTAGGTGTTGTTGGTCTGGGTGTTCTTGGATTAAGTGGGTTGTTTATGATTTACCAGATGATTTGGCCGGGAGCTGAAAATATTCCTATGGTACTAAATGTACTTTCCGGATTCTCCTTGGGAGCATCATCTATTGCATTATTTGCGCGTGTTGGCGGTGGTATTTATACTAAGGCAGCGGATGTTGGAGCGGATTTGGTTGGTAAAGTTGAAGCCGGTATTCCGGAAGATCATCCTTTAAACCCAGCTACTATTGCAGATAACGTTGGTGATAATGTTGGGGATGTTGCAGGTATGGGAGCAGATTTATTTGAATCGTTTGTTGGTTCTATTATTGGTACCATGGTCTTAGGAGCGTTTATTTTTACACCTGAATTTGGAGGATTAGGAGCTGTGTATTTACCATTAGTATTGGCTGCGGTTGGTATTGTGATGTCTATTATAGGTACGTTCTTTGTTAAGGTAAAAGATGGGGGAAGTCCACATAAGGCATTAAACCTGGGTGAATTCGGATCTGGGGGATTAATGATAATTGCTTCCTATTTCATAATAACTAATATATTACCTGAAAGTATTGAAGGTTTGCCTTTTGGGGCGATGGGTGTTTTTTGGGCAACACTTGCCGGTTTAGTTGCTGGTTTTGGAGTTGGTAAAATTACAGAGTACTATACAGGTACTGGAACAAAACCGGTTAGTTCAATAGTAAGGCAATCTAATACGGGAGCCGCTACTAATATTATAGCGGGTCTAGGAGTTGGAATGATGTCTACAGCAGTGCCAATCTTGTTAATAGCTACAGCTATTTTAGTTTCACATCATTTTGCAGGTTTATACGGAATTGCTATTGCGGCAGTTGGAATGTTGGCAAATACGGGGATTCAATTAGCAGTTGATGCTTATGGTCCTATTTCTGACAATGCGGGGGGTATTGCGGAAATGGCCGAATTGCCTAAGGAAGTTCGGGAGCGTACAGATAAATTAGATGCAGTAGGTAACACAACAGCAGCTATTGGAAAAGGTTTTGCGATTGCCTCGGCAGCATTAACGGCATTGGCATTATTTGCAGCCTTTATGAAAGTAGCTAACGTTACTGCCATAGACGTTTCAAGACCGGATATTATGGCTGGTTTATTAGTGGGCGGGATGCTTCCTTTTGTATTCTCCGCTTTATCTATGAATGCAGTAGGTCGTGCAGCAATGGCGATGATAGAAGAAGTTCGAAGGCAATTTAGGGATATTCCGGAATTACATGCTGCATTGGAAGTGATGCGAAAGTATGATTCAGATATGTCTAAGGCAACTGTCGAGGATCGAAAAATATTTGATGCTGCTGATGGGCTTGCTGAATACGATAAATGTGTAGACATATCTACTAAAGCTTCCATTAAGGAAATGGTATTTCCGGGAATATTGGCGATAGCAGTGCCTGTTGCTGTAGGATTTATTGGCGGTGCAGAAATGCTTGGAGGCCTATTGGCAGGGGTAACTACTTGTGGTGTACTTATGGCGATATTTCAATCTAATGCCGGTGGCGCATGGGATAATGCCAAAAAAATGATTGAAGCAGATGGCGGTAAAGGCACAGAGGCTCATAAAGCTGCTGTGGTTGGAGATACGGTTGGAGATCCTTTTAAGGATACGTCAGGGCCATCATTGAACATTCTTTTAAAGCTTATGTCTGTAGTAGCTTTGGTGATTGCACCAAGTATTGCGATTTCTTCAGATACCTTAACTGCTTACAACGTAGAAAATAGCAATACAGAAGTTAAAAAAGAAGTACAAGTGGAGATGAAAAAGAACGATGAAGGTCTTGTAAAGGCAGTTGTTACAATAACTACTATGGAAAACGGTACGGATAATACCCGTGAGCTTATTTTTGAAGGTAGCGAGGAAGAAGTTAGTGCGCAGATAGAGTCATTACATGAAACCGATAATAATGCGAAAATCCGCATAGAAAAGGTTGTAAAAGAAGTGACAGAAGAATAGGGAACTATTTAAAGCGTTAAAAAAAAATCCCCAAGCTCAGCTTGGGGATTTTTTTTAGTTATTATCTCTAAAAAAGTCCGTGAATTTCAGCGTCTATTTTATTAATCACCTCGCCCAGATGTTCAGGATTATCAACAAAATCTAATTGATCGACATCAATTACCAATAAGTTACCTTTTTCATAACCATGGGCCCATGCTTCATATCGTTCATTCAATCGACTTAGATAATCAATAGATATGGAATTTTCGTAATCCCTGCCTCGTTTATGAATCTGGTTAACCAAATTGGGGATTGAACTTCTTAGGTAAATTAGAAGATCAGGAGGCTCTACAAGGGTCTCCATAAGTTCAAAAAGGTCCGAGTAGTTACCAAAATCCCTGTTAGTCATTAAGCCCATAGCATGTAAATTAGGTGCAAAAATGTGGGCATCTTCGTAAATGGTTCTGTCCTGAATAATATTTTTTCCCGATTCCCGGATCTTTAGTATTTGTCTGTATCTGCTATTTAAAAAATAAATCTGTAGGTTAAAACTCCAGCGTTCCATCTGATTGTAAAAATCATCTAAATATGGATTGTCAACTACGTCTTCAAAATGTGCCTCCCATCTGTAATGTTTTGCTAAAAGCCTGGTGAGGGTAGTTTTTCCGGCTCCTATATTTCCAGCAACGGCAATATGCATATAGTGTTTAAATTTATGGTTGGTGTCTTAAATTTAAGAGCAACACAATATACAAAGTATAAGCTGGAAGAGAAAAAATAGTTGTTGAAATACGAGAGATAATTATATTTTATGATAATTTTTATTTCAATAGCAATTGTGTACTTTTGTAACCATTAAATAAGAGGAGGGATTTGACTGATTGCAACCTCTTATACAGAACGCAATTTTAGATTAGTTTAAAATTACTATTTAACTATCATTCAGGTTCCGTTAAAGAAAAAATGCTAAAGCAGTTTCTACAGATCAATTTGTGTTGTAAACTTCTTTTCAAGCATCTGTCAAATCAATTTTAAATTTTTAAAAATATATATTTTATGGCCTATTTGTTTACTTCGGAATCTGTAAGTGCTGGACATCCTGATAAGATAGCAGATCAGATAAGCGATGCATTATTGGATAATTTTTTAGCTTTTGACCCTGAAAGCAAGGTGGCTTGTGAAACCTTGGTAACTACAGGTCAGGTTATATTGGCTGGAGAAGTTAAAAGTCATACTTATGTAGATCTGCAGCAAATAGCAAGAGATGTTATTAATTCAATTGGATATACTAAAGGCGAATATCAGTTCAGTGGAGATTCGTGTGGAGTCATCTCATTGATACACGAGCAGTCTAAGGAAATAAATCAGGGTGTAGATCGTGAAAACAAGGAAGAACAGGGCGCTGGTGACCAGGGAATGATGTTCGGTTATGCGACTAATGAAAGTGAAAATTATATGCCAATGGCATTGGATATTTCACATCGAATACTTAAGGAACTGTCCTTATTAAGAAAAGAAAATAATGAAATTACTTATTTGAGACCTGATGCAAAAGCACAAGTTACAATAGAGTATTCGGATGATAATACACCGGTTAGAATAGATACAATCGTAATATCCACCCAGCATGATGAGTTTGACAAGGATGATACCAAAATGCTATCAAAAATCAAAGAAGACCTTATTACTATTTTAATGCCCAGAGTTATAGTAAAGTTACCGCAGCACACCCAGGGCTTGTTCAATGATAAGATTACATACCATATCAATCCTACCGGTAAGTTTGTAATTGGGGGGCCTCATGGGGATAGTGGTTTAACCGGAAGAAAAATTATTGTTGATACCTATGGAGGAAAAGGTGCCCACGGCGGAGGTGCGTTTAGTGGAAAGGACCCTAGTAAAGTTGACCGCAGTGCCGCTTATGCCGCAAGGCATGCAGCAAAAAATTTGGTTGCAGCAGGAGTTGCGGATGAATTACTGGTACAGGTAAGTTATGCTATTGGATTGGCCGAGCCTACCTCTATTTTTGTAGATACTTATGGAACCTCAAAAGTGGCTTTGAGCGATGGAGAAATAGCCCAGAAGGTATCAGAACTATTTAAAATGAGGCCTTTTGATATAGAAGATCGACTTAAATTAAGAAATCCTATATATCTGGAAACCGCGGCCTATGGACACTTTGGGAAGGAACCAAGAATGGTGTCAAAAGTATTTGAATCCCCTTACATGGGTAAGGTTGAAAAAACGGTGGAGTTATTCACCTGGGAGAAATTAAATATGGTAGATGAGGTAAAATTGGCATTCAATTTGTAATTTTTTGCATAAATAATAGGAATTTCAGTTTTTCCATACCTATATTTGCTTTTATTAAGTTCAATCTCTTGTTGAAAAGTTATCAAGAAAGGTGGAGGGAATAGACCCTTTGAAGCCTTAGCAACCCTTTGTGTCCAATGCGAAGAAGGTGCTAAATTCTATCACATGAAAATTGTGACAGATAACATAAAAGAATTGCCTGAGGTAATTTGTCTTTCTTAATAACATTTTAATATTTCCCAAATGCTCTACTTGGCACTTAGGTTTGGATTGTACTGAATTTTATATTTAAGAACGATATAAATATCGTTTTGAAAACAATTTGTATTAAGAACCAGTATTCATTTTGAATACATAGAAACAAACATCATGAGTGAACACAAATTTTCTACCAATGCATTACATGCGGGCCATGACACGACTTTAAATGCCGGTACACGGGCAGTGCCAATTTATCAAAGTACGGCCTATGTTTTTGACAATTCGGAACATGCGGCCAATTTATTTTCCTTAGCGGAGTTTGGAAATATTTACAGCAGGATTAATAATCCTACCAATGATATTTTAGAACAACGTCTTGCCGCTCTGGAAGGAGGTATTGCCTCAGTAGTTACTGCATCAGGTACCGGAGCACTTAATACGGCACTTTTGGTGCTATTAAAGACAGGCGACCATATCGTGGCTTCAAATAGTTTATATGGGGGCACTTATAATTTATTAAGCGTTACATTGCCTCGGTTTGGAATTACAACAACATTCGTTGACCCTTCAGATCCTTCCAATTTTGGTAAGGCTGTAAAAAAGAATACGCGTGCAATTTTTGTTGAATCTTTGGGTAACCCTAAACTCGATGTTCTCGATTTAAAGGCAATATCTGCAGAAGCTAAGGCTGCTAAAATTCCCTTTATTGTTGACAATACTGTGCCAACACCAGCCTTGCTTAATCCGATTGAACATGGAGCCAATATTGTAATTCATTCCCTAACCAAATATATCAATGGCAATGGTACTGCACTGGGGGGTGTAGTCATAGATGCAGGAACCTTTGATTGGGCAAACGGTAAATTTCCAGAATTTACTGAACCTTCTGCGGGGTATCACGGCCTGGTGTATCACGATGCTTTGGGGCCAGCTGCGTTTATTGCTAAGGTACGAATTGAAGGTTTAAGGGATCATGGCGCTTGTCTTAGTCCTTTTAATGCTTTTCAGATTATTCAAGGCCTGGAAACCCTTGAAATACGCATGAAAAGGCATAGCGAAAATGCGCTTGACTTGGCTAAATGGTTAGAAGAAAGAGACGAAGTTAGCTGGGTAAATTACCCGGGTCTTAAAAGCAGTAAATATTTTGCTGAGGCGGAGGCGTATTTACCTAAAGGACAAAGCGGAATTGTAACATTTGGAGTTAAAGGGGGATATGATTCTGCAAAGAAAATAGCCGATGGAACCCAAATCTTTTCCTTATTGGCTAATATAGGGGATACGAAATCTCTTATAATTCATCCGGCTAGTACAACACATCAACAGTTAGATGATGCAGCACAAGAAGCCACAGGAGTCACCAAGGATTTAATACGATTATCTGTTGGATTGGAAAATCTTGATGATCTTAAATCCGATCTGGAACAGGCTTTTGCAATAATTGATAAATCTGTGCTGGCATAAGTATCAAAACAACCCTGGTAAAAGCTGAGTAGAAGGTATAATCTTTTTAAATGCACATTTACTCAGCTTTAATTGACATCATACGCATGAAAGACCCGAATACAAAGCTTAACAAAATTAAAATACCACAGTTTAGAACCTATAGTGGTGTGGTTCAGGATATGGAGTTATCCTATCAATTGTTTGGCAAAGAATTGCACTCCGCACCCATAGTAGTAGTAAATCATGCGCTTACAGGAAATTCAAATTTAGCGGGGGATGATGGTTGGTGGGCTTCATTGATTGGAGATGGTAAATGTATTGACACCACCAAATATACTGTGTTAGCCTTCAACATCCCCGGAAACGGTTATGATGGTTTTGTGGTTGACAATTATAAAGATTTTGTAGCGGTTGATATTGCCAGGATATTTCTTCAAGGATTGAAAGAGCTCAATATAACTCAAATTTATGCTATTATCGGAGGTTCATTAGGAGGCGGAATTGCCTGGGAAATGGCTGCGATAAATCCATTGCTCACAGAACATTTGATCCCAGTGGCAGCTGACTGGAAGTCAACAGATTGGCTTATTGCCAATTGTCAGATTCAGGAACAATTTCTTGTAAATTCAAAGCAACCAGTGCATGATGCCAGGATGCATGCCATGTTGTGTTACAGAACTCCCCAGTCTTTTAAAGCAAGATTTCAAAGAAGCACCAATGTAGAACTACAGGTTTTTAATGTGGAAAGCTGGCTAACCCATCATGGAAAAAAATTGAATGAAAGGTTTCAACTTTCAGCTTACAAATTAGCCAACCAATTATTAAAAACGATAGATATTACAAGAGATGGAGAAGAAGCATTTATCAATCTGCAAAACAGTAATACCAATATTCACATTATAGGAGTAGATTCTGATCTTTTTTTTACAGCAAATGAGAATAAGGATACCTTTAAACAGTTGGCTCAGGCTAAAAGTAATGTTACCTATGGAGAAATTCAATCGTTGCACGGGCATGATGCATTTTTGATTGAGTTTGAACAAATGCAGCAATTGCTCAAAGGCGTTTTTGATATTAATGGGAAATCTGAGAGAATAAAAATTTTAAAGTTTGGCGGGAAGTCACTTTCCAATGGAGAAGGCTTAGGAAGAGTATTGGATATTATAACCCATAAAGTCAAAAATGGAGAAAATATTGCAGTGGTTTTATCAGCTCGTGCAAAAGCAACTGATCAATTGGAAGCTATATTAAATAAAGCCGCAAAGGGATTAGATTATCGGGAAGATTTTGAAAATTTCGAAAGATATCAGAAACATACTTTTAAAAATATTAGTCTTTCAGAGGAATTCCTGGAATTGGTGAAATTATTTGAAGGAGTTACTTTGCTTGGTGATTATAGTGCTAAAATAAAAGACCAGGTTTTGGCCTATGGAGAGCTAATATCTGGTAAGTTGATCACAAAATTACTTATTGGAGAAGGAATCAATGCAAAATTACTTGATAGTCGCCGACTGATAAAAACAGATGATACTTATGGAGATGCTAAATTACTGGAAGATGTATCCAGGGAAAATGTAATTCATGAATTTTCGAAATTAAAGCCAGATGAGGTGCCATTGATCACAGGTTTTATAGCTTCTACAGAGACAGGTGAAACAACTACACTAGGGCGCAATGGCAGTAATTATACTGCTTCTCTCATTGCAAACTTTTTGGATGCGGAAGAATTACAAAATTACACACATGTAGATGGTATTTTCACAGCGAACCCGGAATTTGTTTCTGACGCACAAAGAATTGAGCAATTGTCTTATAGTGAGGCAAATGAACTTGCTAACTTTGGTGCAACCATTTTACACGCGAAGACTATTATTCCCCTAATTGAAAAGAATATCCCACTGAGGATACTCAATACTTTTAATAATGATAATGAGGGTACACTTATCAGTGCCAAATCTAGCAAAGATGGAATTAAATCATTATCAGTTATTGAAAATGATGCGTTAATTAACCTCGAAGGGAGGGGGTTGCTTGGGAAGGTCGGAATTGATGCCCGTATTTTCAGGACCCTTAGCCAAAATAATATAAGTGTAAGTATCATCTCACAGGGTTCTTCGGAGAGAGGAATTGGATTAGTGGTTAATGCGGAGAAGGCACATTTGGCAAAAAGGGCATTGGAAATGGAATTTGAGAGCGATTTTCAATCGCGTGATATTAACACAATAACTATTGTTGGCGCAGTTTCAGTCATTTCCATAGTGGGTCAGGATCTAAGCACTTTTCACAAACCTTATAATGCGTTAATCAAGAATCAAATAGTTCCATTATTGTTTAATAATACGATTTCGGGAAAGAATGTAAGCCTGGTGGTTAAGAAATCAGATCTTCACAAAGCGCTTAATGTAATGCATGGTCAAATTTTTGGAATTAGCAAAAAAGTTAATCTGGCAATTTTCGGACATGGGAATGTAGGGGGCACTTTAGTAGATCAGATTTTAACTTCGAGGAAGGGAATTGAGGAAAGAAAAGGGATTAATCTAAATGTATTTGCCCTGGCTAATTCTAAAAACTTACTCTTAAACAAAGAAGGTATTTCTAAAAAATGGGTAGAGGAAATTAATGAAAAGGGCATTCCTTATACTATAGATCATATTTTTGATTATGCCAAAATACATCATCTTGAAAATTTAATTGCTATAGATAATACTGCAAGCCAAGATTTTGTGGCCAATTATTTTGATTTTATTGACAATGGATTTGATCTGGTGTCCTCAAACAAAATTGCCAATACCCTGGGATTTGACTACTACAGATTGATAAGGGATGAGTTGGCCAAAAAACAGAAGCAATACCTGTATGAAACTAATGTGGGTGCCGGCTTACCATTAATTGATACAATAAAGCTATTACATTTATCAGGTGAAAACATTACGCGAATTAAAGGTGTTTTTTCAGGGTCTTTAAGTTATATTTTTAATACTTTTTCTGAAGCGGATACTTCCTTTTCCACAATTTTGAAAGCCGCCATTTCAAATGGATTTACCGAGCCCGATCCAAGAGAGGATTTATCCGGTAACGATGTGGGTAGAAAGTTGCTGATACTAGCTCGTGAATTGGAACTCGAAAATGAATTTGATGATATTTCAATTCAAAATCTTATACCAGGATCTCTCCGTAATGGAAGTGTGCAGGAATTCTTGAATGGATTTGAAGTCCTGGATGATTTTTTTAGTAAAATCAAGGACAACCAGGAACCGAATCACGTACTCCGATATGTTGGGGATTTGTATGGTGATTTACAGAAAGAGAAAGGAAATCTGGAAGTAAAACTGGTATCAGTCCCTAGGGAGAGTGCCTTGGGTCAGGTTAAAGGTTCTGATTCTATTATTGAGATTTATACTGAGTCATATGGCGAACATCCACTGGTAATTCAGGGTGCAGGAGCCGGTGCTGCCGTAACTGCTCGAGGGGTTTTTGGGGATATTTTACGTATTGCAGAAAAAATATGAATGTTTTTTGAATAATCCTGCAAATAGAAAGAGATGAAGAATAAAAAATTTGAAACTGAGGCGATACGTACACAAATAGAACGTTCAAAGTTTTTGGAACATTCAAGTCCAATGTACCTTACATCCAGTTTTATTTTTGAGGATAGTGAAGATATGAGGGCTTCCTTTGCGGAAGAAAAAGAGCGAAATATATACTCGAGATATTCCAATCCTAATTCATCAGAGTTTATAGAAAAAGTATGTAAAATGGAGGGCGCAGAGGATGGATTTGCTTTCTCCTCGGGGATGTCGGCTGTTTTTTCAACCTTTGCCGCTTTGTTAAACAGTGGCGATCATATTATTTCGGCACGAAGTATTTTTGGTTCAACTCATAGCCTTTTCACTCAGGTTTTTCCAAAATGGAATATTAGCCACAGCTATTTTCAAATTGGGGAATTAGAAAATGTAGAAAAACTAATTACACCAAAAACCAAAATTCTCTTTGCAGAATCCCCAACAAATCCAGGTGTTGATATTCTTGACCTTGAAGCACTGGGCCGGTTTTCAAAAAAGCATAAACTTATAATGATTGTTGATAATTGCTTTGCTTCTCCTTATTTGCAGCAGCCGATAGAATTTGGAGCGGATCTGGTAATTCATTCCGGTACTAAACTCATGGATGGACAGGGTAGGGTATTGGCTGGTATTACAGTTGGTAAAAGAGATTTAATAGATCATATTTATCGGTATTCAAGAATAACGGGCCCTGCGCTATCTCCATTTAATGCATGGGTTTTATCCAAAAGTCTTGAAACTTTAGGAGTAAGAGTAGACAGGCATTGTTCAAATTCATTAAAGGTGGCGGAATTTTTAGAATCCCATAAAAATGTCAATTGGGTTAAGTATCCGTTTTTAAAATCCCACCCCCAATACAAACTTGCCAAAAAACAGATGAAGGCCGGTGGCTGCGTGGTCGCATTCGAGTTAAAAGGCGGAATTGACGCCGGGAAGAAATTTTTTGACTCTATTGATATGTTATCTCTATCTGCTAATTTGGGAGATACGAGGAGTATTGTTACACATCCAGCATCTACTACACACAGCAAGTTGTCTGCGGAAGAAAGATTGGAATGTGGTATAACGGATGGTATGGTGCGAGTCTCTGTTGGCCTGGAGCACGTAGATGATATTATAAGTGATATAGAACAGGCGTTGGATAAGATGTGAGACATAGGAATGTTCCTATTTTAACTATCTTCGCATAATGCTTTCTAAAAAGACAAAATACGGACTAAAAGCCCTGACTTATTTGGCATCTCAAAGTAAAAGAGAGCCAGTTCAGATTTCGGAAATTGCAAAGCATGAGAATATTTCTCAAAAGTTTTTAGAAAGTATTTTACTCACTTTACGTAAAACAGGATTTTTAGGATCAAAGAAGGGAAAAGGAGGAGGTTATTACCTAATAAAGGAACCTGGTGAAATTCTTATGACAACCGTTATTCGTGTGTTGGAAGGGCCAATTGCCATGGTACCATGCGTAAGTCTTAACTTTTATGAAAAGTGCGACGATTGCCCGGATGAAAGCAAATGTGCCGTGCATAAACTTATGCTTCAGGTACGTGACAGCGTCCTGGAAGTCTACAGAAATAATACTCTTGCTGATCTCATATCAGGATAAAAAATTTTCAAAAGTTTTGGGATACCAATGAATCATTCGCAATAATAACATAGTTTTTTAATTAATCTATTAAAACTATAGGATAAAAGTAATATTTGAAAAAAAACAACGTCTTACTCTAAAATATTATTCTATTTTTGATAACTCTATTAAATCGATAGGAATAAAATAATAAAAATGATTGCAGACCAATTTATTATTAATAAGGAAGCAGCAAATAGCAGTTATAAAACTGATAGGGCTTCGGATCAACCAAAACGAAGCATTGCCAAGTCTATTAGTTGGCGTGCTATCGGAACATTAGATACCATAATAATATCATGGATTATTACGGGTACACTTTCTCTGGCATTCTCTATTGGATTAGTTGAATTGGTCACAAAAATGGTCTTGTATTTTTTACATGAACGATTGTGGAACACTATTAAATGGGGGAGGTAATTTTAACTTTAAAAAATAAGATATGAGTTTGTCTAAGCAGGATATAGAACATTTAAATAATCACTTTAGAGGAATACCGCCTGAAGAGATAATTTCATGGGCGATACTTTATGGTTCCAAATCTGTGGTTACTACCAATTTCAGACCATATGAAGTAGCCATATTAAATGCGGTTACTGAGGTTAAATCGGATATTCCCGTTATATGGTGCGATACCGGATATAATACACCCAACACCTATAAACATGCAGAAGAATTAATCTCTGGTTTGAATTTAAATATTAAATTGTTTGTTCCCAGGCAAACCACCGCACATAGAGATGCGGTTATGGGAATTCCGGATATCGATGACCCCAGGCATAAAGAATTTACAGAACAGGTGAAAATGGAACCTTTCCGACGAGCAATGGCTGAACACAAACCAGACGTATGGTTTACGAACCTTAGAAAAGGCCAGACTGCTTTAAGAGATACATTAAACATTTTAAGTTTAAGTGAGGGAGGAGTCCTCAAGGTAAGTCCGTTTTACCATTGGAATGATACACGCCTGGACGCCTATTTGAATGCACGAGGGCTGGCCAACGAACACAACTATTTTGATCCGACCAAGGTTTTAGAAAACAGAGAGTGTGGTTTACACACCTAGGACACAACAGGAAAAAGCTTACTTCTGGTCTATAGAATAATTCGAACATATTATTAATGATCATTTATTTTGATAAAACCTATTTAATATATAGGAATAATAGGAATAAATATTATGCAAAGTTTTAGAACCGAAATAGAAAATCCCATTGTAGAGAAAGACATCATTGAACTTGATAAAAAAATCAGGGAGTTCAAAGGAGGTTCTATTGATGAGGAAAAATTCCGAAGTCTGCGCCTGGCCCGAGGGGTATATGGACAAAGACAACCGGGAGTTCAAATGATACGTATCAAATTACCCTATGGTAAGGTAAGCTCAAGGCAATTACGCAGGATTTCTGATGTTGCAGATGAGTATTCCACAGGAAGATTGCACATTACTACGCGGCAGGACATTCAAATTCATTATGTAGACCTGGAGCGCACCCCGGAACTATGGGCACAGCTAGAGAAGGATTCAGTAACCCTTAGAGAAGCATGCGGGAATACCGTACGAAATGTTACCGCTAGCGAAACAGCCGGGATAGACAAGGATGAGCCGTTTGACGTGTCTCCTTATGCCCAGGCCGTTTTCGAATATTTTTTAAGAAATCCCATAGGTCAGGAAATGGGTCGCAAGTTTAAGGTTTCCTTTTCGTCCAGTGATGCAGATACGGGACTTTCCTATATGCACGACCTTGGTTTTATTGCCAAATTACAGGAAGGTGTTAAAGGTTTTAAAGTAATGTTAGGCGGAGGACTGGGTTCTCAACCTCGTCATGCAGATGAGCTGTTTACCTTTCTTCCTGTCAATGAAATAATTCCTATGATGGAAACCGTTGTTCGAGTATTTGACAGATATGGTGAAAGAAAGAGCAGGGCCAAAGCAAGATTAAAGTTTCTTTTAAAAGATTTGGGCCTTGAAGCTTTTAAAGAATTATTAATTGCGGAAAAGAAGGCGGTCCCTTTTAAAACGTACCCTATTAATATTAGTACTTATCCTAAGGTGATTATTTCTAATATCCAGGCTCAGGAAGTAATAATAGAGGATATTGAAGCTTTTGAATACTGGAAAACTACCAATCTGGTTTTACAAAAACAATCCGGTTATGTAGCTATTGGAATAAAGGTCATGTTAGGAGATTTTTATACAGATAAAGCCAGATTGCTGGCAGATTTGGTTGAAAAATATGCGGCAGGTGAAATTCGCTTAACATTAAGACAGAATATATTAATTCCCTATGTAAAGGAATCAATGATTCCATTTTTTTATAATGAGCTTAAAAAACTGCAATTTGCAGATGCCGGATATAACAAGGCATTAGACATTACTGCCTGTCCGGGTACCGATACTTGTAACCTTGGAATTGCAAGCAGTACCGGAATTGCTACAGAATTAGAGCGCGTTATCAAGGAAGAATACCCACAATATGTAAATAATGCCGATGTGGTCATAAAAATTAGTGGTTGTATGAATGCATGTGGTCAGCATTCCATGGCTAATATTGGTTTTCAGGGCATGTCTATACGCACTAAGGAGAAGTTGGTGGCGCCGGCTTTGCAGGTCTTACTTGGGGGAGGGAATTTAGGAGACGGTCGTGGTTTATTCGCGGATAAGGTTATTAAGATTCCCAGTAAACGAGGGCCTGAAGCACTCAGACAAATACTCAATGATTTCGAGGTCAATGGCAAAGGAGCCTCTTATGAATCTTATTATGCGGAAAAAGGGGAATATTATTTTTATGAACTTCTTAAGCCATTTGCAGATATAGAAAATTTATCTCCAGAGGACTATCTGGACTGGGGAAGCAATAAACGGTATCAAAAAGCAATAGGGATAGGAGAATGTGCAGGAGTGGTTATAGATTTGATCGCTACATTATTGTTTGAAAGTGATGAAAAGATAAAAAATGCGAAAGAAGCTATTAACGAACAAAAATGGGCCGCAAGTATTTATTATTCTTATTCTTCTATGGTAAATACTGCCAAAGCACTTTTAACTGCCGAAAAAACCAAAACAAATACGCACAACAGTATAATAAAAGACTTTAACACCTATTTTATCGCAAACGGTAGAATAACAATAAATTCTTCATTCGAAGATTTGGTATTGCAATTAAACAAAAATGAACCAAATAAGACCTTTGCTAAGAAGTACCTGGCCGATGCTGAGGAATTTTTAAACAAGGTAGAAGCCTATAGAAAATTCGAACTGATACATGCATAAAAGAGCAAAGTTAACGGTAGTAGGTGCAGGTCCCGGAGATTTGGAGCTCATCACTTTAAAAGCAATTAAAGCATTGCAGGATGCTGATGTGGTTCTTTATGATGCCCTTGTAGATTCAGCTCTGTTGGATTATGCCAGTAAAGCGGAGCATATTTTTGTAGGTAAGCGAAAAGGCTGTTATGCCTTTCAGCAAGATCAGATAAATGAATTAATTGTGCAAAGAGCAAAAAGCCGGGGACAAGTGGTGCGATTAAAAGGAGGAGATCCTTTTGTTTTTGGCCGTGGTTCAGAGGAAATGGTTTATGCAGCTAAATATGGTCTGCAAGTGGCAATGGTTCCTGGAATATCTTCGTGCATCGCAGTTCCCGCATCTCAAAATATTCCAGTTACAAAACGAGGCTCTGCAGAGAGTTTCTGGGTGATTACAGGAACTACCAAAGAACATAAACTCTCGGGAGATATACACCTCGCCGCTAAATCAAATGCAACAGTGGTCATATTAATGGGCATGTCAAAACTTTCGGCTATTGTAGAATTATTTAACAAAGAGAACAAATCAGATACTCCTGTTGCAATTATTCAGAATGGGACAAAAGAAGAAGAACAGGTTGGTATTGGAACAATTGATACAATAGAAAGCATAGTCCAAAAACAAAAATTAACCAACCCCGCGATCATAATCATTGGCGAAGTAGTAAGACATCGAAACCAAATAATTCAGATAAGCAACCAATATGAATTTCAAATTGCAGAATAATGGAAAGGAATAATTTATATCCTATTTTTCTTAAAACGCAAACTCTCCATGTTCTGATAGTTGGAGGGGGCAATGTAGCTGAAGAAAAATTATCCTTTTTAACTAAGTCCAGTCCGGATGCTAAAATCACCATAGTATCGCCAATGTTTAGAGAGAGCACTTTAAAGTTGGCCGGAAAATATAATGTGGAACTTATTAGATCCACTTACAATACTGAATTTCTTTATGGGAAACATTTGGTAATTGCTACCACAGATAAACCTGAGATAAACATACAGGTTTATAATGATTGTAGAAGTATCGATAAACTGGTGAATGTTGCAGACAATCCTCCTTATTGTGATTTTTATATGGGCGGTATTGTAACAAAAGGGAATGTGAAAATAGCTATATCTACTAACGGTAAATCTCCAACTACGGCAAAGAGGTTAAGGCAATTTTTTGAAGATGTTATTCCGGAAGATATTAGCAGGATGGTTCAGAATCTAAACGCCTACCGAAAGACAATTAAAGGCGATTTTGAACAGAAGGTTGATAAAATGAATGAAGTAACAGAGACTTTGGTATCAAATATGGAATGAAAACTCTTTTTCCATTTAAATTTGCCAACCAACATTATTAGGCTTCACTTGAAGTACAAGATTAACGCAAATAAAAAAATATTTTATTGTAGTCTGGTAGTGGATTAAAGTAAAGAAAAGAGTTCAAGTATGACTTGTGAGGTAACAATAAACTGCTCAATTGGCCTTTAGGTATCCTTCGATATAAGCCAAAAAAAGTACATTTTCCTTGTTTTTAAAGGACATGTGGCGTTTCTTTGCGCTAGTTCATTACAACATTGACATTGTTATCAAGAAAGGTGGAGGGACTAGACCCGTTGAAACCTTAGCAACCCTTTAACTATAAAGAAGGTGCTACATTCTACCGCGATGCTGCTTTTTTATGGCAACTAAGGCTAGATAACACAAAGTAAAGGCAATAAGTCTTTATCTATTTTTCTTGATAATATTATAGAATAATCCACCATGAGCATTTAATAAGCAGATGTTTATTATGGTGATGCTAAAAGGTAGCGGCAAGGTGGGACAAACATGTGAGTGAGGTGTTGTAATTCCTAAAAAAGGAAACATATGCAGAAGATACAGGATATACTAAAAGAGCGGGTTATGATACTTGACGGTGCCATGGGCACTATGCTGCAACGATATAAATTTACGGAGGAAGACTTCAGGGGAAACCGATTTAAAGACTGGCCCCATCCATTACAGGGCAATAACGACCTATTGACTTTAACCCAGCCAGAAGCTATCGCCGAAGTTCATAAAAAATATTTTCAGGCAGGTGCAGATATTGTAGAGACTAATACATTCT
>Ga0209567_10000113_pt1 | contig 40887 bp, 32 predicted proteins | sample COG_12_FD_184756 | JGI IMG/M metagenome (GOLD analysis project Ga0209567, IMG submission 184756) | Pelagic marine sediment microbial communities from the LTER site Helgoland, North Sea, for post-phytoplankton bloom and carbon turnover... | ecosystem: Environmental > Aquatic > Marine > Neritic... | reverse complement strand
CGAACCAGCAACAGCACCTTCTGAGCGCGTTCCGCTTGAGCTACGGCATGCTGGGCGCGATCTATGCCGTGACTTTGCGCGTGCGCCCCGCGGCGACATTTTCCGCCAGTCATCGCCGCATGACGATTGGTACGTTCGCCGATGTCATCAACCGCCTCGCTGCGCGAGATGTCGGGCTGAAATTCTACGTCATGCCCTACATGGATCGCGTGTATCTCGATCTTCGTCGCTACGAGACGTCACCCGGGAACAGCTATGCGCCGCCGTGGAAGATCAAGGATTGGGGCGAAAGCACGGTGCTTCCACATGTCTTCAAATCCCTTAACCGTGTCATGCCCATTCCGTCCGTCAGGTACCGCCTCATGGATAGCATCAGCGCGGCGACGCATGACCTGGTCAACACGCGGCTCGTCAGGAATGGAAACAACAACACGTCGGCGGGCCGCAGACGCAAGCCGCGCAATCGAGTGCAGTCGACCTGGTGTTTTCCTGCATCGGACTTTTCGGTCGTCATCAAGGCCTACCGGGAGTTTTGTCGCGATACTCTTGAGGGCTCGGGCTATCGAACCGATCTGCCAGCCGCCGGGTTTCGCGTCGGCAAGGACACGTCTGCACTGCTGTCGCCATCGTTCGACGAACCGCTGATCGCATTCCAGGTGTCATCAACCCAGGAAAAAGGCTGGGAGGATTTCGTCATCGATCTGGCTCAGTTCGCCGGGAACTGGGGAGGCACGCCGCTATTCAGTCAATCGCGATCCATGCAGGCCGAATATGGCAAGCAGCTCTATGCCAATCGCCTCGAGCTGTTTAGCAAGATTCGGCGACAGCTGGATCCGCAGAACCGGCTGCTGAACCCGTTCCTCGCGCAGTACTTCAGTTAGCAGGGAACCGCGCAGAACGGGGGTTTGAAACGATTTGTTACAGATTAGCGCTAGACTTTATATATCGAACTGATATTATGCATCGCCCCGATATATGGGCAGCCTCTGCTGCCGTAAGTGAAGCGCATGGATGTAAAAACCGTTTGCCTCGGAATGCTGACCGACGGACCCGCGTCCGGGTATGACCTGAAGAAGCAGTTCGAGTCCTCATTCGCCCATTTTTTTGCGGCTGGGTATGGGTCCATCTACCCGGCATTGTCGCGGCTGGCCGAGAACGGCCTGGTCGAGTGCGAGGAAGTGCCACAGGAAGGTAAGCCCGACCGCAAGGTCTACGAGATCACGGGCGACGGGCGTGAGTTCCTGCTCAAAGCGCTCCAGAATCCGAGTCCCTGCCACAAGATTCGATCCGAATTCCTGGCGACGATGTGCTTCGCTCACCTGATGCGTCCACAGGATATCGAAACGGTGCTCGATAACCGTCTCGCCGAGATCACGCGCTACCAGGCGATGTTCCACCAGTTCGAAACCGAAGAAATGTGCGACTGGCCCGAGGGAGCGAAATTCGTCCTCGGCTTCGGCAAGGCCGTCGCCGGCGCGATGCAAACCTATATCAATGAGAATCGTCATCTGTTGACGGAAGAGACGGCCGCGAAAGTAGCGGCTGCTCAATAAGGAACCTGAGCGATGCAACAGGGCTACATCCATCGTTACAAATCCTGGTTCGTTTCAGCCGGCATCATCGTCGCTGTGACGCTGTGGGTTGCGTCGGGCACGCTCGGCAACTCCGAGGACGAAATCGGCGCAAGCGACACCGCTGTCGCTGCGCCTTCGAAGAACGCCGTTCGTGTGCGCACCCAGTCGGCCGAGGAAGTCATGCGGACGATTGTGGTCAATGGCAAGACCGCGCCGGCACGTATTGCACGGCTCTCCGCCGAGACGGATGGGCGTATCGAGTACATCGGCGCCGAGCGCGGCACGAGCCTCGAACGTGGCAATTTAATATTGCGCATGGACGAGCGCGACCGCGCCGCACGACTTGCCCAGGCCGAAGCGACAGTCAAACAGCGTGAAGTCGAGTATGAAGCGAGGGAACGGCTGAAATCCGAAAGCTATGTATCGGACGCACAACTCCAGGAGGCACTTGCGTTACTCGAATCTGCCAGGGCGGAGCTGACCCGTGCAAGACTCGACCTCGAGTACAGGTCGGTACGCGCGCCCTTCGCGGGTGCGCTGCAAGACCGCATGGTCGAAGTTGGAGACTTCGTTAGTCGCGGCGACCCGATCGCCACCTACGTCGACAATCGCACGATTATCGTCAGCGCCAACCTGTCTGAATTCGACGCACGATTCGTGGATGTCGGCGATACGGCGGAAGCCCGCCTCGCTACGGGCGAAACTGTGCGCGGTCGCATCCGGTACGTAGCTCCTGTTGCCGATGAAGCCACGCGAACCTTTGTCGTCGAACTCGAAGTTGCGAACGACGATGGTAAGCTGCGCGCCGGTGGCACGGCCGAATTACGAATTCCCGCGGAGATGGTTTTCGCACATCGAATTTCACCGTCGCTGTTGACGCTCGACGATGCAGGCAACGTTGGGGTCAAGATCATTAATGACCGGGGCGAAGTCGAGTTTGTCGTCGCCGATATCGCTCTGTCGTCGAATGACGGCGTCTGGCTCGCTGGTCTTCCGGAAATCACGACGATCATCACGGTGGGCCAGGGCTATGTTGCCGACGGCGCCGTCGTCAACTCGGTTCCGGAAGACGACGTAGAGACGGCAGTCGCCGTCAAGGATGGCGGGGAAACCGACTAATGCAGGTTATCGAGCTGGCAATGCTGCGGTCGCGCACCATCGTGCTGTCATTGCTCGTGGTCCTGATCGGCGGGATCGTCGCCTATACGACGATCCCCAAGGAAGCCGAGCCTGACATAGAGATTCCCATTGTTTACGTGAGCATCGAGCACGATGGCATCTCGCCCGAGGACTCCGAGCGCCTGCTGGTGCGCCCGATGGAGCAGGAATTGCGATCCATCGAGGGCGTCAAGGAAATGATCGCCAACGCGTATGAAGGCGGCGCAAACGTCCAGCTTGAATTCGATGCCGGAATCGACACCAAGCAGGCGCTGCAGGACGTGCGAGAGAAGGTCGATCTTGCACAGGCCAAACTACCCGGCGAAACCGAGGAACCCACGGTCAACGAGGTGAAGATGTCTCGTTTCGATCCGATGCTGGTATTGAACCTCGCGGGCGATGTGCCTGAGCGTACTCTGACCACGATCGCAAAAGACCTCGAGGAGAAACTCGAGGCGCTATCAGGTGTCCTTGAGGTCAACCTGATCGGTACGCGCGAAGAATTGATGGAAGTCGTTGTCGATCCGCTCTCAATGGAGAGTTACGGCCTCGACCAGGCACAAATCATCAATTTTGTTAATCGCAATAACAGGCTGGTAGCAGCCGGCGCGCTGCACGCCGATGAAGGACGATTTCCCGTAAAGGTCCCGGGTGTGTTCGAGAGCGCAGAGGATGTGCTCGACATGCCGATCAAGGCTGTCGGCGAGCGTGTTGTACATTTCAAGGATATCGCCCAGGTACGTCGCACCTACAAGGACGCCGAGAGCGTTGCCCGGCTGGACGGCAAGCCGGCGATGGCCATTGAGGTCATTCAGCGATCGCGTGCGAACATCATCGACACAATTGCTGAGGTCAATGCGATCATCGATGAAGAACGCGCTTACTGGCCGCCCGGAATCGACATTGTCGCATCCCGGGACAAGTCCGAAGATGTGAACGACATGCTGTCCGAACTGCAGAACAACGTGCTGGCCGCTGTCTTGCTCGTCTTTATTGTGATCATTGGCATTCTCGGGATTCGGTCTGCTCTCCTCGTCGGCGTGGCAATCCCGGGCAGCTTCCTGATGGGCATTCTCCTGATTGGCTCGTTCGGCGTAACGATCAACATGATGGTCCTTTTTGCCCTGATCATGGCCGTGGGCATGCTCGTCGATGGCGCGATTGTCGTCACCGAGATGGCTGACCGCCGCATGGCGGAGGGCGACTCCCGTCACGACGCGTATTCGCGAGCGGCTGTGCGTATGTCGTGGCCGATCATCGCGTCGACCTGTACGACGCTGGCTGCATTCGTGCCACTCGCGCTCTGGCCCGGCACGTCTGGCGAGTTCATGAAGTACCTGCCGATCACATTGATCGCCGTGCTTGCCGCGTCGCTGTTTATGGCCCTGATTTTCGTGCCGACACTCGGCTCGATATTCGGCCGGACGGGCGCGAATACAGAGGAGGCCCGACGTAACCTGGCGGCCGCGGAGACCGGCAACCTCGATGAGGTCACCGGCTTCACCGGCACGTACATCCGGTTCCTGAAAAAGACACTCCGTCACCCATGGCGCGGCGTCGCCGGCGTTTCCAGCCTGTTGATCGCCGTCTATGCAGCGTTCTTCATGTTCGGCAAGGGGATTGAATATTTCCCGGATGTCGAAGCGCCGTTCGGCATGGTCGATATTCGCGCACGCGGCGACCTGTCGACCGACGAACAGGACTTCCTGGTACGCCAGGTCGAAGAGCGGGTGTTGGGTATGCCCGAGATCGAGTTCCTGTACGCGAAGACTGGCGCCAGTGACCAGGGTGCCGAAGACCTGATCGGTTCCCTGACCCTGAACTACATTGACTGGGACAAGCGCCGCAGATCCGATGATATTCTCGCCGAGATTCGAGAACGCACCAGTGATCTCGTCGGCATACGTATCGAGACGCGCAAACCGGACGCGGGTCCGCCGATGGGCAAACCCATCAGTATCGAATTTTCTTCGCGATTCCCGGATGAACTGAATGCTGCTGTAGAGCGCGTGCGCGACCACATGGCAACCTACGACTCAATCGTGAACGTCGAGGACAGTCGTCCGCTCCCCGGGATCGAATGGCAGATCAAGGTCGACCGCGCCGAAGCAGCACGATTCGGCGCTGACATCTCCCTCGTTGGCGCAATGGTGCAGCTCGTCACCAATGGCATCAAGATCGGCGAATATCGCCCTGATGACAGCGACGACGAAATCGACATTCGCGTGCGCTATCCCGAAGGCAGCCGCAGTCTTTCGCAGATTGACGAGCTGCGTATTCCGACCGAACAGGGCCTGGTACCAATTAGCACGTTCATCGAACGTGTTCCCGCACAAAAGGTCAGCACGATTCGCCGCACGGATATGCGGCGCACGCTCTCCATCGACGCCGATGTGGCGGCCGGCATGCTTGTCGACGACGTCGTTCGCGAACTCAAGGCGGAAGTCCCTGCCCTTGAGATTGATCCGCGCGTCAGCTGGTCGTTCCGCGGCAGCACCGAGGATCAGCAGGAAGACATGGACTTCCTCGCTCGCGCAATGATGATGGCGCTCGCGATCATGGCGATTATCCTGGTGACACAGTTCAACAGCATTTACCAGGCAGGCCTGATTCTCACGGCGGTCCTCTTCTCGACAGGCGGCGTTCTTCTCGGCCACCTGCTGATGGGCAAACCCTTCGGCGTGATCATGTCGAGTGTCGGTGTGATTACCCTTGCTGGCATCGTCGTGAACAACAACATCGTATTCATCGACACCTACAACGTGTTGCGCAATCGTGGCGAACAGCCGTTCGAGGCGGTCCTGCGTACCTGTGCGATCCGCTTGCGGCCCGTATTGTTGACGACAGTGACTACCATCGTCGGTCTCATGCCGATGGTTCTGGGAGTCAATGTCAACCTGATCGACCGGGAGGTCTCGATCGGAGCACCCAGTTCACAGTGGTGGACCCAGCTGGCCTCATCGGTCGCAGGCGGTCTCGCATTCGCGACGATCCTGACCCTGCTGCTGACGCCGAGCCTCCTGATGATCCAGGCGAACCTGGTGCAGCGCTGGAAAGAGCGGCGGACGATGACACCCGCGGAGCCCTCCGCCACCTGATCCAGGCTGTTTCCGGGCGGCCGGCGGAGCGGCCGCCCAGAACTTTTTTTGCCGCGACCAATCCAAATCCGTATCTCGCGCATCTAATAGTCGAGTGGCCACATTGGCGTGGGCACATCGATCGTAACTCCTTGATTCTTGGTAGGGCCAGGAAAAGCCCGAATACTGCGAACTCCCGGGTTGCGTTATACCGAACTAGTGTTATACTTAACTACAACACTAAATGAGTATGGTCTGGGTAACATGAAAACGACAAAACCGATCATTGCAGCACTGGCGCTGGCGGGATCTGCCCTGCTGACGGGCTGTGGCGTGGGAGAAGCCAGCGTATCTGACGAGGCCACCGTGCAGGCGGCAACGCCGGTTCCTGTTGAGGTCGCGCAGGCCTATCGCACGAACATCTACGCCACCTACACGGCAACTGCGACGATCACATCGGATGCCGATGCGCCCGTCGTCGCGCGCGTCGCCGGCGAAATCGTCGAGCTACTCGTCGAGGAAGGTGATCGGGTCGTCGAAGGCCAGGTCCTGGCGCGGCTCGATGGTGAACGCTCGCGGCTCGAAATGTTGGCCGCTAAAGCGAATCTCAAGCAGGCACGCACAGAATACGAGCGCAACAAGGACCTGCACGAACGCGGGCTGATCAGTGCGTCGATGTTCGATAACCTGCATTACGACCTTGAAGCACTCGAGGCAAGCTACGAGCTGAGGAAGCTCACCTACGACTACTCAAAGATTCGTGCACCGATCGCCGGTGTTGTTGCAGCACGCGAAGTGAAACCAGGGCAACATCTCGACGTCAATGACGTCGCGTTCCGTGTTACAGAGACCAGTGAGCTGATTGCTTACCTGCAGATTCCGCAGTCCGAGCTGTCCAAGTTTGCTGCCGGCCATTCGGCCCGTATTCAAGTCGCCTCGATGCCGGATACGCAATTTCCGGCCACAATCGCACGAGTCAGCCCGACCATCGATTCGCGCAATGGCACATTCCGCGCGACGGCAATCATCGATAACCAGCAGGGCGACCTGGCGCCGGGAATGTTCGGTCGCTTCACGATCGCCTATGAACAGCACGCAGATGCCCTGGTTATTCCGGCCATGGCATTGCTCGACGAAGACGACGTGAACACGGTCTACGTTGTGAGCGATGGCGAAGTGGTGCGCCGTACCGTGGACGTGGGAATCCTCGCCGACGGGAACGTCGAAATCCTGGGCGGACTTAGCGAAGACGACCTTGTCGTTGTTGTTGGCCAATCGGGCCTCAGGAATGGCAGCAAGGTTCTCGCCAGCACGAAAATTCAGGACAGCTTCACGGGCTGACGCGACTCGCGATAATCGCGCCGCATTCCGGCGCGATCGCATAAGGGAGGATTCATGAAGCTACATCGCATTAGCTCGGCGGCGTTCGCCTGCGTGCTATTACTGAGTGCCTGTCAACAAGGCGAGTCGCCGGATGATGAAGAAGAGGAAGAGATTCCTCCTGTCCCGGTAGAGACCAACACGCCAGTTCGCGGTGATGTACTGGCCGTCTACTCGGGTACGGCACCCATCGAGGCGTATGCCGAAGCAGACGTGATCGCCAAAGTTGAAGGTGAGATTCGCGAAGTTCTCGTCGAGGAAGGGGATGAAGTAGAAGAAGGACAAGTCCTTGCCCGGCTCGACGGTGACCGCCTGCGCCTCGAACTCAATGAATCCCGCGCCCGGCTCAGGAAGATGCAGCGTGATTTCGAACGTAACAAGGACCTGCGCGAAAAAGGCCTGCTCTCGGAAGGTGATTACGAGAAGCTCCAGTTCGACCTCGAGTCCCTCCAGGCATCCTACAACCTGGCCAGTCTCGAACTCGACTACACCCAGATCCGTGCACCGATCGGCGGTGTCATTTCGGAGCGTTACATCAAGCTTGGCAACACGATCAGGGTCGGTGACCCGTTGTACCGCGTAACCAGCCTGGAGCCCCTGGTTGCCTATCTGCATGTCCCGGAACGCGAATACCAGCAGATTTCCGCTGACCAGCCGGTAGCGATCGATATCGACGCGCTGGCGGGCACAGAAATCCTGGCAACCGTCACGCGAGTCAGCCCGATCGTCGATCCGGCGACGGGCACGTTCAAGATTACCATTGAAATCCGCGACGAAACGCGGCGCATCAAGCCCGGGATGTTCGGTCGCATAAGTATTGTCTACGACCGGCACGAGAGTGTTCTGCTGGTTCCGCGTAGCGCCGTAATGGAAGAGCTGGGCGTTGAGAGCGTGTTCGTTGTTGAAGACAACAAGGCCATTCGTCGGGTTGTACGAACCGGTTATGGCGAGAAAGGCATGATCGAGATCATCGAGGGTCTCGACGACGCCGACAATGTGATCACAGTCGGCCAGATCGGCCTGAAACCCGACGCTACTGTGGCGGTTATCAACGCACCGCCAGCCCCCGAGGCTGTCGCTGAGGACGCGAACTGATGCGTCGCCTGGTAGCGATCGCGACAGAGCGTCGCGTTACGATCGTGATGTTCATGGTGGCAATCGTGCTGTTCGGCATGGTGTCGCTATCCCGCCTCAAACTGAACTTGCTGCCGGATATATCCTATCCGACGGTTACGGTACGTACCGAGTTGACCGGGGCGGCACCCATCGAAGTCGAGAACCTGTTGACGAAGCCGATCGAAGAAGCCGTCGGCGTGGTCCGCAATGTGCGCCTCGTGCGATCGGTCTCCCGTTCGGGGCAGTCGGATGTCACCGTCGAGTTCCTGTGGGGAACCGACATGGACATCGCGGGCATCGACGTACGCGAGAAACTGGACGTGCTGTTCATGCCTCTGGAGGCCAGTCGACCATTGCTGTTGCGGTTTGACCCGTCCTCCGAGCCCATCGTCCGGCTGGGCCTGTTGTACAAGGAATCCGCCCAGGGTGGCGAATCAGGCGAAGCGCGACTGAAGGCTCTGCGGCGTTTCGCCGAAGACCGCATCAAGACCGACCTGGAAGCACAGGAAGGCACCGCTGCCGTGAAAGTCAGTGGCGGCCTCGAAGACGAGATCCAGATCCAGGTCGATCAGCAGAAGCTCTCGCAGCTCGGCATCAGTATCGACCAGATTGCCGCTCGTATTCGCGCTGAAAACGTCAACCTGTCGGGTGGCCGCCTGGAAGAAGGCAACCAGCGTTTCCTCGTGCGAACCCTGAATGAGTTCCAGAGCGTCGGCGAATTCCGCGATGCGATCGTTGCGTACGTCGCCGACCGACCTGTCTACCTGCGAGACGTGGCGACTGTCGAACGCGGTTTCAAGGAACGCGAGGCAATAACGCGCGTGCGCGGACAGGAGTCCGTCGAGCTCGCGGTTTACAAGGAAGGTGACGCGAATACGGTACAGGTCGCGAGGCGTATCGAACAGCGCATTCAGACCCTGCTCGAAGACGATAACTGGCCTGAAGATATCGAGCTCGTGAAAATCTATGACCAGTCGACGTTTATCTCATCGGCGGTAAACGACGTTCGTCTTGCCGCTATCCTTGGCGGCCTGATCGCGATCTTCGTGCTGTATGGATTCCTCCGCGATTCTCGCGCCACCACGATTGTCGGTATCGCAATACCCGTCTCAGTCATCGGCACCTTCCTGCTGATGTACACCAACGGCATTTCACTGAACATCATGTCGCTTGGCGGAATCGCCCTGGCCGTCGGCATGCTGGTCGACAACTCGATCGTCGTGCTCGAGAACATCGTTCGCAAGAAAGAACAAGGCGAAGACATTGTCGAGGCCGCCCGGAACGGCACAGCCGAAGTTGGGTCGGCTGTCGTCGCGGCGACACTTACGACGATTGCCGTGTTCTTCCCGATGGTCTTCATCAGCGGCGTCGCCGGCCAGCTCTTCCGCGACCAGGCGCTGACGGTCACGTTTGCGCTGATCTTCTCGTTGATCGTCGCGCTAACGCTGATCCCGATGCTCGCCTCGCTGGGCGCGCGCAGCCGTTACGATGATGGCGGAGATGGAGAACCTGCGGGGTGGTTTACGTTGCTGGTTGCATTCGTCGTCCGTATTTTTGGCTTCGTATTCTTCGCGATAGGCAAGGTCCTTTGGGTGCTGCTCTGGGTGCCTACCTGGATACTGCAAAGGCTCTATGCGGCGGTCGCCGCCGTCTACCCGGGCTTGCTGCGCTGGTCCCTGAGTCATCGCGCGACCGTAATTATCACGGCCGTTCTCATATTCGCAGGGACGATGTCGCTGCTGCCACGACTCGGCACCGAGCTCATCCCGCAGTTTTCGCAGGGCGAGTTTGATGTTGACCTCAGATTATCGCCGGGAGCCCCACTCTCCGAAACCGACCGCGCCATCCAGACCGCTCAGCGCGCCGCAGCCGGTATCGATGCCGTCGCTTTGAACTACTCGGTTGCCGGAACGGGCAACCGTCTCGACGCCAATCCCGTCGACGCAGGCGACAATACCGGAACGCTGAGCGTGCAGTTGGCGCGCGGCTCTGGCCGCGACGCCGAGAACAGAGCGATGGACGCAATGCGCGCAGAGTTGGCCCGTTTGCCTGGCGTGCAGTATGAGTTCAGCCGCCCGGCCCTGTTGTCGTTCGCAAGCCCGCTGCAGATTGAAGTATCGGGCTTCGACCTGGACGCGCTGGCCCGCGTGAGTGGTGCCGTCGTCGCCGAGATGTCGGCGTCCGATCGCTTTGCCGACATCAAGACCACTGTCGAGCGCGGCAATCCCGAGATCCAGATCGTGTTCGACCAGGAGCGTGCCGCGAAACTCGGCCTCGCCGTACGCGACATTGCGAATCGCGTCGTCGCGAATGTTCGAGGCGAACTTGCGACGCGCTATACCTGGCGTGACAAGAAGATCGACGTGCTCGTGCGTAGCGTGGACACACGACGCTCGAGTATTGAGGAAATCCGAAGCCTGATCGTCAATCCGACCTCGGACCGTCCCGTCACGCTGGATGCTGTTGCGGAGGTGAAGGTGTCACAGGGCCCCGCGGAGATTCGCCGGGTCGCCCAGGAGCGCGTTGCAATTATCACCGCGAACCTGGCCTACGGCGACCTTGGCGCGGCGGCGACTGAGGCTGGCGCGATAATCAATCGCATTCCTATGCCCGAAGGCATTTCGGCGCTGGTTTCGGGACAAAGCGAGGAGATGGAGGAATCATTCAAGTCGATGCAGTTCGCGCTGATACTCGCGATCTTCCTGGTGTATCTCGTGATGGCATCGCAGTTTGAGTCGCTGATTCACCCCTTCGTTATCCTGTTTACGATTCCGCTCGCGCTGGTTGGTGCCGTGCTCGCCCTGTTCATTACAGGTACGACGATCAACATCGTCGCAATGATCGGCGTCATCATGCTTGCGGGTATTGTCGTCAACAACGCGATCGTGCTGGTCGATCTCATCAACCAGCTACGCGCACAGGGCGTCGAACGAATCGAAGCCATCATGGAGGCCGGTACCGCCCGCCTGCGGCCCATTCTTATGACCTCATTGACGACGGCGCTGGGATTGTTACCGATGGCCATGGGCTTCGGTGAGGGTTCCGAAGTTCGCACGCCGATGGCAATCACGGTAATCGGAGGACTCGTGGTGTCCACGCTGCTGACGCTGGTCGTCATCCCGGTCGTGTACTCCCTGATGGATCGCAAACGATGGCCCGTAGCGGCCGGCGAACCGGTGACGGCGGCACAATGAAACACACCGAAGTCGCATTGCACCGACCAGTAACGACTGTCGTCGTATTCGTCGCGCTGGCGCTGGTTGGTCTCATCGCGTCACGGCTGCTGCCGCTCGAGAAATTTCCCGATATCGAATTCCCCGGGATCTTCATTCAGATCCCTTACGAGGGATCCACACCCGAGGAAGTCGAACGCCTGATCACGCGGCCGGTCGAGGAAGCACTGGCGACGTTGTCCGGTGTCGAGCAGATGTTCTCGAGCTCTGACGAGGGCCAGTCGCAGATCTTCCTGCAGTTCGGCTGGGACCAGAGCATGGGCGCCAAGGGCATCGAGGCTCGTGCCAAGGTGGATGGCATCAGGCACCTGCTGCCGGACGATATCCGGCGCGTCTTCGTATTCACGGGCTCCCTGGGCGACCAGCCCGTCCTGCAGCTGCGAATTTCGAGTGAACGTGATCTGTCGGACAGCTACGACCTGCTCGACCGGGTGCTGAAGCGCCGTCTCGAACGGCTTGAAGGGGTATCGCGTGTCGAACTGCATGGGGTCGACCCGCGCGAAATTCGTATTCTTCTGAAACCTGACCTGCTCGCCGCCTACGGCGTCGATATCGCCACGATTCGCATGCTGCTCGAAAGCAGCAATTTCGCGGTGAGTGCCGGCAAGATAACGGCCGGTGGTGAACGCTTCAGCGTAAGGCCGAGCGGTGAGTTCTCGTCAATTGAAGAAATTCGCAACCTGAGTGTGAATCCGGCAGGCCTGCGCCTTGCCGATGTTGCTGACGTCGAGCTGCGCACGCCGGATCGAAATTATGGGCGGCACCTGGACCAGGACTATGCGATAGGCGTTGCGATCAACAAGGCCACGGGTTCGAATCTCGTCGACGTCACCGACCGCGTCATGGCCGAAGTCGAGAAGATCAGCCAGTTACCCCAGATGCAGGGCATCAATATCTTCGCACTCGACAACCAGGGTGACAGCGTGCGCGAATCGCTGGCCGACCTGCTAACCGCCGGAGCGTTGGGCGGCCTGCTGGCAATCATCGTCCTGTACCTGTTCCTGCGACAGCTCACGACGACGATTATCGTCACCGCATCGGTGCCGTTCAGTTTGCTCATAACACTGGGCGCGCTGTATTTCGCGGGACTAACACTGAACATCCTGTCGATGATGGGCCTGATGCTCGCCGTCGGCATGCTCGTCGATAATGCCGTCGTCATAACCGAGAGCGTCTTCCGCTATCGTTCCGAGAATCCCGACCAGCCCTATAAGGCGACCATCAAGGGCGTCAGGGAAGTCGGCCTGGCCGTTATCGCGGGCACGTTTACGACGATCATCGTCTTTGCGCCGATCGTCTTTGGCGCGCAGACCGATATCACGATATTCCTGACCCATGTGGCTGTAACCATCATCGTTGCCCTGCTGGCGTCGCTGCTGATCGCACAGACGCTCGTGCCGATGCTCGCAGCGCGCGTCAAGGTGCCGCCAATGCCGGCAGAAGGCGGCTGGATGTCACGCCTGACCGACCGGTATACGCGCAGCCTCGAGTGGATAATCAGCCACCGCTGGTGGTCTGCCCTCGGGATATTCCTGATCTGCGTAATCGGCATTCTGCCCATGGCCCTGCAACTCGTGAAGTTCGACATGTTCCCGCAGGACGTCGGACGCCGATTGTTCATGCCCTACCACGTCGAAGGACAGCACTCGCTCGAGCGCGTTGAACAGACTGTCGACACGATCGAGAACTACCTGTACTCGCGGGCCGAGGAATTCAATATTCGTTCGGTCTACAGCTATTACGAACAGGGCCGTGCCGAGTCGACCATCCTGTTGACAGACGAGGACGACGCAACGTTGTCGACCAGGGAGATCATCGAACGCATTGAGAAAGACCTGCCCGAAATAGCGATTGGCGCACCCAGTTTTCAGTTCGACCAACAAGGTGGCGGCGAAGGCTTTTCTATCCAGGTCAGTGGCGATTCCACCGAGATTCTCAACGAGCTCAGCGTCGACATCGTCCGCGCGCTGGAGAGCATTGACGGGCTCAAGGATGTACAGGGCGATGCTGAATCCGGTGACCGCGAGATACGCGTGAGTATCGACCGGACGCGCGCGGCGAATGCGGGCCTGTCGACGGCTGAGATTGCGGAATCGATTTCCATTGCGATGCGCGGCCAGAACCTGCGCGAGTTCCGCGGCGACTCCGGCGAGGTCCAGGTTCGTCTCGCGTTTCGCGAAGACGACAAGCAGAGTATCGAGCAGCTGGCCGAATTGCCTCTGTATACGCGCGATGGTCAGCGCATCACGCTTGGCAGCGTGGCGCGCATGCAGATTGGCAAGTCACCTGACACCATTCGGCGCACCGATCGCCAGACAGCTGTCATTATCGACGCGAATCTCGAAGAGGACGTCACCCCCGATGATGTGCGTCCCCGAGTCCAGAGCCTGATGGACCAGATCGAGCTGCCGCCGGGTTACAGCTGGAAGGAAGGCCGCGGATTCGAACGTCAGGACGAAACAGCCGACATGATGCTCACCAATATCCTGCTAGGCATCGCGTGCATCTTCCTCGTCATGGCGGCGTTGTTCGAGTCATTACTCCTGCCATTCTCGATCATCCTCGGGTCGATCGTGTTCTCGATCTTTGGCGTGTTTCTGTTCTTCGCTGCGACGGGCACTACGTTCTCATTCATGGCCATGATCGGGATCATGATCCTGATCGGCGTCGTCGTGAACAACGGCATCGTGCTGGTCGATCACATCAATAATTTGCGCCAGGAAGGCATACCGAGGAATCGGGCAATTGTGGTGGCAGGCAGGGATCGCCTGCGTCCGATCCTGATGACGGTAGCCACAACGATTGTCGGGCTAACGCCGCTCGCCATGGGCACTACGCAGATTGGTGGAGACGGTCCTCCGTACTACCCGATGGCGAGGGCGATTATTGGCGGCCTGGCGTTTTCGACGGTCGTATCACTGCTCGTCGTGCCAGCCCTGTATATCTATTTCGACAGCCTTGCCGCCTGGGGCCGTAAAGTCATGCGTACCGCCAGGAGTCCAAGCAGGAAGAGCAAGCCGGTTGCGCCTCCGCCACCCGAGTTGACCACGACCTGAGTCTGGCTACCCGCCGGCGTGTCACGCGTGGAGTCTTCGAGCGGCAGTAAGGACAGCTCCGACGTATCTTCCGGACCGAAGCTCGCGAGGTAGGTCCCGTCGTACGCATCGAAGAGCTCGATGAGAATGTCATAGTTCCCAGTCGGGTAACCCGAGATGAGTTCGGTTTCGACAACGTAGTCGTCACTGCTGGCCGTGCCATACAGGGTGAAGTCCTCTGTCTCGGCATACTCGTTCCACGGGCCATATTCGTAGCTCAGGTAGAGCACGGCGTAGACCTCGGCAACCGAGTAGCTCGTATCCGCGTCGAACCACAGGTCGATACCGAAGTAATACCCATCGTTATCGAGATCCGAGAACAACTGGATATCGGCATCGTAGAACCAGAAGTTCGGATTCGCGGCCTGTGTTACAGCGGCGCCCTCTTCCTGGGGTACCGAGCGTGCACTTTTCACGCTCCGGGTACCCTCGATCTTCAGTGCCTCGAATTCGTCGTAGGACGTGTTGTCATCCCCTACACGGCCGCGCTCTATTTGGCTGCCCTGTGAGGTCAGGCTCTGCCTGGGTTCGTCGTCTGCCTGCGCCATGCTTGCGGTCGCGAGCAACGTCATGGTGATCAGGAAAATTGTACGGGTCATATGTTTCATGGTGGTGTCCTCTCCTTGCTTACGACTCCATTAAGCACTCGGGACACTGAATCGATGCTGAACCATATGGGCATCGGCAAAAAAGCGTGAGACCATGTTCAGCCTTCGTTCACCCCGGACTCCCCGAATCGCATGACCACTTCGATCGGACACGAGAATGTGCGGCGCGCAGCCACCTGGATGATGTTTGGCGTGAGCTCCGGCCTCGCCCTGGATCTGTGCGCCAAGGAAATCCTGGAGACCTATTCGCTCAACCAGTTCGTCTTCCTGCGTAGCGCCATCGCGGTGGCTCTCTTGCTGGCAGTGGCGCCGCGTTTCGGCGGGTACGAGGCACTCAGGACGCGGAGAATCGGCTGGCACGTCCTGCGTTCGTTCCTTGCGGTGGGTGCCATGTTTGGGTTCTTCTACGGCGTGGCGAACATGCCGCTCGTCAATGCACTAACACTCGGCTACACAGCACCGTTGATGGTGACCGCGCTGGCTGCGCTGTTCCTTAGCGACAAAGTCGGCTGGCGGCGCTGGAGCTCGGTCATTATCGGCTTCATCGGTGTACTGGTCATGCTGCGGCCCGGCAGCGGCGAGCTCTCTTTTGCGTCGATTGCGGTACTTATTGCGGCACTCTGCTATGCCAGCCAGGCAATTACCGCCCGCAAACTGGGCGATACGGAATCGACGCTGTCCCTGTCGTTCTACGTCGTTGTAGCTCCGATGATCGTCGCGGTTGTGTTCGCCGACCGCGGTGACTGGCTGATGCCAGACATGAAGGGCTGGTTTCTTATCGTGAGCGCGGCAGTCTGTTCAATTGGCGCCTGGGTCGGACTGGTGAATGGCTATCGCGCGGTCTCGCCGGCCGCGGTAGCGCCACTCGAATACGTGGCGCTCATCGGCGGTGCTGTGGCCGGATACCTGATCTGGGACGAGATCCCGGACACCCGCGTCGTCCTCGGTGCAGTCATCATCGTGGCGTCAGGCTTGTTTGTTGTGTATCGCGGCGAGGCAAAAAAAACGGGCCTCACGGCCCGTTCTTCTGATTCTGCTTTGTGACTCAGATGTCGCCAGCAACGAGTCCGGCGATCTGGGCCGGCGTTACGTTTAGTGCGTTGACCACGTTGTTGAAGAAGTCGACTTCGAGCGCACTGATTGTCTGGTCACTGCGGAACACAGCTGTCAGCGCCTGCACAATCTCCGTGCAGTGATCGTCGGTCAGTTTTTTCTGCGCGCCGCGCAGGTACTTGACGAGCGTCGCTTCCGCGTAGAGTTCTTCACGCGCCGCAACCCGGACGTCAGCAACGCTGAATTCCTTGCCGGTGAGTTTCTTGAGTATCTCCTGGATGCGCTCGACTTCCACGTGCTGGACACTCACGTCGGCATTTGCAGCTCTCGCCAGCGTCATGAGCAAGACTTCATGGAACAGGTCGTTCTCGTGATCTGCGCTCACATCCGCGCCGCCGAACAGTTTGAGTACGTAATTGAGATCTGCAATTGCCATTTTCTTCTCTCTTATAATTTATACCGGGCAGAAGCCCGGGGCCGGCCGACAATAATAACCCACAAAATGCGTTGAATTGAAGGCATATTTATTACTTAAATTTTCGCTTGGAATTTGTTGATTTCCAAGAGATACTCACCTCGGGCAAACAATTAGAAGGAGGTGATCCATGTCTCGTGGGATAGCAAAGGTATTCGAAAAACCTGAGGGTCTGACGCGAAAGATGGAGCACCGCTACGCATCTCGTTGACACTCCTTTTCGATTACATCATTCCACGGAAAGCCGCAGCAATGCGGCTTTCTTTGTATCAGGCAGCAACTATTCGTCCCAGTGCCTCGAGGAATTCGTCGATTTCGGCTTCACTGTTGTAATGCACCGGACCAACTCGGAGCACGCCACCTGACTCGTAAACTCCGAGCGTCTTGGCAACTTCAACAGCGTAGTTGTGCCCACTCCAGACAAAGATATTCTCCTTCGCCATCGACTCGGCGATGACGTCCGGTGCAACAGTGCTATGCGTGAACGCGACGGTAGGCACACGACGATCCATAGCGTCCGGTGACGTGATTCCCTGCACCGTGACTCTATCGATATCCTGCAGTCCGGCAATCAGGTGACTGGCGAGCGCCTTCTCATACTCGAACAGCATCGCCATCGCCGCCCGCAGCGCCTCGGGGCGTTCTGTTGCTCCAGCCATCGACTGACCGATCCAAGCGAAGTAGTCGATTGCAGCCGTGATTCCCGCAAGCCCTTCGTGACTCTGCGTGCCGGTCTCGAAGCACCCCGGAATACTCGACGGTGCCGGCCTGACCCGGTATGGCTCCAGCTGCTCCAGGACTTCGCGTCGTCCCCACAGGACGCCCTGATGCGGCCCAAAGAACTTGTAGGGCGAGCACACGAGGAAGTCACAGCCGATAGCCTGAACGTCTGTCGCGACGTGCGGCACCGACTGCACGGCGTCGATAAAAGTCAGCGCGCCCGCTGCCCGCGCCTTCTCGCAGATCGCTACCACGTCATTGACTGTGCCGGTCAGATTGCTCGCGCCGCCAACACAAATCAGACGCGTACGGTCTGTTACCAGGTCGTCAAGCGTGGACAGGTCGAATTCGAACGTCGCCGCATCGAACTCCAGCCATTTCACTTCGAGCTCGAGGTCACGCGCGAGCAAGACCCATGGCCAGACATTGGCATCGTGATCCATGCGCGAGAGGATGATTTCATCGCCAGGCCGCATCAGGCGACCGATCGAACGCGACAGGTGCAGCGTAATGGTCGTCATGTTCTGGCCAAACACAATCTCGTCGGGCGACGGTGCGTTGAGAAAATCGGCCATCGCCACACGCGCAGACGCAACGATATCGTCGGCCCTGTCCGACGTCGGAAAATTGCCGCCCTGGTTGGCGTTGCTGGTCAGCAGGCAATCAGACATCGCCGCCGCAACCGACGCAGGCACCTGGGTACCTGCTGGATTGTCGAAATAGATACGGCGTTGGCCGTCGTCAGTTAAGCCTAAGGCCGGGAACCGGGCCCGGACGGCATCGAGATCAAATGGCATGCGTTAATCCTGTGCTTTGCCGCCCCACTTCTCGCGGTGCGCATCTTCGGCCCGTTGCCGCACTTTCTGGTGGCGGCGGGTCAGCAAAAGGGTATTGGGGTCGCAGACTTCGGCTTTGATAATGCCGAGATCACTGGCCGCATCGAAAAGACTGGGATACCAGCGTTCCCAGTTTGGTAATCGGGCCTCGACTTTGTCGCGAAGAGTCATGATCGCAATGTAACCGAGCGATCATGGCAAGACAACGAAAACGGATCAGTCTTCGATCATGTTCAACGAAAACATCAGGACAAACAGAATAAGCGCACCGGTCACGATGAGCTGCAGCGATGGCAGGCTGCCCTCCAGGGACGGCACCAGCTCAACCGGTAAACTTGATAGCAGCTGGAAAACGCCCTTGAGGAGGCCAACCACGGGCTGGAACGCCACGAGGCCTCCGATGAGGACCGCCGCAGGCAGTGTGATCCGGCGAATCCAGAGCTTGCGCCGGATGCGCTTCACTATCTGCGTGCTGAACCCATTATCCGCGATCGGCGCCGACTCAAACATCGACTCGAGTAAACGGTCCTGTTCGTCTTTGATTCGCTCAGCCATGTTGATGATCTTTGATGTCAAAATTCGTCCTGATCTTTTCTTTACCACGAAATATCACTGATTTCACTGTTCCGACCGGCATTGCCATTGATTCACCGATCTCTCTGTGCGAAAGGCCGCAGGCATAGGACATAAGCATGATGGCGCGCTCCTCGTCGGTCAGTACGGCCAGGAAGCGGTCCAGGTCACCGACCTCGTCGGGCTGCACCGTGTAGCTGCGATCGTTTACTTCGTTCGCATGCCCAACCTGGTCCAGAATTTCCCCATACCGCTTCGACTTTCTCTTTGATTGCAGGAACGTCGTATAGGCGATCTTGAGCAACCATCCGATAAAAGACCCGCGGCCCGAGAACGTCTGCAACTTGTCCCATGCGTGGATGAAACAATCCTGTGCCAGATCATCCGCCGCTGTGTAATCACCGGTCAGCTTGCGCAGGAAATTCCGTACGTGTGACTGGTGGCGGCGAATGAGCTCACCGAAAGCGTTGGTATCCTGTGCGGACACAACCCTCGCGACGAGCTCGTGATCTTCTCCCCAGGCCAAAATTACACGTCCTTAGTCGTCTTGCTTCGCAAACTTGTTAAGAATCAGGTACGCAATCCCGATCACGAACGGAAATGCCGCAATTCCCAGGAGCGGCTGCGTCGCGTCTTCTTCCGGAATTGCGAAGCTAAACATCGCGATTCCGATGGCAACGGCAATCCAGATGATCCCAAGCCTGAAGTCCCTGTCTTTCGGCTTCTTCGGATGCCCGAGCCGGTCGATCAACTCCGGGCTCAATTCGTGGCCCTTATCCAGCGCTATGCGAATCGTGTCCTGCGTCTCCCTCCGGGCCCGATACCGGAACCAGAAAAACAAGCCCAATAAAATTGCCGGTCCTACGACGGCCGCAAAGCCAATCCATTCACCTGTCACTGTCTTCTCTCCTTAAAAAAAATTCTCTGCCTCAGCAGTCTTCACCCAGTAGATGCACGGCGTTAGACGTTTGGATGCAAGAATTTAACTTGTTGTTTTTATTGATATAATTATAGCACATGCGTTGAAGATAGACCCAGATCGCCAGCAGCGCCGTTAACAACGGGCATGAAACTGCTAACCCGACTGCGCGACCCGCGCTATTACCAGATCATGGTCCTGACCACTTTGCTGACCATCGGCATCGGCGTCCTGGACTTCGGCATCCACTGGCAAAACGCCGTGGTCATCATGTTCACAGCACAGGCAACCCAGTTGCTCGGCACGCGCCTCGCCGACCTGCCCCGCTTCGATCCATTGAGCGCATTGATCACTTCGCTGTCTCTGACGCTACTGCTCAGGACCGATCTCATCGGGTTGGCAGCGGCCGCCGCGGCGATCGCGATTGGCAGCAAGTTTCTTATCCGGGTACACGGCAAACACGTCTTCAACCCGGCCAACGTGGCGCTCGTGTCACTCATGCTGCTGAGTGACCAGGCCTGGGTTTCTTCAGGCCAATGGGGAAGCGCGGCGATCGGCGCATTCGGCCTCGCCTGCCTGGGATTCCTGGTGCTAACGAAAGCCAGGCGCGCGGAAACGACGATCGCATTCCTGTGCGTCTATGCTGCCCTGCTGTTTGGTCGCGCAATCTGGCTCGGTGATCCGATGTCGATACCGCTGCATCAGTTGCAGAACGGCGCCCTGCTGATTTTTGCCTTCTTCATGATCTCGGATCCCAAGACGACGCCCGACACTGCCGTTGGTCGCACGCTGTTCGCGACACTCGTGGCGGCAATCGCATTCACGATCCAGTTCATCTTCTATCAACCCAATGGCCCGATTCTCGCGTTGATCCTGTCCGCACCGCTGGTGCCGCTGATCGACGCAGTCTTGCAAGGATCGCAATACCGGTGGGAAAAGCCCGGCGCTCGAACGAGCGCTTCTCTCAAAGGAGTTCAATCATGAGATTGTTAGTTACCCTGGTCACGGCAATCGTGACCATCACCGTCACCACGACTGCGCAGGCATTCTGCGGTTTCTATGTCGCGCGCGCCGATACCAGTTTGTTCAATCGTGCGTCCCAGGTCGTGCTCGTGCGCGACGACGACAGGACGGTCATCACGATGGCCAACGATTTCGAAGGCGAGGTTGCAGACTTCGCCGTCGTCATCCCGGTCCCGACGATGATCGAGCGCGAGCAGATCAACGTTGGCGACCGCGCCGTCATCCAGCACCTGGATGCTTACACGTCGCCGCGTCTCGTCGAGTACCACGATGCCAACCCTTGCGCCCGCTACGAACTCGAGGAAATGGTCGGGCGCGATTCGGGCCTTCCCGCATCCGCCATGCAGTTCAAAAGCTCTGCCAGGTCGCGCGGCGTGACGATCGAAGCGCAATACACGGTCGGCGAATACGACATCCTGATCTTGTCGGCTGAACAAAGTAGCGGCCTGATTCGCTGGCTCAACGACAACGACTACAAGATTCCTCGCGGAGCCAGGAAGGTCGTCGACAGCTATCTCAAGCAGGATATGCGTTTCTTTGTGGCGAAAGTGAATGTCGAGGAACAGTCGAAACTCGGCTACCAGTACCTGCGCCCGTTGCAGGTGGCCTACGAGAGCAACAAATTCATGCTCCCGATACGCCTCGGCACCTTGAATGCGAAGGGGAAGCAGGAACTATACGTCTACGCACTGACAAGAACCGGTCGTGTAGAGACGACCAACTATCGGACGGTGAAAATTCCGAGCAACGTTGAGATTCCGGAGTTCGTTGATGGCGAATTCGGGGATTTCTACAGGGCCATGTTCGAGAAGCAAACGCTGAAAGAAAAAGAACGCGCCGTGTTTCTGGAGTACGCCTGGGATATGGGTTGGTGCGACCCGTGTGCCGCCGACCCTTTGAGCGCCAAGGAGCTACGTCAGCTGGGCGTGTTCTGGATTGGCCGGAACGGGCAGGAGGCGAAGCGTTCACTGCAGGTCCAGGCGCAAAACGTCTTCGTGACGCGACTGCATGTCAGCTACGACGCCGAGCATTTTCCTGAGGACCTGATGTTCCAGGAGACCGGCGACCGCAGCAACTACCAGGGCCGCTATGTCATTCGGCGCCCGTGGACCGGTGAGGCAAGCTGCGACATCTCGCAGTACGAGGCCAGCGTGCGTGAACGACAGGAGCGTGAAGCACAGCAGCTTGCCAATCTCACAGGCTGGGACGTGGATGAAATACGCGGCAAGATCCCGTTCGCCGGCGGTGTGCAACCTGAGTCAGGCGGGGACCCCTGGTGGAAGCGGATCTGGAACTAGCTGAGTCTCTTGTGACAGCTGCTCCTTCGCGGCAGTCGATGCCACACCGGACGTCGCTGCGAGGGCCAGGCCAAGGATGATTGCTACCAGCGTGACCCAGTACAACAGCGGTTTTCCGGCGATTGATTTGCGTGTAGTCATGGTGGTCTCCTCTCGGACCTCGACAGATCGGTCCGGTATCGTCTTAGCCATACGATGCCGGACCAGACCTCCAGGGTCTGGTCTGAAGACCTCATTTTCTTGTCATTTCGGATCGCGCGGATAGCCAACCCCGCGAGAGAAGGATGCTAGCGATCTGCGCCGTTCAGGATCCACAGGCGAATCGCGTCGATGTCTGACTGGGGCAACGCTGGCGCGCCAATCGGCATCCTGCTACCGAAGATTCCTGCCGCGCCCTCAATCTTGCGCACCAGGTAGCTGTTGTCCGGCTCGTTTGGCGCTACCAGCAGCACGTCGGTCTGGCCAGTTTGATTACTGAACTCCCCAACCATTTCAAGATAACTCGTATCGGCGTCGGCCAATGACAGCCCGGCCGCCATAGTGGTGTTGTTGTGGCACCCGGCCGTGGCACACGACGGCGTGAATATCGCCGCCTGGATCTCGTTCAAAGTCGGTCCAACAGTCGGCGGTGGGACCGAGACGGTGAACTGCACTACGAAATCACCGCCGGCTACATTGTTGCCCGACGGGAATCCTCCGGTGTATTCACCGTCCAGCGCGTTCGTGTCCATGTCCATGATGAACGACGCTCCGGAACCGAGTAAGCGAATCCTGTAGGTACCGTCAACCAGCGTGGTGCTGCCCAGGTCGAATACCGCGCTTTGCAGATTCGCACCAGGTACCGACACCGACGCCGCGGCAATTGCGTTGTTGCTACTGTCTTCGAGAATGAAAGTGTTCAGGTTAACCGTCGAGGCATCCGGCTGCCGGTCGAAGCCCGCGATGATCTGCGTCGGCGGCGTATCCAGCGTACCTCCTGGCGTAATGGACAATGACGCTACCTTGATCGGCAGACTGGCCGGTGGTTGTGTGTCGTCAATCGCGCCGGCGCTGATCCATTGCCGAATCGTATTGATGTCGGCCTGATCGAGCGGACCGCTCGGCGGCATTTGTGCACCCGCATTACCTTCAAGCTTCTGGATCAGGTAACTGTCGTCGGGGAAGTTCGGCTCAACACGGTCGGTGCCGGGATCCCCGGTGCTCGGGACACCGACCAGCATCATGTAACTGTTGTTCGCCTCGAGGTTCAGATTCCCCGCCGGGTTCACTCCCACATGGCAACCGGATGTCGCGCAACTCGGCGTGAAAACAGCCGCCTGGATTTCCGAGAAGTTCGCACCGAAGCCTGTCGGCGGCGGCGGCGGCGGCGGCGGTGGTGGCGGCGGTGGCGGTGGCGGTGGCGGTGTTGTTCCACCTCCTCCTGAATTCAGGCCGGCAACGGCCTTGTCGTAAGAAGTTTCGTAGCAGGCCCCAAGCGTCAAAGACGCAAGCAATAGCGGCAAGATCAGCCATGCGTTTCTCGCACCGGACATAATCTGTCTTTTCATGACTCTCACCGTTACTTGGCCATTCTCGATAATAGCCATCGGGCAGACCAAGAATGTGACGGTGATCGCATTACTGATGACAAACGCGAAACTGATGCAAATCTGTCTCTATTCACCGACAGGTTTTGAGCGTTTCAGGGCCTGGTCGCGCCGCGACGGGCTATTGAATCAGCTTATTCGAGCGCGAGAGCCACCGCTGCCTCTGCATGGATCCGGGTCGTGTCGAACAACATGACATCCGTATGCTCTTCGTTGACGAGCATCCCGATCTCCGTGCACCCTGCAACGACTGCCTGGGCACCGCGCTGCACGAGCTCATCGATGACCTCGAGCAACGCGGACCTTGAATCATCCTTGATGACGCCCAGGCAGAGCTCCTCATAGATCACGCGATTGACCAGCTCCATGCCTGCAGCTGGCGGCGTTAACACGTCTATGCCGCGTGCTTTCAACCTTCCTTTGTAGAATTCGTATTCCATCGTGAATCGGGTGCCCAGCAAGCCAACGGTGCTGATCTCCGCATCAACGATGCGGCCCGCTGTTGCATCGGCGAGATGAAGTAAAGGAATACGTATCGCTGCGGCCACCTCAGCAGCGATCTTGTGCATGGTGTTCGTGCAAATCAGCAGGAAGTCGGCGCCCGCCGTCTCAACTTGCCGGGCGGCGCTGGCCAACAGATCGGCAGCAGCGGCCCAGTCATCCTGGCTCTGCAACCTCTCGACCTCCTGGAAATCGAGGCTGACCAGGACTATGCGAGCCGAATGCAAGCCGCCAAGCCTGCGCCTGGTCTCTTCGTTGATCAGGCGGTAATAGAGCGCCGAGCTCTCCCAGCTCATACCCCCGAGTAGTCCGATTGTCTTCACTTATAGCACCTTCAATCATCCGCCGAGATCGGCATGATGGTAACGACGTCGACCCCGATACCATGTCCCGCGTCGACGGCTGTCACCGTGTCCCTGATCGGCACCTGGTCTGCAGCCATGACCGAAAAGCCCGCGTCCGGGTTCTCGCCATGGAGCGCACGAACGTAGGGCGCAACACTGCTGCGACTCATCACCCTGCCGTTGACGGCAAATACACCTTCGGACTCGATCCTGACGGTAATCGCATCTTCTACTTTCGGCACATCACCGGGGATCGGTGGCAATGAGACTGGAATCCCTTCCTCCCTGATGAAAGTCGCAACGACGATAAAGAAGATCAACATGATAAACACCACGTCAAGCATGGGGGACAAATTAATGTCGGTACGGTCTTCCGGAAAAACGGCCTGGAATCTATTCATCACAAACTCCCGTTGTGAGAATTCCCGCCTGTTTGTTGTGCGCAGAGCTGCGCAGCAAGGGTCAGTCTAGCACGAGACTAGCGATACCGGCTCTGCAGCTTCTGTAATTCATCATTGCCAGGATGCAGACCTTCGTACGGTAACTGCGACAACGGCATGTCCGTATTATTCATGAGCTCATGCATTTCGGGACGGTCTTCATTGACGTACAGCAAGCCCGTTATCACTTCACCGGCATTGAAGCGATCCCGCAGGAACTTGAACGCATCCGCACGACTTGTCGGGTCGTAGTCTCGATCCAGCTTGCGCAGCACGATCGTATCGCCGCCATGAAGATGGATCGGCATTGCCTCACCCTCGTCGTACGATGCCTTTATCTCTTTCGACGGATGGATGTAGTCAATGTTCGAAACGTGATGATAGAACTCGCGCGTGTGCGCATAGCTCTTTGTAGAGCCCTCGTGATCGTTAAAGGTCACGCAGGGACTGATGATGTCGACGAGAGAAAACCCGCTGTGCATGATCGCACCCTTGATGAGCGGCACGAGCTGTTCCTTGTCACCGGAAAAACTTCGGGCGATGTAGGTCGCGCCAAGAGCAAGCGCGGAACTCGCCGGATCAATGGGTTCCTGCTGATTCGGCATTCCCTTCTTCGGCATGCTCCCTATGTCCGCCGACGCGGAGAACTGGCCCTTGGTCAGTCCGTAGACGCCATTGTTCTCGATCAGGTAGCACATATTCAGGTTGCGGCGAATCGCATGAACGAACTGCCCAACGCCGATCGACAGGGAATCGCCGTCGCCGGAAACGCCGATGTATGTCATGTCACGGTTTGCGGCATTGGCACCCGTGGTTACGGACGGCATACGGCCATGTACAGAGTTAAATCCATGCGCCTGGCTAACGAAATAGGTGGGCGTTTTCGACGAGCAGCCGATGCCGCTTATCTTCGCCAGCATGTGCGGTTCGATATGGAGTTCGAAAACAGCCTGGATCAGGGCAGCTGTTACCGAATCATGGCCACAGCCCGCACACAGTGTCGACACCGCACCCTCGTAGTCACGAGTCGTCAGACCGAGTTCGTTCTTCGGCAGGCTGGGGTGGGCAATTTTCGGTTTTGCAATATAGGTCACTGGCCTCTCCCCGCCTACGCGGCGCGTCCCTTCGCAATTTCATTGAGCACGTTTTCAACGACAAAGCCCGCATGCACCGGCATGCCGTTGTAGTGCAGCACTGGCACGAGCTTGTTCTGATCGGCTTCGATATCCGTGATCAGCAAGGTCCGCAGCTGCGCGTCGCGATTCTGCTCAACGACGTAAACAACATCATGCTGCTCAATGAAGTCACGCACCGCATCGGTGAATGGGAATGCTTTGACACGGCAGTAGTTCAAATTCACGTTCTGTTCCGCAAGCAGATCCAGAGCTTCCTTGCAGGCGCCATCCGTACTTCCCAGCGTCAGGATGGCGGCCTTGTTGAACTTCGAATACTGAATCTCGGCTTCGGGGACCATTGTGCGCGTGGTTTCCCATTTCACGAGCAATCGATCGACGACTTCCTGGTACTCGTCCGAGTCCTCCGTATAGCCGCCGTACTTGTTGTGGCCCGAGCCGCGCGTGAAATACGCGCCTTTCGGATGCACGCCTGGCAGCGTTCGGTAAGGAATGCCGTCGCCATCGACGTCAAGATAGCGACAAAAGCTGTCGATCTTCTCCAGGTCCTCGGCGCTGTATACCTTGCCGCGATCGGGCACATAGGACTCGTCCCACTCGAGCTCGGGCACCATCCAGTCGTTCATGCCGATATCGAGGTCGGTCAGTACCATGACAGGCGTTTGTAGTCGCTCCGCAAAATCAAACGCCATTGGCGACATGTAGAAACACTCTGCAGGGTCCGCCGGGAACAACAGCACGTGCTTCGTATCGCCATGAGACGCATACGCACAACTCAAAAGGTCGCATTGCTGTGTCCTCGTGGGCATACCGGTCGACGGCCCGGTGCGCTGCACGTTGTATATGACCGCCGGGATCTCGGCGTAGTACGCCAGGCCGATGAACTCACTCATCAGGGATATGCCCGGGCCGCTTGTCGAGGTAAACGAGCGGGCGCCATTCCAGTTGGCGCCCAGCACCATACCGATCGCCGCCAGTTCGTCTTCAGCCTGGATGATGCAGTAGGTTCGTTTGCCGGATTCCGGATCGACGCGATAACGGGCGCAAAACGTGCGGAAGGCATCCATCAACGAGGTTGACGGTGTAATCGGGTACCAGGCACCGATGGTCGCGCCAGCGTAGACGGCGCCGAGACCGGCCGCCGTGTTGCCGTCGATGACGATATGCCCTTTCGTCGCATCCATCTTCTCGACGCGTTTCTCCAGCGGGCAGGGGAAATGCTCGCGGGCATAGTCGTAACCAAGACCGATCGCTTCCATGTTGGAGTCGATCAGGTGCGGCTTCGAAGCAAATGTCTCCTCAAGCAGTTCCTTGATGATTTCGAGATCGACATCGAGAAGTGCGGCCAGCACGCCCACGTACGCGATGTTTTTCATCAGGATGCGTGCGCGCGCGCCGTCGAAGTGTTCATTGCACATGCGCGATAGCGGCACGCCAATGACAACGATGTCCTCGCGATCGAGCAGCTTCGAGCGGGGCCAGGTCGAGTCGTATATTAACCAGCCGCCGGGCGTGACTTCCGCCATGTCCCGTGCGTAGGTCTGCGCATTCATTGCCACCATGACATCCACTCGATCAGCGCGTGCGTGATAGCCGTCGCCCGTGACACGAATCTCGTACCACGTCGGCAGACCCTGGATATTGGACGGGAAATAGTTCTTGCCGACGACCGGAATGCCCATGCGGAAAATTGCTTTGCGCATGAGGCCGTTCGCGCTTGCGGAGCCCGTGCCGTTAACCGTGGCGATCTTGATAACGACGTCGTTTACTGTTGCCACGGTGGACCCTTACTTGGCTGTGCCGCCTGCAGCGGTCTTCGGAAGTTCGTCTGCTGCTTCGTCAACAGCATACGGAATGAGAATTTGCGACTTCTGCATATCCCACGCACCGGTCGGGCAACGTTCGGCGCACAAGCCACAATGCACGCAGAGGTCTTCGTCTTTGACCATGACGCGCCCTGTCTGGGGCAAGCCGGCCGACACGTACAAATCCTGCTCCCGGTTCTCGGCCGGCGCCTTGAGGCGAGTCCGGAGGTCTTCCTCGTCGCCGTTCTTGGTGATCGTCAGGCAATGCACCGGGCAAATGTCGAGGCAGGCATCGCACTCGATACACAGTGGCGCCGCGAACACGGTCTGGATGTCGCAGTTCAGGCAGCGCTCGACTTCCTGTGCAGCCTGTTCCGCATCGAAGCCGAGTTCCACTTCAATCTTGATGTTCTTGAATCGCTCCCTGAGATCAACGTGTCGCATCTGCGTCCTGGCGTCACCGTCGTAGTCGTTCGAGTAGCTCCACTCGTGCATGCCCATCTTCTGGCTCGACAGGTTCAGCCCCATCGGCAGGCGATCACGTATATCTTCGCCCTGGCAGTACTTGTGCATCGAGATCGCCGCCTGGTGACCATGTTCCACGGCCCAGATAATATTCTTGGGCCCAAACGCCGAATCACCGCCGAAGAACACACCGTCACGCGTGCACATCATCGTTTGTTCATCGACAACCGGGCACTCCCACTTGTCGAAGTCGATGCCAATGTCACGCTCTACCCACGGGAACGCATTGTCCTGGCCGATAGCGAGCACTACGTCATCGCAGGGGATAACGACCTCGCCTGTCGACGTGCCCCGATCGATGCCGCCGTTCTCATCCACGTTGTATTCCATCAGGTCGAATTTCATGCCGACGAGCCTGCCGTCTTCGTAGACGAATTCCTTCGGCGAGTGGTTCACCATGATCTCGACGTTTTCTTCTTCGGCGTCCTCGAGTTCCCACTCGGATGCCTTGAAGAACCCGCGTGGTTTGCGGGCCATGACCTTGACGTCATCTGCGCCAAGTCGCAGCGACGTGCGACAGCAGTCCATTGCCGTATTGCCGACACCGATGATCAACACACGCTTGCCGATCTCCTTGATGTGCTCGAAGGCAACGGACTCGAGCCACTCGATACCGATATGAATCCGGTCAGAGTCGTAGCGACCCGGCAGTTCGAGATTTTTGCCTTTCGGCGCACCGGTTCCGACGAACACTGCGTCGTAACCATCATCGAGCAGGTCTTTCATGCTGTCGATACGATGGTTGAGCTTGAGGTCGACGCCCATATCGAGGATGTAGTCGATCTCCTCGTCGAGAACCTCGGGCGGTAGACGAAATGCCGGAATGTTCGTGCGCATGAGACCGCCCGTTGTATCGAGGGCCTCGAAAATTGTGACTTCGTAACCGAGGGGCCGCAGATCATTCGCGACGGTCAACGATGCGCAGCCCGCACCGATCAGGGCGACCTTCTTGCCGTTGTTTTGCTCGGGCGGCCTGGGCAGGCGATCAGCGATGTCGCCACGGTTATCGGCCGCCACGCGTTTGAGCCGACAGATGGCAACAGGTTTGTCTTCAACGCGCCCGCGCCGGCATACAGGTTCGCAGGGCCGGTCGCACACGCGGCCGAGAATCCCGGGGAACACATTCGACTTGCGATTCTCCATATACGCGTCGCTGAATTGCCCCTGGGCAATCATGCGTATATAGGCGGGAACGTCTGTGTGTGCGGGACAGCCGTACTGGCAGTCCACTACCTTGTGAAAATACTCTGGATTTGAAGTATCTGTGGGCTTCATTTTTCTCGGGCTAGCATAACGGGATCGACCGGAAAGTAAACAGTAGGGGTCCCATCACCTTGCTCGAGTGAATTCCAGCTTCCTTCCGGCGACCGCACCTGTGAGACTTCCGTCGCGATACACGACTTCGCCGTTCACAATCGTCGTGTCGATTGACGCCGAAAATTCATGTCCTTCGTACGGCGACCAGCCACACTTATACAAGACGTTGTCCGCCGTTACCCGGTACGGCGCATTGCTGTCGACAATGACGAGATCGGCGTACCAGCCCTCGCGAACGTAGCCGCGTTCCGCAACGCCGAAGATATCTGCCGCCGCGTGGCACGCCTTGTCTACGAGCAAATCCAGGCTGATCTTCCCATCCCTGACCAGGTCGAAAAGCGTCAGCAGCGCATGTTGGACCAGCGGTAATCCCGCGGGAGCCTGGAAGTAGGTGCCGATCTTCTCCTCGGCCGTGTGCGGCGCGTGATCGGTCGCGATGATATCGATACGACCTTCATTCAGTGCCTTGACCAGTGCATCGCGGTCCTCGACACGTTTGATTGCCGGATTGCATTTCATGCGTGCGCCGAGTTCGTCGTAGCGCGATTCCTCGAACCAGAGATGATGCACGCAAACTTCCGCTGTAATACGTTTTTGCAAACGCGGTGCCGTGTCGAAGAGCTCCATCTCCTTCGCCGTGGTCAGGTGCAGGACCTGCAGCAGCGTATCGTGCTGTCTGGCCAGGCCGGTCGCCATGCTGGACGATAGATAGCAAGCCTCGGCCGAGCGGATCTTCGGGTGCTCGGTGAACGGCACGTCGTCACCAAATTCCGCGCGGGCTCTATCCTCATTCGCCCAGATCGTTGGCGAGTCTTCGCAATGCGTGACCAGGATGACTGGCGCATGCTGGAATATCTGGTCGATGGCTTCCGGGTCATCGACGAGCATGTCACCGGTCGAGGCGCCTAGAAAAGCCTTGATGCCGCAGCTCTCTCCAACCGACAGCGCCTTGATCTCTTCGATATTGTTATTGGTTGCCCCGAAATAGAAACCGTAGTTGGCGGTGCAGCGTCCTGTTGCCATGCCATATTTCTCCGCCAGCGCGGCGCGCGTCGTCGTCAGCGGATTGACGTTGGGCATGTCCATGAAGCTCGTGATGCCGCCTGCGGCGGCCGCGGCCGATTCCGTTGCGAGGTCACCCTTATGGGTCAGCCCCGGCTCCCGGAAGTGGACCTGGTCATCGATCATGCCAGGTAGCAGGTATTTGCCTGCCGCATCGATAATCGTGGCCCCGTCGGGGGCGGCTATGCCCGGCGCGATCTTCTCGATCCTGTCGCCGGAGATCAGCACGTCTGTGTCGCAGATTGCACCTTCATTGACGAGGCGCGCATTAGTAATCAGTAGCTTGTTCACAGGAGTATTATGAGAGTCCGGCCCAATGATTACCAACGCAACGGTTTTCGACTGAAAACGGGCCTTTGCGGACGCCCACACGGTGTGCGATAACCCCAGAATGAATACCCCTGAATACCTGGACTTGATCAACAAGGCGGCGGTTTACGACGTCGCGACGCGGACTCCGCTCGAACTGGCGGCGAACCTGTCCGCGCGCCTCGGAAACACCATCCTGATGAAGCGCGAGGACCTGCAGCCCGTATTCTCGTTCAAGCTGCGCGGTGCCTATAACAAGATCGCCGGCCTTGATGACGAGGAACTCGCACACGGCGTCATCTGCAGTTCGGCAGGCAATCACGCGCAAGGCGTTGCGCTTGCCGCTCGCCGCAGGGGCGTGCGGGCGGTCATCGTCATGCCCATTACGACGCCGTCAATCAAGATCGAGGCCGTCGCGGCGCTTGGCGGCGAGGTCGTGCTTCACGGTGACACCTACGATGACGCCTATGCCCACGCGCGCGAACTTGCTGCGCAGGAAGACCTGGTCTTCATTCACCCATTCGACGATCCGGCAGTCATTGCCGGCCAGGGCACGATTGGCAAAGAGATCCTCGAACAGGCCGAAGAGGACATCGACGCGGTATTCGTACCGATCGGCGGTGGCGGTCTGATCGCCGGCATCGCGGCCTGGATCAAGCAGACCAAACCCGGCATTCGCATCATCGGTGTGGAGCCGGACGACTCTGCTGCGATGAAGGAGTCCATCGATGCGGGTGAACCGATCGTGCTCGACCACGTTGGTATCTTCGCGGACGGCGTCGCCGTGCGGCGCGTTGGCGACGAGACGTTTCGCCTGTGCCAGGAATTTCTCGACGAGATCATCACAGTCGATACCGACCAGGCTTGCGCGGCAATCCGTGACATCTTCGAGGACACTCGCTCTATCGTCGAACCGGCGGGTGGATTGGCCGTCGCTGGCGCCAAGAAATACATTGCGGAGAACGATCTGCACGATCAGACTTTCGTAACGATTAGCTGTGGTGCCAACGTAAACTTCGATCGATTGCGGCATATCGCCGAACGCGCCGCTGTCGGCGAACTAACCGAAATGCTCCTCGCAGCAGAGATTCCCGAGGAACCCGGCAGCTTCAAGCGTTTCTGCGAAACCATCGGGCGCCGCGGCATTACCGAGTTCAATTACCGCTACGCCGATCAAAGCAAGGCGCATATCTTCGTTGGCGTGCAGCTCAGCAAGGGTATGGAGGAGCGCGTCGAGTTACTCGACAAACTGCGTGAGGCGGGATTCCCGGTAGAAGACCTGAGCGACAACGAAATGGCCAAGCTGCACGTCCGGCACATGGTTGGTGGTCGCTCGACCGGCATCGACAATGAGCGCTTGTTCCGCTTCGAATTCCCCGAACGCCCCGGTGCCCTGCTCGACTTCCTCGACGCGATCGGAACCGACTGGAACATCAGCCTGTTCCATTACCGCAATCATGGATCCGACTATGGGCGCATCCTCGCAGGCATCGATGTGCCACCGGATGAAGCTGATGAACTGGAGGCGCACCTCCAGGAACTCGGTTACCCCCACTGGGAAGAAAGCGACAACCCCGCGTACACGATCTTTCTCGGCTAAAACGCCTAATCGCGGTACGACGAATCGCGGCGATCGTAATCGTGGTAGCCCAGGGTCACGTAGGGAAACAGCGACGTCTGCGAGATGGGGAGCAGCCCATCCGCCTGGGCCGACACGGCAATACCCGCCTTCGTGTGCGTATGCAGGACGCAGCCGGCGTCATGGCGTACCTCGTGCACGGCACTGTGGATCGTGAAACCGGCCGGATTGACCGGATGCGGCGACTCCAGGACCTTGTTCCCGTCAACGCCCGAGACCCTTGCCTTATTCCAATCTGTTTGCAACCCTTTCTCGTGCACAGGCATCCAATAACTATCGAAATTGCAGAAATGCAGGGAAAAATTGTGACGCTACGAACATTTACAGTCTTTCTGTGGGCTTGCCTCATCGGGACAGCCGCGATCGCCGGTGAAGAACACAGAACGCATATCAAGATCGCCGTGGATGGCGAGGGCCAGGACCACCAGGTCATCGAATTTGACGGTCAGGGCGCCGACATCGACCTGCAGGGCCTCGCAGTCGGCGAGAACAAGACCCTGACGGACACGAGCGGGAAAGACGTCACCGTCACTCGCACCAAGAAGGGTCTCGAGTTCGATGTTGACGGCGAGAAGATCGAAATCGACCACATGCTCGGTGGTATGCACGGTGAGACGGACATCGACATCAAGGTCGATGGCTACGACACGGAAGACGTAGTTATCAAGAAACACAAGAGCGTTCGTATGATCAAGACGGATGGTTCGGACGGCGTAACGATCATTTCCGGCAGCGAGATCGACGCGGACACACGCGCGAAAATTGAAGAAATTCTGAAAGAGGCTGGAGAGGACGGAGACGTCATGTTCCTCGATGGCAGCGAACTGCATGAAGATGCGCAGGTTCACAAGACCCGTGAAGTGCGCGTCATCAAGAAAGAGTTAGACGCGACAAACTAATCTATCCCTTAGAGCTATTTGTTTCGTACTGATTGGCGGTGACATTTGTCACCGCCTTTTTTGTGCATGGAGGCACTTATGCCGCGGAGCACAGGGATGTGCGAGAGCGGCGTTGTGCATGGGTTGAGTCACCACATATGCCGCATGCGCGCCGCAACATCGATACGCTTATCGGAGCGCACGCGAAACGCACCACCTTCATTCTCAGGCCGGCCGGCAAAGCGATTGTCCATTGTCGCCAGCAATTGATCCGACATGAATCGACTGCGTGCGCCGTAGACATGCCTGTCGCCGTCGCGCCGTTGCTGCGTCACGTGAAAACGCAACGGCGATACCAGTGTTAGCGATTGCTTTGCCCGCGTCATCGCTACATACAACAAGCGGCGCTCTTCTTCGATCATCTCCGGCTTGCCCGTCGCAAATTCAGACGGGAAATTTCCGTCGGTGACATTGAGCAAGAAGACCGACTCCCATTCCTGGCCCTTCGCCGAATGCACGGTGGACAGGATCAGGTAGTCCTCGTCGAGCAAGGGATCGCCGGCCAGGTCGCCTGCGGCGCTGGGCGGATCCAGCGTCAGTTCGGTCAGGAAGCGCTCGCGCGTCGGGTAGCGGCCCGATATTTGCTCCAGTTGTTCAAGATCCGCCTCGCGCGTGTCGAGGCCGTCGTAGATGCGCTCGAGATGCGGCTGGTACCAGCGCCTCACCTGGGTCAACTGCGCCTGCCAGCCACGATCCCCAACTTCGGCGGCAGACAACCCGGCCAGCAAATCGCAAAAGCCCGGCCACTCCTGCGCCGCGGCAGCAGGCGAACGAAAATCACGCAACGAGGCGAATCGATGGTCGTTTACCGCAAGGTGTTCAAAACAGCGGGCGGCATTCGACGGCCCCATGCCGGGTAACAACTTGAGCACCCGAAACGCTGCGACTTCATTCTTCGGATTCTCGGCCCACTTGAGAACCGACAGTAAGTCCTTGACGTGCGCCGCCTCCAGGAATTTCAGCCCACCATACTTCACGTAGGGAATATTGCGGCGCACGAGCTCGAGCTCCAGCCGATCGCTGTGATGCGAGCCACGGAACAACACAGCCTGCTCTTTCAGCTCCATGCCCAGTTCCCGGTTGGCCAATATCGAGGTAACAACGTACTCGGCCTCCGCATCCCCATCTTCAACGGTCACGTATCGAGGCTTGCCGCCGTCTTCCCGTTCTGAAAACAGGTTCTTGCGGTACTGTCTCTCGCTCTCGGCGATCAGGCAATTCGCAGCATCCAGGATCGGCTGTGTCGAACGGTAGTTCTGCTCGAGCGTAACGACTTGAGCCGTGGGCATGTACTGGTCGGGAAATCCGAGAATATTCTCAACTTCCGCGGCGCGGAATGAATAGATCGATTGCGCATCGTCGCCGACCACGGTGACGCCATGGCCGTCAGGCTTTAGCGCATTCAGAATCTGTGCCTGGACGAGGTTCGTATCCTGGTACTCATCAACCAGCACGTGGTCGAACCAGGACCCGATCTCACTCGCGAAGTCCGGTTCGGCAACAAGATGGCTCCAGTAGAGCAACAGGTCATCGTAGTCGAGCGACTGGCTTTGCTGTTTCCGCAAGGTGTAGTGACGGAATAATTCAGTCAGCTCGTCAGCCCAGTCCGCGCACCACGGGTAAGTCTGGTCGACGACTTCTACGAGGGGGCGCTGCGTATTGACGCAACGAGAATAGATCGCGAGGCACGTATCTTTCTTCGGAAAGCGGCGCGAGGTCTTCGTGAGCTTCTGCTCGTGCCGTACGACATCGATCATGTCCGCCGCATCACCCCTGTCGAGAACCGAGAAGCCCGGATCGAGGCCAAGGTTGTGTGCGAAGCGACGCAGCAGCCGATTGGCGATCGAGTGGAAGGTTCCGGACCAGGGCAGCCCGCCCGAAGGTATTGGCGATGGCAGAGGCGATGCGTTTCGAGCCGCTGCATGAACAATGTTCTCGACGCGGCGCGTCATTTCCTGCGCGGCGCGGCGCGTGAACGTGAGCAAGAGGATCCGTTCGGGACTAATACCTTCGATAATGAGATGGGCGACGCGATGCGCGAGCGTCATCGTCTTGCCGGTACCGGCACCCGCAATCACGAGCAGCGGCCCGGCAGCGAAGCCGCCGTTCTCGCGCTGCTCGCCATATTCTGCGGCGAGCCGCTGCGCCGGGTTGAGAAGGCCCAGATGATCGAATTCCTGCTCGGCAACCTGCACGACATATACCCCTGCAAAAGTCTGTATTTTTATACAGTACTGGATATATTTACAAGTATTGTCTCAGGAAGGTCTCAATCTCGGCGGCCAACTCGGTCGGGGTGTCGAAGTGCGGCATGTGCCCGGCCTTCGGGATGCACACGGACTGGTCATGCGGCAGGTCCACCTCGTCGTCCACACCCAGGTGTCGCGCGATCTCGCTCTCACCGCCCGTCACCAGCAGCACATCTGCGGTGATTGCGCGCCAGCATGCCTCCGCGGCGGCCCGCCGGTAGAGAATGGGATTCGGCAACTTGTGTAACGGGTCCGCCCTCAGGGTCACACGCCCGTGTTCCTGCTCCGCGCCCCATTCCGCGGCAACAAACCCGGCATGTGCCGGGTTCATCCGGGGATTGCGTTTCGCAATACGCCTCGATAACGCGCCCAGGTCCGAGTAGGTCGAGAACTCCGGCTTCGAATGCATGGCTTCGATCCACTCGCGGTAGCGCCCGGGTGCGTCAGCCGGATCTGATTCCACGAGCCCGAAACCTTCGATATTTACGAACGCCGCTACGCGTTCCGGCATCGTGCCGGCGTAGAGTCCCCCAACGTTCGCTCCCATGCTGTGACCGACCAGGCGCGCAGGCTGCTCCGGTGAATAGAGATCGAGTAGTTCGTGCAGGTCGGCCAGGTAGTCGGGGAACCAGTAGCAGGATACGTCGGCGGTCGAACGTCCGAAGCCGCGCCAGTCGGGTGCGACCACGTGCCAGTCGTCCCGGAGTGCATCGACGACAAACTGGAACGTACTCCCGGTGTCAGCCCAGCCGTGCAGGTAAAAGAACAGAGGTGCCGAGGGATTGCCCCACTCTGTGACGCTGTAGCGAGTGCCGCGAATGTCGAATTCCCTGCGCAGGCTGCGTTGCAGGGGGCTGTATGCTGGCGTTGACGACATGCAGGCAGTGTTGCACAGGCAACGGCTGTATTGCATGTGCATAACGATTTTGGTCCTCAGGTCGTGTATAAACGTGGTGGACTCCACACGCGACGCCGCAACGCCTCTGAAGAATGACTGAATGACCCCCGAAATCGCACTGGTATTGGCCATCCTCGCAGTTTCGCTGGTCCTGTTTATCAGCGAAGTCATACGGATGGACCTCGTCGCACTGCTGGTCCTGGGTACACTCGCCATCACGGGCCTCGTCGACTCTAACCAGGCATTCGCGGGCTTCAGCAACAGTGCTGTTATCACGGTCTGGGCAATGTTCATTCTCAGTGAGGGCCTGACCCGAACAGGCATTGCCGACATCATCGGTCGCCAGGTCATGCGCCTGGGCGGACGCCGGGAGATCACGCTGATCTTCGTCATCATGGTGACCGGCGCCGTGCTCTCGGCATTCATGAACAATATCGGCGTTGCGGCACTCATGCTGCCGGTCGTCGTCGAGGTTGCAAGACGTACACGCATCCCCGCGTCGCGGCTGCTCATGCCGCTGGCCTATTCGACACTACTTGGCGGCTTGATGACCCTGATCGGTACGCCGCCCAACCTGCTGATTTCTGAGTCCATGGTGCTCAACGGTTATGCGCCGTTCGAACTCTTCGACTTCACGCCGCTCGGCGGCATCGTCATGATTATTGGCGTCCTGTTCGTCGCGCTGGGCGGGCGCTTTCTGCTGCCCAAACAGAAAGCGGCACGCGACAAGCACGTCAGTCAGCGCAGCTTGCGCTCCCGCTATAAGCTGCAGGAAAGAACGTTCATGCTGCGCGTACCGACGGATTCGATCCTGGTGGGCAAGACGCTTTCAGAGTCTCGTATCGGGTCGTCCACAGGGCTCATCATTCTGTCGCTTTTTCGGGGCGGTCGTAGCGAAACCCTGCCGAATCGGCAAACCGTACTACGCGGCGGTGACGGGCTGCTCGTCCAGGGCCGCGTGGACCAGTTCCACGAATTGCGCCGTTGGTCCGATCTCATCATCGAGCGCGAGGCCCCGGTTCTCAAATCCATGGTCGCCTCGAAGGTCGCTTATGCCGCCGTCACGATCGCGGACAGCTCACCCGTGGTTTCGGAGCTCGTCCGCCATGCGGCATTTCGCACGCGGTTTGACGTCGCGGTCGTCGGCATCATGCGTCGCGGAGCATACCGCCTCACCAACCTCGCATACGTTCCGATAAAGTCAGGTGACCAGGTACTCGTCCAGGGCGAGGTAGAGGCTATCGCCCAGTTAGAGAAGTTCTCGGATTTCTCGTCGGTCGATATCTATTCCCAGGAGAAACTCACCGAGGAATACCACGCCGACGAGCGGATGTTTGTCGTGCGTCTGCCAAAACACAGTGGCCTGGTCGAGCAAACACTGGCCAAGAGTCGCCTGCAGGAAGTCTTTGACTTTCGCGTCCTCGCCGTCTTCCGTGATGGCGAACTCAAGGTGATGCCACGTGGTGACGAGGTTCTTCTCGGTGGCGACATGCTCCTGATCGAGGGACAGCCCGGTGATCTGGACGTGTTGCGAGGGCTGCAGGAAATTGACATCGATACCAAGGTGCCGGCAAGCGCAACGGCCTTTGAGTCTGAGCGTCTGACGCTGATGGATGCCACCCTGGACCCGCGCAGCTCGCTCGCCGGACGTACTGTTGGCGAACTTAATTTTCGCGAACGCTACGGTATCGAACTCGCCGGCATATGGCGTGAAGGCGAAACCGTCGGAACGGAGCTCGCCGACGAGCGATTGCAGATCGGCGACGCGCTGCTCCTCCTGGGTCCCCGTGACCGTCTGCAATTGCTGTCAACGGACTCCGACTTCCTGATCCTGACGCCCCTGGGCCAGCAACCGCCCGACACTCGCCGTGCGCCACTCGCGGCCGCGATCATGCTTGGCGTCGTGGTGACCGTGATGCTCGGCTATGCACCGATTTCCATCGCCGCGGTCATCGGCGGCACGATCATGGTGCTGACAAAGTGCCTGAACATGGAACAGGCGTATCGCTCCATCGATTGGCGCGCAATATTCCTGATCGCCGGCATGTTGCCGCTGGGGACCGCGATGCAGGAAACCGGCGCCGCAACGTACCTCGCCGGCCAGGTTATGAATCTCCTGGGCGAAGCCGGGCCGTGGCCGGTCATTATGGGCCTCTACATCCTGACCGCCATGGCCACGATGATCATCCCGACTGCTGCGTTGGTTGTATTGATGTCGCCGATCGTGCTTTCGGCAATGGCCGATCTGGGCGTTGCACCAGAGACTGCAATGATGGCGGTCGCGATGGCAGCCTCGGCAAGCTTTACGAGCCCGATTTCGCACCCCGCGAACATCCTCGTCATGGGCCCGGGCGGCTACCGATTCATCGACTATCTCAAGGTCGGTGTGCCGCTAACGATTGTCGTCTTCATCACTGTCATGTTTCTGCTGCCGATTATTTGGCCGCTGGTACCAGTCTAAGGAGTTCTCTTGACCAACAGAGTCGTCATTGCGGGTGCAGGCCATGCGGCCGGACAAGTCATTGCCAGCCTGCGGCAACACAAATTCGACGGGGACATTGTCCTGGTCGGGGATGAGCCACATCTGCCGTATCAACGTCCACCGCTGTCCAAGAAGTACTTGTCCGGTGACATATCGGCGGACCGCCTGCTTGTGAAGCCCGAGAGCTTCTACGACGATCCCGCGGTCAAATTACAGCTGGATTCCCGGATCACCTCTATCGACCGTGACGGCAAGAGCCTGCAAGTCGAAGAAGGTGAAAACATCGACTACGACAAACTCGTAATCGCGACGGGATCGCGGGTGCGACACCTGCATATCGAAGGCACAGACCTGGGTAGCGTCCATTACCTGCGTAACATTGCGGACGTCGACGGTATTCGTGGCGATATGGATGCCGGGAAGAAACTCGTTGTCATTGGTGCTGGCTACATAGGGCTCGAAGTGGCCGCCGTGGCAAGGCTTGCCGGCCTGAACGTAACCGTCATAGAAATGGCCGACCGCGTCATGAGTCGTGTCGTGTCACCAGAAACCTCCGATTTCTACCAGATTGAACATACTGATCAGGGCGTCAGATTTTGCCTCTCGACCGGAGTGTCGAGTCTCAATGGCAAAAGGCGCATCAAGTCGGTAACGACTTCCGAAGACGAAGTCATTCCTGCCGACCTTGTTGTTATCGGCATCGGTATCCAGCCGAATACCGACCTCGCTACTGGCGCCGGGCTGGATGTGGATAACGGTATTGTCGTCGACGATCATTGCCGAACCGCCGACCCGGACATCTATGCGGTAGGCGATTGCACGTCACATCCCAATGCGATCTACGATCGCCGTTTGCGGCTCGAATCAGTGCACAATGCGGTCGAACAGGCGAAGACCGCCGCGGCGAATATTTGCGGACAGGACGTCACGTATAACCAGGTCCCGTGGTTCTGGTCCGATCAATACGATCTCAAGTTGCAGATTGCCGGGTTGTCCGAGGGTTATGACGACGTCGTGATTCGCGGTAATCCCGCGGAACGCTCGTTCTCCTGTCTCTATCTTCGGGAGGGTCGGCTCATCGCCGTCGATGCGATTAACGCGCCCCAAGATTTCGTGCAATCCAAGAAGCTGATTGCCGATCACGTGGAAATGACGACTGAAAGTCTTGCGGATCCGGCAACGCCGCTAAAGGATATGGTTGCCTGAATCAGGGCGTAGCGGTATCGCCGGCTTATTCGACCTGCGCATCCGGAATCTCGATAATCAGGCGGCCTTCCGCTCCGATCAGACCACCGTCCGCAGAGTATGCTCGCACGGACAGCGACTCAACGCCGTTCATCCGGACCCCCTCGACACGACCCGATCCGCCGCTAACTGCAGCAGTGCCCAGTGCGCCAGGTCCTGCCGTCGTGTCGCCGAGCCAGCTACCGCGCCAGTTATTTGCCGAACTGCGCCAGGCTGGTAGCGCAACCTCGCGAACAAAGGGCCAGTAGTTCTCCGTCTGCTCGATGAAAAACGAGC
>Ga0209567_10000112_pt1 | contig 40889 bp, 36 predicted proteins | sample COG_12_FD_184756 | JGI IMG/M metagenome (GOLD analysis project Ga0209567, IMG submission 184756) | Pelagic marine sediment microbial communities from the LTER site Helgoland, North Sea, for post-phytoplankton bloom and carbon turnover... | ecosystem: Environmental > Aquatic > Marine > Neritic... | reverse complement strand
CGCCGAAGAAGCTGGTGGTGCTGATCCGGCTCCCTCCTTCGAGGGACATGTTCTCTGCATGCACGATGACGTCGCGGGTAGCGGAAGTTGTCCGCGGGGTGCAGGTGCGCCCGATTAGGGCGAGCGAGCGCGAACGCTGGGATGCGCTGATGCGCACCCATCACTATCTCGGCCTGCGCTCGCTGTTCGGCAAGACGCTGCGCTACGTGGCGCTGTTCGACGACCAGTGGCTGGCGCTGCTCGGCTGGCAAGCAGCGGCGCGAGATCCACGACGTGTGGGTTGCCGGCACCGAAGAACCCAGGGTTGCTCAATCGACCAACGAGGGCGCCCAAGAGTTGCTGCCGGCCGGCGATGAGCCTGCCTCCGCGGTCCAACGGGGGACCGTGGTCGATGACGACTATCTGTTCGGCTATGACTCGGATCAGGAAGAACGCCAGATCATCAACATGGGCCCACAGCATCCGTCGACCCACGGAGTGCTTCGGCTTCAGATGGAACTCGAAGGCGAAACCATCCGTAGGGTCAAGCCGATCATCGGCTATCTCCACACCGGGATGGAGAAGACGGCAGAGACGCTGACCTGGCTTCAGGGCCCAACCAACGTGACTCGGATGGACTATCTTTCCCCGTTCTTCAACGAGTTGGCATTCTCGATGGCGGTCGAGGATCTGCTCGGAGTTGAGATCCCGGCCCGGGGCCAGGCGATCCGGATCCTGATGACAGAGCTGAATCGGATATCGAGCCACCTGATCTGGCTGTCGACCCAAGGCATGGACATCGGTGCACTGTCGCTCATGCTCTACGGCTGGCGTGAGCGGGAATTGCTGTTGGCCTTCTTCGAGAAGACAACCGGGCTGCGGATGAACCACAACTACATCCGTCCCGGGGGCGTTGCCGCCGACTTGCCTGATGGTTGGGAAGACGACGTCGAGGAGATTCTCCAGGTCATCCCGGAGGCCATGACGGAGTATGACGAACTGATCGCCGAGAACCCGATCTTCCTGGACCGCACCCAAGGCGTCGGGGTGCTCACCGCGCAGGAGTGCAAGGCGTACGGTGTCACCGGGCCTATGGCTCGGGCGTCGGGGATCGCCATCGATCTGCGCAAGATCTTCCCCTACAGCGGGATCGAGCAGTACGAGTTCGACGTGCCGGTCGGCAAGACGGGCGATACGTACGACCGGTACCTCGTCCGCTTGGAGGAAATGCGTCAATCGCTGCGGATCGTCAAGCAGGTGCTCGAGACGATGCCGGCCGGCGACTATCGGACGGAGGACCGCAAGGTCACCCCACCGCCGCGCAAGCGGATCGATGAGTCGATGGAAGCGCTCATCCACCACTTCAAGATCTTCACCTCGGGCTTCAAGGTGCCGGCCGGTGATGTGTACCGGGCGGTCGAGTCCCCCCGGGGCGAGCTAGGCATGTACATCGTTTCAACCGGCGGTCCTCGCCCGTGGCGGGTCCACGCCCGGGCACCTTCCTTCAACCATGTCCAAGCGCTGCCGGCGATGATGACAGATTCGCTGGTGGCCGACATCATCGCCACGCTCGCCAGCGTCGACCCGGTGTTGGGAGATGTCGACCGATGACGTACCCCGCCGCGTCTTGGAGTGGACCAAACCAGGAACGGGCCAAGCGCCTGCTCGAGATGTATCCCGACCGGCGTTCCGCCGTTATGCCCCTGCTCTACCTTGGCTCGCTCGAGCACGGTTCCGTCACCGATGCCGCGATGCGCGAGGTCGCCGAGATGACCGGTCTGACTGCTGCCCAGGTGCAATCGGTGGCGAGCTTCTACACGATGTACAAACGTGACGGCGTCGGTCGGTACCTCATCTCGGTGTGCACTTCGATCTCATGTTTCTTGCTCGGCGCCGACGATGTGCTCGCCTCCGTCGAGGCCGAGAGCAGCGTGCCCGACGGTGAGACCGGCGAAGACGGCCTCTTCTCGGTCGAGCACGTCGAGTGCATCGGGGCCTGCGGCGGAGCCCCGGCGGTTCAGGTCAACTACGAACTGGTCGAGGGCGTCACCCCGAAAAGGGGCGCCGAATTGTGCCGTTGGCTGCGCGAGAGCAAGCCGGCAGTGGTCGGTGGCGATGAACTGCAGCAGTTGTTCGGCGGCCGGCGCTCCTTTGAGTGGGGACCGATCGAACCGCAAGGCGCAGTGCTCGCCACTCCGGCGTTCGACCCCTATGGCACGGCAGGGGAGGCGCGATGACAGACCAAATCCTCACCACCCGCATGGACGAGTACCCCGCCGACTCGAACACCCTCGAGCGGTATCTCGAGACCGGCGGCTACGGCGCGTTGCGCACGGCCCTGGCCGGCATGACGCCCGACGAGGTGAAGGAAGCCGTCAAGGCGTCAAACATTCGCGGCCGCGGTGGCGCCAATTTCCCCACCGGCGTCAAGTGGGGTTTCCTGCCGCCGACCAAGCCCCGCTACCTCGTCGTCAACGGCGATGAGTCCGAGCCGGGCACGTTCAAGGACCGCCAACTGCTCGAGCGTGACCCCCACCAACTCGTCGAGGGCATCATCCTGTCTGCCTTTGGGCTCGACGTGCACCACGCCTTCATCTACATCCGCGGCGAGTACCCCAAGCCGGCCCGCAGGGTGCAACGGGCCGTCGAGGAGGCATACGACGCCGGCTACCTCGGCGCCAACATTCTGGGCAGCGGCTTCGACCTCGACATCACGGTTCACCTCGGCGGCGGTGCCTACATCTGCGGCGAGGAGACGGCCCTGCTCAACTCGCTGGAAGGGCGCCGCGGCGAGCCCCGTATCAAGCCACCGTTCCCTGCTGTTGAGGGCCTTTATGCCCGCCCGACCATCGTCAACAATGTCGAGACCCTCTCCGATGTCCCCTGGATCGTTGCCAACGGTGGCCCGGCGTACGCTGCCATCGGGCCGGTGACCTCGGCAGGCACCCGCATGTTCTCGGTGTCGGGCCACGTCAACAAACCAGGCAACTACGAGTTGGTGATGGGGATGACGTGGCAAGACCTCATCTTCGACATCTGCGGTGGTATTCGTGACAACAACGATCTCAAGTGCTGGATCCCCGGCGGGGCGTCGGCACCATGGTTTGTTCCCGAGCTCCAACTCGACACGCCGCTGACCATCGACGACGTCGGCAAGAACGGCTCCATGCTCGGGTCGGGTGCCGTCATTGTGATGGATGAGACCACGAACGTCGTTGCGGCGGCGCACCGCATCGTTCGGTTCTTCGCCCACGAGTCGTGTGGCCAGTGCACCCCGTGTCGAGAGGGCACCACCTGGTTGGAGCAAGTCCTGTGGCGGATTCTCAACGGCCACGGCCGCCCGATGGACCTCGACCTGCTGCTTGACATCTCCGACAACATCAGCCCGGGATTGCGGTGGCCTCCGGCGCAGACCACGATCTGCCCGCTTGGTCCCTCCGCGGTTTCGCCGATCCGGTCGATCATGACCCACTTCCGCGACGAGGTCGAGTCGATGGTGGCCGCGGGCGTCGCACCCGCCGACGAGGAAGGGGTGCCGGTTGGCTGAGCAGCCCGAAGCGGTTTCGATCACGATCGACGGCGTGGCCCATGAGGTGCCCGCCGGGCAGCTCGTGATCGCCGCGGCCCAGGACAACGGCACGTACATCCCCCGTTTCTGCTGGCACTCCCGAATGAAGCCGGTCGGCATGTGTCGGATGTGTCTCGTCGAGATCGATACCCCGCGGGGCAAGATGCTGACCACGTCGTGCACGACGCCCGTCGCCGACGGGATGGCCATCGACACCGAGTCCGAGGTCGTCCAGAAAGCTCAGGAGGGGATCCTCGAGTTTCTCCTCATCAACCACCCGCTCGATTGCCCGGTGTGCGACCGGGGCGGCGAATGCCCGCTTCAGGACCAGACGGTGGCCTACGGACCGGGGGAGAGCCGGTTCGTCGAGGAGAAGCGCCACTACGAGAAGCCCATCGAGATCTCGGATCTGGTACTGCTCGACCGCGAGCGCTGCATCCTGTGTGCCCGCTGTACGCGCTTCTCCGACGAGATCTCCGGCGACCCGTTGATCGAGTTCAAGGACCGGGGAAGTCACACCCAGGTCATCACGTTCCCCGGCGAGCCGTTTGTTTCGTACTTCTCGGGCAACACCGTGCAGATCTGCCCGGTTGGGGCCCTCACGGCCAAGCCGTATCGGTTCCGGGCCCGTCCCTGGGACCTCGAAGCGGTCGAGAGTGTCTCGCCGATCGATTCCTTCGGCTCGAAGGTCTCCGTGCAGTCGAGCCAGAACGAGATCGTCAGGATCAACGGAGTCGACAACGACGCCACCAACCACAGTTGGCTGTCGGACAAGGACCGCTTCGCCTTCCAGTACCTCCACTCGGCTGAGCGGGTCACCGAGCCGCTCATTCGCGACGGCGACGGATTCCGCACCGCGTCGTGGGGCGAGGCGCTCGACCTGGTCTCCGAGCAGCTCAGCGCCTTGATCGGGGCCGAGATCGCCGGACTCGGCGGTGCCCGCAACACCAACGAGGAAGTCTTTGCGTTCCAGAAGTTCCTCAGGACCGAGATCGTCACCCCACACCTCGATGCCCAACTCGACGACGGGCTCGACCACGAACTGATGGCCGGGATCGGGTCGCGCGCCGCGATCAATGACCTCGAGCAGGCGCGCACGATCCTGCTGTGGGCGGCCGACCTGAAGGAGGAGCTGCCCGTGTTGTACCTGCGGGTGCGGCGTGCCGCCACTGCGCTCGGCGCCAATCTGGTCGTGGTGCATCCCCGGGCGACGGGTCTCGACGATGTCGCCGCCCACAAGATCACCTACAAGCCCGGCGAGGGCCCCGACATCTTGCGCAAGCTGGCCTCAGGTGCGGTGGGTGAGGGCGACTTCCACGCCGCCCGCCAGTTGCTCGACGAAGGTCCGGTCGTGGTGCTCTTCGGCCGTACCGGCCTCACCGAGGACCCTCGGCTGGCTGAGGCGGTCGCCGCCTTTGCCACCACTCTGCCCGATACCACCGTGCTGCCGGTGGTGCGGCGCGGCAACGTGTTCGGCGCTATCGACATGGGGATGGCCCCGGCCTTGTTGCCGGGACGGGTCCCCGCCACCGACGCCGCCCGTCGCACTGCGCTCGAGGACCGCTGGGGTCCCATCCCGGAGGGCGTCGGCTACGACGCGGCAGGCATCCTCGAAGCACTCGCCGCAGGCGAACTCAAGGCCCTTGTCATGCTCGGGGTCGACCCGTTGCGCGACTTTCCCCGGCCCCGGATAGCCCGGGCTGCGCTCGAGACCGCCGAGTTCGTGGTGGCCTTCGACCTCTTCCTGAACCACTCCTCCCGCCTTGCCGACGTGGTGCTGCCCGTTGCCGGATTTGCTGAAGTCGAAGGCACCGTCACCAACCTCGAGGGGCGGGTGCAGAAGGTCAACCGCCTCACCCCCCGCCCGGGGCAAGCCCGCCCGGTGTGGTCGGTGCTCGAAGATCTCGCCCGCCGGATGGGCGGCGAGCTCGGGGCGTTGTCGGCCGAGGCCGTTTCCAAGGAGATCGCCGCGGTTGCCCCCGCCTATCGAGGGGTGACCTGGGACCTGCTCGACTGGGGCGAGGGCCGTGAGGGCGTAGTGGTGCCGCTTGCAGAAGGTGAGCAGGTGCTGACATACGAGGCGGTCGATGTCGGGCTGCGGGCCACGACCAGCCGGATGACGCTCCACCTCGGCCGGGTGCTCTATGACGACGGAGTGATGACCCGGATGAGCCCGGCGGTTGCCGGCCTCATGCCGGATGCCCGGGTGTACCTCCACCCCCGCGACGCCGGTTCGCTCGCGGTGGGCCCCGGCCAACGTGCCGAGGTTGCAGGTGACGAAGGCACCGTGACGCTCGATGTCGCCATCGATCCGACGCTGGCGGTCGGCACGGTCTACGTCCCGTTCAATCTGCCGGCGACCGCCGATCTCGGGACCTCGGACGCGGTCAAGATCACGCCGCTGCGAACGGAGGGCGAAGCCTGATGTTGAGCGGCTGGGAGATCTTCCTCGAAGCAGCGATCAAGGTGGTCGCCATCTTCATCATGCTGCTGGTCACGGTGATCCTGCTCGTGTGGATCGAGCGCAAGGTGGTCGCCGACATGCAGAACCGGATCGGCCCCAGCCGGGCCGGCCCGTTCGGCATCCTGCAGACCGTGGCCGATGGAACCAAGCTCCTGTTCAAGGAGTCGATGACGCCGCGCAAGGTCGACTTCCCGCTCTACATCATTGCCCCGATTGCGGCACTGGTCCCGGCGCTGCTGATCTTCCTCGTCGTACCGATCGGCCGCCCCTTCCATATCGGTGACCGTCTGATCACGTTGCAGGGCACCGACCTCAACGTTGCCGTTCTGTATGTGCTGGCGCTGTCGTCGCTTGCGGTCTACGCCGTAGTCCTTGCCGGGTGGTCGTCGGGCTCTAAGTATCCGTTGCTTGGAGCGGTCCGGGCGTCCGCTCAGATGATCTCGTACGAAGCGGCGATGGGGCTGGCGTTGGTGCCCGTCATCGTCTTCACCGGCACAACCTCGATGTCGGGCATCGTGGAGTCTCAAGCGGGCGACTGGCTTGGCTTCCTCGGCGTGTGGAACGTCGTACTGATCCCGTCGTTTGTCGTGTTCTTCGTGGCCGGTGTCGCGGAGACGAACCGGGCTCCGTTCGACTTGGTCGAAGCCGAGTCCGAGATCGTCGGCGGCTATCACACCGAATACAGCGGATTCCGCTTCGCGCTGTTCTTCCTCGCCGAGTACATCAACATCTTCAACATCTCGGCGTTGACGGTGACGATCTTCCTAGGCGGCTGGGCGGGCCCCGACTTCGGAACCCCTGCCGCCATCTCGTGGATCTTCCCGATCTTCTGGTTCTTCCTCAAGACGCTCGGCCTCGTGTTTGTGTTCGTCTGGATCCGAGCCTCGCTGCCGCGGATGCGCTACGACCAACTGATGGCATTCGGGTGGAAGCGAATGATCCCGCTGTCGCTGATTTGGATTGTGTTGTCGACGCTGGCCATCGGCGTACGCCGATTTGGCTTGCCGTGGTCGTGAGGGGGTAGCGATGGGCTGGTTCTCCGACATGCTGGGTCCCTTCTCCGGGTTTGCCACGACCTTCCGCCAGATGTTCAAGCCGCGGGTGACGGTTCAGTATCCCAAGGAGAAACGCACCAAGCCGCAGCGGTTCCACGGCCGCCACGTCCTCAACCGCTACTCGGACGGCATGGAGAAGTGCATTGGTTGCGAACTGTGCGCCGGGGTGTGCCCGGCCCGCTGCATCTATGTGCGCGGGGCGGACAACCCGCCCGACAATCCGGTCAGCCCGGGGGAACGCTTCGGCTTCGTGTACGAGATCAACATGCTGCGGTGCATCTTCTGCGGCCTTTGTGTCGAGGCCTGCCCCACCGAGGCGATCACGATGACTCACCTCTTCGAGATGAGCGTCACCGATCGTGACGATGCTATCTACACGAAGGATGAGTTACTCGTCGAAGTCGACGGGACGCCGCGTCATCCCCAGCCGGACGGCCCGCTCATCGACATCCGTGAGTTGAAGCTCGGTGACGGCTGGATGCGGGCAACCGCTCCGTCGGGTCGGGCCGCCTACGAAGGTGTCGTCGCCTGGACGGCGTCGGCCACCGGGGGGCTCCGTCCACCCGAGCAAGGCCAGAGCGAAGGCAATGGACCGGTGACGGTCGATCCCGAGGAGCCCGATGCCGTCGACGCGGCGACCTGGGATGAACCGACCGGCCCGGATGCCGAGGCGGAGGAAGAGCCCTCGTGAACGCCGAACTTGTTGTCTTCATCATCTTCGCCGTTGCGGCCCTCGCCGGAGCGTTTGTGCTGGTGATGGCGCGCAACCCCGTCTACTCGGCGATGGGGCTGCTGATGACGATGTTCTCGATGGCGGTCTTCTACATCCTCAACGAGGCACCGTTCATCGCAGCCGTCCAGGTGCTGATCTATGCCGGGGCGGTGATGACGCTGTTCCTGTTCGTCATCATGTTCATCGGTGTCGACAGATCTTTTGACCCCAAGGAGACCATCCCGTTCCAACGCCCGATCGCCATCGTGCTTGGTGTCGGACTGTTCATCCTGCTGGCGCTGGCCGCCCAGGGAGTGTGGGTCACCGGCCAGTCGCTGTTTGCCGGCGAGGCGTTGGGCACCATCGAGAACGTGTCCGACGAGCTGTTCGGCAACTGGCTGTTGCCCTTCGAAGCCACGGTGCTGTTGCTGACGATTGCCGCCGTCGGGACCGTGGCGCTTGCCCGTTTCGAGATCTCGGAACCCCGGCCCGTTATCGAAGTGGTCACTCCGGATGACGAGGATGACGTTTCGCCCGAGCCAGACGCTGCTTCGCCCGAGCCAGACGCTGCCCCGGCCGCGTCGAGCGACGAGGCACCATCAGCAGGGGAGGAGGGCTGATGGAGGTCACCGCAGGCTGGTACATGCTTCTTGCCGCCGGGCTGTTCGCCATCGGCGCCGTTGGGCTGCTGGTGCGGCGCAACGCCCTCATCATGTTCATGTCGATCGAGCTGATGCTGAACTCGGTCAACCTCACCTTTGTTGCCGCCGGGCGGGAATTGGGGTTGCTCGAAGGCCAGCTTGCCGTGCTTTTTGTGATGGTGGTCGCCGCGGCTGAGGTGACCGTTGGCCTGGCCATCATCGTTGCCGTGTTCCGCTACCGGAGCTCGGCTGATGTCGACGATCTTGCGGAGCTGAAGGGGTAACCATGGTGTCCGCGATCTGGCTCGTCATTGCTTTCCCCCTCGCCGGGGCCGTCTTGTTGCTGGCCTTCGGCAAGCGGATCGGTGAGCCCTGGTCCGGCTGGATCGCCAGCTCCACGATGGGTGCGGCCTTTGTCGTTGGGTTGACAGCCGCAGCCGGTCTTGTCGATGGTTCCCAGCATCCAGAGACGGTTGACTTGTTCGAGTGGATCCCAGGGCTCGGGGTCAATGCCAGCATCCTGTGGGACCCGCTCTCGGCCACGATGGTCCTGGTCGTCACCGGAGTTGGGGCACTCATCCATGTCTACTCGATCGGCTACATGCACGGCGACCCCGGGTATGGGCGCTACTTCGCCTACCTCAACCTGTTCGCCGCTTCGATGCTGGTGCTGGTGCTCGCCGACAACTACGGCTTCCTGTTCCTCGGGTGGGAGTTGGTCGGGCTCTGCTCCTATTTGCTGATTTCGTTCTGGTTCGAGAAGCCGTCCGCGGCGGCCGCAGGCAAGAAGGCGTTTGTCGTCAACCGGATCGGCGACTTCGGATTCATCATCGCGATGATGATCATCTTCGCCACCTTCGGCACCCTCTCGTACGCCACCGTGTTCACCGAGGCTCCGGTTTTGCTCAGCGAGGGGACCGCCACCGCGATCACGCTGTTGCTGTTGGTCGGCGCCGCCGGCAAATCGGCCCAGCTGCCCCTCTATGTGTGGTTGCCCGATGCAATGGAGGGCCCAACTCCGGTCTCCGCGCTCATCCACGCCGCCACCATGGTGACCGCCGGTGTGTACCTCGTTGCCCGCTCCGCGGCCCTGTTCCAGCTCGCTCCGTTCTCCGCGGGCACGGTCGCCACCGTCGGTGCGCTCACGGCCGTGTTCGCTGCTGTCATCGCCATCGGGCAGAAGGACATCAAACGGGTCCTTGCCTATTCGACAATCAGCCAGCTCGGCTACATGTTCATGGGCGTCGGCGCCGGGGCATACGTGGCCGGCGTCTTCCACCTGATGACGCACGCCTTCTTCAAGGCGTTGTTGTTCATGGGTGCAGGCTCGGTGATCCACGCCATGCGCGGCGAGCAGAACATGGAGAGGATGGGCGGCCTGCGCAAGGCGATGCCGTGGACGTTCATCACCATGGTGGTTGCCTGGCTCGCCATCATCGGCATCCCGCCATTTGCCGGCTTCTGGTCCAAGGACGAGATCCTGGCGTTCACGTTCGACAAGGGCGGCGGCTATCTGGCGCTGTGGGTGATTGGCCTCATCACCGCCGGGCTCACCGCTTTCTACATGAGCCGGATGATGTTCCTGACCTTCTGGGGCAAGCCGCGCTGGGCCGAGGGAGAGGACCCGCACGAGTCGCCCGCCACGATGGTGGTTCCGCTGGTGGCGCTTGCCAGCCTCACGGTTGTCGGCGGTCTCGTCAACACGCCGTTGCGGCTCACCCTGGAGCATTTCCTCGAACCCGCCTTCGAACAGTTCCACGTGGTCCTGCCGCATGAGGGGTCGCTGGCGGAGCTGACCGTGCTCGCTCTGGTGGTGCTGGTCGTGGTGGTCATCGGAGCGGTCTGGGCCTACTTCCGCTACCTACGCGAACCGGTTCCCGCCGAGACCGGGGTCACCTGGGACCGGCTCGAGAACGGCTTCTACGTCGACGACTTCTACGGCGCCACCATCGTCCTTCCCGGCAAGAAGGTGGCCGAGGTCGCCGCGTTCGACGTGGACACCAAGGTCATCGACGGGGCGGTCGACGGAGTCGGCCGTGGGGTGAAGGGCGCTTCGGGACGGCTGCGGCCGTTGCAGAACGGCCTGGTGCGCAGTTACGCCGCCGGGGTTCTGCTGGGCGCCGTCGGGCTGCTGGTTTGGCTGCTGGCAAGGGGGGCGTTCTGATGGGCTTCCCAATCCTCGCCGCCTTGGTTCTGTTGCCCGCCGCGGGGGCGCTCGTCGTCGGGCTGATCCCGTCGCACCGCCGAGACCTGCTCTTGCCCGTTGCAGTTGGAATCAGCTCGCTGCCGCTTGCCCTGGTGGGCTATCTGATCTGGGAGTTTGCCACCGCCGATGCCGCCTTCCAGTTCACGCAGCGGCTCATCTGGTTCGAGTCGTGGGACGCCGGATGGAACGTCGGTGTCGATGGGATCTCGCTGTTCCTGCTGGCGCTCACCGCGCTGCTGGTCCCGTTGTCATTGCTGGCGTCGGTTTCGATCACCGACCGGGTCAAGACCTACCTCATCGCAATGCTGATCCTCGAAACCGGGCTGCTCGGCGCCTTCGTGGCGCTCGATCTGCTGCTGTTCTTTGTGTTCTTCGAGATCACGCTGGTGCCGATGTTCCTGCTGATCGGCATCTGGGGGAGCGGCAACCGCGTCTATGCCGCCGTCAAGTTCTTCCTTTACACCGCGCTCGGCTCGGCCTTCCTGCTCGGCGGCATCATTGCCCTTGCCGTCATCGGCAACGATCAGCTGGGTGGGATCACCTTCGATCTCGGCAAGCTGCTCACACTCGACCTCTCATCGCAAACTCAGTTCTGGCTCTTCCTGGCGTTTGCCGCGGCTTTTGCCGTCAAGGTGCCCCTGTTCCCGTTCCACACCTGGTTGCCCGACGCCCACACCGAGGCGCCTACCGCTGGTTCGGTGCTGCTCGCCGGCGTGCTGTTGAAGCTCGGGACCTACGGCTTCATCCGCTTCAACCTGACGCTGTTCCCCGACGCGGCGGTGCAGCTGGCGCCGTGGCTCGCCGCGCTCGCCGTCATCGGCATCATCTACGGTGCGCTGGTCGCCATCGTCCAACCCGACGTGAAGCGCCTGGTGGCGTACTCATCGGTGAGCCACTTGGGCTTCATCGTGCTCGGCATCTTTGCCCTCACCGCCCAGGGCCTCCAGGGTGGCGTGATCCAGATGGTCAACCACGGTCTCATCACCGGCGCCCTGTTCCTGCTGATCGGGATGATCTACGACCGGCGCCACACCAGGCTCATCGCCGACTACGGCGGGCTGGCCAAGGTCATGCCGCTGTATGCCGGAGCGTTCTTGTTCATGGCGTTTGCGTCGATCGGGCTGCCGGGGCTGGCCGGGTTCATCGGCGAGTTCGAGGTGCTGCTGGGCAGCTACCTGAGCCTGCCGGTGTACGCCGTCATCGCCGCCTTTGGGGTGGTGCTCGCCGCGGTCTACCTGCTGTGGGCCTACGAGCGGATGTTCACCGGCCCGCTGACCAAACCCGAGAACGAGAAGCTGGTCGATCTCAGTGGACGCGAGATCCTGATCCTCGTTCCGTTGGTGGCGCTGATCGTGTTCCTCGGCGTCTACCCCAAGCCGGTGCTCGACCGCATCGAGCCTTCGGTCGACGTCATCCTCGAGCGGATCGAGGCCACCACCGACTACGAAGTGCCGGAGTTCGGCACCTTCGAAGAGGTCGACGAGGTGGCCGAGTCCGGTGGGGAGCACGCCGATGGGTAACACTGCGTTCCTCCCCATCGCCCCCGAGGTGATTCTCCTGCTTGGTGCCGTCCTGGTGCTGATGGCCGAGGTGACCCTCAAGGCGGGTCGCAGGGCGTGGGCCGGGTTGGCCGCCGTTTCGCTGGTGGCGGCCGCTGCATTCTCTTGGCTCCAGTGGTTGAAGGTCGACGACCTGGTTGCCGAGGGGTCATCCCAGCTGTTCTTCTCCATGGACGTGCCGGGCGTGACTCGGCTGCCGATGGTCGTGATGGACTACTTCTCGGCGTTCGGGGGAATGGCTATCTTCACCGTGGCCGCGCTGGCGTTCCTGGCGGCGTGGCCGCTCATCGCCGGGCTGGGGTCACGGGGTGCCGAGTTCACCGCCCTGGCGTTGCTGGCGATCGCCGGGCTCCACATGATGACGATGTCGGCCAACCTCATCCTGCTGTTCATGGGCCTCGAGACGGCATCGATCGCTCTCTACGTCATTGCCGGGTTCACCCGCAATCACCTGCGGTCCGATGAGGCGGCGATGAAGTACTTCCTGCTCGGGTCGTTTGCCTCGGCGCTGTTCCTCTACGGCATCGCCCTGATCTTCGCCGCCACGGGTTCGACCTCGCTCTACGGCGCCGGCGGGATCAACGAGTTCCTCGCCACCAACGTGCTGACCAGCAGCGGCATCCTGCTGGCCGGGATCGGCCTCGTGATCGTTGGCTTGGGTTTCAAGGTGTCGGCCGCTCCCTTCCATCAGTGGGCACCCGACGTGTACCAGGGCGCCCCCGGTGGTGCAGTGCCGCTGATGTCGGCCGGCGTCAAGGTTGCTGGCTTTGCCGCACTGGCGCGGATCCTGGTCGGCGGCCTGCACGGAATGCAGCCGGATTGGGCCCCCGCGCTGGCGTTGATCGCCGCCATCTCGGTTGCGATCGGCATCGGCTTCGCCATCGCCCAGACGGACCTCAAGCGGATGCTGGCGTACTCCGGTGTTGCCCACGCCGGGTTCATCCTCACCGGTCTCGTTGCCGGGGTCGACGGGGTGCCGGCAATGTGGTTCTACGTGGCGACGTATGCCGTGCAACTGGTTGGTGCCTTCACCGTGGCCGCTGTGCTCACCGGTCCCAAGGGCGGCCCGACGTCGTTCGACGACCTGCGCGGCCTCTCCGCACGGTCACCGTCGCTGGCGGCGATGCTGGCGTTGTTCATGCTGGCCATGGGTGGCATCCCCCTGACCGCGGGCTTCGTCGCCAAGGTCGGTGTGTTTGGTGCGGCGATCGACGCCGGTTACGAATGGCTCGCGATCTTCGCCTTGGTGGCGGCGGTCGCCGGCCTCTACTTCTACCTGCGGGTGATCGTGCTGATGTACTTCCAGGAGCCGGTTGTTGCCGAGGCCCCGGGAACCGCTACCGCGCAGCCCGACCCAAGCGCCACCGCGGCCACCGTGCTCGGCATCGCCGCCGCCGTCACCATCGTCTTCGGTCTCATCCCCTGGCCGCTTCTCGACGCCGCCAGGCTCGCACTGCCGCTGCCGTTCTGAGCAGCTACCGCCGGTTTCGAATCAGGAGTTGGCAACGCGGGTCCCGCTGAAGTGGATCGGTCCGGGTTCCCCGTCGAGTTCGTACGGTCTCCGAAGATCAAACTCGAGGCGCTTGCCGTCCTCGCTGAGGCGGATGTTGTCGAGCCTCGCCTCGACCCAGATGTCGTCGGGTTCAGGTGCAAGCAAGATTGCCAGCCATCCAAACCCGACGCCATCGACGACTTCTTGCACCTCCCACCGTCGATGCGTCCAGCACGAGTCCCCGCACTCCTCGTCGGTACCGAAGAAGAGAGCGGCAGGCGCCACCGTGTCGTGATTGGCTGCGCCATAGCGGCCAAGGTCGAGATCAAGCGTGATGGCATAAGGCTGCGTCCACGGAGTCGTGACGGTGCCCTCCCACCTGGCAAACAACTCTGCACGAAAACGGAGGCGAGCCGTCTCTGCAGGGTGGTCGACTGTGCGAGGCCATGGGTTACCGGAATAGGAGCCTCCGTGCCCGTGAGTGACGCTCATCGCGGCGATGCGCGCTGACGGGTCCTCTGCCGTTCTGTCGAATTCAGAGGCAATACCAACAAGCGATTGGTCATACGGAAAGAAGTCTGGGTGTAGGAGGACATGCATGCTGTGTCCGGTACACGGTTGTCCGTACGCCCGACACATGTCCTGGGCCGAGCTCGCCGCGCCGATGCCTTCTGGGGTCTGAAGCCTGACTCTCTGCTGCGCATCGAGGTCAAGAGACCAACGACTCCGACCCAAGGTGGCCAAACGCTCCTCGAACGTGGCAAGCAGGGCATGATTGATGACGGCAGCATCTAGCCTGCTCAGGGTGAACCTCCTCCGTACCCGTATTGCCTTCTTCTCACTCGGCGTCATCGCCGTCCTCGGGGTGATGGTGCCGCGGGTGGTGGCCGCCGTGATCGACACCTCGATCTTCATCGTCCAGGAGGAGGACGTCATCGACGAAGACGTCTACGTTGCCGCCGATCGGGGCCGGGTTGACGGCGTCATCGCCGGGGACCTCATCATCGGCCTTGCCGGCGACCTCACCATTTCGGGCAGCGTCGAGGGCGACGTCTATGTAGCCGCCGGGGGCCGCGTCACGGTTGCCGACACCGGCGCCGTCGACGGATCGGTGCGAGGAGCGGTGCGCGAGATCGTCGTTGACGGATCCGTCGGCGTCGACGTAGCCGTCGGTTCGCTGTCGACCACTGTGTCCGGAACCGTAGGGCGCGACGTCATCATGGCCGGCGGAACCCTGCTGCACGAGGGATCGATTGGTCGCGACATTCGGGGGTGGATGTTCACCGCCGTCGTCGACGGCGAGGTCGGCCACGACGTCGACATCCGGGTGCAGTCCCTCGAGGTTGGGCCCGACGCCGATGTCACCGGCGACATCGTGTACCGCTCGACCCAGGATGCCACTACTTCGGTGAGCGCCGAGGTAGGCGGCCAGTTCGTACGGCTCGAGCCACGCGCCCCATTTGTGCTCGACCTCTACCTGACCCTGGCGACGGTGTTGAGCTTCCTTGCCTTCCTCGTCGTGGGGATCGTTGTCATTTGGCTGTTCCGCTCCACTACGCCACGCGCCGCCGCCGTCATCCAGCAGAAACCCTGGAAGGTGCTCGGGGTTGGGTTCGTTGCCGGCATCGCACTTCCGGTGGGGGGCACATTGATCCTGGTGCTGGCCGCACCCTTCCTGGCCAAGGCCGCGGTGGTGACCCTGCTCGTTCTGCTCTCGCTGTTGGCATTCATCTTCGGGCCCATCCCGGCACTCATTGCCTTTGGGAATTGGGCGCTGCGGCGCCGCGGTGGGCTGTTTGGGGCGTTCGTTGTTGGGGCAACGGTCTGGCGGCTCGGGGTGCTGTTCATCCCACTCGTTGGCCTGGCGCTGACGCTGGCTGCGATGACGTGGGGTGTTGGCGGTTGGCTCGTCGCTGCCTGGGAGTCGCGCCGCCGCCATGAACCGCCCGACCCACTATTGCCTCCTGCCATGGTGCCCGATGACGATCCCGAGACCGTGCTCGCCGACTGGGTCCCGCCCCTACCGCCACTCGACTCCAATGCCGACGATGAGGAGCAGCCGGCCGAGAGCTGAGGGTGCCTGTTGCGCACGAGTCCCCGTCCAAATGTGTCCTCCCCCGGCTCGGCGGGGGAGGTGGGCGCCGTCGGAGGGACGAGCGCTTCGCTCGCGCGGTCGGAGGGGCAACCCCATGGCATTGGTTCCCGCGGACAAACCGCGCCAAATACCCGCAGAATGCCCCGCTACACAAGCGTTTCTGTCACACCAACCGGGTACGTTGGGCCTATGTTCAACCAAGCCATTGACGGCCCTATCGACCATTTGGAGCTAGAGCTCGCGGCCCGCGAACGCGTGATCGCCCGCCTCCGCGGTGAGCAAGCCTCGTTGTTGCGGACACTGGACGCGGCGCAGGTTGCGGCGATGGATGGCGCCCGCTCGATGCTGGAGTGGACGGCGTCCCGGCTCGACGTTTCTGACGCCACGGCTCGGGATCTCATGTTTGCCGCCAAGTCCTTTGATGAGCGGCCTGAGGTGGTCCCACGGATGGACGACGGTGAGGTGTCGTTTGATCGGGCGGTGGCGACGACCCGCTTGGCGTTGGCCGGAGCCGACGCCGAGACGCTGGCAGCGTCGTTCGGGTTTGATCTCAATGGTGTGGCCCGGGTGATTGCTCGCCACCGCCGTCTTACCCGCCGCTCGGAGGAGCGGATCTTCCGGGAGCGGTTCCTTGCGATCCAGCCGACCCTCGATGAGGAGTCGGGTCGGTTGTGGGGTCGGCTCCCGGGCTTCGAGCTGCGCATTGTCGAGCAAGCGTTGGTCGAGCGTGCCGATCAGTTCAACCAGCTCCCGGGCCCCAGGGTGGCGAGGGGTCAGCGGGTGGCGGATGCGTTGGTGTCGGTCTCGCAGGACTCGCTCGACGGCCCCCAACCCAACGGAACCTCTGGGGGGCGGTCGGATCCGTTGGCGACGGTGTTTGTCGACGCCGACCTCGCCGCCTCAACGGCTGGTGAAGCGGGCGCCGAGATCGAGTACGGCTCCAAAGTCGGCCCCGCCACCCTCGAACGCATCCTGTGCGGCGGAGCGGTACAACTCGTTGGCCTCACCGATGGGCGGCCCGTGGTGGTTTCTGACGGTGCCCGGGCGATACCTCCTGCGATACGCCGGTTTGTACTGTGGCGCGACGGCGGATGCACCGCCGACGGCTGCAGGTCCCGCTACCGGCTCCAACCGCACCACATGCGACAACGCCGCGAAGGCGGCAACCACGACACGGACAACCTCACCACCCTGTGTTGGTTCCACCATCACGTCGTGGTCCACGGAATGGGACACCGGATCGATCGAGGGTCCCCACCCCAACGACGCCGATTCACCCGGTACGCTCGGGGACCCGACCCACCGGTCTAGGCGGCGCGCCCGCCACCCGACCGCCGACCACCCCCCCAACGCACCACAACCCACCGGATCAGAAGTGCCGGACCGAACGCCGCGTCCGGATCGCCTCGCGCTCTACTCGCCCTCGTCCTCTACCACCGCGAGCACCTGGTCGGCGTCTACCTGCTGGTCGACCGCTACCGGGATCGACGCGACGATCCCGTCGCTGGGGGAGCGCACGGCGTGCTCCATCTTCATGGCTTCGATCACGACGACGATGTCGCCAGCTGCGACGGTATCGCCCTCGCTGCGCGTGATCTGCACCACCTTGCCCGGCATCGGCGACAGCAGTGAACCGGGAGCATCGGCCACCTCGGGTGCCGGGAAGCGGCTGATCTGGGTGAGGGCGGTGTGGCCGAGCGGGCTGCTCACCCACATCTGGCGGGCGACCCTGGCCACCCGGTAGCGGCGCCGGATGCCGGCCGCGGTCATGTCGACCTCATGCGGGGTGGCGGAGTGGAGCACCGTCTCGACCGGTTGACCGTCGAGTTGGACAATGAGGCCGTCGCGCCCGAACAGGTAGCCGACCGCAACCACGCCCTGGGGAGTGTCCCATTCCTGCATCTGCAGTTGTGACGGGGCGTTGCGCCAACCCGACGGGATTGTTCCCAGCACCGGGGCGCCCTCCCGACGGCCTTCCTGGCCGGCCAGCGTGGCGGCCAGTGCGTGGAGGCGATGGTCGGCGGTGAGCGGTGCCGACATGGCAACAACGTCGATACGGTCGATGAACTGGGTGTCGGTCTCGCCGGCGAGGAACTCCGGTGATTGCAGGATGCGGACCAGGAGCCGCCGGTTGGTCGTCGGCCCGTAGATCTCAGCCTCGGCGAGCGCCTGGGCCAGGGTGAGCGCTGCCTCCTCCCTCGTCGGTGCATGGGCGACCACCTTGGCGATCATGGGGTCGTAGTGCACGGAGATCTCGGACCCGTCGCCGACCCCGCTGTCGACTCGGACGTGCTCGGGCACGCGGAAGCGATGCAGCGTTCCGGTAACGGGCAGGAAGTCGCTCGCCGGATCCTCGGCGTAGAGGCGAGCCTCGATGGCGTACCCGTTGATCTCTGGGTCGGTGACATCGCGCGGCAACGGGCGACCCTCGGCCACGAGGATCTGAATCCGCACCAGGTCGAGACCGGTGATCATCTCAGTGACGGGGTGCTCGACTTGGAGCCGGGTGTTCATCTCGAGGAAGAAGAACTCGTCGCCTATCAGCATGAACTCCACGGTCCCGGCCCCGACGTATTCGACGGCGCGGCCCGCCTCGACTGCGGCGCGGCCCATTGCTTCGCGCAGATCCGTCGTCATCACCGGCGACGGCGCTTCTTCGATGATTTTTTGGTGGCGGCGCTGGATCGAGCACTCCCGCTCGAACAGATCGACGATCGTGCCGTGGGTATCGCCGACGATCTGGATCTCGACGTGGCGGGCACCCACCAGGTAGCGCTCCAGGAACACCGTCTCGTCACCAAACGCTCCCGCAGCCTCCCGCTTGGCGCCGGCCACCGCGTCGGCGAGGCCGGCCGGCTCTGCGACGATCCGCATTCCCTTGCCGCCGCCACCCGCCGAGGCCTTCACCAGGATTGGGTACCCGATGTCCTCGGCGGTGGTCGTCAGGGTTGCGTCATCCACGGCGGTGACGTCGACGCCCTCGAGGGTGGGGACGCCGGCCGCCTTCATGATCCGCTTCGATTCGATCTTGGAACCCATCGCCGCAATTGCCTCGGGGGAGGGGCCGATGAACGTGACCCCGGCCGCAGCGCATGCGGCGGCGAACTCGGCGTTCTCGGCGAGGAATCCGTAGCCGGGATGGATGGCGTCGGCCTCGGTCAGCGCGGCAGCATCGAGGATCAGATCCCGGCGGAGGTAGGTATCGGTCGGTACGAGGCCGGGGAGCCGTACCGCCTCGTCGGCGGCATGGACAAAGGGGGCGTTGGCGTCAGCATCCGAATACACCGCCACCGTCGCGATGCCCAACTCCCGGCAGGTGCGGGCGATCCGGCACGCGATCTCACCTCGGTTGGCGATCAGGATCTTGGCGATGCGTTGCATGGGTCTGGTGGTTCCTCGGGTCTCGGTCACATCCGGAAGATGCCCCACTCGTTGGTACCGGCGACGACATTGGAGTGGACGGCCGAAAGGGTCATCCCGAGCACGGTGCGCGTATCGCGCGGGTCGATGATCCCGTCGTCGCGGTTGTTGGCGGTCATGAACACCGCCTCCTCCTCGCGGTGAATCTGGGTCTCGATCATCTGACGCACCATGGCGTCGTGGTCTTCGTCGAACTCCTCGCCGCGAGCCTCGGCGGCGGCCCGGTTCACGATCGACATCACCCCGGCCAGTTGCTCGCCGCCCATCACCGACACCTTGGCGGACGGCCACATGAACAGGAACCGCGGGTTGTAGGCCTGGCCCGACATGCCGTAGTTGCCGGCGCCGTACGAAGCCCCGGCGATGATCGAGATGTGCGGCACGGTGGAGTTGGCGACGACGTTGATCATCTTCGCCCCGTCCTTGATGATGCCGCCTTGCTCGTACTTGGCGCCCACCATGTAGCCGGTGACGTTGTGGAGGAAGATGATCGGCAGGTCGTAGACGTTGCAGAGTTGGATGAACTCGGTCGCCTTGTTGGCCTCGTCCGAGAACAGCACCCCCTGCTGGTTGGCGATGATGCCGCAGGCGTAGCCGTGGACCGAGCCCCAGCCGGTGATGAGCGAGGTGCCGTACTCTCGCTTGTATTCGTCGAAGCGGGATCCGTCGAGTGTCCGGGCCAGGACCTCGCGCATGTCCATCGGCTTCTTCAGATCCGGCGGGACCAGACCCAGGATCTCGCCGGGGTCGTAGAGGGGCTCGTCGGCCGGTGCGGTTGGTCCGTAGCCGAGCTTGCGCCAGTTGAGGTGGCGCACGATCTGGCGGCCGATGCGGATGGCGTCGTGCTCGTCGAGCGCCAGGTAGTCGGAGAGCCCCGACGTGCGGCTGTGCATTTCGGCACCGCCGAGTTCCTCGTCGGTGGATTCCTCACCGGTTGCCATTTTCACGAGGGGCGGTCCGCCGAGGAACACCTTCGCCCGGTCCTTCACCATGACGGCGTAGTCGGCCATTCCGGGGACATAGGCGCCGCCGGCGGTCGAATTGCCAAAGACGAGGGCGATCGTGGGGATGCGGGCCTTGGACAGTTGGGTCATGTTGCGAAACCACTTGCCGCCGGGCACAAACACCTTGTGCTGGTTGGGAAGGTCGGCGCCACCGGATTCGACCAGGTTGATCAGCGGGAGCCGGTTCTCCATTGCGAGGTCTTGGGACCGAAGCGACTTGCCCAGCGTGTACGGATTCGACGATCCGCCGCGCACCGTTGGGTCGTGACCTGAGATGACACACTCGACGCCTGAGACGACGCCGATGCCATGTACGCTCGACGCTCCGGCGTGGAACTCCGTCTCGGCGGCCGAGAGCATCGACAGTTCGAGGAACGGCGAGTCGCGGTCGAGCAGCAGTTCGAGGCGCTCGCGCACCAGCAGCTTGCCGCGTGTGCGGTGCCGGTCCACGTACTTGTCCCCGCCGCCGTCGAGCGCCTCCTGCTGGAGGGCATCGATGGCCGTGATCTTGGCCAGCAGCGCGTCCCGGTTGGCGCGGAACCCCTCTGAGCCCGGATCAACCTTGGAACGAAGCGGCGGCATGACCATGAGGTTAGTGGGGTGAGCCGATGGGATTTCGAAACGGAGACAGGAGCCTCAGGCGGGGAAAACCACGACTTCGTCGATTCCCACGTCGACCCGGTCGCCGGAGGTGAAGATGGGGCTGGCACCGATTCGGGATTGGAGGCGGCGGCCGTCGTCGAACTCGAGGACGAGGAGCTGGTCGTGGCCGTAGAACTCCTGCTCGACGATCCTGGCGGGTCCCTCGGCGGATGCGGTGGGGTGAACCCACTCGGGGCGGATCATGACCCGAACCTCACCGCGTAGGTTCGACAGCTGGGGGAAGGTACCGAGCTCGGTCTCCACCGAGCCGACGCCGGCGATGCCGGCGATGAACCCGCTCTCGCCGATGAACCCGGCCACCCAGGGATCGGCGGGGCGGCGATAGAGCTGATGGGGCGATCCGACTTGGATGACCCTGCCGGAGCGCATCACGGCCACGACGTCGGCGATCGCCAGTGCCTCTTCCTGGTCGTGCGTGACGAACACGGCGGTTGCGCCGGCTTCTTTGAGAATGCGACGAACGTCCCGACGCATGCGGTCGCGCAGCGTCGCATCGAGGTTGGAGAACGGCTCGTCCAACAGCACCACTTCCGGTCGCGGGGCCAACGCCCGGGCCAGGGCCACCCGTTGCTGCTCGCCGCCGGATAGCTCATACGGCATGCGGTCACCGAGGTCGGTCAGCCCGACGAGGTCGAGCACCTCGGCGACTCGCGACGCCGTGTCCCGGTCGACGAGGCCGTACCCGACGTTGCGGGCGACGGTCATGTGCGGGAACAACGCGTAGTCCTGGAACACCATGCCCACCCTGCGGCGCTCCGGAGGAAGGTTGACGGACTCGGAGACGACCGTGGTCGCTCCGATGGTGACCGCGCCGGAGTCGGGGTCCTCGAATCCGGCGATGACCCGCAGCGCCGAGGTCTTCCCACACCCGGACGGGCCCAGCAGGCTGAGGATCTGACCGCGAGTGATTTCCAGTTCGAACTCGTCGAGCGCCAACGTTCCGTTGTACCGCTTGACGAGGCGGTGGCAGTGGATGGCTGATGTGCTGGTTGGAGTGGTCATGCGCTCGGGTCTCGGAGTCGACTCAGGATCAAGTAGGTGGGTACGGCCGACACCACGACCAGCAGCAAGGCGGGAGCAGCGGCGCGGGCGTAGAACAGGTCGTTGGCCGTAGACCATATCCGCACGGCGAGCGTATCGAAACCGGTGGGCCGCAATAGCAGCGTCGCCGGCAACTCCTTCATGGTGGTGAGGAAGACAAGGGCACCGCCGGCCAGCAACCCACGCCAGATGAGGGGCACGGTGACCTCTCGCATTGTCTGCAGTGGGCCGCGACCCAGGGCGCGGGCGGCATCCTCGAGATGAGGGTTGACCTGGAGCAGTGCGGCGCCGCCCGAGCCGGTCGCCTGGGCCAGAAACAGGATGGCGTAGACGACCACCAGCACGAGGAAGCTCTGATAGAAGGGCCCCAGGAACTGTGCACCGAACAGCACAACGGCGAGCGCCACCGTGATGTGGGGGAGCGAGAAGACGACATACACGGAGCGGTCCAGGGCAACGGAGGGGCGGCTGCGGTAGCGCACCGTCAGCACCACGACCGGGATGGCGGCGGCCATGGCGATCAGCGCCGCCGCGGTTGATCCGCTGAGGGATCCGAGCACCGCACCCCAACGCATGTCGATGATGTCACCACGCGCCACCCCTCTCAGCCACCAGAGCAGCAATGTCCCCAGCGGCAGGACCAGACCGATAGCCACGACGCTTCCCAGGAAGGCGTAGGCCCCGACCCGGACGCGACGGCTCACCTGGACCCGCCGCATCGGGCGGGTTGGTCGGCGCGAGAAGTAGGCCGCCCGACCGCGTGACCTCTGCTCGGCCCACAGCACGACCAGGGCGATCACCACGAGCACCACCGACAGCACGGCCGCCGGCGTGCGGTCCAGCCGGCCCTGATACTGGGCATAGATGACTCGAGTGAAGCTGTCGAAGCGCATCAGCGACACGGCACCGAAGTCCGACAGCGTGTAGAGGGCGACAAGGAGCGAGCCGGCGGCGATCGACGGGCGGAGTTGGGGCAGCACAACCGTGCGGAACGCCCGCCAACTCGAGGCGCCGAGCCCGCGCGCCGCCTCCTCGTAGGCCGGGTCGACCCGGCGCAGGGCGGTGCGGGTGATCAGGAATACGTAGGGGTAGGTCGACAACGTCAAGGCCAGCCAGGCGCCCCAGAACCCCGAGATGGACGGCAACCCGGCTCCGGTCAACTCCGCGAACAGACCGCGACCACCGAAGAAGGAGATCAGGGTCAGGGCGATCACATAGGACGGAATCACGAGCGGAAGCATCACGAGCACGGTCCAGACCCGGCGTCCCCATAGCTCGATCCGGAAGGTGATCCAGGCCGCCGAGACGCCGATCAGTGCTGCCGTCGCGGTCACCGCCGCAGTGAAGACCAACGATCGAACGATGAGTTGGAGCGTGCGGGTACTGAACAGGACGTCCCATGCGGCCGAACTGGACTCGAGGACATCGGCCACCAGGAAGGCCATCGGTACCGCCACCGGGACGAGGACCAGCCACGCCGCCAGCCAAAGCCACCAGGGTGCCCGTCTGCCGCGCCGGGCCCGCGGTGGCGGCCGATCGAGGTAGTCGACGGCCGGGTCGGGACCGGGCCCCTCCTCGAGGACGACGGTCACAGCAGACCGGCCTCGGCAACAAGATCGGTGGCGCGGTCGAGAACGGTGGCGAGCAAGGAGAGGTCGATCTCGGGCGGGTTGAGCGAGCCCAGCGCCGGCAGATCGGGGTGCGGGGCGATGCCCTCGATCAGCGGGAACTCGAACGTCTCGTCGGCGAAGTACCGCTGGGCGGACTCAGACAGAAGAAACGCCACAAACTCGTCCGCGGCGTCTGACGAATCCAGGACGCCGACACCCGCCGGCATGACCAACGAACCGGCGCCACCACCCGGCATGAAGTAGTTGGCGGCGACCACGGAGTCTGCGCCATCTTCGGCGATGCGACGGAACAGGTAGTAGTGGTTGACCAGGCCGGTGTCGACCTCACCGTCGTCTACGGCGGTGACGATGACCGAGTTCTTTGGATAGGTGGGGGACTCGTTGGCCTCCATCGCTTCGAGCCATGCCAGAGTGGCGTCTTCGCCGTCGAGCAAGATCTTGGCGGCGACGAAGGCCAGGAACGAACCGTTGGTTGGGGCGATGGCGACCCGGCCCTTCCATTGCGCCTCAACGAGGCCGTCCTCGGTGGCCGGCAAGTCGGCAGGGTCGACCTTTGTTGTGTCGTATACCACCGAGCGGGCTCGGCCCGAGGTTCCAGTCCAGAGGCCGTTGGGGTCGCGCAGTTCGGCCGGGACCACGCCGATGGTGTCGGCGTCAAGTGGTACAAAGAGGTCGGCGAGCGCGACGGCACCAAGCGAGGCGGGGTCCTGGGCGAAGAAGACATCGGCGGGGGAGTTGCCACCCTCAGCGAGGATCTGGGCGGCGAGTTCGGCGCTGTCGCCGTAGCGCACCTCAACGGAACGTCCGGTCGCCGTCTCGAATTGCTCGATCAAGGGCGCGACCAGCTCTTCGCTGCGGCCTGAATAGACGGTGAGGCTGTCATCGGACCCGCCACAGGCGGTCGCCACGACGGCGAGCGCGATCAGCAGGACGAGGAATCGGATGCGCATCACATCTCCAACGGGTGTGAGCCACCAGGCTATTCACACTACCGCCGTAGTGCAAAGAGTCGGCCTAGCGGTCCCCCCCCACGACATCGTCGCTGCGCTCCTCGGCCAGTTCCCTTGCTTCTTGGGGGAGGGCACTCTGAGGGTCTGCTTCGCCGGGGACGGCGTCGGCAGACGCCGCATTGTTGCGTGTTTTGCGGAGGCCGCGACGCCAGGTGATCCAAGCTCCCAAGCCGAGGGGGATGGGCACGAGAAACGTGGCACCGCGGAAGATGAGCACACCGGCGACGATCTCGGCCGTTGTGGTCGGGTCGGCACCAATTGCCAGGATCGCCGAGAAACCGAGTTCAGCTACACCGGCACCACCCGGCGTGATGGGGACCGCGATGAGCAAGCGGACGAAGGCGAAGGCAAGCAGAACCCGATAGAAGCTCACATCGGCGCCGGACACACCGACAAAACGCAGCGACGCCCACAGTAGAAGGAAGGTGGCGATGTGCCCGGCAAGGATCGAGAGGCCGACCCACCATCCCCGGCTCTTGAGGAGAGCGACTGTGTTGTGGCGGAAGTCGAGGAACACCTCGATCCAGTCGCGATGGATGAAGGTCCAATTCTCGGGCAACCGCCTGCAGATCCGGTTGGCCAGCTTGCCGACGCCGGTCGCAGCTGCGTCCGAACGCAGGATGAGCCAGAAGATCACGGCGAGGGCGATCATGACGACAACGGCGGCGGCGACCGCGATCTGAAGCCGGGTGTCGAGGTCGCCGCGAACGACGGCGAGCGAGGCGACCGCGGTCGGCAGGGCGAGCCGCAGGAACAGGTCCCAGAAGCCGTAGACCAGCAAACCGGCCGCGACTGCGTCGCCCCTCACCTTCCACGAATTCAACATGGCGATCTGGATGCCAAAGGCGAATGCGCCGCCGGCGGGCACGGTGTTGGCCACCGCGGTCGAGGTCAGGTGGATCTCGGCCGCATTGCGGAACTTGATGGTGGGAAAGGCACCCATGAAGGCCAGCCAGAAGGGGACCAGGGTCAGGACGGTGAGGAAGAAGAGACCAACGACTTGCCCAAACGTGAGGTACTTGATGGCCTCCCACGCATCGCGGTAGTCGGCGATCTTGGGCAGCAGGAACGCAAAGACGATGACGACGACGACCAGCGAGACCAGGCCGAGTCCGATTCGCAGCCAAATGCCGCGCGCCTTGCTGGCCCCGGCTGCGGTGTTTGAGGTCGGTTCCGCTTCCTGCGTCGAACCAGGTGCGGCGCCGTCGCCACCCTCCGCCGGTCCGTCGGCGGGGCTCAGCGCGGAGTCATCCGGTGGTTGGGTGGCGTCCATCGGCCACCACTATCGCACGGCGGCGGCGGCGAGCGGAGCCAACGGTGTTGCGGTCATCTGTCGGACCATCCCAATTCGTGACTTGCCGCGAGCGGCGGCACTGGACTTCTGACGGTCCGGCGAGCGCGCACGGCGATGGTCCGACAGCCTCCTAGTTCCCCCGGCGAATCAAACGCCAGATCGCCAGCACGATGATGGCCCCGACGATGGAGCCGATGAGACCGCTCATGCGGATGTCAAAACCGTCGCCGGCGATGAGGCTGGCGAGCAGGCCGCCGACGAACGAACCGACGACGCCGACAACGAGCGCTTCGGTCCAGTTGACCTTCTGACCGCGGTTCACGACCAGCTCGGCGACCCATCCGGCTGCGATGCCGATGACGAGGATGGCCAGAATCAACATGTTCACGCTCCAAAGGGGGTTCGGGTCGCCGCAGTCTACGAGGTGCCGGCGCGCTCGACCAGTCTGAACTACTGCACCGTACCGTCCTGGCGGCTCAGGCCCCTCAGGCTGCGGCGCCATTGAGCTCCATCCGCTCTGGTTGATTGCACGGGAACCCCGGCGACGACCCGATGCGAGGGCGCCGGCGGGGCGACTTCCTTGTGCTTGGCCTTGATCCGCTCGGCGCGGTCGATCTCGAGCAGCTTCAGCGTTTCGTTGATGCGCAGGAGTTGCTCGTCGGAGGTTGCCGGGAAGTGATATGCGAGGTGAACGAACTGGGCCATGTCGGCCCGGTAGTCGTGGCCGAAGGAGAGGAACTCGCCGGGCACCGTGACCATGGCGTTGGCGGCGTCGATCGCGGTGTGCAGCAACGTGACGATGGGGACCCATTCCATGGTGTCGGGGACCCCCCGGCCTCGTTCGTCGCCGAGCCAATCCGGCCGCCTGATTGCCATGTCGGGAACGACGTTGGCGATCGGGTCGTTGTCGTGGGACAGGATGACCGCCCGCAGCTGGTCCCGCTCTTCATCACTCAGAGACATCAGTTGCTCGGGAGTGTCGAATACGCCCACCGTGCCGTCGGGGACCAGGTCGCTCGATCCGCGCGCCATGCCGTTGCGAGACCACTTCGCCAGCCCAGGGAGCCCGACCCACAGCGCCCGATCGACACCGTAGTGATCGAACCCGCCGATGCCCTGATACATCAACACGTCCGAAGACGCCCACGCCCCGAGGCTTTCGCCGAAGATCAGCACCTTGGGCCGTTTCGCGTCGGGAAGCCCCTCGAGTCGCTGCTTGACCCCCCACAGCAGCAGCCGGAATTGGCGCCGCCCGAGGGCCACCTTCTGTAACGACAGGAACGACGGGTAGCGGCCGTACTGGATGGCGCACGTGGCGATGTCGCCGCGGGTGAGGAACTCGGCGGCTTCGATCATGGTGTGATCGATCCAGCCGGTCCCGGTGGGCGAAACCAGCAGCAGGTAGGAGCGATCGAACGCTCCGGCCCGGTCCATCTCGGCCAGCGCCAGCTCGGCCCGGCCGGTGAGGTACACCGGTTCGGTGTTGTAGCCGACGTAGGTGCGGATGGGATGGGCGACCGCCGGTTCCTCCATCACTTCCTCAATGAGGTCGTCGGTGATGACATCGGTGACGTAGCGCCTGCCCTGCTGACCAAGGTCGCGGAAGTCGAGGAAGCTCTCCGCGCTGCCCGAGACCAACGGTGTCGTCGGCTCCGCCGCGTAGCCGGGATCGATCTTCTCGTTGGCGCGGCCGATGTAGCCGACCCCTGCGTTGTATAGCGTGCTGGCCGCAAACGCCCATAACCCGGCGTTGGTGGCGCGAGCTACGAGGTTCTTTGTGATGCCCGGCCCGAAGTACCCAATGATCAGGTTGCGGCTGCCGCCAAATGACTTGCCGATGCCTGCCCCGACTCCGGCGACCACGGCGGTGGTAGCCACCGCAGGACCAAGCTTGTTGACCTGGGGTACCGGCCACGACTCGATGGCCTTGCGGCGGGCAATGATCCGCTTTGATGCCCAGAAGCCGAGCCCGCCGAGCGCCAACGCCGTGAGCACGAGCGGGCGACTGAGGCGGCGGGCGGGGTAGCGGCGCTGGAGGTAGGTACCGACGTCGTAGATGGCTCCGCCGATGGCGGCCGCCCGCAGAATGTTTCCTGCCGAGCGCGCCCCAGCCCGCCATAGGGTCTCATCCTCGCGCTCGGGGAGGCGCTCCAGCGCGGTGCCGGCTCCACCAACCAGCGCCCTGACTGCAAGGGATGCCGAAAGGGTCGCTTGTGGTGAGACCACCTGGTCATGGCCGGCCTCGACCGCTCGTGCGATGAGTCGCGCCGCCAGGATGTTGAGGCCGGCAACCACACCCTGCATCGCCGAGGTGCGCGGCATCAAGGACACCCCAAACGAGTCGATGAACGACGCCATCTCCAACGGGGTTGAGGGCGCCGAGGTGACCGGGTTGATCGTGGCGAGGGCTCCCTTGGCAAAGTGTTGGACGCCATCGGGGTTGACCAGACGGGTGATCATTGTGCTTCCTTTTGGCTCTGAGTCGTTGCGTCGAAACTAGTCGCAGGCGGCGTCGAACGCAGCTCGGCCCGGGTCGATTGAGCAGGTCGATCAGTCGACATTCGCCTAGTCGTCTGTTGAACAATGTCGGTTCACGCTCGCGGCCACAACGCTGACTTGGCATTTCATGGGTCGGGCGAGCGTTCACGCCGATTGTTCAACAGCCTCCTAGGCTGACCGGCACATGACGACGCCGTCACCGCCTCCGCAGAGCCGCAAGGATCGCTTCATCCGCACCTTGGCGTATCGGTTGGTATGGCTGCTCTATCGTGACGTTGAGGTGTACTTCGCTCCAGGTCAAGTCACCGAGGGTGCCGAGGTGACCGTGTCGAATCACTTCGGCGGGTTCGCCGATCCATTGCTGCTGATGTCGGTCTTGCCGCGTCGCCCCCGGATCATCGCCAGGGACAGGATCTTCAGGATCCCTGTTGTCGGCTGGATCATGAGGTGGCTCGGGGGTATTCCGGTACATCGTGCCGTCGACAAGGGACGCTCCGGCAACGACCAGATGTTCAGTTCGTGCTACAAGGCGCTGCAATCCGGCGACGAAATCATGATCTTCCCCGAGGGCGTGACTCGAGACGATCCGTCAATTGCCCCGGTCAAGACCGGTGCGGCCCGTATCGCCATGGGTGCGCGCAGCGACGGCGTGGCGGACATCAAGATCACCGCTGCCGGAATCCACTACGAGGACAAGGCGGCGCTGCGTAGTCGGGTTTCCATCCACGTCGGTGAACCGCTCGATCTCGACACAGAACTGAGCCAGATCGTGGAGCCAGGAGCGTCCGACGACACCTCGAACCAAGCCGCGGTGCGGACGCTGACGGCCGAGATCGAGCAACAACTTCGCAGGGTTGCTCCCAACTTCGAAGACTGGACAGAAGCCCGGGCGTTGACGTTTGGGTCCGAAGTGTTGCTGAGAACCGTTCAGGATGATCCGGGGGCACCGGTCCCCATCTCGGAGCGGGACCGGGTGGCGGCCCTCCTCGGCCGGCGCCCGAAGGCGGCACGGGCCGAGGTGGTGGCCGCGGTGGGCGCGTATGAGTCTGATCTCGAGGCGGTTGGGCTGAGCGACGCCGACCTCTACCAGAACTTCTCCGCCGGTCGGTTCTTGTGGCACGTGGTGTGGAATCTGCTCATCGCGCTGTTGCTGCTTCCGTTCGCCATCGTCGGGATTGCCGTCAACTTGATACCGATGGTGTTGGTGTGGTTGCTCGGGAGGCTTCGGGTCGCACCCGCGGTCAAGGCCACGATCCTCCCGATGGGGGCGATCGTGCTCTTCGGGATTACGTGGGGAGTGACCGCCTGGGGCGCCAATGAACTGTTCGGACTCGAAGGGGTAGGCGGTCTGCTGCTGCTGATGCCGATCTACCTGTTTGCGGTGATTGTCTTGTCAGAGAGGCTGGCGCTCATCTGGAAGTCGGTGCGGACCTGGATCCGCCAGGGGCGGGTAGGCAACCCCCAGGAGCGGATGATGGCCGACCGCCAGCAGGTCGTGGACACCGTGACTGATGCGCTGTGAGGCCGCACCCGTCGGCCGAGCTGTGGAAGCGTCCACGAAGCCGATAGGCGACGCGTGAGCGACGTCCTCCTTCCCGACGATCTCTGGCGTCCTGCTCGCTGGGGCTACACCTATCCCTCCCCTGCGGCGAGCAGGCTCTGGGCGATGCTCGCGGCGCTTGCGCTCGTCATCGGCTACAACCCGGTCGGCAACGAGGCTCTGACCGCCTGGGCCTACGTACCCGTCAACGTGGTCGTCGGTGCTGCGCTGTTGGCGCTGGCCCGATGGTCGGGTCTTTCGTGGGACCTGATGGGGCTGCGAACCGACCGGCTCGCCAAGGGTGCCAGGGTCGGCCTGGTCGCGGCGGGCGTCATCGCAGCCGTTGTCGCCATCGGGATTCTGTTCGCTCCCGTGCGCGAGTACTTCGCCGACGATCGCTTCATCGGTGAGGGGTGGGGAGAGATGCTCTACCAAACCCTGGTGCGCATTCCGATCGGCACCGCGGCCTTCGAAGAAGTGCTGTTCCGGGGCGTGCTCCTTGGGTTCTTCATGCAGCGGATGGCCGTGTGGAAAGCGGCGACACTCTCGTCGGTGCTGTTTGGGCTGTGGCACATCCTGCCGACGTTCGACAGCATCGAGACCAACCCCGGCGGTGATCTCCTCGAAGGCGGCTTAGCGGTGACTGCGGCTGTGGTCGGCAGCGTGCTCGTCACCGGATTTGCCGGGTACGCCTTCACCTGGCTCCGGCTGCGGGCCAACAGCCTGCTCGCCCCGGTCCTGGCCCACTTCGCCATCAACAGTGTTGCGTATGTGGCGGGGTGGCTGGTGGTCCGCTACGGGTGGGCCTGAGGCGGAGGCAAGGGCTATTTGATCAGGACGTAGACAGTCTCGCCGGGGACGCCGTTGGCGCCGTCGCGCAGGTCCTCGGGCAGAGCCAGTTTGGGGATCATGATGGCGGTCAGCGCCTCGATCTGTGCGCCGCCGGTCTTGCCTGATCCGCCCAGGGTCTCTGCCGGGTCGTAGACGATTCCACAACTGCTGGACTTGCACTTCCAGAAGGTGGTCTGCAGATAGACCGGGCGGAAGTCGCGGATGGTGCGGTCGGTGTTGCCGTTGCCGAGGGTGTTCTCCCAGAAGATCGGCACCCACGCCCACCGGGCCGCATCCTGGAGTTCTTCCGTGAAGATCGGTCCATCGCCGGCACTCCAGGAGTTGATGCAGGAGACCATGGCGTCGTGGGTGGAAACGCCGCCGCACAGGTTCTGGCCGTTGGTGTTGAGGTAGTCCCATAGCGGGGTGTTGTCGAGTCCGGAGCCGCCAACGGTTCGAAGGTTCTCGCCTCGCGCCAACCGTCCGGAGACACCGTCGCCGGGGTACCCGGTGACGAGCCCGGTCTGGAGTACTCCCGTCTTGTTGCCGGTCTCGGTCGTCAACGTGTACGGCTCGAGATGGTGGTCGCCGCTCGTACACACCGCACGATCTACCAGCGGGGTCTCTCCGGCACTGGCGGCCTTCGACAGTTTGTGGTCGGCGCCTTGGGCCATGTTGCGCGCCATGCGACCAATCGTGTTGCCGGCGCAACTCGTCGAGGTTCCCAGCGAGTCGCTGCCGAACTGGGTGATGTCAAGGAATCCGAAGTTGCCGGTGTCGGGACCGTCGCACGGTGCGACACTCTTCGGGTTGGCGCCGCTCTTCAGGCAGACCTCGATGTCACCGCTCACTGACCACGGCAACCCAAAGGGCAGAACGCCTCCGGCCTTGGTCGACGGGACCAGTTCGACTTCGGCTTCGCCCGAAGTTGTGATCGTGCTGTGCCCGAGCACCTGGGCGAAGGCGGTCTGTATCTCAACGTCGGGCAAACGGACCCGCATCTTGGTGAGGTCTGCGTTGAACGACACGCAATCCGAGCTGTTCGTCTTGGTGTATTCGCCGGGCTTCTCGGCGTCTGCGCAGCCTGCCCAAGCAGCCTCCCACTCGTCGAGCGTCATGTCGGGTTCGATTGTGTTGAAGGTGATCCGGATGACCTCGGTCTCGGCGTCATCCATTGCCTGGCCTTCAGGCTTGTCCGCAACGAACTGGGCGCCGGCAAGGGCTCCGGTGTCGGCGGCGGCTTGGTTCTCGCGTAGCTGGGACCAGGCCATGGCGCCGTCGACGGCGATCGCGGCGAAGCCGAAGAGCATGATGAGTGAGATGGCGACGATGACGAGCGTGGCCCCTTCCTCGTCGCTGCGGAGACGGTCCCTCAGGGACACGTGTAGCTCCCGCCCGCACCATCGACCCACCAGTCGGTTTCGCCACTCAAGGGCTGTTCGATGCGGAATTCGATCGTTGATTCGATGTCGAGGTTGCCGAAGATGCCGTCGAGCATGCCGGTGATCGTCTGGTAGGTGCTCGAGATAGTGATCTGGGCGAGGCCGCCGGTGCCGCCTGCAGTCGAGATGGGCGTGATGGTGACCACGGGGGTGGTGGCCGGGTAGACGATGTCCATGCGGGCGCAGGCTTCCTGGGCGACGGCTTGGACGTCGCCGTAGTTGACCGCCGCCAGCCGGGCTGCTTCGCGAGTGCCATGGCGCACGTCGTTCTGCTGGGCGAAGGCCCACGAGGCCTCGAGGATGCCAAACAGCATCACGATCAGCAGGGGGAGGATGATGGCGAACTCGACGAGAGCGGCGCCCTTCTCTTCGCCCTTCGCTCTCTTGAGGTACCGATACACCGGATGCTCCTCTATCGCTTCGGTGCTTGTCCAGGGTGTCGATCCCAGCTGTCTGTGATCGCTTCCTTCCCCTACTGATTCGGCAGAAAGCAAGACAGAACTTGAGCGCGACGTGGGATTTCGAGGCCGTACAGGCGCCGAGGCCCGGGCTACTTGGTGAGCTCGATGGTCAGCGTTGGGATGCCGCCGGGACCGCCGGGGACGTTCGGATCGGTGCACAGCGTGGAGGGCAGTGCAGCGCAGGGAATGATCAGCGCCGACACCCGGTCGACGGTGTCGTTGTCCCGGCCGCAATCGAACTCCTGGCCGGCCTCGTGCATGTACCAGCCGTCGGGGTTGCCCGGTCCGGCGGGGGCAGCTGTCACCCAGCACGGTTCGGTGGCTCCGCCGACCCGCTTGCCGGCTTGGTAGAGCTTCTGGAGATAAGCGGGGACGTAGTTGTTGATGTGGATCGGGCTGGTCGTAAGGTCGGCTTCGGCGACTTGCGGGATGAAGGCAAAGCGCCCGGTGGAGGCGATGCTCGCATCGAAGATGTGGTCGCGGTTTGGGGTGTTCTTCCACTTCGTGAGACAAAGGACCATCAAGTCTTTGAGGTCGTAGTAGTCGTATTGTGCGTCGCCGCGGTAGGCGCGCGCATCGCGGCACTCCTGCGGGACGGTCACCGAGTCGATGTCGGAGCGGATGTTGTCCCATAGCGGGGTGTTGTTCATTTCTTCGCCGGAGAACTGGTACCCGGAGGGGACGTCGGGCCCAACCTGGAAGCGGGGCAACACGGTGGTGCCGTCATACTCTGGGCCCAGGTCGCAGGTGCCGTTGCGGGTGCTCAATAGGCCGCATCGGAGTTTTTGGGCGGTAAGGCCCGACTGGAGATCGAAAGTGTTGGGATTGGGCACCGTATTGGGGCAGTTTGTCCCTTCGGGCATCACCGGGTTGGTGATCAGATCTACTCCGCCCGGATAGTCGGGTTCGAAGGCCCCTGTGGTGTGGTCGATCCCCGCCGCAATGGTGTAGTCGAGCACGTTGGCTCCAGGGCGCGAGCACTCTATGGCCGGAGGCGAGGGACTCTTCTCTTTGTAGAAATAGGGATCCAAGGTTCCGAAGAACTGGGAGGAGACCCCGAAGAGCGAATCGTCGCAAGGGTCCAATCCGCCGCTGGGCGACGGGTTGACCGGCAGGAGTCCGTTGCTCGCATCGACGCCGGGGCCGTTACCAGTCCACTGGGGGGGAAGCGCGTTCGGGCTGGGGTTGGTCCGCAAGCAGATCTCGTCACCGCCGGAGGCTCCGGCTGTGGCAACAAACGGGGGAGGGTTGCCCTGCCCCGGGAACTTCCAGGTGGCGTTGGCGGCGGCGGTCACCCGCAGCGAGTCCACGCCTACCACCCCGGCGAAGTACGTGTCGATCTCACCGACCGGTAGCGAGACGCGGACCTCGTTGACGCCGAAGCTGACGCATGGCGTCGCCGGCGTGAGGCTCAGACCGGCGGCCGTTCGCGGCAGGGGCTCGGCATCGCTGCACTCGTTGACCCAGTCGCTGGCCGAGTAGGAGATCGTCGTGTTCTGATCCACGAAACTGATCGCTTGATCAAGGGCGTCCTGGGCAGAGCCGCCCGGCCGCGAGAGTTCGACGGCTGCAGCCAGTGCCGCGGCGTCGGCGGTGTTCTGCGCTTGGCGGCGATGGGCGTACTGATTGCCCACATCAACGGCGAAGGCGGCAAACCCCATCAGCATGACCAAGGTGAGGGCGACGACAACGAGGACGGCACCAGACTCGCCATCGCGGCTGATTCGACTGGTGAGTCGTGAGGTGAGGGAGCGAAGCATTTGGCGCATGGTCAACAGTTGAAGTCGGTGTCGGTGCCGAGAGTGGCGTCGGGAACCTGTTCGAGGCGTACATCGACCTCGGACGACAGGGTGGCCCCTCCGAAGATGCCGTCGAGGAACCCGGTTAGGCCTGCATAAGGGGTGCTGACGATGACGGTCGCCGTGTCGCCGATGACGCTGCCGGTGCGGATGCGCACCGTGGTCACAGATTCGTCACCGGAGAAGTGCATGCGGTCGCACACCTCAGCCGCGACTGCGGCGTCACCACCGACGTAGTTGGTGGCCGTCAGGCGGGCGCCTTCGCGGGCGCCGTGTCGCATCTCGAGTTGCTGGTTGAACGCCCAACCCGCTTCGACGATGCCGAACAAGAGGGTGAATAGCAGAAGGCTGACCACGGCGAACTCGACGAGGGCCGCACCCTCCTCATCGGGATTGTCGCGTCTGGCGCGCCACCTTCGCATGGTATCGAGCCCCTTCATCGCCTTTGGACCTACCTTTCCTGCGGCCCCCAGAATGGGAAAGACCGCCCTACGGGGTCTTGTATCGGCAAATGGGCGAACAAACTTGAATGCGAGACGAGGAAGTTCCCGCGACCCGATTTGAACGCCTGCCACTTGCTCAGCTCCACCATGAACACAGGCTGGCTGCCGGGCCCTGGTGAGGCCGGACCTGCGCAGAGCGAGCTGCATTGGTGCCGATCGACACCCCTGCGTCCTGGGGCAGCGTCCGCCAGGGATTGGGTCTCGCCCCAGCTCAGCCGGCTATCAGGAGCGGGATCCGGCGTTCGGCGCCGGTGAGGGCGCCGTGGTTGCCGACCATGCGATCGTCGCTGCGGCGGTGCAGCAGCAGGTAGTCGTCGTTCGCGACGAGGACGCCATCGGGGGCCCGGTCTGCGAAGGCTGGATGGTTGGGCCCGGGTCCCCACCAATCGGCCATGTCGGCAATCGGTACCCAGGTTGCCGGGAGTCGGGTCGCCAGCGGTTCGCCATTGCCGCGCACGAACATGGCCCGGCCGTCCCCGTAGAAGACTCGGCCCTGATGATCGGGCTTGGAAATCCTCGTCTGGCGAACCTTGGGGAAATCAATGTGGCCGTGGTCGGCGGTCCCCACCGCCAACGCATGGGATGGCAGCCTCAGGGCCAACTGCTCCCAGGCCCAGACGACCGTGCGCATCGCTTCGGTGTACTCGTCGGACCGTTGTCCGTGTAGGTGAGCAGCGAAGTCAACGTTCGGCAGGTAGGCGACAACGAGTCTGCCCGGCTCGGCAGCGAGCTGCGCGGTTGCTTCAGCCCATTGCGAATACGTGGTGATGCCCTCGAAACGGCAACCCCGATACAACGCCTTCGTGAGTGGCGAGCCCTCGAAGCCGGCGGGCTGGACGGTAACGGCCTCGATTGACGCCGCGGCGAGCCGCTCCCACAGGTTCGGAGCCGGCAGCAGGTTGCTGGTGTCGTAGTCGATGGCGTCGCCCCACAGCGTCGTCCACTTGATGGTGTTGACGACTGCCTCTGCCTCGGGAAGCCACGATTGGTAGCCGAGCAGCCCGTGCTGCGATGGCGGCAGCCCGGTTGCGATCGTTGCCAGGCTCACTGTGGTGGTGGCCGGGAACGGCGCGTCGATGGCGGCGACACGGGCGTCCCGTAAAGCCTGGGCTGCGGGGTGGGAGAGCTGGCCGTCTCCGAGGCCGTCGAAGACAACGAGCACGTAGGTGTCGGCGTCGGGGATGTGGGCCGCCAGGTCGGCGTGCAACGGGACGAACGCGGCCGAACCGGTGAGTCTGGTCTCCAACTCCGCCATGAGGTTCGGCAGCGACCCACCCGAATAGTCGGGCACCTTGATGGTTGGCATGGGGTGAGTTTCGGCGGTTGTGAGGCCGCTCACAACTTGTTGCGAGGAATGGATCAGCTGACGGCGTGTCGGCGGCCCCGACTGCGGTCACCGTGCGATGACGAGCGACGCCCCGGCTTGACTTTGGGGCTTCCGAGGCACTTCCTATACTCGCCCCCGACGCTGGGGTGTTCCCCAGGGAAGGCCGCTACCTGCTGAGGGGTTTGACGGGTGCTCGAATCGTATTTTGAGGGCTACATCACGGTCGCGGTATTCGCGGGAGTCGGTGCGCTCATCGTCGGCGCCGGGCTATTCGTTTCCAAGCTGATCCGGCCCAACAACCCCAACCTCATGAAGTCCCAGGCGTACGAGTGCGGCATCGACCCCGTTGGCTTCGGGTGGAGCCAGTCCCACATCCGCTACTACATCTTTGCGCTGCTGTTCCTGATCTTCGACATCGAAGCGGTGTTCATCTTTCCCTGGGCCTCCCAACTAGAGCGGTACGCCGATGCAGGGCTCGGGGGGTTTGTTCTCGTTGAGATGTTGATCTTCATTGCGATCCTGGTGCTCGGTCTCGTCTACGCGATCCGCAAAGGGGTCGTCAAGTGGGAGTGATCGACAAGTTTGGTCGTCTGAAGCCGGTTTCGTGGCTGCTCAACTGGTCCCGGACCTACTCGTTGTGGTACTTCCAGTTCGGCCTCGCCTGTTGCGCGATCGAGGTCATGGCGGCGGCAGGGCCTCGCTACGACATGATGCGCTTCGGTATCATCCCGCTTCCTGCCTCGCCTCGACAGTCCGACCTGATGGTTGTTGCAGGCACCGTCACCGACAAGATGGCTCCCGCCGTGCGACGCCTCTATGACCAGATGCCCGATCCGAAGTACGTCATTTCCATGGGTTCCTGCGCCAACTGTGGCGGCCCCTACTGGGACTCGTACTCGGTCACCAAGGGTGTCGATCAGATCATCCCCGTCGACGTCTACGTGCCCGGATGTCCGCCGCGGCCCGAGGCGCTGATGGAAGGCATCTTGCTGCTCCAGCAGCAGATCAGGAACGAGGACATCCCCGACAAGTGGAGCCAGAGTGACCGACTCCCCGCCTGACGGCGACGCGGTCGACGACGCGGCCGACGCCGTCGAGGCCGAACTCGAGGAGAGCGGCTTCGCCGCAGAACTTGCCGCGCTCGTTGCTGCCCCGCTGTGGGTGGATGAGTTCGACACCATCCGCCTCTACGTGGCCAGAGAGAACTGGGTCGATGCCCTGCGCTTGGCTCGCGACGAGGCCGGACTTACCTTCTTTGCCTGGCTGTCGGCCGTCGACTGGTCGACCGAGGTGGCCGTCGGCGAGGAGGTCGCCGAACCGGACGAGCTGATCGATCGCTACGAGGTGGTGTGCCGGCTTTCCTCCGTCACGAGTCCACGCGGCGCTCACTTCTTCACCGAGGTACCGAAGGATGACCCCGTCATCGACTCGGTCGTGTCGCTGTTCGGAGGCGCCGAATGGCACGAGCGTGAAGCTGCCGAGATGTTCGGGATCACGTTCGTCGGCCACCCGTATCCGCTGAAACTCTATCTGCCCGATTCGTTCCAGGGCTTCCCGTTGCGCAAGTCCTACCCATTGCTGTCCCGAGAGGTGAAACCGTGGCCGGGAACGGTTGACGTGGAGAGCATGCCGGAGGCCGGCGGCCCATCGACGGCCAACGTCGAGGCGGGCGACACCGGGGGTGACGAGTGACCGACGTCGATGCCCGTGCTGCCATGCACCTCTCCGACGCCTCGGTGTCGGTGGAGCTCGAAACCCAGGGCATGACGCTCAACATCGGACCGCAGCACCCGTCGACGCACGGCGTGCTCCGCCTCGTCGCCAAGGTCGAGGGCGAGCGAGTGACGAGCGTCCAGCCGGTCATCGGCTACATGCACCGCGGGTACGAGAAGCTGAGTGAGGTCAGGACGTACGCCCAGATCACGGCTCTCGTGAATCGGATCGACTGGGTCTCCGGGTTCGCCAATGAGATCCCATGGATCCGTGCCGTCGAGAAGTTGATGGAGATCGAGGTGCCCGAACGGGCCCAGTGGATCCGTCTCATCCTCTCCGAGATGACCAGGATCTCCTCCCACCTCCTCTTCATGTCGTCCTATCCGCTCGAGCTCGGGGCGGCGACACCGCTGATGTACGCCCTGCGCGAACGCGAGTACGTGATGGACCTCATCGAGAGCGTTACCGGCGGCCGATTCCACCCGAACTTCAACCGAGTCGGCGGCGTGAAGCCGGTGGCAGGCGGCGGTTCCACCCAGAAGAAGGTCTCGCAGGATCTGCCGGCCGGGTTCTTCCAAGGAACCCGCGAGGCAATGGACCGGGTCGACTCCGTGATGGACGAGCTCGACGAACTCGTCACCGGGAACGAGATGATCCGCGCCCGGACCATCGGCGTGGGAGTCATCCCACCCGAAAAGGCCATCGAGTTCGGGCTGTCGGGGCCGAACGCCCGGGCGTCCGGCGTCGACTTCGACCTGCGCCGCGACGGCGAGCCCTACCTGCCCTACGACCAGGTTGACTTCGATGTCATCACCGAGCAGACCGGTGATTCCTTCGCCAGGTACCTCGTTCGCAAGGAAGAGATCCGCCAAGCCGTCCGCATCGTGCGCCAGGCGATCGACACCATCAAGCCGGGACCACTCCAGGCCAAGGTGCCAAGAGTGCTCAAGGTGCCCAAAGGTCAGGCCTATGTGCGGACGGAGAACCCGAAGGGCGAGATGGGCTTCTACCTGATCTCAGAAGGGGGTCGCATCCCCTACCGGGTCAAGATCCGTTCCGCCTCGTTCTGCAACCTCTCGATCCTCCCCTGGGTGCTCGAGGGTGCCCTGGTTCCCGATCTCGTCGCCATCATGGGCAGCCTCGACTTCGTCCTCGGAGACGTGGACCGATGAGCTCACCGATGGCGATTGCGGTGCGAGCGAGGAGTTTTGGCTCCGCCGAAACTCCTGACGTGACCTCCTCCGGAGGTCACGCATGAACTTCTGGCTCGAGTTGGTGATCAAGACGGTGCTGGTGCTCTTCCTGGTGGTGCTGCCGGTGGCGTTGGTGGTGATCTTCGGTGAGCTCAAGATCTCGGCACACATCCAGAGCCGGATTGGTCCGTACTTCGCGGGTGGCCGCTTCGGGTGGGCTCAGCCGCTTGCCGACGGTGCGAAGTTCATCCAGAAGGAAGATCTGATCCCGGCCGGCGCAGACAGCTCGGTGTTCCGTTTTGCGCCGTATGTGGTCCTGATGGGCACGTTCGCCACGTTTGTGGTCATTCCTTTCGGACCGGACCTCGCCGCCGAGAAGCTCGACGTCGGCATCTTCTTCCTTCTAGCGGTCTCTTCGCTGTCGACCCTTGGGGTGTTGATGGCCGGCTGGTCGTCGGCCAACAAGTACTCGCTGATCGGCGGTTTGCGGGCGGCGGCGCAGCTGATCGCCTACGAGTTGCCGCTGGTGCTGGCGGCGGTGGCCGTGGTCATCCAGGCCGGAACGTTGTCGTTGTCGGGCATCGTCGAGGCCCAAGCCAACATGGAGATCTTTGGCCTCGGCATCCACTTGCCCTACGTGCTGACCGGGCAGATCCTGAGCTTCATCATCTTCACCATCGCTGCGCTTGCGGAGCTCTCCCGGATCCCGTTCGACATGCCGATCGCCGAATCCGAGCTCACCATGGGCTACCTGACCGAGTATTCGGGCCTGCGCTTCACGATGTTCTTCCTGGGTGAATACGCCGCCATGATCTCGCTTGCTGCGGTTGCGTCGACTCTGTTCCTCGGGGGCTACTACCTTCCCGGGCTCGATACCGATGCCCTCAAGGTGGCCGGACCCTTCATCCTGCTCGGCAAGACGCTGATCCTGTGCTTCGTTTTTATCTGGATGCGCTGGTCGTGGCCGCGGTTGCGTGAGGACCAGCTCCAGTCGTTGGCGTGGAAGTGGCTCATCCCGCTGGCCCTCGCCAACATCGTTGTGATCTCCATCTTCAAGGTGGTGCTCTGATGGCCGAGCAGACCAACGGGGGCGGATTCCCACTCAAGGGCCTCTTCACCGGGATGAAGGTCACCATCATCGAGCTCTTCAAGAAGCCGGTGACGGTGAACTACCCAAAGGAGAAGGAGATCCCGGTGCCGCGGGCCCGCGGCGTCATCGCCCTGGACACCGAGGCTTGCACGGTGTGCATGTTGTGTGCGCGAGAGTGCCCCGACTGGTGCATCTACATCGAAGGGCACAAAGAGGAGCAACCACCGTCCAAGGAAGGCGGCCGAGTGCGGACGAGGGCGACCCTGGACCGCTTCGACATCGATTACGCCCTGTGCATGTACTGCGACATCTGTGTCGAGGTCTGCCCGTTCGACGCCCTGTTCTGGAGTCCCGACTACGAATACTCAGAGGCGAAGATCGCCGACATGCTCCACCCGATAGAGCGGCTTACGGAGTGGCTCGACACCGTTCCGGACGCCCCATCGCTGGAGGGCTCATGACCTTCGGCGACTGGGCCGGTGAACCGGGCAACTGGGTGTTCGCGGTGCTTGCTGCGATCATGATCGCCGGAGCGATACGGGTCGTCACCTCACGCAACGTCGTCCATGCCGTGCTGTTCCTTGTGGCCACGCTTGCCGGATCCGCCGGCATCTTCCTCCTGCTCGGCGCCGAGTTCGTGGCCTGGACCGTCGTTCT
>Ga0209567_10000111_pt1 | contig 40930 bp, 42 predicted proteins | sample COG_12_FD_184756 | JGI IMG/M metagenome (GOLD analysis project Ga0209567, IMG submission 184756) | Pelagic marine sediment microbial communities from the LTER site Helgoland, North Sea, for post-phytoplankton bloom and carbon turnover... | ecosystem: Environmental > Aquatic > Marine > Neritic... | reverse complement strand
CCAAAGCCACAAACGCCCCGCTTTGCAAGCAGGCTGCCGGACCCACGGTTTCCTGGAAGGAACCTGTTCCATCGCCAACAACGCGCGTGAAATCGACGCTCGCAGGACTGCGAACGACGGCTGTAACGACCGATACCTGGTTGCTCAGGATGGTGGCCGGCTGACCGGCGAGATTCAGGTAATCCAGCGAGGCCTGGTTCGATATAACGGCCCCCGGCGGGCTGGCGAACGCCGCTCCCGAGACCAGAATCAGTGGCAGGATCTTCTTAAACAGAACGCGAACGACAGCGCTGCAGGAATGCCAGACGTGCCTCGGGGGAAGCATTTGCTTCCCCCGAGATTCGACCTTCACACCGTCACACGAACCTCGCCCAGGTGGCTCCGTGCCGTGTGCGACAGGACGCAGGTCGCTCGGCTGAGCGACCCGACGTCCTGTCGAAGTGTGTCGTCCGTTGAACACCGTGATGTTTTGCTACGAGGTCTTACGGCGTCGGATCCGGATCCGGAATCGTGACCTGATAGGTAATCGTCAAGGTCTGACTATCGCCGATTATGATCGTCGGCACATAGTCCGCGGCACCGACCGTGACGGTCGTGCCGTTAAGGTCACATCCGTCACCATCACCATTGATTTCAACGTCACACGGGAGAGTCGTCCCCTGAAGGTCGACGTCGATATCGTTACCACCGTAGGCTGCGACATTCAGGTTGAGAGTCACGTCCGGGTCGAGAACGTCATCGATCAGGACCGCTTCCGCAGGCGTCGCGCTACTGTTCACGATAGTGATTACGTACTCAACCGTAGCGCCCGGAATTGGCTGGCCAGAACCCAAATCGCCTGCAATTACGCTGTATGTCTTGGTAACGGCAAGATCCGCAGAAACGACGATCCAACCATCAAAGGCAATTTGCACACCGTCGCCACCGGCGGCGTCTTCAGCAAAAACGTTGTCAATGCCCGCGTCGGTATCGGTCGTGTCAACCAGGACAGTTGCTCCGCCACTGCCAGGTTCAGCCGCTGTCACGTCAAGCTGCACGCCCGCGACTTCGCCGTCCAGCATCCCCGCGCCCGCGTCGCCAAACACTCGAATGCGAATCGAGTCGTCAGCGGCCAGTTGGTCAACAAACTGCGGTCCCAGGCGCACAGGTTCGGGATCGCCACCCGCGACCGAGGCGGCGCTGACTGCGTAGTCGACGGTGGCCATGGTTCCAGTGTCGCCCACGCCGCGCACGAGTCCTGCAACCATCTGTGCGATATCGATCTGGAAATCCAGCTCCGAGTTAGAATCGTTGGTCAACAAGAAGTCGAAATACGAACCGGTTTCGCTCTGCGTAACGTCCACCAGCGCGGCACCCAGCGGTGTCAAGTCGAAGTCAACGCGTCGATCGACCACGAAGCTCACGGAATCAGTCAAGTCAGCCTGGTCTACTCCGTTTACCTCGAAGTCTACTGTCACCGTATTATCAATACCGGTTCCGGCTTCCGTGCCAATAGCCATAGCCTGATGCCCCAGCAGCAAAGCGGCCACCATCGCGCCAAGTCTGAAGACCAGGCCTGTTCTTCCATTTACAAATTTCATCACGGTACTCCTTACCATTTACAAATACCGGCAATCCGCCGGGCAGGTAACATCAACCACCAAAACGGAACCTGCGGTCCGTTTTGCCCAAGCGCGAGCTTGCGATAAGAAACTGCAGGCCCTATTCCAAAACTGCCGCGAAGCGCGCGGTGCCCTGCGCTCCTGCTTCAAGATCGTTCTGCATGACCCAACGGACATGCGTGAAGTCAGCGGCTTCTGCGCCACGAACTTCGCCGTCTTCGACAACGGTCAGTTCATTCGCGGCCGCAAAGGTCTCGCCACCGTCAACCGAGAACAAAATGTCCATGCCCGGACCGAACGCCGAGCCATCGATGTACATCAGGTCTTCGGCAATCGGGTTCGTAATGACGACGTTGTCGGCGGGCTCGGCACTCACGTTCGTAAACGTGATGGTGTAAAACACACTTTCGCCGGGTACAACGACTTCGGCTGCCACGAGTCGTTTTTCCGACTCGCCGGCGTCGTTAACGATGACTTCCTCTTTTTGCACAATCGTCTGCACATCGAGGTGTCCCTGCGCCTGTGCAGCGGCTGCGGACAAGAAAATGATCAAAATAGCGCTCAGAAAAGGTTTCATAACAGCTCCTCGCCGTATTGGTCTTTCGCTCAAAAAAATTAGTCAATGACTACTTGAAACGTGATGGTTTGCGGGTTGTTCGCCTGCGTAAGGTCACCCAGGCGAACAACAACAGCAGGTGTACCCGAGTTGTCGAATTCACCGGCGTCCGTGTCAGCCAGGTCGGAAATTGCGCCACCGTTCAGGGTGATGCTGTTCGGCAGGTAAGTGGAAAATGTCGGGATGGTGTCGCGCACGACGCTCGCCGCGGCAGTGCCGGCATTGTTGACGTTGACGACGATCGTGTACGTCAGCGTTGCGCCTGGAATGGGCTCGGTGCCGCCAAAGGGATCGGAGACAAGTTGTGATTTCACCGCGCTAACGAGTACATCCGAGACCAGGTATTCTCCTGTGTCCAGTGCCTCGCCGCCGGTCGCGCCGATGACGGCGTTGAGACCACCGTCGCCCGATCCAGCGTAGACGGTACCAGGCAAGCCCGTGCCCGTTGCCGACGTCGCGATCAGGTCACTGCGGCCGGTCTGTCCGTTGGCTACGCCTGCGGGTATATCGTTGACAATGAAAACACTGATCGACTCGTCGGCCAATAGATCCGGATCATTTGTGCCCGGCGCATAGGGTTGGTCGCCGCCGTTGAAGTCACCGCTGCCGTCAGTATCGAAGTAAATTTCGGGAACAGCCGGAGTCGGGTCGAAATCATCGCCCGCGACGAGACTGTCTATGGACAGCTGGAAGGTTTCCGTACCATTGCCGGTATTGGTCACCGTGAACAGCAACGCACTACCGGTCTCGCCGGGGGCCACGGGTGTCTGCGGGCTCTGCAGCGTAACCGCAACGTTGATCCGCTCGGCAACTGCAAGAGTTGTCGTATTGGACTGAAGTGTCAGGGGCGTGCCGGCCAGGTCGTAACTAACGACGGCGGTGTTTTCAATTGCTGTGCCAACCGCCGTGCCAACGGCGCCTGCCGGGCCATTTAGCGCACAGCACAGACACAAGAGGGAGATACGTCGCATCCATGCGAATACTGACGCAAACTCGAAGTTTGCCGTTTCCAAGGTTCATTCCTTAAACAAGGCAACGTACTGGCGCGTTGCCCGGCGCCTGCTCGCTTTCATTGCGAGACATGGCGAACTCTTATGGAAAGTCACTTGCAGCGCATCGATTTCGAGGATTATGTCGTCAAATTGTGATTCGCCTCACACTTCCGCCGTGAAGCCGCTCACAATTGCGACGCCATTGGCCACGCTGCGTCGAGGGAGGATCGCGCACGCGGTGAACACGCGATATGTCAGGGAGGCACGGTTGTTGCCGGCCGAAAGGACCCAGGTGGTCTCTTAGTGTGGCCGCACGATCGAGAGTTTCTTCATCTTGGAGCGCAGCGTGCTCGGCGGAATGCCCAGTTTGGCGGCGGCGCCGGATTCCCCCGAAATCTTCCAGCTGGAATCTTCAAGCACCGCAACGATGTGCTCTCGCTCAATCAGCTTGAGGTCCGAAACAGCCAGCGATTCGGTCGATTGCTCTTCGTCTTGTGCATCGACGACCAGCGGTTCGGCGAGATTGAGAATCGGACCGCTCGACGAGATCAAGGCGCGTTGCACGATACCTTCCAGCTCACGAACATTGCCCGGCCATCGGTAACGATGCAGTTGGTTCATCATTTCAGCCGAAATCTCATTCACTTCGCGTCCGAGGCGTGGCGCATGAATATTCACGAAATATTCGGCCAGCAACTGAATGTCATCGCCGCGATCCCTTAGCGCGGGCAATTCAATAGGGAACGTGTTTATCCGGTAGTAGAGATCCGAGCGAAACTCGCCTCTCAACACGGCGTCCGCCAAATTGCGATTCGTTGCCACGACGAGACGAACATCGACTTTTATGGTCTTGCTGCCGCCCAAACGATCAAACTCGCCTTCCTGCAGAACCCTCAAGAGCTTCGCCTGAAGCTCGACCGGGATCTCGCCGATCTCATCGAGAAACAAGGTGCTGCCGTGCGCCAGGTCGAAGCGCCCGCGCCTGGCACTATCCGCGCCTGTAAATGCGCCTTTCTCGTGACCGAACAACTCACTTTCAATCAGATTGGCCGGCAAAGCGGCACAGTTCACTTTCACCAGTGGCCGGGTGCCGCGGTCGCTGAGTTCGTGGATGGCTCGTGCAATCAGTTCTTTGCCGGTGCCGGTTTCCCCCATAATCAGCACAGGGGTTCTGGTCGGTGCAACCTGCTCAACCAGCTGCAGGCTACGCAGAATCGCGTTACTCCGTCCAACAATTTCGTCGAACCCGTGGGTCAACTCGATTTCCTGCCGCAAGTACACGTTTTCCGCTTCGAGTCGCTCCGTCGCATCCTTCAACCGACTCAGAGCATCATCAAGTGCCTCCCGCGATCTCAAGCGGAGAACGTAACTCGCAAACAGCTCCGCAAATACCTTCAGATCCTCAACGTCCCGATCAGCCCAGGCTTTTTGCTGTTTCAGGCGGCCGCAGGTAATGCCACCAACGACCTCACCATCGACAACCATGGGGAGAACAACGATCGACTTTATATTCCATTTCTCCAGGGTCGATCTGTCAGTCTCAAATTCTTCGGTCACGTTCGCAACATCATCAATAACCACAGGGAGGAATGCTCTGAGTCGCTTGCCATACTCGGGGATATCACCCAGCGAAATATGCCCAAACAGTTTGCCCTCCGGACCCCAGAAATAGGCGACTTCAGCCGAATTATCGTCGGCATTCAGCCAGAAAATCGTCGATCGATCGGCGCTTGCAAAGTCACACATGTCTTTCAGGCAATTCTCGATAATCGCGTCGACCTCATCATCCGGCGCCATCACAAGTCGGGATGAAACCGATGCGACCAACGCCTGGAATCGGTGGCGACGTTCAAGTGCTTCTTTGGTTTCCAGCAAAGCCGTATTGTTGGTTTCCACGGCCCACATGCGATGCAGCAAACCCGACCTGACGATGCCGACCATATTGATGTGTAACAAGCGGCGCTCACCAGCAGGACCTTTGTACTCAAAGTCGTAGCCATCGAGCCGATAATCGCCTTCGATAAACGTCTTGAAGTAGGTTTCGTGAGCCGCGGTATCCTTGCTGCTGTCGAGATCTCCCAAACGACGGCCTATGACCTCGGAAGGATCATCCACCTCGAGTTCTCTGGCAAAAACGACGTTGCAATCCTGAAGAACGGCATTATAGCTTCGCTGTACCTGTTCGGCGACGGGCAGATCGATCGGCATCGGCGGTTCGAAATGGTAGCAGTAGACGGAGTTTGTCGTGCTGTCGAACAGGTAACGAAACCGCTCCTCTGCCTGGTATTCAAAGTATTTTGACACCTCGAGTTCGCGACGCGTGTCGCGAATGGCGTATTCGGTTTGTTTTCGACCGAAAAGAGCAACGGAAAGGCCGACCGCTATGATTGCGAAACCTGCGGTCGTTATCAGCAAGTGAGTCCGTTCTATCGAGACAAACGAATTGACAAAAGTCTGCACTTCTTCCGCTTCGCCCGCGTGAAGCAGGGTATAGCCAATCTCCCAGACGTGAGCGAGGACCGCCAGGAACAAACCTGCAGCAATCAACTGGCCATACCATGGCAGTAACTGGTTCTTTAGAAACCCTCGTGAATAGGAAAACAGGAGCAGGCCGGCCAAAAGCAGGATAACGCCGAGGTCGACGATACCAAATACCTGTTCAGGGCTTAATGCATCAATCACCAGGTCGCTCCATGCTGGCAAACAGATACGTGACACAGCGGAACCAGAGGATCAGACGATCCATTGTCGGCGGTGTCGCCGACCGACCCCTCGTGACAGTCAATCTTTTGTTCGGTTATGCGTCAAAGCCTTGCTTGCAAAGCTTTTTATCATTCTGAAACCGGAAAAGTCACGATATTTCGCGACTACGTCAGCATGTCGCGACTTAACGACACAAGTCAGATTTTTGACGCGCGTTCAATGACTTACGCAAGCCTCTGATATGCCTCGGTATTTCGGTTAAAAACCGGACTATAATCGCATTTGGCACGGAATCTGCACTATATGGGTTGCAGGGCGCAATTCTCGACTGACGCGCAACCCGATCATCGAGTCATTTGGAGAGATTTCCGTGCAACGAGTGGACAAGAACGTCAACCTGGTGCTCATCGCCGACAATCCGGGTCGTGCGGCAATGCTGAAAAATGCGATGGAGCGAACCGGAGTCAATGGTGTCATTCGCCGCCTGGTACCCGGTGCTCCCGCCATCGACTGTGCCCGCAAGTCGGGTGCGTATCGGGAGAAGAGCCTGCCCGATCTGATCCTCTTCGATTTCGCGGATCCCAATGAACAAAACACGTCGGTGCTCCGTGATATTGCATTCAGCGAAGACCGGGCACGGGTGCCAGTCGTCCTCTTGACGAGTGCCAGATCACAGGAGTTGCTTGACGCAGGCAATGTCGGTAACAAGAAAGCCATCATGTTTTCGCCGACGAGCCTGTCATCCTTTGTCAGCAAGATGAAGAACGGCAAGCGCGCGCTGTTTTTCAAAGCGCTCGATACGCTCTATCAATACGGGCCGATACTCGTTCGATTACCGGAGTCGGCGCGGCAGTGCGGAGATGAACTGACAGCGCTCCCGGCCTGAAGTCATCGTTCGCAGCAGGGCAGCATCGTCGCAAGCGATTTCTACGCTATTGCAACCGCGCCGTTAAATCCACTACTCGTGAGATTTCCGAAATACTCGTCAGACCCTTGCGCACGTGCCGGATCGCGTCCTCTGCGAGGTCCCTGTAGCCGCATGCGACCGCGCGCTGATGCAACTCCTGGCGCGACGCAACACGCACTATCATGTCATCGAGTTCTGCATCGATTTTCAGGACCTCAACAACAGCGATTCGGCCTTTATAGCCGAGAAAATTGCAGGCGTCGCAGGCGCCTTCGCGGTACAGACGTATCGGTTTTGAACGGCTGATTCCTAGCAGCCTGTGCTCAGCCTCGTTCGGCGTGTAAGGCTGTTTACAGTGAATGCACAAACGGCGCACGAGGCGTTGTGCCAATATGCCGGTGATGTTGCCTGCAATGACTTGCCGTTTGACACCGATGTCGATGAGTCGAGGTATGGCAGCGAGTGCATTGTTGGCCAGCAAGGTCGTGAGGACTCGGTGCCCTGTCATCGCGGCGCGAAACGCCATCCTTGCCGTTTCCTCATCGCGTAATTCGCCGACCATAATGATGTCTGGATCCAGACACAGCGCCGATCGAATACCGTCTGCGCCGTCAATTTCCGCGTCGCTGCTCAATGAGGTTTGTCGGACCATGGCCAGCGGATATTCAGCAGGGTCTTCGAGTGTCGTGATGTTGACCGATTCGTCATTCAGATAATTGAGCATCGAGTAGAGCGTGCTTGTCTTGCCACTGTCAGATGGCCCGGCAACAATGAAGATCCCTTCCGGGCCCGCCAGCATCAGTTGCAGCGAAGTCAGCGTTTCCTCCCGAAGCTCGAGTTTCTCCAGTGGCACTATGCTCTTGTCGAGATTCTGTAGTCGCAAGACGAAGTTCTCGCCGTGTGTCGTTGCCTGACACGCGACCCGCAAGTCGATTCGGCGGCCCGAAAACGTCATTGACACTCGGCCATTCTGTGGCGCGCGCGTTTTCGCAAGGCCCATCTTCGACATTGCCTTGAGCCGTGCCACAATCCCGGGGCAATAATTTCGATGCAGGGTCATGGCCTGCCGCAGGACACCATCGATTCGATAACGCACGCGCAAGAAACCGGGCTCAGGTTCAAGGTGCACATCGCTTGCGTTGTGGTTGACAGCATCCGCAAGTATCGCGTCCACGAGTCGTACCAGCGGATGGTTGTAAGCCTCGCTTTCAATAGCGACGTTGAGAACGTCGCTGCTGCCCGTATCGATCTCGCGCAGGATGCCGGGAATGGACAATTCGTGCTCGTAGCACCGCTCAATAGCCGACTCAATTTCTGCGCCACCGGCGCGTAAGGTTGCAATGCCGATCCCGCTGCCCACTACCGTGGCGATCTGGTCCATCGCTACGAGGTTGATAGTGGCGGGCACGGCCAGCGTCAGCACTTGCCCCCTGGAATCGAAGTTCACGGGCAGCACGCTGTGACGGCGCGCGATGTTCTTCGACAGCATCCTGAGTGCATCAGGATCAGGGATTGCGTTGCGCAGGTCGATACTGTCGCGCCCGAGCAATTCACCGAGCGTTTCCCGGAGAATGCCCTCACTGATCATGCCGAGGTCGACGAGTATCTGGCCCAGCGGCCGATCCCGCCTGCTTCTTTCCTTCAGGGCTGCCTGAAGCTGCCGTTCGCTAATCAACCCGGCCACGACCAGACGTTCGACGAGAGGAATGCTGGGCTCGGCATCCCGTATGGCACGCAACGGCGGTCTCGTCATTTTCCTGGAGTCCTCTGGCCGTCAAGCCGCTCGGCGACTTCCGGGCTCTCTTCAAGAACGAAAAGTTACAATGCAATTATCGGCAGTCGCGCGGAAATCTTGACTGCATTGCGATCAAACTAAAGAACGACTGGCATCAGCCGCTACTTTTAGTGTTATGGCTTCGGAGCCAGCTTTGTGCATGGATCTGCAACAACCACGGCGGCGGTGAACGCTCAATCGCGCACTCTGCGCTGGCGAGTCTTTCAAGCCCTCGAGACCGCAAAAGACCAATCCGGGATCAGCAGGTTCGTCGACTATTTTCTCATTACGTTGATCGGCGGCAGCGTATTGGCCGTGATCCTGGAGTCCATGCCCAGCATGGAAGCCAGGTATGCAGAAGCCTTTTCGCTCTTCGAGATTTTTACGGTCAGCGTATTCTCGGTAGAATACCTGCTACGCCTCTGGAGCTCTGTCGAGGGTGAGTGGTCTTCCGGGAGGACGCCCTTCCAGGCACGGCTGCGCTACATAAGCTCGTTTCACGCAGTGATCGACGTTATCGCTATCTTACCGTTCTATCTGCTGCTGTTCGGTCTTCTGGGCGGCGTCGACATGCGCTTCGTGCGAGCCGTACGGTTATTGCGTGTGTTGAAACTCACGCGTTACTCCGCCGCGATGAACATGGTCTTCATTACGTTTCGCGAAAACCGGCGTGCACTCGCAGCCGCGTTTCTGATCCTGCTTACCGTCATGCTGCTGGCAGCATCAGGCATGTATTACTTCGAGCGCGAGTCACAGCCTGAGGATTTCGGCAGTATTCCTGCAGCCATGTGGTGGGCGTTCGCCACATTGACGACGGTTGGCTACGGGGATGTGACGCCTATAACTGCTGGCGGCAAGATCTTCGGTGCATTGATCACAGTCGTGGGCATTGGCATGGTGGCACTGCCAACCAGTATTCTTGCCAGCGGTTACAGCCAGCAGCTGAAAGTCAGTACGTCGGCTTATCAAGACAGGGCCGATGCGGCGCTTGACGACGGCATTCTGAGTGACGAGGAAATTCGTGATCTGGAAGCGCTGCGCGTTGATCTGGGCCTTGGCAAGCACACGGCCAGCCAGATACTGGATGAGGGACGGGTGCGGCGCGCGCTGCAACAGAAACACGACGTTTGCCCGCACTGCAAACAGTCACTGAGCCCCGGCTAGCAATACCGTCAGTGGCGGGTCTTCGACGTATTGAGCTCGTATCGCCGTATCTTTTCGACCAATGTAGTGCGGCCCACGCCAAGTAACTCGGCGGCCCGCTGAACAACGCCATCGGCCTCGACCAGGGCCTGGTGAATCATATCCTGCTCGATTTTCGCGAGGTATTGCTTCAGGTCCAGGCCGGTGCTGGGGAGCGTGACGCGAACTCCGGCGGAAACCGGATTTAATTCGCTGCTCAACACTTCTGTCACCTCCGGCCGAGGTTCCTTGCGTTCGACGATCGGCCAGGGCAAGTCGTGAGCTTTGACGATGCCATTGGGTTTGACGACAACGAGTCGCTCTATGAGATTGGCCAATTCGCGGACGTTGCCGGGCCACGAGTATTTCTCCAGTAATTTCATTGCATCACTGGCGATCTGCAGCGATATCGACTGTTGCGCACACAGGCGGCGAATGAACTCGTCAACCAGTGGTGAGATATCCTCTGGTCGTTCTCGCAACGGCGTAATTTCAATCGGGAAGACACTCAATCGGTAGTAAAGATCTTCGCGAAACTTTGCGTCCTCGATACGCCTGGGCAGATCACGGTGTGTCGCCGCGACCAGCCTGACGTCGACCGGGATACTATCCGCGCTGCCCACACGCTCGATAACCCGTTCTTCCAGCACGCGCAACAGTTTTACCTGCATGACGCTCGGCATGTCGCCGATTTCATCGAGGAAGAATGTGCCGCCTTTCGCTTGTTCGAAACGCCCGGCGCGCGCGCTGACGGCGCCGGTGAACGCGCCACGTTCATGGCCGAACAACTCGCTTTCGAGCAGGTTTTCCGGAATCGCGCCGCAGTTCACGGCAACGAACGGTCCTTTTCGTCCTGACTGTTCATGAATCTGGCGAGCCACAACCTCTTTGCCCGTTCCCGATTCACCCGTAATGAGCACGGTTGCCATTGATGGGGCAACCTGCTCGATCAGGCGACGCACTAGGCCGGTGTCAGCACTGTTGCCGATCAAACGGCCCCTGCCAAGCGGCTGCGGATCGGAATGGTCTGTCTGGCTGTGTGACGCATGAATATCGGCGAGTACTTCACCGAGCGCGTCCAGCCTGACCGGGTAATTCAGCGAGTGAAATCGCGCCCACGGATATTCCTTGTGAAGGTCGCTTGAAATCATTCGTCGTGATCCTCTGTGATCATCACGATCGGGATGTTCGGATCGAGTTCTCCGATGTCGTCAACCAGCGAGCGGATTTCCTTGTCGCTGAGATCAGGTCCGATAAATACTGCCTCGAGGCGGTTATCGCCGATTTGCTGCTGCCACTTCGCGGGCGTTGCCGTACAGACATGCGGCGCATCCATGAACTCAATGAGCTCTTTGAGGTTTTCCGCGGCGGACCCGGCGCGATTTACCACCATTATCAGGCTGTCGGCGCTGTTAATTGTCTGTCCTCCCGTGCCCCAGGTCATGCCATGCATGCGTTTCGCACCGCCGATGTCGCAGCGTGCGAGAAAGTCCTCCTTGACGATTGTTTTCACTGACCTTTCCGAATCCTGGACCACATATGCCATTCCAAGACCCAAATAAGGAAAATCTCTATGCTGTGAAGAATATAGTAGTCAGTGAAAACCATATTCGGAATAAGTAACGGCCGAAATAACTATATATGGTCTTTTTATTCCTACTATTTTTGGCGAAATGAGACATCCGCCGCCACAAAAATCAGGTTTCGTTCCGGCCAACGTAGCTCGAGCGCTAAAGAACCTGCCAGGCAGGCCGATTAAGGACTATATGGACCTTGTTTCCAAGATCTTTGGCCCACGCTCGGACACGCCTGAAGAACAGCCAACAGCGACGGCTGACAGCATTGCCGATGGCGCGCTGGATACCCTGGGTAGCGTCATTCGGGTAATGGGCAGCGAGTCGTTTCCGCTGGACCAGAATATCGATCCGGAGGTGTTTCCCGCCATGTGCGATGAATTCGCACGTCATGTCGAAAACGGCGCTGCGGTGCCCTCTTTCGATATTCCGCAGTCCACAAACGGTACCCGGGAGTGGGAACGCGTCCGGCGATTTTTCGCCGACCGGCGCCATGCCGAAAAATCCTTTGTCGTCGAGCGCCTGCAGGATTATCGAGGCGTGGTCGATGATCTCGTCTCGGGCCTGAGAGACATCGGTCAGCGTGACCAAAACACGGAGGCCAGTGTTCGCGAGAACCTGAACACCATCGAGGACGCGGTCGCCACCGGCATATTGCCGCAGATCAAAACAGCCTTGACGCAGACGGTGACCCAGGTCAATGAGACCTTTGCCCGGCAAAAGAAAGAGTATGAACTGAGGCTGCAAGAGCTCAACGAGCGAATGTCGAGTCTCCGCCAGGATCTCGTCGCCGCACGCGAAGAAATGAAGCGTGACGCACTGACCGACGCTTTCAATCGCGGTGCTTTCGATGCCGCAATTGCACAAAGCCTGAATGTGAGCTTCATGCTCGGACAACCCGTCACCCTGGTCATGGTCGACCTGGATAATTTCAAGCACGTCAACGATAACTATGGCCATGCGGCCGGTGACGAGGTGCTGCGTGCGGTGGGTGATTGCCTGGCGCGTTCGTTCATTCGCAAGAGCGACTTCGTAGCTCGCTACGGCGGTGACGAGTTCGCACTCATTTTGACTGACACAAGCGCCGAGGACTGCGGCAAGCTGATGCAGCGATTCCTGGATTCCGCGCGCAAGATCAGGATCGAGTCTGTGCCCGATGAAGCACTGGTCTCCTGCTCGGTGGGATACACCGAAATCGCGGACGACGATACCGTGCGAACGCTGATCCAGCGCGCTGACCAGGCACTTTACAAGGCCAAAGCCGCCGGGCGAGACCAATCGGCCTTTATTGCGGCCACAGAAGCCGGTTCATAGCCATTATTCGACGGCTGAAAGGGCTAAAGAGCCGGCGAATCCTGCCGATAAAAGCTTAAGAGACGATTTCCGTCTGATCCCAGGCCACGGAGGGACACACTTTGGATTTGGCGACACTGATCGGCCTGATTGGCGCATTTGGCATCGTATTGACGTCGATCATGCTGGGTGGCTCGGCCGGCACGTTCGTGAACACACCATCGCTTCTCGTGGTGCTGGGCGGAACCGTGCTTGTCACAATGATGAAATTCAGCCTCGGAAAGTTCGCCGGGGCCGCTTCCATTGCCGTAAAAGCCTTCCTGTACAAACCCTCGAGTCCGGAAGAACTCATCGAGGAGTCGGTCGAATTGGCCAAAGCCGCTCGCCAGGGCGGCCTTCTTGCGTTGGAAGACCGCGAAATCAGCGACGATTTCATGAAGACCGGGCTTGGCCTGCTCATTGACGGCCACCCGGCAGATACCGTGCGCACGATGTTGCAGAAAGACCTGAATGAGACACTGAAGCGACACAGCGATGGCCAGGACATCTTCAAGGCAATTGGCGACGTCGGGCCGGCGATGGGAATGATCGGTACTTTGATCGGCCTCGTACAAATGCTCTCGAACATGGACGATCCCAAGCAGATCGGCCCTGCGATGGCCGTCGCGCTCCTGACGACTCTATACGGCGCCATCCTGGCCAATATGTTCGCGCTGCCGATCGCAGACAAGCTGGCCGTCCGAAGTCGTGAGGAGAACACGAGCAAGACATTGATTATAGACGCGTTACTGAGTATCCAGGGCGGCCAGAATCCGCGCATTATCGCGAGCATGCTGGAAGCCTACCTGCCGCGTTCGAAGCGCGCGGAGGAGGAGGACGTAGGCTGAGCAGCTTACGTGCGATGACTTATGTCCGAGGCCGTGGAAAAGAAAGAGAGTACCGGCGTCCCCGCCTGGGTGATGACGTTTGCGGACCTCATGACCTTGCTCATGTGCTTTTTCGTGTTGCTGCTCGCATTTTCTGAAATGGACGCCGCCAAGTTCAAGCAGCTGTCGGGTTCTATGAAAGACGCGTTTGGGGTCCAGGCCGAGATCGAAGTAAGGACCATTCCGAAGGGCACCAGCGTCGTCGCGCAGGAGTTCAGCCCGGGCAGACCCGACCCGACCGCCCTGCCTCAAGTGCGTCAGCATACGATCGATTCGAACCGCAACACACTGGACGCGTTGCAACGCGAAGCTAAGGAAATCGAGGAGGCACGAAAACACGCACGGCGACTGCGAATGGCGCTCAAGGAAGAACTGGACAAAGGCGACGTGTCAATTCAGACGGAAGGAATGAAAGTCATCGTGCACATCACGGAAAACGCGTCCTTCGACTCCGGAATGGCCGACATACGCCAGGCCTTCTTGCCGGCGCTAGGCAAGATTGCCGATTTGATCGACGACAATAGCGGTGAGGTGACTATTTCCGGACACACCGATAACGTGCCGATTTCAAACGAACGATTTCGCTCCAACTGGGACCTGTCAACCTCACGCGCCGTTTCGGTCGCGCACGAGTTATTACAAATTTCAAAGCTCAGCCCGGCGAATGTCATCGTTACAGGTCATGCGGATACGCGCCCCCGTGCACCAAACGACAGTGCGGAGAACCGTGCAAAAAACCGCCGCGTAGACATCGCAATCGTGCGCGGCAAAGAGATCGATGAATACCGCACGATGAGCATTACAGCAGCCTCGGCAGAACCCGAAGCCACAGAGGAACGAAAACCATGACGAATGGACAAGAAAACAGACGCTCCTTCCGGGTCAGTGAATCCGTCTACGTGAAGTACGAGATTCTAAGCGACAAGGAATTTGAGGAAGGCCTCGAGCACCGCAAGCTCAAACTCGGCGTCAGTGACGGTGCCCAGGCAAAGCTGGTCGATATAGAGGCGCGTCTTGGCGAAGCCATGTACCTGCTGAATGCCGAGCACGGCAAGATCGGTCGCTGCATGGCGTTGATCAATGACAAACTCAATGTCGTCATCGAGCAGCTTCCGTCGCTGCGCGAATCGAAGGTGAGCCTTACGAAAACGCGACCGCAGACCTGCGACGTCGGCGCCGATGGCATGATTTTCTCGAGCAAGCAGCCGTTTGCTGTCGGCGACAAGCTCTATATTCAGTTCCTGCTTTCGACCGACAATCGCTACGTCGAGACGTTTTGTCACGTCGTCCGACTCGACGACCCACCCGACACCAGCGGGCAGGACCTGCCTTACGGAGTTGCTGTCGAGTTTCTGAATATGCCGCCGGCGCTACGTGAAATCTTGATTCAACACATGTTCAGTCGTCAGTCCGAAACACTGCGTATGCGTCGCCTCGAGATAGATTCGGCCGGAAGTTAGGTTGCGACCAGAAGCGGCGGCTCAGGCCAATGATTGCTGTACCGTTCTCGAGTTCGAGGGCGAGCAGGCTCAGGAATCTGAACAGATCAGAGTTTTGCATCGCGTGCTACGATCCGTTAGCTGCCATCGCGGTCTTACCGTGTAATTTTTGCATCAATTGCGCCTCGCCGATGTTCAATCCGCAGCTGCGGCTCAGTTCCTCGATGCTCGCACCCATCCTCGCCATACGAACGGCATTCTCGATGGGCAAGCCTATCGGCTGATTGCGTTCGACCGGAGCCTGTTGTTTGGGTGTCTTCATGTCCAGAACCTTGACGGTCCGCTGCAATTCGCCGAGCCGCTGTTCGAGCCGCTGCGTCGCTTTCATTTGTTCACGAACGTCAGCGTCGTCGGACTCGCTGATGGCGGTACCGGTCGGGCTGTGCCAGAACGCCTCGATACGGCTCCAGCGACGTTCAAAGCGGATCAGCGCCACACAGGCGATCGCAAGGAGAGCTGCATTTGATGCCAGCAGCAAGTACAAATAATAGGATTCGTTTGTCATCATCGTCATACGCGCTCGTCAATTGTGGATTTGCCGTCCCCGTCGTGCTCGTCGTTGTCGTCGGATTCCGGTGTATCGTGCCTGGGCTTCTTGCGACGATCCGTTTCCCGGTCCTTTTGCGCCGGCTGTACCGGCTTCAGGGGATATGCGGGAGTAATGTGTTTTATGCCTGAAACAAAATCTGCCATGGTGAGTCTCCTCTAACTCCACCGCTTCGAAGCCGCACGCAGGCGCATGACCGCCTGGCCATGAATCTGGCAGACTCGCGATTCGGACACGTCCAGCACGGCGCCTATTTCTTTGAGGTTGAGCTCTTGCTCATAGTAAAGAGACAGGACCAGTCGTTCTCGTTCCGGTAACTGGTCGATCGACTCTGCCAGCTGTGCGCGAAACTGTGATTGATACAACTCCTGGTCCGGCATGGGTGCATCGGACGACGGCGGCTTGCGCTGCAGTGTGGGCTCTTCCAGCGTCTCCTCGAAACTGAACAAGCGGCTGCACGCGCTGTCCGCGAGAATTTTGTGGTACTCGTCGATCGAGATACCCATATGATTTGCCACTTCCTCGGCACTGGCCGCGCGCCCGGTTTCGCCCTCGACGGCGTTCATGGCCTCGGTAACCTGCCGGTACTTGTGATGCACAGAGCGCGGCGTCCAGTCATGTTTGCGAATGTCGTCGAGCATGGCACCCCGAATCCGAATTCCTGCGTAGGTTTCGAAACTGGCGCCACGCGACCCATCGAAATTGCCGGCAGCTTCGAGGAGGCCGACCATGCCTGACTGCATGAGGTCATTCACGTCAACGGTCGCCGGCAGGCGCGCCGCCAGATGATGCGCGATCCGCTTGACGAGGTCGACGTGTTGCATGACCAGATCGCCGTCGGAGTATTCGTTGCGGTTTACAACGCTGCTGTAGGTATTCATGCGACTTTACCTCGCGATGCGGGGCTCGCCATCAACAGGCGCTCGAGAAAGAATTCGATTCCACCGCTGGCTTCCCGCGCCGCCGGCAGAGCGTCGATGCTCGCGGCCACTTGCTGAAACGCGAGGCCGGACGCGCTCTTCGGATACGCATCGACAACCGCGCGCTGCTCCTGAACCGCCTTCACCAGGTAATCGTCGTGCGGGATGTCACCAAGATGTCGCAAGACAACGTCGAGATAGGTATCCGTTACGCGTGACAGCTTGCGAAACAGCGCACGCCCGTCCTGTGCTCTGCGACTCTGGTTGGTGACTATCTGGAATCGGGAAATACCGTAATTCTGGCTGAACACCTTGATCAACGCATAGGCGTCCGTCAGTGCTGCCGGCTCGTCACAAACGACGACCAACGGATGTTGTCCTGCCTGCACGAATTGCGCGACCTTGGACGAGATTCCGGCGGCCGTGTCAACGACCAGCACATCGGGCTGATTGGTCAGCTCACTGAAGGCCTGAATGATGCCTACCTGCGCAGCAGGAGGCAGATCGGTCATGCAAAAATTGCCCGATGAGGCTGGCACGATGCGGATATCCCTCGGTCCGTCGAGAATCGTACTCGTGAGGTCGGCCTCGCCGTTCACTACGTGTGACAGATTGAAGCGCGGCTGCAGACCCAGCAGGACGTCCACGTTTGCCAGGCTCAGGTCCGCATCCAGCAAACAGGTGTTGCGCCCACGGCTACCGAGCGCGATCGCGACATTACAGGCGACATTGGTCTTGCCGACTCCACCCTTGCCACTACAGACCGAGAGCACTTTGACCGGCTTTGGTTTCATGAACCGTCGCAGGTTCGATCCTTGGGTATTATTGGGCATGGGCAAAACTCTGTTTTGAGTATTCTTCGGCCATCGTTTGCTCGTCGATGCGAGGGTGGCTGGCGTCCAGACATTCGACCGCCTGGTTCACGAGCCACAATTTTTTGCGCGCCGCCGAGTACAGATCGTCGGGAATTCGTTGACCGTCGGAAAACCATGCCGCCGGCAAGTCGTTGCGGATCAACGCGCTCATGACGCATCCGAGTTGCGCCGCTTCGTCGATCTTGGTCACGATGCAGCCTTCCAGAGGTACCTTGCTGAATTCGCGCACCGTCTCGTCAAGCGCCGCTTCCTGTGTTGCTGCCGACAGCGTCAGGTAAAAACGCACCCGGTCGGCGTTACGCCCGTAAGCAGCGAGGCGACTCGACAGATCGCGATCGCGCTGGCTACGGCCTTCCGTATCGATCAGGACGAGTTTCTTGTCCTTGAGGCGCGCCAGCGTCTCGGAAAGTTCGTCGAAGCTGGTCACCGAATAGACCTTGGCACCGATGATGTTGGCAAATGCGGTCAGGTGTTCTTTCGCGCCAATGCGGTAAGAGTCTGCACTGACCAGGGCAATATCGTCCGACCAGCTGTCCATCGCGAAGCGTGCCGCGATTTTCGCAATAGTTGTCGTTTTGCCGACACCGGTCGGGCCAATCAGGGCGATTGTCCCGCCGCTTTGCAGCAGGTCGTCATCAACGACGGGTAAGGTCTGCGCCAGCGCCGTCAGCGGCGCACTCCAGAGATTCTTGATGTCATCCGTCGGCTCGATGCGATCGACGATGGTATTTGAAATATCCGGCGCCAGGCCGAGCCGCGCAAGATTGCGCAGGATCTGGGCGCGCAACGGGAAGCGGCGCGTCGCATCGTTCCAGACGAGCCCGGACAATTGTGTCTCGAGCAGACCACGCATCGAAGACAGCTCTTGCTGCAGGGATTCCAGTGGCTGTTCCTCGACAGGCTGCTGGGTGAGGTCCGCGGAGACAATCTCCACGGGTTTCCGGGCCGGTGGCGTAATGTCGGTTTCGGCCATTTCCGCCAGCATGTCGCTGTTGATATCCGTGTCGGTATCAGGAGCGACACCCATGGCATGGCGAACCAGCGCCTCGTCGTAGTCAATCGCGGCTATCACTTCGATACCGTCGTCAACACGTCGATTTGACAGGATCACCGCATCGGGACCCTGTTCTTCGCGCACCCTGCGCAGGACGTGTCGCATATCCTTATCCAAATATCGTTTGATCTTCACCATCATTCCTCATTCGTTTGCTCGCTCGTATCCTTGCTTTTTCGCTCGTTCAACCCTTGCTTTTCCTGCTCCTTCCTGACGTCGTGACTAACTCACGGCGGCTATCATCTGTATTCGCTTGTCGTCCGGTATCTCGTTGTAGGCGAGCACGTGCAGGTTGCGAATGTTGCGCATCATGCGAGACATCCACGGCCGTACCTGCGGCGAGACCAGCAACACGGCCGGCTCGCCCGAAACCTCCTGGCTTTGTGCCTTGTCCGTCAGTGTCTGATGCAGTCGTTCAACCATTGCCGGCTCCAGTCCAACATTTCCGCTTTCCTGTGCTGACTCATTCAAGATTCGTTCCAACTCTGGCTCGAGCGTCAAAACTGGCAGCTCAGGCCGCGTCCCTGCTACGTTGTGGACAATTGATCGCCCCAGCGAAACACGCACGGCGGCCGACAAAACGTCGGGATCCTGACTGCGAGATCCCTGCTCCGCCAATGTTTCGGCGATCCTGCGGATGTTCTTCAGAGGGATGTTCTCTTCCAGCAAATTCTGTAGCACGCGCGTGATGACGCTCATGGGCAGCAGTTTTGGCGTAAGCTCTTCGACCAGCTTCGGCGAGGCCGTGGCCAGGCGATCCATAAGCTGCTGGCATTCTTCGTGACCGAACAACTCTTGTGCATTGCTCAACAGCAACTGACTCAGATGAGTGGCGACGACCGTCGCCGGATCAACGACGGTATAGCCGAGCATCTGCGCCTCTTCACGCTGTGAAGCTTCGATCCAAAAGGCTTCGAGCCCGAATGCCGGGTCCGTCGTCGCAATGCCGTTCAGCTTGCCGAACACCTGGCCCGGGTTGATCGCCAGATCCTTGTCGATATGGACTTCGCTTTCGCCAACCGAGACACCAGCCAGGGATATTCGGTAAGCGTTCGGCGCCAGATCGAGGTTGTCGCGGATGTGTACGGGCGAAACCAGGAATCCAAGATCCTCTGTAAGTTTCTTGCGCACCCCCTTGATGCGTCCAACCAGAGGTCCGTTACGCTGCGAGTCAACGAGAGGAATCAGGCGGTAACCCACTTCCAGGCCAACAACATCGACGGGGTCGACGTCCTGCCAGCTCAGGTCGGGCAAGATCGAATCGGGATCCACCGGCCGCACCTCCGGCTCCGGCGGTACTTTTTTCTGACGCAGAAGTCGCATGGCGCCGAAAGCGCACAACGCAGAAAGGCTCAGGAAGGCGAAGTTCGGCATGCCCGGAATCATTCCCAGGATGCCGACAATAGCGCCCGTAACGATGAGCGCACGCGGGTCATTGAAGAGCTGGCTCGAGACCTGCTGGCGCATGTCCTGCGAGCGCGTGACGCGCGTGACGATGATTGCGACCGCGGTCGACAAAAGCAGTGACGGAATCTGGGCCACCAGGCCGTCACCGATGGTCAGCAGAGTGTAGTTGTGAACGGCCGCAGACAGAGTGAGGTCATGCTGCGATGTGCCGATGATCAGGCCACCGACGATATTGATAAAAAGGATCAGGATGCCAGCGACGGCATCGCCGCGGACGAACTTGCTGGCACCATCCATCGAGCCATAGAGATCCGCTTCTTCGCCGATCTCCTGGCGTCGTTTGCGTGCCTCGTCCTGATCGATAACACCTGCATTGACATCGGCGTCGATTGCCATTTGCTTGCCGGGCATCGCGTCGAGAGTAAACCTCGCGGAAACCTCGGATACGCGGCCGGCACCCTTGGTAACGACCACGAAGTTGATGATGACGAGAATGCAGAAAATAACGAGTCCGACCGCGTAGCTGCCGCCGACCACGAACTCACCGAAAGCCTCGATAACCTTTCCAGCTGCCGATGTACCGGTGTGACCGTTGAGCAATACGACGCGCGTAGATGCGATGTTCAGTGCCAGGCGCAGCAACGTGACGACTAACAAGATCGTCGGGAAGACGCCGAAGTCCAGTGGACGCTTGACGTACACGGTGGTCAGCAGAATCCCGAGTGACAACGCGATGTTGAACGTGAACAAAATGTCCAGGGCCAGCGGTGGCAGCGGGATCATCATCATCGCCAGCATCGCCAGCACCAGGATGGGCAGGCCCAGTCCGTGAACGATATCGCTTACATGGCTGTTTGTCGTGTCATTCGCCATCACTGTTTACTCATCCGGACCACCCGGGTATGGGAATTCGTCCTCGTCGATTTCAGGCACCGGCGGTAGCGGACGTCGCTGTCCCGGTCGCAATGTTTCGTTGAGCTGATAGATGTAGGCGAGAATCTGCGCGACGGCGGTGTACAGCCTCGCGGGTATTTCGTCGCCGATCTCGGTCGTTCGGAACAGCACGCGTGCCAGCGGCGGCGCCGAAAACAGCGGAACGCCGTGCTCCGTGGCAACCTCGCGAATACGCTTGGCGACAAGGTCTTTGCCTTTAGCGATCACCTTCGGGGCGCCCATCGAGCTGTCGTCGTACTTGAGTGCGACGGCGAAGTGTGTCGGGTTGGTGATGACGACATCTGCCGTTGGCAGCTCTTCTATCATGCGGCGAGTCGCGATTTGCTGCTGCAGGGCCCGAACCCGCGCCTTCACCTCGGGACGACCCTCGGTTTCCTTGAACTCGTCTTTGACCTGCTGGCGAGTCATGCGCAGTTTCTTCTCGTACTGCCAGAGTTGAAACGGCACGTCGAATGCCGCAATGACGATGAGGCCGAGGCTCACGATCAACAGCGAAAGACCACACAATTGCAATGCATTGCCAATGGCCTCGGCCACGGGCTGGCGCCCGAGTGAAAGGAGATCGCCGGCCGAGTACCAGAGCCATGACACAGCGATCACAGCCACCAATGAAAACTTGGCAATCGCCTTGACGAGTTCGTTAAGGCCATTGGCGCCGAAGACGCGCTTGAGGCCCTTCAATGGATTCAGCCGCTCGACTTTGAAGGCCGCCGCTTTCAGGCTGAACGACCAGCCCCCAATCGCCACTGCGCTGAAGAATACGGCGCACAACAAGACCACGGCGAGTGGCACGAGGCTCAGGAATCCCTTGGAACCGATCTCGGCAAGTGCCGGGACGAGGTAGCGTTCGTCGAGAAGAAGCTCTCGCTCGATCGTAAAACCGCTGGCAAAGGCTTCGGCCAGATCGCCGCCGATCGGGCCTGCCAGAAGCAGCAAGGCGCTCGCTCCCGACAACATGACCCCGGTCATCGTCAATTCGCGCGATCGCGGAACATCGCCTTTCTTGCGGGCATCCTCGCGACGTTTCGGTGTCGCTTGTTCAGTACGATCCTGTTGCGCTTCTTCAGCCACTTGTCGCGTTCTCCATCGCTACCGCAGTGCTCAAAGTTCAAGCAATTGCGAGACCTTCGAAATCGACAGCGCCAGGAACGACGACGCATTCTCGACGAGGTTGCCCATGTTTAGAAAAATGACCACGAAGCCCAGTAACATGGCAACCGGGAAACCGACGGCGAACAGGTTCAGCGTCGGCGCCGCGCGACTCATGACGCCGAAGGACAGGTTCACGATCAACAACGCCGTAATCGCCGGCAAGGCGATCTTTATGGCGAAAACGAAGAGCTGACTCGTCCACATCAGTAATTCGGACAGAATCGGTATCGTCAGGCCACCCTCCGAAATCGGCCACGCCCGAAAGCTCTGGGCCAGCAGTTGAATCATGGTGAGATGACCGTCCAGTGCCAGGAAAACCAGCATCGCCAGCATCAGGAACAGCTGTCCAAGAACCGGAACGCTCACGCCGCGTGCCCTGTCCAAGAAGACGGCGAAGCCGAGACCCATGCTCATGCCGATCACCTGCCCGCCGAGCGCGATCGCGTCGAAGACAAGCTGCACTAAGAATCCCAATGCGACGCCGATTCCGATCTCCTGAATCATCATGACCAGACCCGCCGCACTCAACACGTCCTGAGTCACCGCAGGTGGCACCATTGGCGCGATAACGATTGTCAATGCAACGGCCAGCAACAGCCGCACCCGAATGGGAGTAAAGCTGCCGCCGATCAGCGGCATTACCATCAGGAATGCCCCGATCCGAACGAAAGGCCATATGTAGATCGCCAGCGTTTCGATGAGCGGTGCTATTGCGATCTCGATATTCACAGTTTTGTCTCACAAACATTTTTCAGTCCTTTCTCGTGCATCACGAGATCAGAGAAGGAATCTGCTCCATCAGCTGGCGTGTGTAATTCACAATGACGCTGAGCATCCACGGGCCGGCGACAACCAGCGCCATTACGAGGACCAGCAGTTTCGGTATGAAGCTCAAGGTCATTTCATTAATCTGAGTAGCGGCCTGGATCATGCCGACCAGCAGTCCGACGGCGAGCGCCGAGCCCAGCAAGGGGGCGGCGATCATGACCGTCACCCAAAGTGCTTGCTGGCCGATTGTGGTTATGGTTTCCGGTGTCATCTCTGGGTTCCTCAGGCGTAAAAGCTCGATGCAAGTGTTCCAAGCAGCAGCGCCCAGCCGTCGACCATCACGAACAACATGATTTTGAACGGCAGCGAGATCAGCATCGGCGACAGCATCATCATGCCCATCGACATCAGTACGCTGGATACGACGAGATCGATGATCAGGAAAGGAATAAATACCAGGAACCCGATCTGAAACGCCGTCTTGAGTTCGCTGACCATGAAGCTGGGAACAACGATGGATAATGGCGCCTGATCGACCGACGTAATGTCAGCCAGCCCGGCGATCGATGCGAACAATTGCAGGTCACTGTCGCGGGTTTGATCGAGCATGAAGCGACGCAATGGTTGCACACCCGTGGACAGAGCCTCGGACGCCGACATTTGACCGTCAATGTAGGGTGCCGCCGCATTTTGATGTATGTCGCTGATGACTGGCGACATGACAAAGAACGTAAGAAACAAGGCTATGCCCAGCAACACCTGGTTTGGCGGCGTCTGTGCGGTGCCCAGTGCCTGCCGCAGAATAGACAGCACAATAATGATGCGTACGAATGCGCTGGTCGAAAGGATGGCGGCCGGCAACAAGGTCAGCAGCGTCATCAATACCAGTATCTGGATGCTCAGGGTATAGCTCTGCCCTTCTGTCGCATCGGCGGCCAACGCAAGCGGCGCCGTCTGAGCATCTGCGGTACCGCTCGCAAAGCACAGAGCCCCAACCAGGAGAATCAGAAGCAGTCTCACTTGCCGATCTCCTGAAGAGCGGTTCGTAAGCGACTCCCGAAGCCGGTCGGGTCTCCAACTTTCTCGGCAACGCAGACGGGCTTGTCAAAAACGTGCAGTGTCTGAACCGCGGTCGCCGTCATGCCGACGAGAAGTTGCTGGTCGGCAACTTCTATGACGAGCAATCGTTCCTTCGGACCCAGCGCCCGAGTCGCTACAACGCTGATGACATCACTACCGCCACCACCTACGAAGCGGGACCGCGAGTAAAGCCAGCCGAGCACCATTATCACTGCGACAACGATGAACATGCTGACGCCCAGGCTCAGAATATCACCGCCACCCACTCCGGGTGTTGTCGGCAGCGCTGGCGCGGCGTCGACAGCCTCTGTCAGCACGCTTGAATTGAGAACTTCCCGTAGCATCGACGCGGCCTAATGCAGCTTCTCGATACGTTCAACGGGGGTGACGACGTCGGTCAGACGCACACCGTATTGATCGTCGACGACCACAATTTCGCCGTGCGCAATCAGGGTTCCATTGACGAGTACGTCCATCGGCGCGCCGGCATCCTGATCGAGGGCGATGACGGAACCTTCGACGAGCGACACGAGATCTCGAATCGAGATGTCGGTAGACCCTACTCGAAGTGAGACGTCGACGGGAATGTCGAGAACCAGGTCAAGATTGACGTCAGCACGTGCGCCTTCCGCCGTCTTGCCACCTTCGTTGAGTTCCTCAGGTGAATACTGCGGTGCCTCTGCAGATCCTTCGGCTGCTTGCTCGTCAGGTTCGTTGCCAGGGGTCGGCGTTTCACTTTCCATCTTCGAAATTCCTCTTGATTGCTAGCTGTTTGCGGCTGCAGGGTCGTTCCCGAGCCAGTTGATTGCTTCCATTGCGTAGCGGCCATCGTGGACGCCGAAGCGACCCGTCAGTATCGGTACGTTGCGAGAGCTGACAGTGCCTCTTTGCGGGTTGCCGATAGTGATGACGTCACCGGGAGCAAGATCGGCGATCGCACCCAATGTCATGCGAGTCTGCCCAACAGCGGAGGAAATCCTCACCATCGAATCTGTCACTCGCGATCGTAAGGCACGCTCCCAGCGCGCATCGTTGACGGCGTCGCGGTCGCGTTTCTGTCCTTCGAAGACCGGCAACAGGGAGGCGACGGTGCTAAAGGGCCAAAGAATGTAGAAATCCTGCTGTTTGTCGCCGAGTTTCATCGCGAATTCGGAGCTGATGACGGAATCGCCCGCATCGACGCCGTCGATTACGTCCGAGCTCAGGTGTGTACCGGTCATTTCAGGGACGAATTTCGCCAGTGGCGCCCACACCTCAGCGATGACCGAGAGCACGGCCTGGCCAAACAACGTGGCGACATTCGTCTCACCCGGCGTAAAGAACTCCGGCTCGTGACGGGCAGGATCATTGCCCTGGCCGCCATAGAAGATCTCAACCAGGTCTCCGACGGTGCTCGCATTCAGGACGATTAATGCAGGGCCATCGAGTGGTTTTGGCGCAAACTCGACAATGAGCGACAGGCCCTCGTCTCGCTCGCAGGCGTCGCTGTAGGTGCAATTCGTCGTGCCGGCGAAAGTCACCAGGGAGTCGGCGTTCAGCAGCAGTTCCACCTGCTTGCTCATGCGCCCGGCAAACTGTCGGTTCAGACTTTGCAGGCGTGGGTAGCTGTTGGTATTGATTCTCGAGCGGGGGCCGATTTCAAAGGGCTTGACCTCGGCATAGGTCGGGCCCTTGTTCGAGTGAACTTCGACTTCGCCGCTCGACATGCCTTCCAGCAACGCGCCCTTTTCGTCATCAGTGAGTACAGGATCTGCCATGAGACGTGCGCCTTACTGAATGACCAGTGCGGTGAAGTACACGGCTTCGACGCCAGGCTCGCCAATCTGCTCGGTCATCACCTTCTGAATCTCCGCGAGACCGTCGGCCAACATTTTCTCTTTGCCACCGCGCGTGGTGATTTCGTCGTAGATCACGCCGCTATAAAGGAGAATCAGGTTGTTGCGAATCACCGGCGTGTGCTCGCGCACTGAGTTGATGATGTTCTGATCGCGCGCCATCACCTCCATGGTGACTTGCATGAAGTGCGAATCACCGGCGCTGTCTTTGAAATTGACAACCAGAGGGGGATGCAGGCTCGTGTATAGCGCCGGGCCGGACGTATCGACTTCTTCGACGATCTCCTCGCCCTCGGCCGGCGCATCACCGCCGAAGAAGGTCATACCGGCGAATACACCAGCTCCCGCCAAAGCGAGACCAATGCCCACGAATACGAGCTTCTTCATCATGCCGCCGCCAGATTCTGTGGCGACTCCGGTGTCGGTTTCTTCCTCTGCCATCACTTGCTCCAATGTGTACTACCACTGGTGATGCAAGTGCCATGCCAAGGTCATTCTGGAATTTTATTATTTATATTTTTCAACAATTTATAAGATAAACGAAGAATTTTTCGAATAGGTGATTGCGCCGGAAAACCGTCGCCATACCGTCACGGACGCGTTGTTTCCACAATCTGTCATTTTTTTGACGACCTAGGCGAACGTATCGACAAGGCCATTCGATGTCGTGGCTCTGGCCGCCGTGTGACCGTGATCATCCGCTGCAGCATCGTGCGCCTCGTCGGTCGCCTCGCCCGATACCCGGACATCCGATTCATCGTCCTTATTTCCCTGGGCCACACCCTGCTCGCTGACATCTGCCTGCCCCAGCGACAAACCGTTTTCAGCCAGCATCTCGCGGAGCCGTGGCAATGCCTGCTCGAGCGCTTCCCGAGTCACGGCGTGCTGCGCGTGGAAAGTCACATTCGCCGCACCGTCATCGACGGAAACCTGGACACGCAGGGGGCCGAGCTCTGCCGGCGTCAACCGGATCTCGGCCGTCTTGAGCTGGTTCCCCGCCATCATCAGTACGCGCTCGCCGATACGCTCTCCCCATGCCGAGTCCCGCACGGACGTGCCAATCAGGTCCGTCGCTTGCTGCACGGCAGCAGCGTAAGTCGATTCAGTCGCGGCCACGGCGCCGGGTGATGCCGTAAATACGGCCTGGGATGGTGGAGTATTGAGCTGTGCCTGCAAAGCCTGTACCGCATTAGGCGCTGTTCCCCGCGGCAGGACTTTCTCGTTGACTGCATCGTCCAGACCTATCGCAGACTGCAGCGGCATGATGTCGGGCCGCTTCGGCAAATTAACGAGCGGTAGTCTGTCATTAGTCTGCGTGGTCTGAGTGTCCGGCGCCGTGGTGGCCGATGGTGTGGCGGCTAGCGTAGTAGCGGCGAGCGGTGTACCTGTCTGCGGCATCTCGATTTGACCACGCCCCTGCAAACCGGTACTCGCCGCCGGTATGACAGGACGCTCGCCGGCAAACGTCAACACATCCTGAATGCGTGCCGCAAGCTCGGGACGAGTGGTGGGCGGCCCATCAGGCGGAGCCGGACTTGCCAGAAGCGTATCGCCGGCGTCACGTCCGCCAGCCGCGACTTGAGCCGCAGCGGCATCCGGCCGAGTAACGTTGGGGGACTGTAGCTGCGGCGCCAGGATCAGGGCTTCCGGTACCTCCGCGGGCGCTTCATTCAACGGCGGATAGATAACGGCATCTTCGAGAACGATGTCGGGCCGATCGGCAAGCGTCGTCGCGTCGCCCTCCACCGTTAGCTGTGGCATCAGTTTGACCAGTTCAGGGTTCGACGCGTCTGTGGCTAGCTCCGCAGCCGGCGCGCTTTCTGCCGCGGTTTCTGTTGTGAGGAAATGCGACAGAGTCGGCAATTCGCTGCCGTCAGGCGGCAATAACTCGCCGCCTGTCAGGTCGGAGGGCAGCGCTGCATCAACACGTAGGCGCAGCAGGCCGGCAAAGCCGGATTCGACCTCACCGCCAGCATCAGGCAACAGCGGTGCCGTGCTTGTCAGGGTATCGTCGAGCAATTCGACAGGCGAAAGTTGCAGGTTTAGTGTCGCGAGCATGCGTGTTCCTCTGAAACAAAAGATGGCCCTGTCTATGTCGTAGCAAGATGCATGCCAGCTTTACGGGCACGGTTCCAACATGGGCAGTGCAATCAGTCATCGTCAACGTCGAAACCCATGGACCGCGAAATCGGCAGCTCATCCAGTCGTTTTTGCTCCTGCCTGGCTTCATGTACCTGGTCTTCTGTCTCGTATTTTTCGAGGACGCGCTCGAGGGACTGAAGCCTCTGTCGTTTCGCCATCCAGCGTTGCCGATGAATCTCCAGGTTCCGCTCGCAGTCGCGCACTATTTGTTGTTGCGCGTTGACGGCTGTATCCAGGCGGCGCAGGAAGTCCTGATAGTCCTGCCAGTGCGCGGAACTCACGTTGGACCTGGCGTCGCTCTTGATGGCGTAGTTCTGTCGAAATGCGTTGAGCTCGCCGAGCCGGTCCAGTTGTTCCTGAAGATGTTGCCGGGACCGGCCAGCTATCTGGCCTAAGCGAGACTCTTCGGACGCGGCCAGGGTCACGATTTTGCCGATCTTACGGGTTCGGCTCTTCATGCTGCTGGCTCAGTTGCACCGCACCCGCCCGTTCATCCACGGGCGCCGCGTCAAAGAGTTCGCGGAGCTGTGCCAGGCTCCTGCCGGAGTCCACGCTTTGATCTTGATGTTGTCGCAGGAACTCGACGATCGAGGGCCACATGGCGATAGCTTCGTCCAGCTGCGGATTCGATCCCGGCGTATAAGCACCGACAGCGACGAGATCCCGGTTTTCCTGGTACGTCGAATAAACCTGCCGGAATCGTGATGCGAGCTGCTGTTGTGTATCGGAGGTGCACTGGTTCATCGCCCGGCTGACTGAGGACTCGATGTCGACCGCCGGATAGATGCCGCCGTCGGCCATACTGCGAGAGAGCACGATGTGGCCATCGAGAATTGCCCTTGCGGCATCGACGATTGGATCGGTGTGGTCATCACCTTCCGCCAATACCGTATAAATTGCCGTGATCGAGCCGCCGCCCTCGCAACCGTTGCCAGCGCGTTCTACCAACTGTGGCAACTTCGCAAAGACCGATGGCGGATATCCTTTCGTCGCGGGCGGCTCACCAATAGCGAGCGCTATCTCACGCTGCGCCTGTGCAAAACGCGTCAGCGAATCCATCAGCAACAGGACATTTTTTCCCTGGTCGCGAAAGTACTCGGCGATCGCGGCCGTCAGCCACGCGCCGTGCATACGCATCAGAGGTGTGTCATCGGCCGGTGTTGCAACAACGACGGCACGTTTCATGCCTTCGGTACCGAGGGACTGGTCGATAAACTCCTGTACTTCCCTGCCACGTTCTCCCACCAGGCCGACGACAACGACGTCGGCCTCGGTATTTCGAGTCATCATGCTCAGCAACATGCTCTTGCCAACGCCACTGCCGGCAAACAGTCCCAGGCGTTGTCCGCGCCCAACGGACAACAGAGAATTGATGGAGCGAATCCCGACGTCGAGTTGGCTCCGAATGGGTTTGCGTTTGAGCGGGTTTATGGATGCGCCCATGAGTGCGACACTTTTTCCCCGGACAATCGGCTTACCACCGTCCAGCGGATTGCCGCGACCATCAAGGACACGGCCCAGAAGGTCGTCACAAACAACAACTTCAGGAGAACCGGAAATAGGAATAACTCGTGCATTTGGTGATACCCCGCGCATGTCAGCAACTGGCATTAGGAATAAGCGCTCGCCCGAAAAACCGACAACCTCGGTTTCGACATGCCGGCCATCGGCGGCAACGACATCGCATCGTCCCCCCAATGCCGCATGACAACCCTCGGCTTCCATGGCGAGTCCCACAGTGCGACGCAACACCCCTTCAACCACCAGCTTCGGCTGTGTGTCATAGGCGCTATCCAGAAAAGAACCCAGACGGAGCGAACGCTCGAGGTTGCGATCGGGGTCGGGTCCCGTGAACACTGTATTTTCCTCTGTCACTGGCGGCGCTCATCGCCAAACGTGGCATTGATTACAGCTTGAATACGAGCTTCGGCTGTCGCATCTATATGCGAGTTCTCCGTGGTGACCCGGCAACCGCCATGGGTGATCAACGGGTCTTCGACGATGCTCCATGCCGGTTCGCCTTCGGCCGGTGACAACGTCTCCCGCACCAAAGCTGCATCGTCAGGGTGCAGGTGGAGCTGCACGTTACGACTCGCGACGGGCAATAGCTGTATCGCCTCGCGGACGACGCCGATCACATGGCTGGGATCGATTTTAATTTCGCGCCGGAACAACTGTTTGACGACAGCAATCGCGAGTTCAACAAGTTGTTTCTCGACCGAGTTGTCCAACTGATCGAACGGCTTGCACAAAGCCTGCAACAGCTCGTCATAGCGAGCGGCTCGCTGCAAAACGGCCTGCTCGCCAGCCTTGAACCCTTCGGCATGCCCGTTTTGCCATGCCTCTTCATAGGCGGCCTTTTGCAACTCCTCCAGTCGGCCGGCTGTCAGATAGCCTTTGCCGTCCGAGCCATCAATGGCGGGGACGTTCCAGGTCGCCGGTGCCTTTACGGCCGATTCCTCAGACATATTCCTCGCCGCCCCGGCCCAGATTAATATCGCCGGCATCCGCAAGTCGCCTCGCAACGTCCAGGATTTCCTTCTGTGACTGTTCGACGTCGCTTAGCTTGATCGGGCCTTTCGCATCCATATCCTCACGCAGCAAGGTTGCCGCACGCTTCGACATGTTGCCCAGGATCTTGTCGCTGATCGCCGGGTCGCATCCCTTTAGTGCAACGACCAGCAGGTCGTTCGAGATTTCGCGCAACAGCGCCTGGATGCCGCGGTCATCGACCTCGAGCAAGGTGTCGAACACAAACATCATTTCCTGGATACGCTCGGAGAGCTCTTCGTTCTTCTCCCTGATTTCTTCGAGCAGCTGCTCACCTCTTTCGGGCTTCAGTGAATTGACGATGTTGGCGGCTACTTTGTCGCCGCCAACCTTGCGTGTTCCGCCACGACCCGTATCCGCGGATTTGCTGGCGATGAGATTCTCGATCTCTGCCAGTGCACTTTGTTGAATGTCGGTCAAACGCGCCACGCGCATAACGATGTCCGAGCGCAGTTCTTCAGGGAGTTTCTCGATAACTTCGGCGGCCTGGGCACTGTCGAGATACGCAAGCACGATCGCGATGATCTGAGGATGCTCGTCCTGGATGATGTCAACGACCTCTCGCGAGCTCATCCACTTCAGCGCGTCCAGCCCCTTCGCGGAATCGCCGGTTACGATGCGCTCGATAAACGCGTTCGCCTTGCTGGCACCGAACGCGTTGCCGAGCAATTTGCGCACGTAATTCTCTGTGTCCACGCCGAGCGCGGTTTGATCTTCTACATCAAGGATGAAGACATCGAGTATGCGGTCGGCGTCGTTGCGACTGACGCTCTTCAGAGTCGCCATGGCGGTACCGAGCTGGTGCACCTCGTTGGCTTCCATGAACTTCAAGACCTCTGCAGCCTCGCTCTCACCCAGCGTCATCAGCAGCAGTGCCGCTTTTTCGGTGCCGCTCATGGACTCCGTTGCGTCACTCATCGGTTGCTACCCATCGCTTGACGACCTGCGCTACACGCGCGGGGTCGGTACCCGAAATATTCTTCGCGGCAGCGACTTTCTCGTCGTAGCTGGGACCCGCGAGCGCCGCGGCGCCACCGGCAAGTTGCGCCGACCCCGTGCCGCCAGAGAAATCTCCCGCGCGACCAAGGTACTCGCCGGAAACCGCAGGGCCGCCGGCAATGACGCCGCGCAACATCGGACGAACAACGCCAAAGGCGATAGCCAGCACCAGGATTGCACCAAGTACCTGCTTCAATACATCACGCAATTCGGGACGTTCCCACAATGCCGGCGGTTCAGCTGCTTCGACAGCTGCTTCCGCGCGAAAAGCCTCGTTCAAAACCACAACCGAGTCGCCGCGGCTCTCGTTGAAGCCAACGGCCTCTTTTACCAGCGCCGTGTAGCGCTCGACATCGGAATCGCTGAGGGCGGACTGCGTCTCGGGGCCTTCGACCGGCGTGTCATCAATAAGTACCGCGACTGACAGCTTGCGAATTGCGCCGGACTGCGGCCGCGTATGACGAATCGTACGGTCCACCTCGTAGTTCCTGGTACTGCTGCGTGATGAGTTCTTGGGCTCAACCTGCACTGATTCCGATGCGACATCTTCGGCTGCCAGGCCTGTGGCTTCCGGGGGCTGATTACTCAGAGCACCGGGGATGCCACCAGCCAGCGCAGTAGCGACGCTCGACTGGTCTTCGCTGATTTGTTCGCTGCGCACGACCGCTCGGGCCGGATCGAATGACTCGCGTGTTTCCTCTGTGTAAGTGAAATCGATATCGGCTACGACTTCGGCTCGTACCCGACCGGCGCCAACCAGCGGCGTCAACAGATCTTCGATACGTCGTTTGTAATTTTCTTCAAGACGTCGTGAGTGCTTGAACTGCGTAGCAGCCTGCGCGCCCGCTGCCTGTTCGTCACCGGAACTCAACAAGCGACCGTGCTGGTCGATCAGGGTTACGTCACTGGCGATCAGGTTCGGCACGCTGGATGCAACCAGATGCACGACGGCTGATGCCTGGTCGGCCTCGAGTACACGACCACCGAATAGCTGCAACAGGACCGATGCACTTGCCCCTTTCTTGTCGCGAATAAACGCCGTCTGTTTGGGCAACGCGAGATGCACTCGTGCTTCACGAACCGCGCCCAGGGACGCAATCGTACGCGCCAGCTCGGCTTCGAGCGCGTGCTGGTAGCGTGCACTTTCCATGAACTGACTGACACCGAAACTCGACTGCTCCTGCATCATCTCCATGCCAGCCGATACACCCTGTGGCAGGCCCTGTGACGCGAGCTGCAAGCGGGCATCATGCAGTTGCGACTCGGCAACCAGTACGCTGCCGTTGCCACCAATCTTGTAGTCGATGTCGGCAGCCTGCAGCGCTTCGGCGACTTCTGCCGCTTCGGCTGAACTCATATCACGGTAGAGTTGCGTGAACTCCGGCGTCTGTGACCAGAGAACGACCGCAAACCCCACAGCGACCGCACCCGCTACACCGATCAGCGATAGCACCTGGCGTACTGCCGGTATCCGAAGAACACCTGCAAGATGCAGATGCTCCGACGGGGCGACTGTTGATTCGATTACGCTTCCAGTTTCCATGACTTCCTATGTGTTCCTTTGTATTTCCGTGGGTCCGACGACTACACCGGCATATTCATGATGTCCTGATACGCTGAGACCAGCTTGTTCCGGACCTCCGTTACCGCCCTGAAAGAGAGATCCGCCTTTTGAGATGCGATCATGACTTCGGCCAGACTCTTGTCAGTCGTGCCGTTGGCGAAACCGATTTTCAGGTCGCTGGAGTGCTGCTGCGCATCATTGACGGCATTGAGCGTCGATTTCAGCATGTCACCAAAATTATCCGCGCCTGGCGGAGCGACAGTCTGCGTCGGCTGCAGCTCACGACCCAGAGTTCGAATCTGACTCAGCAGATCACTGGCGTTTATTTCATTCATGGCCGTTCTCCTGGTATTGCGACACCCTCTTCTCTCATCCGGGCGAGCTTGTAACGCAGCGACCGCGGGCTGATCCCCAGCGCCTTTGACACGTCACTGCGCTTGCCACCGTGCGTGTTCATCGCGTCGATAATGAGTTGAAACTCCCGGTTGCGGAGTCCCTGATTGAGGTCGCCATCTGCCTGACCGGTCGCGTCGGTTTTTTCGACGGCGAGGTCGGCCGCATGAATAACGGAGCCACTCAGCAGAATCAGTGTTCGCTGAACCAGGTTTTCGAGCTCCCGAACATTGCCCGGCCAGTCGTGGGCCAGCAGCGCTTCCCGGGCACACGGTGACAATGTGACTGCCTGGCTGCCATGACGCTTCATGGCCATTTCGGCCAAAGGCAATATGTCATCGCGTCGCTCCCGTAACGCCGGAATATGCAGGGGAAAGACGTTCAGTCGGTAGTACAGGTCTTCGCGGAACTTGCCATCGGCGACCAACTGGCGAAGATCGCGGTTCGTCGTCGCAAGTATGCGTACGTCGAGCGGAATGACCTTTCGCCCGCCGATGCGCTCGACTTCTTTCTCCTGGATGACCCGTAGCAACTTGGCCTGAAGCCCAAGATCCATTTCCGAGATTTCATCAAGCAACAGCGTTCCGCCCGTGGCTTGCTCGAATTTACCCGCATGTGCCCCCGTTGCGCCTGTGAAAGCGCCTTTCTCGTAGCCAAACAGGACGGCCTCGAGCATGGTCTCGGGAATTGCGGCGCAGTTGATCGCTACAAACGGTTCATCTGAGCGCGGCGACTGGTCGTGAATAAAGCGGGCAAAAACCTCTTTCCCGCAACCACTCGGACCACTGATCGTGACGCTGACCTGGGTCCTGGCCACACGACGCGCGATTTGCAGCAGCTCGACTGTCGTCGCATCGACTGCGACCAGGCTGTCACTTTCCGGAGCGGCCTTGATGTATCTCCCGACGATGGACTTCAGTTCGCTGGCCTCGAACGGCTTTACGAGGTAGTCCGCCGCGCCCTTTCGCATCACGTCAACAGCATTCTCTATAGTCCCGTATGCCGTCATCAGGACGGCGGGGAGTGTCGGGTGCAGCTCGCGTATTTTGCCGAGTAATGTGACGCCGTCCATCGGCTCCATTTGTAAATCGCTGACGACAAGCCCGATGGGTGTTGTATCGAGAATGTCGAGTGCGGCAGGCCCGCTGTCGGCGGTTAGCACGGGTAAGGAATCACTGCTCAGCGTATCGAACAATGCTTCACGAAGATTCGCGTCGTCTTCAACGATGAGTACGGCCGGTTGCATCATGCGTCGTCCTTACCGGTATTGTCTGCGGGGAGTTGTATGCTGAAACATGTTCCACGTGCCGATGTCGAGATGAAAACGTCGCCGCCGTGCGCGACCGCAACGGCTTTCACGACAGAAAGGCCGAGGCCGGTGCCCTGTGGGCGCGTCGTGAAAAATGGCTCGAATATCTTCCCCCTGATTCCGTCCGGGACGCCCGGGCCGTCATCCGTCACACAAAGATGAATCGAATCCCTGAAGCAATGCCCGTGCAGCAGAATATTGGCGTGACCGTCACCCGCCTGGTCGGCGTTGGTGACGAGATTAAGGAGGGCTCCCTTTAGCGCGTCATTGTTCGCCGCGACTTTGAGTTTGCTGTCCGTCACGGATACGCGCAGCGTCGTATTGGCGCCGAGCTGTCCTTCCAGGCTTCGGCTTACATCGTCAAATAATCCGGGAACGCTGATTTGTTGCTGTGCCCGGCGCGCGCCGGCGGCAAAACCCAGCATGTCATTGACCATGCGTTTCAGGTCATGCAGTCCCGCGGTGATTTTGCCCGCTACCCGCGCGCTGGGCGCCGAGCTTCGATCCAACTGGCCGGCGTACAACATGGCCGATGCGAGCGGGGTGCGAACCTGGTGCGCGAATTTCGCGGTCATCTCGCCGATGACCGTCAATCGTTCGTTTCGTTGTCGAAGTTCCGCCATGCGGCGGCTTTCGGTGACATCCGCCAGCAACAGGACCTCACCCGATTCACTCTTGAGTGGCCGGCGCGACAAGCTCAGCCAGCGGCCATCGCGGAGCTGAATATTGCCGTCTTCGCTGCCACCGCCGCGCACTTCGCGGCGGACGATAGAGGCCCACGAACAACCGAGCAGCGGCTGATTCAACAACGCACTCGCCTGGCTGTTCTGCTGGCGGATGACGCCGTCGCCATCAATAACCAATATGGCACCGGGCAGGGTCTCGAGCAGTTCCGACAGGCGACGACCGAGGCGCTCCTTCTTGACCAGTTCCTTCAGGCGTGCTGATTGCTCACGTCGCAACTGGCGCGTCAGCGCTTCAACGGTGTCCTGCAGATCGCGGTAGGACTCTTCGAGCAAACCGGACTGTTGGTTGAAGATCTCAAACGCGTTGTGCAGTTGTTCGGCATTCAGAGACGTCGACGCCAAAATTTTCTCCATTGCAGTGAACCTATCTCTACAAGGAAAAATGCAAGTAGCGTGCCAGAACAACTTTTATTTATTTTTCAGAGAGTTAACGACAGTCCGGCAGCGTCGAGAGCGTCAAAAATCTGACAGATGAGTGCGAGTGTCGGATTCCGGTGGATTGTTGGCTGGCTCGTCATCGCCTAGGCGATGTCGTATTTACCGATTTTCTCGACGAGCGTCGTGCGGCGCATATTGAGCAGTCGTGCGGCCTTCGCGACAACGCCCTTCGATGCCTGCATCGCCTGGGTGATCAGCTCTTGCTCGAGCGTCTGCAGGCAGTCCTTGAGGTTGGCCTCGGTGAGCTGCAGGGCCTCGGAGACGTTGTTCATCTCTTCGCCCGGGGTCTTTTGTGCCTCGCGATACTTGGCCGGCAGGTCATCCACTTCTATGATCCCTTCCGGCTTGATGATCGCCAGGCGCTCGACGAGATTGCTGAGCTCGCGGATATTTCCGGGCCAGCTGTAGTTGGCGAGAACCTGGACGGCCTCGGCGCTGACTCTTAAATTGCCGGGCTGCTCGCCACCGTGGCAGATCAGCAACTCTTCCAGCAGCTGTGGCAGGTCCGAGACACGTTTGAACAGAGGCGGCATTTCGATGGGAAATACGTTCAGACGGTAATAAAGATCCTCGCGAAACTCCCCGTTTTCGACAGCAGCCGGCAGATCTTTATGTGTCGCCGCTATGATGTGGACGTCACAAGCCTGGGTCTTGCCGCTCCCTACGCGTTCAAATGTCCGTTCCTGCAAGACACGCAGCAGCTTCACCTGCATGTCGACGCTCATGTCACCTATCTCGTCGAGGAACAGCGTTCCGCCTTCGGCCAGTTCGAAGCGGCCCGTGCGCGCGCTGATCGCACCCGTAAATGCTCCCTTCTGGTGGCCGAAGAGCTCGCTTTCCAGCAAATCGGCGGGAATAGCGCCACAATTGATCGGCACGAACGGCTTGTCGGCGCGGTCGGAGAGGTCGTGGATGGTCCGGGCGACCAGTTCCTTGCCGGTTCCCGACTGTCCGGTTATGAGGACATTGGTATCGAAATCGGCTACCTGTTCGATCAGCTGGCGCACGGCGCGAATCGGGTGAGACGTGCCCGTGATGCGATGCCGGCGTTCGCTGCCCTGGTAGCGTTGCGCACGACCCAGCAATCGCTCGAGTTGTGAACGCTTGAGCGGCAGATCGAGGGACCAGTTCGGTCCGTTTTCGAGCTTCGAGTCGCTGGAGAGACAGAGAAACGGCAGGCCGGGGTGCTTCGCGCGAATCTCGCTGGCCGTTTTTTCGATGTCGGCATCGCCGTCGCTGTCGATGATGACCGCGGTGACGCCCTCGTGATCGTCTGGCGACGCCGATGGCTGGGCAATGATTGGATCGTAGCGGAGAAATTTGAGTCGGTGGCTCAGCTCGGCCGCATGCTGTCGGTCAGCGTCGAGCACCAGAACTTTCGCGCGGCCATCATTGCCGGTTGCCATGCCTGTCCCCAAAGTGGAATGGATAACTATGGGTGGAGCATAAACCGTTGAATTGACTACATTTGTGACTCAGGTCACAAATAAGGCGTTTTTAACGTAATTCGTAAGCCTTCTTTGCCACCTGGCCGCGACGCAGTTCCGAGATCTTACCCGTGACGGTTCGGCGGGCCTCTTTGGCGCCGGCGGCGACTTTTTCGATACTCCGTTGCACCGCGAGAACTACGGGACGGCGACTGGCCTCCGGCACGTCCATCACGGCACGGCGCAAGCGCACAGTAATGTCTTCCACCTCATCCCAGTCACCGGCGGCCGCCAGTGCCTCCATGTGCTCGGACAAGGCCAGTACCCTCGATTCGGGCGTCTCTTTCATTGCTGCGTGACTGGCTACCATGATCAGGCTCCTTGAAGCGTATTTGTCGACAGCTTGTCGCTATACGTCGTCGGCTATCGCGTCCCATGCTTCCTTGAGTTCGCGCAGCAATCCTGCCACCTCGTCAAGTATGCCGCCGTCATTGTGCAGGTTCGCCTCGAGCAAGCGGCGCATCATGTAGGCATACAATGCGTCGAAATTTTCCGACATACGCTTGTCCGCTTTGTGATTGAGACTGGCCTGCAGGCCGTTGATGATGCTAATGGCATCGGAAATGTTATTGCCTTTCTCCTGCACCTTGCCCTCTGCCATCTGTGATCGGGCGAGACCAATCTTGGCCAATGCGCGCTCCATCATCAGCTGGATCAAGCGATGCGGCGACGCGTCTTCAATTTGGCTCTGTGTGTCCATTTGCTGATAGGCCTTGGTGGCGGGGTGTGGTGCTGGAGAGTGCATTGGTTCGTCCTTTGTAATTACTGCTGGCCAGGCTGTTCGACGCCAGGCAGGTTACCCAGTTGCTGGGCGAGAAAGTTGCTCGTTGAATTCAGCTGCGCCAGCAGTGAATCCAGCGCATTGAATTGCCGCAATAGTCGCGTCTCGAGAGACGCAAGTCGTTCATTGAGTGAGTCGCGCTCGTCTGACAGACCATCGATTTGTGTCTGCAAACCCGCGCTTCGGGTTTCGATAATGCCGTCGCTCTTCAGAAATCCATCGGAAAGATCGTAAAGGCGCGTCGCAAAACCATCGCTCGTCGAAAAAAGTTGCCCGAACTTGGCGAATTCCTCGCCAAGTATGTCCGACAGCTGACTGTCGTTGACCGCGAGTGTGCCGTCGAGCTGGGTTTCGATGCCGATTTCGGCGAGCGTCGCGAACGGCGCGTTGATGTCCTCTACGGACGTGCTCAATTCACGACGAATCTGATCGCGAATGCTGCGCAACGTAGAGTCTCCGAGGAGCGGCGCCGCTGTCTCGGACTCGGCGTCATAGTCCGTCAGCAAGTCCAGCGTATCGATCAATGCGTTGTAGCTCGCAACAAAGTCTTCAACAAGGCTGCGTGCGGCGGACTCGTCGTTTTCAATCGTGAGTTTCTCGGTCGAGCCTTGCGTGGTGGCCAGCAGGTCGAGCGAAACTCCCTGGATAGCGCCTTCGATCGTATTCGTGCTGCTCGCAACATCGAGCCCATCGATGCGCACGAGGGCGTCCTGCGCGGCTATCGATTCCGTCAGCGAATTCAGCCCAAGACCGGGATCGTACTCGAGCGCAGCCAGGCCACCGTCACCGCCAGATTGCGTAACTGTAATTGCGTTCGCCAGGCCGGTCTTGTCCGAGGTCAAAATGATGTAGCTGCCGCTATCGGCATTGACAATCGTGGCCGAGACGCCGGGATTGTCGATAGACGCGTTGATCGCGTCGCGAATACCGGACAAGGTATTGGTCTCGTCCGTGATTTCGATCGTTGCCGAGACTCCACCGAGGTCGACAACCAGGCTGCCCGTGCCAACAACTGCGTCTGCGTCCGTAAACGCGCCCGATGTCAGTTTCTGCGACTGTGCAAGTTGCACGACTTCGACATCGTAGCGGGCCGGTAGAGCGTCGGTTCCCGCGATCGATGTGAAGACATCTTCATTCGCCGAAATTGCCCGGCGCGTAAGGAATTTGTCGGCCGACTTCATGACGTCGAGTTTGTCGCGAAAATCCGAGAGTGCCGACTTCAGACTGCCGAACGCGGAAAGCTTCGACTGCACTTTCGCCTCGTTTTGTCCGATTCTCAACTCCACTGGTTGGCCCTCTGCCGCTACCAAGCTCTGCACGATTCCCGCGATGTCCAATCCGGACCCGATTCCTGTTGATACTATGCTGGCCATTTCCAGATTCCAGATGATCCCAAATCAGTAACTACAAGAAACGTGCCAAGATTGCGGGATTCGACGTGAAGTCGATCAAGCCAGCGCGTCATACAGCCTTAAGGTCATTTCGCCGTTACCCGAGACGCTGATTTGCGCTTTTTCCGGCGGAATCTCCCGAATAATCTCACCGGTGTCGCGATCCAGCACCTGGATCACCGACTGCCCGCTAGTCATGTTGACTTTGAAACGCAAATCCCGTCCGATCGACTGACTTGCGATGTTCAGCTCAGCGGCCAGAGACTCAAGATCCGGCTGTTCCTTTGCCTCTACCGGCGGTTCTTTGCCGGTTTCGGGCGCAACCTTGCCACTAGGCGCAGTCTGCTCTGCCTTTAGCGACAGCGCCTGGAATGTCCCGGTCACATTGGTGATTTGTTTTACATCCTGATTAGTCATTTGCACTCTCCCCGAAACCTTGAATCAGGCGGCGTCCCTGCCGCCTGATCAAGGGGGATTTATTGCCGTGCCTTACTGCAACAGACTCAAAGCGAGCTGCGGTTGCGCGTTCGCCTGTGACAGTACGGCAACGCCGGCCTGCTGCAGGATCTGCGCTTTGGTTAATGCAGCGGTTTCAGCCGCGAAGTCAGCATCCTGAATCCGGCCGCGTGAAGCAGCGAGATTCTCGCTAACCGTCTGCAAGTTTACGATCGTCGACTCGAAACGGTTCTGGATAGCACCCAGGTTACCGCGCAGTCCGTTTACAGCGGTCAGCGCAGCATCGATCCGAGTAATCGAAAAGTTCGCGTTATCGACCGTATCTACGGCTGCCGTATCCAGGAAGTTGCCGGTAGCCGCTGTATCAGCAAGCCCCGCCGTGTTCGTGTTGTTTGGCGCGGTACCATCGTTAGCTTCCGTGATCACAAAGACCTGGTCCGTGACCAGCTGGATATTACCGGCGGTATTCAGGAACGCCTGAACGCCGTCAATATTTGCTGCGTTGATCTCGCCGACCGCATCCTCTACCGAGGTGCCCTCAGCCAGGACCACGTCCACGGCCGATCCCGTCGTTGGCGTAAAGGTCACCGTAACGTTGCCTTCGCCGGCGACCGATCCATAACCCGCGCTTGCCGACGTGTAGATTTCACCCAACGCACCTGCCGTCACATCTGTGGTCAGTGAAACAGAAATCGTTTCGCCGACATTCGCGCCAACCTGGAAGGTCGCCGTACCGAATGATCCATCGAGAACCTTGACGCCGTTGAAGTTCGTTTGCTTCGCAATACGATCAACCTCAGCGATTCGTTCCTGTACTTCCGCGTTCAACGCAGCCCGGTCGGAAGCAGAGTTGGTTGCGTTAACCGACTGTACCGCCAGCTCACGAATACGTTGCAGGTTGTTGGTCAGCTCGCCAAGCGCGCTTTCCGTCGTCTGCGCCAGCGAGATGCCGTCCGATGCATTCCGTACGGCCTGGTTCAAGCCACGGATCTGCGTGGTGAAGCGCTCGGAAATT
>Ga0209567_10000110_pt1 | contig 41084 bp, 39 predicted proteins | sample COG_12_FD_184756 | JGI IMG/M metagenome (GOLD analysis project Ga0209567, IMG submission 184756) | Pelagic marine sediment microbial communities from the LTER site Helgoland, North Sea, for post-phytoplankton bloom and carbon turnover... | ecosystem: Environmental > Aquatic > Marine > Neritic... | reverse complement strand
GTGAAAGAACTATCGGTGTCGATTTCCCCAAACACGGTGAAAAATGGCTCGTGCCGGAATACGCCAATCTTAAGCGGCGCCGATTTTAGATTGTGTCTCCGCGACCGGCCGCCCTTGGCCGAGTCCAGCGGTCTACCTGGCGTGAAGACGAACGGCTGCTTCACTTGGCATTCCAGCCGCTCGAGAGTTCTACGGTATGATGGCTGCAGGTGACCCGAAGCAGCCGCTCGAAATTTCAACCGTTCGTAACAACATAGACATCTGTGACTCACTATCTTCCGCTATTTCTTGCCTTACTTGCCATCGCGTCGTGTGATTCCGCCGACAGAGAACAGGCCGTATTTGATCTGATTAACCAGGGGAAGCCGGAGGAGGCGCTTGATGTCGTCCCGCTATCTGACTGTGCGCTATATCTCGACGTTTGCGCCAAGCTCGGAACTGGCTTGCTGGAATATGATGAGCACGTGGAGACTGCAAAACAGTACATTAGTACTGCTGCAGCGGGCGGCCACCCGAGGGCAAAAGTTGTCTTGGGGAACTTCCTAATTGCTGGCGCATACTATGAGAAAGACGTTTCTGCCGGCCTGAAACTGTTGCAGGAATCAGTCGATATTGGTACTTCCGAGGGAATGTACTATTTGGCGAACGAATATCATTCCGGAGTGAACATTGAGAAAGACGATATAGCTGCGCTAGAGCTCTGGAAAAAAGCCACAGAATTGGGCCATATCTACGCGCCTTTTAACGCTGGAGTAGTGCACTGGGATCTGTATCAGGACTGCAAGACGACGGAAAGATATTTTGAGTTGGGTGCCCCCTACATGGAAGACGCGCTCAATGCACTTGAGGAACTCCGAACTCAAGGCCCATGCGCGCCACCATTTAAGGAAGGTCAATATTTGGCAGAATGGCAGTTCGATGATGTTGTGAGGCTTCAAGTCTCCGGCAGCAATCAGAACCTTGATGAACTGTACGAGTACGGTGTGCCAGAAGATGCCGAGTTCTTGGTGAAATACTCTTTCAATACAAATGACGAAAACAAGGCGAGGTCGCTCAGCTCGGCATTGATCGCGATGGGTTACTCAAGCGAGTACAGTCACGCGCCAGCATCGGATACGATGCACGTCGTGACTGGGTGGACCTTACCTATTTCAATGAGCAGAGATTCAGTGGTCGATTGGACCGAATCAATGTGCAGGATTGGGTTTGAACATGATGCGGAGTTTACTGGCTGGGGAACCAATCCTGAACAGTTGGAAATGAACTAATCTCATCAGTTCTGAATGGCTGGTCTTGGCCGGCTCCAGCCGTCCACCTGGTGCAGAGATGAACGGCTGCTTCACCCGGCATAGCAGCCGCTCGGTTTGTCTGAGTTACAATGACGGCTACTAACCTGAAGCGGACGATTGCATCGAGGACCGCGAATTATGGCCAAGAAGAAAACTGCCAAAAAATCGAAAAACAAGAAGAAGACTAAGAAGAAAAGCACCAAACCACCAGTAAGAAAGAGGAAGGGATAGCAACCATGCGCTCGGTCTCCAGAGATCAGCTTGACGACGATCTGAAGTGGCACTCCGACACTGTCAGCAAAGGCGTACGCACGACCGCCTTCGCAACCATTGCTGGCATATGGGCTGTGATGACAGCGGAGCGGCTCGGAGTTGGGCCAACTGGCGCATTTGGAATTTCCTCTGCGTTACTTGTTACCTGGACCTTCGTTCTTGCAAGTGCAACCTTGTTGGCCGATATCGTCCAGTATGTCGCAGCGTACCTCATGACAAATCGCGGAATCGACCTATGGGAGGAACGGGAAGCCGACGGCGAAGAAATTGAGTTTGCCTACGACAAAGAGCATCTTGGCAAATGGGGAATGTTCCTATACTGGATAAACTATGGTGCGTTCCGCGTAAAGCTCGCCGCTGCGATCCTAGCTGGTCTTGCGTTCGTCCTATTTGCGTTTTCGATCAAGTTCGCTTGACACGTGACCGACTCCTCTTGGCCGAGAGCAGTAGTCCACCTGGATGCAGAATGAGCGGCTGGTTCACTTGGCATAGCAGCCGGTCAAGTTTTCTGCGGTATTATGGCTGCCACTGACCCAAAGCAGTCGCCCGAAGGGAGTTCATTTTTGGTCAGGATCTCGTTGCTAACAGTCTTGCTTCTTGTTCTCTTATTTGGCCCAGCGTTCGGGGACGAGCACCCCAATTGCGAAGTTACGGTAGAATCGCAAGTGGCGTTTTCGAGTGAAGATGCATCGGATCGCCTCACCATCACGATCAGTGGAAGTCCATGCTACGAGGGGTGGGTGGAGATCTCAATCACGACTGAGGACGGTCGCCGCTTGTACTACTACCGTATGCCGTTTATTCGGCATGTCGCTGTCGAGTGGAGCGATCCGGGTCTAGACAAGGACGCCGAACGGTTAGCCAGCGTACTGGTAGAACAGGATTCTTTTGGGCGAACTAACGAACTCCCGATCTGGTCGCCGAGAGACGAAAACAATGAGGCCAACTATCAGGTCGTTCTGGTTAATCGGGACTATTACAATAATTTGAGGGATGTGGACTGGATAACGTTCACTCATCTTATCCACTCCGGAGGCTGGAAGGTCGTAGCTTTTGACCAAACGCTACAACGCACAGTCCTAGTGTCGGCAGGGACGCTCTAGGAGAATTTCGAACGGCTGCTTGTGGCCGAGAGCGGTAGTCCACCAGGAAGCAGAGCGAGCGGCTGGTTCACTAGGCATAGCAGCCGGTCGAGTATTCTGCGGTATTATGGCTGCCACTGACCCAAACCAGCCGATCGCTGGCAATTGAAAAATCAGATGAAAGCTGCCAATCCGAATTCAAACTACCAACACGCCATTTGGGCCGCAATGTTGTGTTTGGTCGTTTGCGATGCTCGCGCGGACTCGGATGCGATGGTCGAGATCGACTACACGGTGCCTAATCAATTCAACTCCACAAAGCAGCAACTTGAAAGCGAGGACCTTCCGGATTACAAGCGTAAGTCGTTAGAGAATCTAGTTCGTTCGATGGAAGAAGCTTTTGACCTTCCAGTTGTAGACATACTCGCATCAAAAGAGGACTCAAAGGACACGTATGGCGTTGTCATTAGTTTCGCGCCAGTTAGTAGCGATGATCAATCGACAATTGATTTCTTTGACGACGCTTATCGCTGGATGGAGGAGTTCGCTTCGAATCTGGCCGATCCGGTAAAGCAGCATCGTAGAATACTGAAGCCTGCTGATTCGTTTGGGTTCGACCGAATGGATGTTGATAACGCGTATGGGAGCTCTGGCATATTTGCTAGCTTCTTGACTCGCGAGGAATCTGGGCACAATCTACTTCTGATAATTAACTCAGATGTCGACCCTCACTTACCTCAATTCGATGAAGTGATACTAAGTCTCAGGGTGGTACCTATTCGCCGCCTTGAAATGGAGTGAATGTCCGCTTGTGGCCGACTCCAGCCCTTCACCATTCCCCCAAAGTAGACGCTTGAGCGGCCGGTTTCGCGAGAAGCAGCCGCTCAGTATGAGTGCGAAGAACGGGTCAATACTTGCCCCACAGGGGTACAACCAGATCTGGCCAGTGGCGATTTTGGTCACAACGTGGTCACGTGGTGGTCACAACGCACTTCTTAGAGTGCCTCGACAGCACGTAACCCGTTGAAAAATATGGCGCGCCCGACAGGATTCGAACCTGTGACCCCTGCCTTCGGAGGGCAGTACTCTATCCAGCTGAGCTACGGGCGCTTTGATTGGGCTGCGTACGATACTCTTTTTCCGCTCGCGGGTCAGCACCAGCCCGCAAACTTAGTCCGAGTCTTCCATTGGCTGCTCCGGCACTGGTAGACCCGACCGTACGTGCACATCACGTTGCGGAAACGGAATTTCGATACCGTACTCGGTGAGCTTGCTTTCGAGAGCCCACAGATATGCCGCGCGCGTTCGCGTCGGGCGCCTTGCTCCCTGGGTATTCACCCAGACCAGCAACAGGAAATTGAGACTGCTATCGGCAAAGTCCACCAGCCAGACATCGGGCTCCCGTCCTTTTCTCTTCAGCGTATAGGGCACTTCAGCTACCGCTTCCAGCGCGGCCTCCCGCACCAATTCCTTGTCGCTGCCGTACGCCACGCCGAACGGGATTCGCACACGTAGAACCTTTTCACCCAGCGTCCAGTTGGTGAGTCGCGTCGTGACGAATTCCGAATTCGGCACAACGATATCGATATTGTCATTCGTGTTGATGAGCGTGCTGCGAACATTTATGGCCTTCACTGTGCCCGTGAGTCCGTTGTCGAGCTCGATGTAGTCGCCGACACGCAACGTATGCTCAAACAAGATAGTCAGGCCGGATACAAAGTTGCTGACGATGGACTGCAACCCGAACCCGATGCCGACACTGAGTGCACCAGCCACCAGTGCGAGGTTGCGAAAGTCCAGGCCGATGGAAGATAACGCAACAAACAATGCGATTACGATAATCAAGTAGTGCGTCAGACGGCCAACCGTATACAGCGACGCCTGCGAACCACTGGACTCCTTCTCGCTGAAACGCCTGATCGCAAAACGAACACCACGCGAGAGAAGCAGTGCAACGATCAAGATTATCAGGACCCTGAAAATATCCCGGCCCGTAACCGGGGTTTCTCCGACAGAAAATAGCGTGACGTCGGCCAAGCCCACAATACGCATGTAGCCGGTCTTTATTTGCCGACTCATGCCGCTCAGCCAGGACCTGAGTGCACCTGAATACTCTTCGACAGCTCCGTCCACAGCCAGTCTTAGCAATTGGAGATCTGCAACGGCCGCTTCCAGTTCACCAGTCCCGGTCAGTGTTTCCCGCGCAGTACCCAGGCGCTGGTCCAGCAGTCGACGCGACGCGCGATCCATCCCTTCCTGATCTACGGATTGAACAGCGAGTAACTCGTCCTGAGTATCTCGCTGCCAATTCGGCACATTTTGTTCCACACCGCGAACAAGCTCCGACCATCCCAACGCTTGTTCTTGCAAGAGATCCAGGTCGGGATCCGTGTCCAGTTGCAGTTCGGTCCACCAGCGTCGCGCCTGAATCTGTGCCAACACCACTTCACCGAGCGCCAGAACGACTTCTGCGTCAACCAGCTTTTGCTGCATGAGGCGCTGTTGCGAACGGCCCTGCTCCGTATCGAGATCGAGTCCGGCCGCTGCCAGTTCGGCAGCACGCTGATCTACCTGGGCCTTGGCGACCGTCGCCTCGCCGTTGGTTTCGCCTTCTACCAGGCCTTCAAGATTTGCTTCTTCAAGTGTCGTTGCCAGAGTTTCGCCGGCCAGAACGACACGTTCGGCGGTTGCTTCGGCGTGTGCCTTCGCTCGCTCATAACTCTGTGTCAACAGCTCCAGTCGTCGCGTCGCGATCGCTTGCGCCGACCGTGTCTGGATCAGTTTTAGCGCCGCTAACAATCGAGCGTCGCCTGCTTCGACCACTACATAGTCTTTGAACGCGAGGTCACGCCGCCTGGTGGCACCGTCCAATATGCGCTGTTCGCGCTCAACCTCGAGTTGCTCTTGCGCTGCACCTTCTTGTGCGTCACGGGATAACGCGGCGAGCCGTAATAGATCGTCGAGGGAATAGCTGAGTTTGGGAGTGGGCAGCCCAAGCAGTTCCAGTTCATCTTCCGCGAGCAACGCATGGTAAGCGCCAAGATTGTCCTTTACTGCTTCAAGGACGGACTGCGCTACAGCCTCATTGGGTCCCTGCAATCTCGCAACCTGTTTACCGACATCGTCCAGGAAGCTATCGATTCGCAATTCAACATCGTCTCGGGGTCCCTCGAAGTAGGTCCACCAGCCGAATTCCAGGGATTCCAGATCTGGTGCTGCTGGCACCGCGGAGTCGTCGACCTCCTGAGCATGACTGCTCACGACCATTGCACCGAGCAACAATGCGAGGAAGCGTACCTTTCGCGAGATCTTCATCGAGTAATTCTCTACTACGTCGCCTGCGTCGTCTCTATGTAGTCGTCCACGATCCTCTCCAGGATATCGAGCGGCACCGCACCGTTCTTCAGCACGACGTCATGGAAGTCGCGAATATCGAAGCGCTCACCCAGGCTGTCCATGGCTTTCTGGCGCAAATCGAGGATCTTCATCATGCCTATCTTGTAGGAGGTAGCCTGTCCCGGCGCGACGATATAACGTTCGATTTCAGCAACAACGTCGGTCTCGGCCATGCCCGTGTTGGCCAGCATGTATTCGATGGCCTCCTCTCGCGTCCAGCGACGGTGATGAATGCCGGTATCAACCACAAGCCGTACAGCCCGGAATAGCTCGGCAGTCAAACGACCGATGTTATCCGCATTCGTCGGCATCAAACCTTGCTCCCACGCCAGTCGCTCGGCGTACAACGCCCACCCTTCGACATAGGCCGTGAAGAGCGAGAACTTGCGCAGCAGGGGCATACCCTCCAGCTCCATAGCGATGGCTATCTGGAAGTGGTGTCCGGGAATACCTTCATGGACGGCCAGGGTCCGCATACCGAATTTCGGCGTGGCCTTGATGTCGTAGAGGTTGGCGTAAAAACGTCCGGGGCGAGATCCGTCGAGCGCCGGTTGATTATAGTAAGCACCGGGCGCGGTCTTCTCCCTGAATTCGGGGATGCGCACGACTTCGAGACCCGCCTCTGGACGCAGGTTGAAGACCTTGTGCATCTCCGCGTCGAACTCGTCGAGCATGACCTGGTAGTCCTCGAGAATCTGCTCCCGCCCCTTGTCGCTGTCTTCGTAGTAGAACTCCGGCATGGACGAGTAGGCGTCCATCGCGTCGGTGTAGCCCAACGATATATCGATGCCTTCTTCCTCGAATATCGCCATCATCTCGGCCTGGATACGCGCGACCTCGGCCAGGCCGAGTTCGTGTATTTCGTCAGCGGTCATATCGGTCGTCGTGAACAGGCGCAGCGCGAGTTTGTAGGCCGCCTCGCCATCCGGGAGGTGCCAATAACCATCATCGGTCCCGGCTTTGGCTTCGAGTTCGCTGAAATAGTTGGTGAACGTGTCGTAGGCCGGGTAGACCATCTCGTCGATCGATGCTGCGGCCTGCTCGAGAATCTCGGCCGCCTGCTCGGCGTCGATTTCCTCAGCTTCCTCCAGCTTCTTTGCCAGCGACGTGTACAGGATGTTTTCGTTCGCGGGTGTATCCACGAACTCGCGTATTTCATCGAGAACCCGGTTAATAACGAAGCGCGGCGGAATGATCCCTTTGCTCTCCCGGATCTTCAGGCCGAGCAGGTACTGTTCATGCTTGCGAGGCAACTCACCCATGCGGGAAAGGTAGTTTTCCGCGTCCTCAAGCGAGTGAACCTGGTGGCTCGAATCCATGAAGCTTGGAAACGCGCTCTGGATACCAAACGTCCCGTTCGCCGGGTACGTGTGATAGCGATACGGTTCTGCATCGACCAATACCCCAACGAGGTATTGCGCAATCTCTTTGCTGAGGCGCTGATCGGGGTCGAGATCCTCGTCATCGTACTGGTTCAGCCCCTCACCGAACGCCTTAATTTCTGCGAAGAACTCAGCCGTCCTGTCCGGATGCACGTCATCAAGATGTGCGTTATGGCCATTGATGCCCATGGACTCGAGAAAGCCCAGCGACGTCAGCGTTTCCGGATCCTGGAAAGCGATCTTTACGGGGGTCCGATCCATATAGGCCCGGAACATGAACGGCTTATCGGCGTACCACTCGTGCGCAGCGAATGAACCCACACCGACGACCACGACCAGCACGGTGATGCCAAGCCACTTGAGAATTTTTCTAAACATTGGATTACCTAACGATTCAGTGGTTGATTCCGGTTAACTCCCAGTGGGCCAGCCATATCGGAATACTGTCGATAGCGTTGAGCTTGTCGAAGAAATCCTTGAGCTGAAATTCTTCGCCGCGTTGTTCAACCTGGTGGGCGTAGTCCTGCAATGTCCTGTCCAGCAGGTACTTGCCGGTAACGTAGCTCGTGCCATAACCCGGCTGGCGCATGTACAAGTGCTGCTCGAATATCACCAGTTCCTTTTCGGTTGTCATCCAGCCGCGAGGCGTCCACTCAACGTGCAGGTTGCCTGCTTCTTCCATCGTCATCAGGTTCGCGTGGGCATACAGCGACCCGAGGCCCCGCGCCGCGCGCTGTGCCAGCATGATCCAGACAATCTCGCGTGAACGAGGGCTGTCGTCGTAAAGCCCGGCATTCATGAAGATCTCCTCAACAGCCGTCGCGGTGCCTTCGTTGCGACTGTCGAAGATGTTGTACAGCAGCGCACCCTGGCGAATCGGGCTCGGGTGCGGTTCGGTATCCATACGAGCGAGCTCGAACCAGTGATAGAAATGCGTGTATAGCGGCGCCGGATCGTAGTGCGCACCAATCCAGAAGAAGTTGCGTTCCTGTTCGGGCACAAATGCACCCATGTGTTCGCGAAGGGCCGGCTCCATGTAATCGGCAACCGTGACGATTTCCTTCTCGTCCAGGAATGTCATGACGCGCACGACCGCATCTTCCGCCTGCGCGTCGTACTCCTCCGGCGTGCTGGCTGCGACCATGGGCGGCAGATCACGATTGCGCTGTTCCTCAAGCTTCAACATGGACCAGGCCCGCGCGAGTTCGCGCTCCATCAGGCCGACCTCTTCCTCCCAGGTCATCGGCACCATGTGCACGTTCGCCAGGTACCAGGTGTAGTTGTCTTTGCCGATCCCGGACGGGCCTGTCTTTGCTTGTGCCTCGACTTCCAGCCACGCAGCCAGTTCATCCGTCGCGACGATGGCCTCGTCGATTGAAGTCAGCAGCGATTCACTGGCCGTGCCGGCCACTCGCACTTTGAGTGTTTCCAGGTCCGAACTCTGCGTTCGAATATCCCGAATACCGGCGATCCATAGTTCTCTCGCATTGCCGGTCAGGTTCTCCTTCGCCTGGGCCATCAACGGCGGGATGACTGCCAGCTCGCCAGCCAGGCGTGCGTCGTCCGCTTCGCTCAGGGGAAACTCGTAGGTCCACAGCTCCACCAGCGCGTGGTGCGTCGGCCCCTCGTGTGCCGGCACATCGGAGCGATAGGTCCAGACCGTCTTGTAGAACGCTGGATCTCGTGCCCAAGGCTGCAGGATGCGCGTATTGAAGTCGTAGCCATTCATCTCGGCCTTCACGAGATACCAGTCCACCTGCTCCGGAACGGGCCAGGCGCCGGTCTCGAAAGCGTCGAGACGTGCCTCAAGGGCCCGGAACTCGTCGTTTCGCGCCGCAAACTGCGCCACGGTGTAGTCGGGCGCCCCGTCCAGTAAGGGCGGTGACTCGAATTCGCGCCAATCTGCAAACAGCGCGAGCAGATCTTCGTAGTCCGAACTCGATGAATCGGCCTCACAGGAAGTTCCGGCACCAAGAACAAACGCTGCGCAAACCGCGACTAGAACTGGGAAAGGTTTTGCGATTCTCATAAGACCACACCATCAGGAACGTGGCTGGAGATCTTACAGTATTCCCGCTAGAACCGGCTTCCTCGGGTCTTCAACATCCACACCAGGATCAACGACCCGACCAGCAGGATGATGGGCGTCAGCAGACTTCCCTCGGGGCCGTCCGCACCACCCGTCAGCCAGAATGGCGCGTTGGCGGCCGGCATGTAGTCCGCGAGCAGTGGTTTTAGCCCGAGATCGATACCCGTTGTCGGCAGGCCGAAGCACGTGATGAACATCCAGTTCCAGGACGCATGCCAGCCCGCCGCCCCCCATATCGACCGCTCTCGAATAACCAGCAGGCTCAGGAAGATGGCAAACAACAGCGTCGTCGACGTGAAGATCGCTATGCCTTTGATGCCCAGCGCGGCTGTATTGTCCACATCGACATGCATCAGGGTGAATATGAGCGAGTTGCCGATAACGCCGGCCCAAAGGCCGTAACGCTCGGCGATGCGCCCCATCATCCAGCCACGGAAAATAAGCTCTTCGGTTCCGGCCTGAAGTACGAATGCGAACAGCAGAACCGCGATCGGCAACAAGTCGGCGGCCGTCAGGACGATGTCTGCCTCGATGCTGTACCCGCCGAGAACCCGTATACCCAACACGACGCTGGTCGCCATCAGCAGCCCAAATGCGAAGCCCCACAGGTAGCGCTGCACCCAACCTTCGTCAGTGCGGAGCCCTGCACTCGCAAGGCTGCGCCGCTCGAATAGCTTGATCCAGATGATGAAGATGCAGGCCGCCGCCGCAAACGCGCCAATAATCAGGTTCAATACGAACGGGTAGGTCTCAACGTTCTCCGCGGTGATGTAGCCGAGCAACTTCGCCGGCAACAGGAACAGGATCTGTCCGCCAATGAGAAATACGGGAACGAGGATGAGTGTCGCCCACGCCCAGGTACGACGGTAACCGTCTTCTTCCGGGCCAAATAGAAAGGTGCTTGCCAACAGTCGTCTCCAGGAGTGCCTATAACAGTGTCACGATGCAGAGATGCACGTCAAAGCAGGATTGGATGCAACACGTCGACCGGTCGATGCGGTATTCTCGATTCCGTGGCCAAGAAACTGAAAAATGAGAAAGAACTCCTGAGGCTGGCTCTCGACAAAATTCTCGCGGATGCCGAGCGCCGCGGTATTGTCGAATTCGAAGCGACCGACTCTCACGACCTCAAGATTCAGTATGCCTACCGGCTGCTCATTCACGACAAGGCAATAGTTGCCCTGCCAAAGGGACAGGAGACGTTGCCCAAGATTCGACATCGTCTTGCCATGTGGATGACTCACAACCTGCCCGAGGGACACGAGCTTCTGTAAGCGATCATGAAAATGATCGGTGTGGAGTGACTGAAAGAACCCGGCTGAAGACCCGAGAGTTGAGCCTATTCGGCGGAGACTGAAGTCGCGGTTACATCTGCGTCATCAGACTGCCGTGCGCGTCGTATCAGGATACGGACACCCCAGGCACAAGACGCCAAGCCAAGCGTAACGCCAACGACGAGGAACGTGCTGTTCATCTCGACGCCGAGATAAATCCCGAGAATAACCAGCAGAACGCCAATGAAGATCCAGTACTGCGGGGCTCTCTCGTACAGGGTGCTATGTAGATACATGTCTGTGCCTCAAATTCTGTTGCGGGTCACTCGCAGAGAGCGTCTTTCTGCGCGCGCGTTTCGGCAATAGTCGCCGCTGCTGTCTTCTTGTCCAGGTACTCGCGCTCGCCGTCTTCATTCGTCTTGTACAGTCGAGGTGCGTTGACGTAGGACTCGTAAATTTCGGTCGCGCGCTTACAGTAGTATTCCTCGGCCGTCTCGCGTTCCGCCCGCTCCTCGGGCGTTTCGCCGGGAAACGCGTAGCCCGATCCGGACTCGTCATTGTCAGCCTGCATATCGTCCAACGTACCGCTTGAAACCCATACCAACTGAACTGCCACGGCATCCTCGTGGCCGGGCGTATCCGCATAATGCACGTCACCACGATCATCGACCCAGGTGTAAATCGACTTCATGGTATCGACGAAGTGAGTCTTGCCGTCGGCGTCGACCCACTTCCAAACGTCGGCCTGGGCCGCGGTACAAAACCCGGCAACCAGAACCAAGACTGCAAGAAACTTCTTCATATGGCGCTCCTGTAACGTCGCAGTATGGTCGTAATTCGCAGTAAATCCCTTGACTGGCGTCACAAAACCGAGTCCGACCTGCGGATATTCCAGGTTGTTAAGTCTTTCGCCCTCAAGCCGACATAAGCGTGTGCACAGTTCACAAAAACGGGGGCTGAGCGGTACCAAAATGCGCCAAACCCGACATGTGTCTCATCCGGCAAGCCGCATAGTTATTAGGATTACGTCGTGGCTGTCGGGAATTCGTGACACCCAAGAATCTCGAAACCGCGGCAAAGACAGACAAGGATTATGTGATGCAGCGAGAGAATGGATTTACGTTAATCGAGCTCATGATAGCGGTAGGCCTGACCGGCCTGCTGCTGTCGATGGCTGTGCCTGCGCTCGATATTTTCGTATCCAACGCTCGGCAGACAGGTGCTATCAACGACTTCGTTTCCTCGATCCACCTGGCCCGCAGCACGGCGGTGACGACCAATGCGCGCGTGACGATTTGCCCAAGCGCCGGCGGCACCAACTGCGAGGCAACCGGCTGGAACTCGGGCTGGATCGTATTCTCGGATCCCGACAGCGACCGCAATGTCGACAACGATGAAACAATCATCGCATCGTCAGGCGAGGTCGATGGGCTCACAATTCAGTCGGCCGAGTTCGGCACGTTCCTGATGTATCGGCCAAATGGCCGCGTCATGAACGCCTCGCTGAACGGCAGCTCAGGCGCTTTCACAATCTGCGACGACCGTGGTGCTGATTACGCCAAAGTCATGATCATCGATCTTTCTGGCCGACCTCGACAGAGCAAGACGCTTGCCGACGGCTCTGTGCCGAGCTGCACCTAGGAACCGGCAATGACGACTTACAACAGACAGCATGGTTTCTCCCTGATCGAGCTACTGATTGCCTTGATCGTATTCAGCGTCGGCCTGCTGGCCGTCGCCGGGCTGCAAACCGTATCAAAGCAGGCCAACTTCGAGGCACTGCAGCGCACGGCCGGGTCGCAGATTGCCTACGGTTTGCTTGAGGACATGCGCGTCAATGGCGATGCGATCGATACCTATCTCGCCGCTGGTGAAATTGGCGGAGGTTCGCGTGGCGGGGAACCGGCACCGAATTGCAAGGGCGTATCGGAATGCAACTCGGCGCAGAAGGCCGCCCACGACCTCTGGTTCTGGGAGCAGGCCCTCGACGGAAATTTCGAAATGAACGACAACGTTGGCGCGGGAGGGCTCGTGTTGCCGACGCTTTGTGTTGGCGGACCTGTCGGCGGCGGAGCCGGCATCTACACGGTCACGATTGCATGGCGCGGCACCACGTCATTGACTAACGGCAATGCGAGCGCATGCGGCACTGCAGGCGGCAACTACGGCGCCGCAAATGAATTCCGCCGCATCATGCAGATCCCGACTTACATCGACCCGACCCTCTGAGTGCGACGCAGATGAACAGAACTCAAAAGAAATTCCAGGCTGGCTTCTCCGTGGTCGAGTTGATGATCGCCATGTTGCTGTCCATGGCGCTCGCCGGCGGAATTATCTCGGTATTCGTCAACAACAGCTACAGCTTTCAGCAAGACGAAAGCATCGGGCGCATGCAGGACGATGCGCGCCACGCGCTTCGCGAGATTGCATTCGATCTCAGCATGGCCGGCCATTATGCCGATCTGCATATTCCCGGCACGGTTTCCTACGACGGCGATCTCATTATCGGACAGGACTGCGGCCCTGCCGGCCAGGCGAACTGGATGTACCGAACGGTTGAGGCTGGCACTGGAAACAGCCTCTCGCTGATGGCTGTCGACAATGCCACAAACACGACCGCATCGGCAGCGCATTCCTGCTTCGTCGGCGGCGAGCTGCAGGAAGGTACTGATGTCGTCTCGATCAAACGTGTGGCCGGCGCCGAAGCCAATGTGCTGTCCGCAAATAGCGCTTACCTGCGTACGAATGGAACGGTTGGGGTGCTTTTCAGCGGCATCGCACCAACGGCACCGCCCGTCGTGGTAGCCCTGCCCCGAGCCGACTGGACATTCCGGCCGAGCATCTACTACATACGCCAGTTCGCCAACGCACCTGGCGACAACATTCCGACACTCTGCCGCAAGGTGCTGCGCGGCGCCGGTCCCAGCATGAATACCGAATGCCTGGCGACGGGCATCGAAAACCTGCAGATCGAGTATGGCATCGATACGACCGAAAACGGCCAGCCCAATGTCTGGCTGTCGAACCCGTCGCTTCTCCAAATGCAAACCGTCGTCAGTGCCCGCGTCTATCTGATCGCCCGCACGACCGAAATCGACACGCGCTACGTGAATACGAAGACCTACTCGATCGGCAATGCACCGGATCTCGTGCCGAATGACAACTTTCACCGACGGGTGTTCTCGACCAGCGTGTCGATTCAGAACATCCGGACCATGAACATGATGGGATTCTAGTATGAAGAACCACACAGCACTGAAGCAAAAACAAGGCGGTGCGATTCTCGTCGTCGCACTGATGTTCCTCGTGGCTATCACCCTGTTCACGATCTCCTCGATGCGTTCGAGCAACATCGGCTTGTTCATGGCCCAGAATGAGGAGTCGCGAATTGCAGCCGAGCAGGCCGCCCAGGCGCTGGCCGACGCTATCGTCGCCAGCCCCGCATCGACACCCGTCGTTGGATCGCCAGGTTACACCGCTTGCACGGCCGGTGAGACTGGCTGCAATCGCAACGACCTTCCAGTCTCCGACCCCGTGCTCGCGAGCGCTGTGGCGAATGATTACATCCGCGCGCGTGTCGAACGGACCGGCACGATATTCCGGCCGCCGCCCCGTGTTGTGGAAACCAGCATCGATAAATTCAGCAGCGCGTCATTCCGGGTAGTGACGACGTATGACCGCATTGACGAAGGACTTGGTCACGAGCAGGTCACCGAGGGTGTCCTCGTGCTCGTACCCAAGTTGTAGTCTGAACATTGAGTAGAGATACCGGTATGTATACCAAATTCCTGAAAGCTTCCATCACGATTGCTTTGGCATCGCTGGTCCTGACGATTGGCAGCGCCCGAGCTGATGACACGGATGTCTATATGAACCCCGGCGCTGGCCTTCCTCCTGGCAGTGAACCTATGGTCATGTTCTCGCTCGACTATCGGCCCAACCTGGGATCGAACGCCTGTAACGGCAACGAGTGCGACACCCTCATCGCCGAGGGGTATATGAGTGCGACAGGCCCGTACACGTTCTTTGACGTGCTGCGCGGAGCCTTGAAGAAGGTTTTCGAGCCACTTGAGGGTGTGCGAGTCGGCCTTATGATCAATCACAACAATAACAACGCCTGTGAAGGCTTTGGCCGGACCAAGTGCAGTAATGGCGGCTACATTGCGATGGGCTTCGACACCTTTAATCAGGGTGACACCACCGGCGCCAAGGCGCGCTTCCATAATATTCTGGCGTCGATGCCGACACCGGGGGGCAACGTCAGCCATTCGTACCAAGGCAAGGAGCTGTTCTTCGAGTTCTTCCGCTACCTGACCGGCCAGGGCGTCTACAATGCGCATAACGGCTGGACCGACTATGGCACTGGCAACCAATACAATCTCGACTACGACTACCCGGGGATTTCCTGGGATACTGGAATCGAGCATGGACCGAAGACCAAACCCAATTACGTCAGCCCCATAGACCCGGCTGGCGCCTGCTCCAAGATCTACACCGTCAACTTCATGTTCCTGGTCTCGAACCAGGAAGACGACTCCGACGATGCAATTGAGGAGCCGATATTCTCGGGCGGTTTTGGTTCCTCGCAAGAACAATTCCCGGACGTTATCCAGTATCTGAACGATGCCGACCTCGCTAATGGCAACTACGGGTCCGTTCCCGACATCGACGACAAGCAAAACGTCGTTTCCTATTTCATCGTCGACGGGAAGAAGATCAACACGACGACCAAAAGCTACGCACGTGCCGGCGGCACTGGCGTCCCGCTTGCGCTGTCAGAAGAGCCGGATGAACTCGTCGCAACGCTGCAAGAGATCTTCAAACAGATCCTGAGCGTTAGTACGACCTTTGTTGCGGCCTCCGTTCCGGTCAACGTCTTCAACCGAGCCGAAATCACGGACAACGTCTACATCGCGCTGTTCCAGGTCGATGGACAGGCCCGCCCCTCGTGGGTGGGCAACGTCAAGAAACTCAAGTTGACGGGCGCCAATGACTCAACCGCAAATGCTGCGCTGGTCGATGCCAACGGCACGCCAGCCATCGCCGCGGACGGCCGCATCCGCTTCGACGCGCTGACCAGCTGGACAATACCCGGCTCCCTCCCTGCGCCTGACCTGGACTCCGGTGAGGTCGCCGGCCGTGACGGTCGCGTCGTTGCTCGTGGAGGCGCCGGTCAGCGAATCCCCGGCTTCCTTTCGGGCAGCCCGCAAGAGGCGAATGGCCTGGGCGGCCGAACGATCTACTACGACCGTACATCGACGTCGCTCGCCAACCTGAACGTCGACGCCACGACTGCCACGAACCTGAGATCAGATTTCGATGTAGCAACGAACAACGAAGCCGAAGAGTTGATCGCCTTCGCCCGCGGGCTCGACGTCGATGATCTCGACGGCAACGGCGAGACAGATGAAGCGCGCGGGTGGATTTTCGGCGACGCATTGCACTCTCGTCCGTTACCAATCAACTACGGCTCGATCGGCGGTTATACCGATCCTTACAACCCGGCTATCTTTTTGGCCGTTGCATCCAACGACGGCATGCTGCGTATGATTCGCAACACGCGCACGGGTGGCGCTGAAAGCGGCGAGGAAGTCTGGGCATTCATGCCGCGCAAGGCCATGGAGGCGCAGAAGACCCTGCGTGCCAACGGCACGGGAATGACGCATCCGTATACAGTTGACGGTGCACCGGTCGCCTTCATCCTGGATCGTAATCGCGACGGTTCTATCGTCTCGAGCGATGGCGACAGGGTTTATCTCTACGTTGGCATGCGTCGCGGCGGCAAAGCCTACTATGCCTTTGACATCACGAACCCCGAGAGCCCCGACCTGCTGTGGACTATCGAGAAGGGTGGCGACTTTGCGGAGCTCGGCTACACGTTCTCGAATCCGCGTGTCGGCCTGGTCGAGTCGCCGAGCGGTCCGAAGCCGGTCGTGATGTTCGCGGGTGGCTATGATCTAAACAAGGATACGCGCGGCGTGGTTGGCACTAATGACTCGGAAGGCAACGCAATATTTGTCGTCGACGCCGAAACCGGTCAACTCGTCTGGAAGGCCCGCCGCGGTTCCGGTGGTTCCGGCACAGTCTTCGAGCATCCAAAACTGCTCGACAGTATTCCGTCCACACTCGCAGCCGGCGACACCGATGGTGATGGCTTCACGGATCGATTGGTTGTCGGCGACACGGGCGGCAATATCTGGCGTGCCGACCTGCACGGACCGGACGTTGCGAATTGGAAACTGACCCTGCTCGCAGCGCTAGGCCGACATACGACTGGTGCAATGGGCATGGCCTCCGACCGCCGCTTCTTCCATCGGCCCGATCTCGTTCCGAGCAAAGACGGCAACGGCATGTTCGACGCAGTAGTCATTGGCTCGGGCAACCGCGCGAATCCGCTCGACACGGGCGGTATGACAGTGAACTTCGCGTTCATGCTCAAGGATCGTCATACGGCGCCGGGCAGCGGTGTGGACGAGAATATCCAGTTACTGCAACTCGGTGATGTTACGAGCAACTGCCTGCAGTCCGATACCCCCTGTACGGTTGACCTGAGCAAGGGCTGGCGCCTGATGCTCGAAGAGCCGGGCGAGAAAGTACTTGCGACGCCACTCACGGTGGTGGGCCGGACGTTCTTTACAACCTATCTCCCGCAGTCCGGTACGGGCGCGACAGCATGTGCACCAAGCGAAGGCGCTGGCCGACTGTACGCTGTGGCATTGCAGAACGCGACATCCGTCATCAACTACGACACCAGTGACGACGATCCGAATAATCCGGATGCGGCGACCAGCAAGAGCGACCGTAGCACCGAGCTGTCGTCACTCGGAATCCCGGCCGAAGTCGTGTCGGTGCCACCGAACAAGATCCTGCGGCCGGACCTGCAGATCGACAATATTGATGCTACCACTCGCTGGCGTACCTTCTGGTACCTGGCCGAAGATGAGGATTTGTAATAACCATGAAGAATTTGCATGCGAAACAGGCAAGGGGCCAATTCGGCATCACGTTGATCGAGCTCATGGTGGTCGTGGCAATTGTCGCGATCATCTCTGCGATTGCGTATCCGTCCTACCAGCGTTACGTCATCAAGACAAAGCGCACCGTAGCGCAGAACGCGTTGCTCCAGGTAGCCGACCGTCAACAGCAGTTTTTCATGGATAACAAGCGCTTTGCGGCCGACCTGACTAATCTTGGCTTCGGCGCTAATCCATACGTTGTGGGCGACGATGGAACATCGACCGTCGCCGGTGATACGCAGGCCGTCTATTCCCTGGCGTTATCAAATGTAACGGCGACCACATGGACGGCAACAGCGGCGCCGCTGCACGGACAGCTTTCGCGAGATACCTACTGCGGCAGCTTGTCGATTACGCAGGCCGGTACCAAAGGAAAGAGCGGCGCTTCGGACGATTGCTGGTAGGTTCGGCCTAGAGGGCGGCCATCACGCGCTCGAGCCTTTCCCTGACGTCGCTCGCGAGCGGCACAACGCCCGGATCGTTAACCAGGGACATGACGCTGACCGGATCCATAAAATCAATGTGGACCTTCGCATCGCTGTCTTCGCGGACAAGTACATTGCACGGTAGCAACAAACCGATATCCTCTACGGCCGAAATGGCCTCGTAGGCCAGTGCCGGGTTACAGGCACCGAGAATCCGATAGCGCGGCATGTCCTTGTCGAGCTTGGCCTTCATCTTGGCAGCAACATCGATATCGGACAGTACGCCAAAACCTTCCTTCTCGAGTTCAGCCGTTACTTTCTCAATAGCGCCGTCAAACGATTCATCGACAATCTTGCCGAATCCGAATTCTGATCCCATGGAATTAGTCCTTGCTGGTGCAGTCCTCAGCCCCGCAATAGATGTCGTGCAACAGGGTGATAATCCTGTCGGCAGGCCCGTCTGCAAGTGAATAGAAAATGGTTTGCGATTCGCGCCGTGTCTTCACGAGACCCTGTTGCCGTAATCGCGCCAACTGCTGTGACAGCGCCGACTGGCTCAGTGGAATGATCGTATTAAGGTCGCTAACCGAGCGCTCGCCTTCGGCCAGGACGCAGAGAATCATCAGGCGACTCTCGTTACCCAGCGCCTTCATCAGGCCGGCAGCATCCGCGGCATGCAACTGCATGTCACTGGCTGGATAGGTGTAATTCGACTTGGCGTTCATTCAGAACCACATACTAAAGAATAATATATTAGAAGTCTATAATTTAGTGTTTGCTTTATTGGCTACCCGCACGCTGGAATCGCAGTAGCCTGCAGGTGTATAAAGTTGCGTTGGATCCACCGGTGAGCGTATTCGCATTTTAGTCAACGACTTATCGGATGTTTTTTTCCCACGGGGGGGGACACGAGATGAAATATCTATTTAGCAAAGCTCTGGCCGCGCTGGCTACGACGGCGCTCCTAGCGACGGCTCTGCCGGCCGCAGCACAGGACGACTCAGAACGCCGCGGCGGCGCGAGCGTGTTTCTCGAGGAAATCCTCGTCACGGCGCGGAAACGCGAAGAGAGCATGCAGGACGCACCGCTGTCCGTATCGGCGCTCGGTGCGGAACAGATCGACGCCTTGCAGGTTCGCGACCTGACGAGCCTGGCGACCGGTCTGCCGAATGTATCGCTCGACGATGTCGGCACAACGCGGGGTGTCGCCAACTTTTCAATTCGCGGACTCGGCATCACGGCCTCGATCCCGTCGATCGACCCGACCGTGGGCGTGTTTGTCGACGGTGTCTACATGGGTCTGAATAACGGCATCATCTTTGACGTGTTCGACCTCGAGAGCATCGAGGTACTGCGTGGTCCGCAGGGAATCCTGTTCGGCCGCAACGTAACCGGCGGAGCGATCCTGTTGAACACCAGGAAACCCACCGATGAACTCGAAGTCAGGCTACGCGCTGCTGCCGATGCGGGCGGCGACGGCGGCATGAACCGCTACCTGATGGGCTCGATCGGTGGCGCAATCAGCGATACCTTTGCCGCAAAAGTCACCGCGCATTACAACGAAGACGATGGCTGGTTCAAGAACCTGGCGACGGGTGAAGACCACGGTGCAGTCAAACAGGTGATGGTTCGCCCGGTGATCGTGTGGACCCCCACCGACAACCTCGAGATCACGGCGCGCTACGAGTACAGCGACATCAGTGGTGATGGTCCTTCGTCGCAGAGCCACACGAATGGCTTTGGCGTTGACGGAACGCCGGTTAACAACAATCCCGACTCGTTCGATTTCACGATTGATGAGCCCGGTTACCAGACCAACGAGGTGAACTTCTTCTGGGCGGAGATCGACTGGAGCGTCGGCGAAACAGGCACCATCACCAACATCTTCGGTTGGCGCGATTACGCGGGTACTGCCCTGTCGGATATCGACGCACAGCCTGTACCGTTCTTCCATGGTTCGTTCGGTAGTAACGCCGAGCAGATCAGTAATGAGTTGCGCTACAACGGCTTGATCGGGAGCAAGACCAACCTGACGGTGGGCGTTTACTACTTCACCAACGATATCGAATACGCGGAGTCTCGCTACCTGCTCGCTGGCCAGCTTACGCAGGACGGGGGTGGTTTGTACGGCGTGGAAACCATGGCCGCTTTCGCGTCACTCGACTACGACATTTCCGATACGTTTACGCTGACAGCCGGCCTGCGCTACACGCGTGAAGACAAAGACGCGCAGATCGCGACACTGCCTTTCAATACGAACGCACCCTGTAACGTTCTCGAGGGCACTTGTGTCTATGACTTCGTCGACAATAAGAGCTGGACCAACGTGTCGCCGAAAATTGGCGTGACGATGACACCGTCGGATGACACAACGCTCTACGCGCACTGGACGCGTGGCTTCCGGTCCGGCGGTTACAACCTGCGTAATACGGCGGGTGATACGGTAGCCAATCCACCGGGACCGTTTGACGAGGAAACCGTCGACAACTTCGAGATCGGCTGGAAGCAGGACTTCGACCGGGGCCGTCTCAACGGTGCGATCTTCTTCAACCAGATCCAGGACCTGCAGGCCGACATCAACTTCTCCGATCCCGTATCAGGCGTTGTCCAGGTCATCAAGAACACCGCCGATGCGGAAATCCTGGGCGCCGAATTGGATGGCGTCTTCAGCCTTGCCGAGAATTTCATCGTAACCGGCTCGCTGGGCGTGATTGACGCGAAATACACCAAGGTCCTGTACGACCTGAACGGTGACGGTGTCATCGACGAGGCCGACCTGAACCTCAACCTGAAACGTGCGCCCGAACTAACCTACAGCTTCGGCTTCAACTGGGATCTCGACATAGGGACCTGGGGCTACATGTCCGCAAGAGCCAGCTACTCGCATCGCGACGAAACGTCGTGGAGCGAGGACAACAGGGCCTACATCCCCGAGCAGCAAATCGTCGACGCCGGGCTGTCATTCTCCAGCAACGACGGCCGCTGGGTCTTCGCCCTGTACGGCAAGAACCTGACCAACGAAGTCAAATGGGGTGGCGACACACAACTGCCATCTCTGCTCGGTCCGGCGCCGCTCGGCGGAACGTTCTCGCCGCTCGCCAAGGGCCGTGTATATGGGGCTGAAGTTACGGTGACGTTCTAGACATTTGCCTTGAACAAGAGCGGGGACGGTGTCGCCACCGTCCCCGTTTTCTTATTGCAGGATGAATGGCTGCTCGATGGCGTCGACCGCCTGCCGCTGGAACTCGGCGAAATCACGATAGTCTTCGGGAGCGAAGCGGTCCTCGGACGCCACGTAATCGAATCGGATTTCCCAGCTGTTCTCGTCGCCACTTATCTCGCGCTGCCAGCTGCCGAACCTGGACTCGCCGCGATCCGGCTTGCTCGATGCCTCATCGAGACGCAGTCCTGACGGAACCTTGACTGACGTCACGGCACTTACGCGTAACGGGAAGAAATGCTCGAACGGGAAGCGCCGGTCTGCGACGCGATCGTATTCGAGGTAATAAGCCTCGAGGAACCCGGGCGCATCAAAGCTGCCGTCCGTGTCGACCGGCAGGGTGTAGCGAATCTCGAACAACAGGTCGTAACCCGCATCAAAGATGTTGTCGACAAAGTACTCGGTGAGCTCGGCGTCGGAGTAGCGCGTTGCGACCCAGCGCTGCAGCGATGCCTGCATCTCGGAAGTCTCAATATTCCGTAACTGACCCCGAAGTTCTGCGGCCTGGTAACCCGTAAAACGGGCAGTTTCCGTCACATCGATGTAACCGTCCGTGCGCGCCGCGACAACTCGCTCGACGCTGATGCCGGTAAGCAAGGACGGGTACTCCGGGATATTGATCAGGTCCGGCGTTTCACTGAGTGCCAGCGCGAAGTTGCCGGCCATCGACCGGGGCGCCAGTTCGCCGAGGCGCAAGTCCTTGTCAGTCGAGTCGATGAAGACGAGATCATCCCCTGTTTCGACGGCGACGATCATGTGATCGAACTGGTCGGTATTGGGAAGGCCCGGCAGAACCTGCTGCGTGAGATTCACGAGCGCGAGCGACGCATCGATGCCGGCAGCTTCAAGCAGCGTATACAACAACACCGCGTGATCCTTGCAGTCGCCGTATCGGTCGCGCATCGTCTCGCGCGCGGTCTTGGGAATGTAGGCGCGGCGTCCAAACTCGATCGCCTCGTAGTGAATTTCGTCTTGCACCCAGGCACTCAAGATCTCAATCTTGCGTTCCTCGCTGTCCACGCCGTCGACCAGCCGCTGGGCCCGGTCCGCGACTGAACTCACGTCGAGCTTGTCTTCGATTTTCCCAAGGTACTCCGCACCAGCACTTGCCCAGCTGTCACTGATCGTTCCGAGCTGGATCCACGGCAATATCTGGTCGAAGTAAGGCTGCAGCGGTTCCCAACGGAAGGCCACGGGACGTTGAATATCGAAAACCAGCGCATTGCCGTCCGTATGAGGCGGCTCAACGTCGTTCAGCTGATACTTGAGCCGGCCATGATTGCCATTGATGAACACGGCGCTGTACTCGATAGGCCGGTCGGCAGACAGGTACAGCGTTTCGAGAGGAAACGTGCCTGTTTCGACCGAGGTTCGTTTGGACACGATGGCTTCGACGACGACACCGGGCGACAGGTTCGGGACCGGGAGGTTTACGGTCCGCTCGGTACTCGCCTCGTACCCGGTCTCGCTGTTCGTTATGTAGTAGGTATTGAGATCGCCTTCCGCGATAACCTCGCCGTCGGCGTCGCGTACGATCAGGCTGTTTACAAACAACTGTTCGAAGCTCGGGTCGAAATCGAACTCCAGCGTACTGAACTGCGTAACGCCGTTATCGTCAAGAATCTTGATCTTTCGATAGATGCTCTCTCGTAACACATCGCCGCCATCGAAATCGTACCCGGCAACTCGCGCCAGGAAAACCGCACCGTAGCCATTCTCTGTTTCGCCCAATGCAACGGCGTCGAAAATCCGCTGGACCTTGCGCGGCATGGTCACTGGCTCGACCGCCTGGCTGATCGCTGTCGTGTCGCCCTCGCCCAGCATGTGGTCGATGGCCTCGAGGTATTCCTTGATATGCGTATTCGCTGGCGAAAACTTGAGGGCCTCTTCGAATGATTCGCGGGCCGTGCGGTACGAACGCAGCTGAAACTCAGCATCGCCCTTGAAGAAGTAGCTCTGCAATGAACGATAGCCTTCCTCGATCAGGCGATCGGCAATCTTCAGGACCTCAGCCGGCTTGCCCGCCTGGTCAAGGATCGACATGCGTTCGTACGCGAGGTCGGCATTGAACGGCCGACCGGCCGTCATTTTTTCGAGGACAAGCAGTGCCTCATCGAAGCGCTCACGACGCGTTAGCAGCTGCACCTGGAGCATCTGCGTTTCATCATCGACTTCGCCAAGCGTGTACTCGGCGAACTCCCGATCGAGGTCCTCCCACCGACCCGCACCCGCGAGCAAGTCCATGTAGGCAGAGAAGTCATCGTTGTCACGGTAATCGGTCGCGAACAACGAATCGTAGATGCGCAGCGCTTTCTCGGGGTCGTCTGTCTGGTACGCAAGCCAGGCATCCCAGCTCTGCACGGTCCGGTTTGTCGTAAAGGGCGCCATCCGCGGTTCGATCCAGTCGGCTGCTTCGCCAAACGCATCGATTTCTACCAGTGCCCGCACCGCATTGACGATATAGGCCTCATCATCGGGCTCCAGCTCATTGGCTTGCTGAAAATAGATGAACGCATCGCGAAAGCTCCGCGAGTCGTAGTAATGCAGACCCAGGGCATTGACCAGGTAAGCATTGACGACGCGCTCGCGTTGAACGTCGTAGCGGCCGTCAAGCGCGGTAGGCGAGCCGGTAATCTCGAATTCCTTCCAGATCTTCTCGAGATCCCTGCGGACTCTTTTGCCCTCGTCTTCGCCCCACGCCGCAAGCGTATAGGAACAGTGATCGTTGGCGACGATCCATTGGTAATAGACATACCACTCGCCGTCGTTTTTCTCGCGACCGACCAGCAGCTTGCCGGTCGCCCCATCTTTCTCGATATCGAACTCTTCGGTGATGAAGTCGGACGGATAATCCTCACCGAACTGCTGCATCATGACCCTGTAAATCGCATTGTTGGTCGGCCGCGGGCCTTCCCAGCACACCGGCATGACAACTGCACCGTATCCTCGAGTTGCAAGGGCACCAAAGTCCGCGCCCTCGTTGGTATCGGCCAGATCCGTCCAGCTATACCAGCCACGGTCACGGGCTCGAAACCGATAGCCGAAGGTCGTAGATCGATAGTCCCTGATGTCCGTCGTGTCGACGACGATTTGCTCGTTCTTCCGGGAATCGACTACGGAGAACCCGGCGAGTAGCAGGTCGGCCTCCGCCTGGACGACCTCGTCAGACTGTTTAGATGCGAATGTCAGCAGCTGGTACGCGCGGGATCCGTCGACAATTGATGTCAGGACGTAAGTGATCGGCATATCGCCAACAACGGTGTAAATCTTCTTCTGGAAAACGCGCATGCCGCGCTCGTCGCGCGCGCCAATATCTGCGTAGCCTTTGAACTCGCCTTCAACCTCATCATCGAGCTTGTCCTGCATCGCGTTTTGCACAATGTCTGCGTACTGCTCGGCCGTCATTCCGGGGCCGATATCTTCGGCAACCACCAGTGAGAAAGCGTTGGGGTTGAAGCGGATCGCGGCGAAGCTGGCTTCTGGCACCTGGTCGGAGAAATCGACATAGGTGTATGCCTCATCGCCCAGGTCAAGGCGGTAGTTCTGCTCCTCGTGCTCGAACGCATCGACACGCGACCCTGCTTTGTTCGTATAGTCAACATGCTCCTGGGCAAGCACTGACTGCGTGAACAGAACACTACATAAGATAAGTGCGCGCAAAATAGTCATAGATTTGGAATTCTACAGTCATGACCTTCAGGATGTGTGAGGGAGCCCGCACAATTCGGATTTTCGGCGAACTCTTGTTATATAATCGCCCGCCTCAGCCGGACGCTCAGTCCGGCTGAATCTCCTTAATAGAAGCTCCGGAGCAGTAAGTTGAGTCGGGACCAGAAATTCTTTGACATGTATTCCCTCGTTATCGGTGTGCTCGCCGCGATTGCGCTCGCCATTCTCGTGCTCGCCATGAAGATGTCCGATCTGACGCAGGGTGTTTACACGCGCGATGCTATCGAATACCAGGCCGCCGTGGCCGAGCGCATTGCCCCGGTTGGCCAGGTCTACCTGCCAGGCGAAGAGCATCAGGCGTCGGACCCGGTGATCGAGGCCGCCGCTGAACCCGAGCCGGTCGCCGCGGCGCTGACGGGTCCGCAGGTCTACAACACGGCTTGCCTCGCCTGTCACAGCACCGGCGTCGGTGGCGCACCAATCGTCGGTGATACCGCTCAGTGGACTGACCGAATCGGCCAGGGCATCCAAGTCCTTTACGACCACGCGATCAACGGATTCACGGGCGATGCTGCGACACCGATGCTGCCCAAGGGCGGCCGGGTCGATCTGTCCGATAAGGAAGTCCAGGACGCCGTTGACTACATGGTTAGCGAATCGTCCTGATCAGGCAACGGCGTCACTGCCGACGATCCAGGCACCTCAGAGATAGCGCTTCCGCGACATGCGGCGGCGCTATTTTTTTTGCCCGGGCCAGGTCGGCGATGGTTCGGGAAACCCTCAATACGCGCTGGTGTGCCCGCGCCGACAGGCTGAAACGCTCCGCCGCCGATTCGAGGAGTGCCCAGCAGTCATCGTCCAGCACGCAGGTAGATTTGAGCGGTTCGCCATCGAGCCTCGAGTTCGCAAGACCCGCGCGCTGCATCTGTACTTCCCAGGCGGCAGCAACACGACCCGCAATGACCGCGGAACTCTCCGCGCCGCTATTCGGGTCCCGAAGCACGTTAGTTGACGGCCTCAGCACCTCGACATGCAGGTCGATCCTGTCCAGTAACGGTCCGGATACCTTGTTTCGATAGGTCGTGACACGATCGCCACTGCAACGGCAGTCGGACTGGCTGTCGCCCAGGTAGCCGCAGGGACAGGGATTCATCGCCGCGATCAACTGGAAGCAAGCCGGAAACTCGGCATGCTTCCCGGCGCGAGCGATCGCTATGGACCCCGTTTCCAGCGGCTCACGCAGACCCTCGAGGACAGTACGGTTGAACTCCGGGAGTTCGTCGAGGAACAGGACGCCGTTATGCGCCCGGGAGATCTCGCCCGGGCAAAGCCGCGGGCCGCCACCCACCAGGGCTGCGGCCGACGCCGTGTGATGCGGTGCCCGAAACGGTCGTGTGCGCCACTCTTCTGCACCCAGCTTGTTTCCGGCGATAGAACGCACCGCGGCGGTTTCCAGCGCCTCGGCCTTCGACATCTTCGGCAGCAGGCCCGGCATGCGGCGCGCCAGCATGCTCTTGCCGGTGCCGGGCGGTCCGATGAAGATCAGGTTGTGATTTCCAGCTGCCGCGATTTCGAGCGCGCGCTTTGCATGTTGCTGGCCCTTGACGTCAGCCAGGTCAGGCCCCGTCAGGCCACGCTCCGGAAGGTCGGCAGCGGGTTCCGGCGCAAGTGGATCACGTCCGGCAAGATGCGCCGCAACTTCGGCAAGTGTCGAGGCGCCGATGACATCGGCGCCCGCCAGCGCCGCTTCGGGGGCGTTCTCCCGGGGGACGATGACCTGGCGGCCGATCTCCTGTGCCTTGATGACCGACGGGAGTAATCCGCTTACCGGCCGTAACTCTCCGTTGAGTGCGAGCTCGCCATAGCATTCGATGCCTTGCAGTGCCGCAACCGGAAATTGTTTGCGGGCCGCCAGGATACCGAGCGCAATGGCGAGGTCGAAACGCCCGCCCGTCTTGCGCATCTCGGCGGGGCCAAGGCTGATCGTGATCCTCTGTTGTGGAAACTCGAAGCCGGAGCTCAACAGCGCGCCACGCACCCGGTCTTTGCTCTCGCGAACGGCCGTTTCAGGCATTCCGACGATCGTGAAGGCCGGCAGGCCGCCCGACAGGAATACTTCGATCGTCACCGGGGGCGCTTCCGTGCCGTACTGGGCACGGCAACGCAGTATCGCGAGATTCATCGGCCCTCCTTGGCCTGTCCGCAGGGCGGGCGCCTACGATTCTTCGATTTCCCTGAGCCGCGCCTCCAGCGCTTCGAGCTTGCTCCGGGCCTTGGCCAGAACGGCCTCCTGGACCTCAAATTCCTCCCGGGTAACGAGATCGAGCTTGGTCAACGAGGTCTGCAGCACCGAGCGGAAATTCCGCTCCAGGTCCTCGCGCACCGATTTCAACCCCTCGGGCACGGCTTCGGCCAGCTTGCGGGCGATGTTTTCAATGGATTCGTCACTCATAGCGATTTGATACCTGAGGTGCACGAAAAAGACCAGCCGCATTTACCGATGCTTCCTGCACAAAGGTGGGACCCATAAGAGGGCAAGCACCGATTCGTGTGCACCAGCGCGGTGCGAGCCCTATTGGGCCATTTTCTTAGGCCATTGAAAAGTCTACGGATCCTGGATCTGGCACGGAACCTGCTCTATAGGGGCAACGCAGTAAACATCACTATTCTAAATCGGGGCAATACTATGAAAGCTGTAACACCTGGAATCTTAATCTTGCTGTTGGCGAGCACCGCGCACGCTGACTTCTCGGCGAACCTCGGCTTCGCCAGCGACTATTACTTCCGCGGCATTTTTCAAGCGAAATCCTCCGCTAATGGCGGTGTCGATTTTGAATCGGGCGGTTTCTACGCAGGTGTCTGGGCTGCCGACGTCGGCGGCGATATTGCCGGTGATGGTCTGGAAGTCGATGGCTACTTCGGCTATGGCCTGGATGTCGGCGAAGTCAGTCTCGGCATTGGCTTCACCGGTTACTACTACACGGGCGATTTTGATGACACCTACGAGGAAATCAATCTGAGCGCGGGCTATGGCTGGGTGGCCGTCGATGCGGCGATCGGCCGGTACGACGACGCGGAGAGCGGTTCGAGCGTGGACTACCAGTTCTACTCAGCGACCGTGGAACACAACGGCTTCTGGGGCCAGTACGGCACCTTCCAGGACGCGTTCTCAGGTGACTACGTTCAATTCGGTTACGACTTCTCACTGGTCGAGTTCGACTTCGGCTTCAGCCTGTTGCTTACCGATGACAATGCTGTCGGTGAGGAAGAGCAGGCGCTGATCTTCTCGGTCGCCAAGACCTTTGATCTTTGATCAACACCCAAGGGGAAAGCAATGAAAATGATCACGGCGATTATCAAGCCGTTCAAACTGGACGACGTCCGTGAAGCCGTTGCCGATATCGGTATCCAGGGCATCACGGTCACCGAGGTGAAAGGCTTCGGGCGACAGCGGGGCCATACAGAGCTGTACCGCGGTGCCGAGTACGTTGTCGACTTCCTGCCCAAAGCCAAAATCGAGCTCGCCGTAGCGGACGACATCGTGGAACAGGTCGTCGAGGCGATCGCCGAGTCTGCTCGAACGGGCAAGATCGGTGACGGCAAGATCTTCATTACCGACCTTGTCGGGGCCATTCGCATTCGCACCGGTGAGACCGGTGAGAAAGCTGTTTAACGACCTGGGAGCAATATCGTGGATACAACTCAAGTAGCAGCACAGGTCACTGAAATTGCCTATGCGCTCGACACTTTCTATTTTCTCGTTTGTGGAGCCCTCGTCATGTGGATGGCAGCGGGCTTCACGATGCTCGAGGCCGGCCTCGTTCGCGCCAAGAACACGGCCGAAATCCTGACCAAGAACGTCGGTCTCTACTCGATCGCCTGCATCATGTACATGATCGTGGGTTACTCCATCATGTACCCGGGCGGAGCTTTTGAGGGCGGTGTATTCAACGCACTGGCCAACATGGGCATCCTTGGCAAGGACGACGCCTCGGTCGAAGCGGTCATGGCCGGCGACGCCTACTACTCGACGCTGTCAGACTTTTTCTTCCAGGTCGTGTTCGTCGCAACCGCCATGTCGATCGTGTCGGGTGCCGTGGCCGAACGCATGAAGCTCTGGTCGTTCTTCGCCTTTGCAGTGGTACTGACGGGATTCATCTACCCGGTACAGGGCTTCTGGAAATGGGGCGGCGGCTTCCTCGAGCAGGCCGGCTTCCTGGATTTCGCAGGTTCGGGCGTTGTCCATCTCTGCGGTGCTGCAGCTGCCCTGGCCGGTGTCCTCCTGCTCGGTGCGCGCAAGGGCAAGTACGGCAAGGATGGCCAGGTCAATGCAATCCCGGGCAGTAACCTGCCGTTCGCCGCAATCGGCACGCTGATCCTGTGGCTCGGCTGGTTCGGCTTCAACGGCGGCTCGCAGTTGCAGGTTACCGGTGTCGACAATGCCAACGCCGTGGCACTGATCTTCGTTAACACCAACATGGCGGCGGCTGGCGGTCTCGTGTTCGCCTTACTGCTCTCCCGTTTCTGGTTCGGCAAGGCTGATCTGACAATGGCATTGAATGGCGCGCTCGCGGGACTGGTCGCCATCACGGCTGAGCCCTTCACACCGTCGCCCCTGGCCGCTTTGCTGATCGGCGCCGTGGGCGGTGTTCTCGTCGTCGGCTCTATCGTGACTCTCGACAAGCTGCGTATCGACGATCCGGTCGGCGCCATTTCGGTTCACGGGGTCGTTGGTATCTGGGGCTTGCTGGCCGTGTGCATCACCAACGATGAGGCATCGTTGGTGGCACAGCTTATCGGCATTGTCTCGATCTTTGCGTGGGTGTTTATCACCAGCCTGTTGGTGTGGCTCCTGCTCAAGAAGACCGTCGGCATTCGCGTCTCCGAGGAAGAAGAGTACGAAGGCGTCGATATTTCGGAGTGCGGCCTCGAAGCCTATCCCGAGTTCACGTCGGCGGAATGACCCGGGAGCGTGGTGTCGGAATGACATAATGGCTGTTAGGCACCACGCCACCCAATTCACCTGAAAACAAAATCTCCTCAAAAAGCAAACACTTAGCGGGCCGCAAGGCCCGCTTTTTTCTACCGGCCGCACCAGGGTCCGGATTGCGCTGTGACCATGTTCACACCATCATAGCGCTGATCGTGGTCTAATTAGTCCGTTGTTCAACACCTTATGTCAGGCACCCTGTGCCAGGAAGGATTTCGATGAAAGGCAAGCGGATTGTGTTCTCATTTGCAGTTATGGCGATGACCGTTGCTGGCGGCGCCGCGGCAAATGAAATCTACAAGTGGACGGATGAGGACGGCAACGTCTATTACGAGGACCGCCCGAGCGGCGCCGCAACCGAAGAGCGCCTGGGCATCACGTACCAACCGACCGATAACACGGCTGTTCAGAAGCGCGTAGAGAAGCGCGTTGAAGCCCGGACGACACGCGAAGAAGCAGCGTCTGTAGCCGCGGCGGCCCAGGCAGAAGCTGCCGACAATGCTGCTGCCGAGCAAGCCCGGCAGGAAAAATGCGACCGCTCCAGGGCGCGCCTCGAGTCGTACCTGCAATCGCGCCGCATGTATCGCACAGACGAGAACGGTGAACGCGTGTACCTGGACGAAGCACAACGCCAGGAAGCCCGGCAAAAAGCCGAAGACCAGATCACGGAGTTCTGCTCCTAAGCGGACCCACGTCCAAGCGTCGCGCGCTCGCGGGCGGTACAATGCCCGCATACGTTGAAGGAGCGCGCGCTTGACCGCAGCACCCGACTCACCCAGCGAAAGTACCCAGGTTTACCTGCCCGATTTCTGCGCGGCGGGCACCCTGTTTATTGTCCTGCTCGTCGCCGAGCTCGTTGCCATTGTCCTGACGATCGCGGCCTACGAGCCGGGTGGAGAATTCCTGATCCACCTGTCGAAGTCGTCCTTCTTTGTCCTGTGGCTTGCACTCCTCGGCTGCGCCGTCATGTGCCAGCTGCGCTCTCGCCTCGAGAGTGCCGGCAGGAATCGCGCGTTCGTAATCAGCTTCGTCATCCTGGTCGGCATGTGCGTCATCGTAGCCGAGCTGTCATGGCAGCTCATGTGGCGCTTCGCCGGCGTGACGATCATCGACGACTCGCATTCCGTATTCCTGCTACGCACATTCGCCATCAGCTCGATCTTCATCGCACTTGCGATGCGCTACCTGTACGTGTCCAGCGAATGGCGCCGCAGCATCGTGCTCGAGGCACAGGCCCGTATCAGTGCCTTGCAGGCGCTGATACGGCCGCATTTCCTGTTTAACAGCATGAACACGATTGCCTCTTTGACTCGCACGGACCCACGCCAGGCCGAGGAGGCCGTAGAGGACCTGTCCGACCTGCTGCGTGCAAGCCTCTCGAGCACGCGCAATCGGACCAGCATCAAGGAAGAGCTTGAAGTGGCGGCTATCTACCAGCGCATCGAAAAACTGCGCCTCGGGGAACGTCTCAACATTCGCTGGAAGATTGAAGACCTGCCGATGCGGGCGCGAATCCCGAGCCTGACTATCCAGCCACTCATCGAAAACGCGATTTACCACGGCATTGAACTGCTCGCGGATGGCGGCGACGTTACGGTCGCTGGCGAACGCGACGGGCAGTACCTGCAGATATCGGTGTCCAACCCGGTTGCCCCGGGAAAAGCCCGCAGCAAGCATGGCAACAAGATGGCGATGGACAATATCCGGCAACGATTCGAGCTTGCTTATGGCAATCGCGCGAGTGTGAACGTCGACGATGCAGAAAATAGCTACACGGTCGTCCTGCGTTTTCCGCTCGATGAGGGCTCCGAATGACAGTCCTGAAAGTGCTGGTCGTCGATGACGAGAAACCCGCACGCGACCGGCTGCGACAGATTCTCGACGACGAAGACGGGTACGAGGTTGTTGGCGAGGCTGCGAACGGCCACGAGGCGCTGGAGCTGGCTGCCAGGCTGTCGCCCGATGTCGTACTACTCGATATTCGCATGCCCGGAATGGAAGGCATCGAAGCCGCACATCACCTTAATGCCCTGGAGAGCCCGCCGGCCGTCGTGTTCACCACAGCCTACGACGAGTACGCGATCGACGCATTCGAGGCGCGCGCTATCGGCTATGTCCTGAAGCCCGTACGCCGCTCGCGCCTGACAGGAGCGCTTGAACAGGCATCGCGGTTTACTGGCAGCGCGCTCAGTGAAGCGGCGGCTGAGGCGAAACTGGATATCGGGCGCAAACACGTCTGCGCGCATGCGCACGGCGAGCTCAAATTGATCCCTGTGGCAGAGATAACCTCGTTTCTCGCGGACCAGAAATACGTTGCGGTAGACCACGATAACGGTAACGACCTCATTGATGATTCACTTAAGTCACTGGAAGCCGAGTTTGGAGATCGTTTCGTGCGTATTCACCGCGGTGCATTGATCGCGGTTGATCGTATCGAGCGCATCGAGAGGAACACCGAGGGCAAAAGCCGCGTTGTACTGCGCGACGACTCGCAAGTCGACGACAAAGAGCTGATAATCAGCCGCCGGCATGTCGCCGAAGTGAAGCGCCGCTTAAAAGAATCATGAAGATCCGCATAGCCACCCGCAAAAGTGCCCTCGCCCTGTGGCAGGCAGAGCACGTTGCTGCCCAGTTGAGCGACCTTCCGGAAGTCGAATCCGTCGAACTTGTGCCAATGTCGACACGAGGAGACGAGGTTCTGGACCGCAGCCTGCAAAAGATCGGTGGCAAGGGCCTGTTCATCAAGGAGCTGGAAGTCGCCATGCAACGCGGGGAGGCCGACATCGCCGTGCATTCCATGAAGGATGTTCCCGCAGAGATGCCGGACGGGTTCTGTCTTGCTGCCATGCTGGAACGCGCGAACCACGCCGATGCGCTCGTCTCGCCTAATGGCGAACAGCTCGCCGATCTCGCCGAGGGCGCGCTGATCGGTAGCTCCAGCCTGCGGCGCCAGGCGCAACTCAAGATGATGCGGCCCGACCTTCGCATTGAGCCACTACGCGGCAACGTCAACACGCGACTCGCCAAGCTCGACAACGGTGAATATGACGCGATTATCCTGGCGGCCGCAGGTCTCGAGCGCCTTGAGTTCGATGAGCGCATCAGCCAGCAGTTCCTGCCTGAGCAAATGCTGCCGGCCGCGGCCCAGGGCGTCGTTGGCATCGAGTGCCTCGAGGATGCGACTGAACTGCGCGGCACGCTCGCCAAGCTGAACCACGATACGTCAGTACAAACAACGCTGGCCGAACGCGCAATTGCGAGAGTCCTGGAAGCAAGCTGCCAGTCTCCCGTCGCCACGTTCGCCACCATCGACGATGGAGAAATGAGCGTGACTGCGCTCGTCGCAATGCCGGATGGCAGTGAGTTTATTCGCGACAGCATCAGCGGCCCGGCCGACAACGCTGTGCAACTGGGCGAGACGCTTGCCGCAAGACTGCTGGAAAGCGGCGCGGCCGAATTGCTCGAGGCCGCCGGAGCCACGCATGGCTGATCGCCCCCTGCAAGGCGTGGGCGTTCTCGTCACACGACCGCGCACCCAGGCGACCGAGCTCGTCAACGCAATCGAAGGGCAAGGCGGCCGTGCCTACTGCTTCCCGGTCATGGAGATTGCGCCGTTCGATGACAATGTCGTGCACCAGCGGGCTGCAGAACTCGGCAAGCCGGATATCGTCATATTCGTCAGCCGCAATGCCGTGGAATACGGCATCGAGTTCACGGATGGTGGCAGAATCGCCGTCATCGGTCCTGCCACGGCCAAAGCCGTCAAAGCGGCCGGCCGGGTCGTCGACATCCAGCCGGCGAGCGGTTTTGACAGCGAGCATCTTCTTGAAGAGCCGGCGCTGCGGGACGTCGAGGGCACGCATATCCGTATCATCCGCGGCACGAGCGGACGAGAGCTCCTGGCGGAGGAACTCACGGCGCGCGGCGCCGCCGTGGAATACCTGTCCGTTTACGAGCGACGTCTGCCCGAGGTCGGGCCCGAAACACTGGCCGACCTCGAGTCCCGCTGGCGTCAGGGCGAGATCAATGTCATCACCGTGATGAGCGTACAATCACTCATCAACCTCGCGGAAATACTGCCCGCATGGTGTGCTGCACAACTGGCAACCACCCTACTGGTGACGCCCGCAGGTCGTGTGTTAAAAGAGGCCTTGGACCGCTATCCCGCGTCCCGGCCGACCCTTGCCGCCGGCCCGGGCGCCGATGAGATGGTTCAAGCGATAATCGCAATTCAGAGTACCGATTCCGGAATAGCACCATGAGCGAGAAAGACAACGAACAGGAAGTTTCCGCAGACGAAGAGCAGGAAGCAGCGGTGGAAGAACCGGTTGATGAACCTGTTCAGGAAACTGTTGAAGAACCGACCGTAGCGGACGAGCCGAAACGACAACGTTCAGGCAATTCGGTTGCCTGGCTCGCGTTTCTCCTCGCCCTGATCGCTCTCGCGGCCGCCGGCTACACGGCCTGGCAGAACTGGCGGGGCGCCGACGATACCTCCGTTGATGACCAGGTGGCGCGGCTCGACAGCCGTATTACGAGCGGCACGCAATCCATTTCCGGCCTCGAGGCGCAGATCGCCGAACTCAGCGCCCGGGATCCGGGCGTCGACGCGGCGGTCGATCAGCTTCGCCGTGAACTGGAAGAACGCATCCGCCTGCTGAGTTCACTACCCGCCCGCATCTCCACGCTTGAAGGGTCGGTCGCCTCGCTGGCCGGCGTGTCGGAAGGTGCGCGCGATGCGTGGATACTCGCGGAGTCCGAATACTACATGCAGATCGCGAACGCCCAGTTGCAACTCGCGAACAATCCGCACCTGGCATCCCTGGCCCTGAGAATGGCTGACGAACGTATCGTGCAGCTCGCCAACCCGGCATTAACCGATGTGCGCCGCGCGATTTCCGACGAACTCGCATCACTGGATGTCATGGAGAAACCCGACATTGAAGGCGCGACGCTGACGCTCGCGAGCCTGGCACGGGTTGTTGAGTCGTTGCCGCTTGCCGGCAATACGGACGCTGAGGAAGAGGCACCGGAATTCGATCCTGAGCAAAGTGGTCCGAGCCGGGCCTGGTCGTCTGTGAAGAACGCCATGTCCGGCCTGGTTAAAGTCACGCCGCCGGAACGCGCAAAACTCGTGCAGCTGTCGCCTGACGCCGAGTTTTTCCTGCGCAACAACATCGCGCTGCAACTGCAGTCTGCCCGCCTCGCGCTGTTGCGTGGTGAGCAGGCCATCTTCGAACAGACGCTGGACGACACGAGTGCCCTGTTGAATGAGTACTTCGACACAGGCAGTACAGCGGTCACCGGCGCACTGGAAACGATCGCCGAGATTCGGGGCCATGTATTCACGACGGCGACACCCGATATCTCGGAATCACTGCGCCTGCTGCGCCAGTTCCGCACGCTGAACGAGAACGCGCAGTGAAATTCGGCATCATCTTTGTATTGGTCCTGCTTGCCGCCGCATTTGGCACGCACTTTCTGCTCGCGGATCCTGGCTATGTGATCATCACGTTCCGTGGCTATGTCATCGAGATGTCGGTGTCGGTACTTGCCATGCTTGCCATCGGGCTGGTGCTGGCGGCCTGGTTGATTCGCAAGATCATCGTCGCGCCACGCCGCCTGGGCGAGGCGGCCGGCCGGTATCGTTCAGCCCGTTCCGGGCAGAAACTCACGAAAGGCATGATCGCCATGGCCGAGGGTAACCTCGCTCGTGGCGAGAAAATGCTGGCGCGCGCTGCGAGCACGAGCGATTCCCCGCTGTTCAATTACCTGCAGGCAGCCCGCGCCGCGCACTTGCAGGGCCGCGACGATCGCCGTGACGAGTGGCTGCGACTTGCCTACGAGGAAGCACCCGAAGCGACGAACGCCGTCCTGCTGACGCAGGCTGAATTTCAGCTTGACCGTGGCCATAACGAGCAGGCCCTGGCAACGCTGCGGCAGCTCGAAGAACACTCCAGAGACCATGCACAGGCCCTGGCGCTGATGGGCCGCCTCTATTACGAGCTCGAGGACTGGGATGCGCTGGGCGGGATCCTGCCGCGGCTTCGCAAGAGCACCCAGGTCAAACCCGAGATAGTCGAGAAGTGGGCCATCCGTGTGCACAAGGAAGCACTCGACAAAGCGGCGGATGCGGATGTGCTGGATCATGCGTGGAAGAACATTCCGCGCCCACTAAGATCTGAAATCACGTTGCTCGAGGCCTACTACGAGGGCCTGATGCGTGCCGGACTCAATGATCGCGCCGAGAAGGAGCTGGCCTCCGCACTGAGATCGAACTGGCGCGCGCCGCTCGTACGACTCTACGGCCTCGTTGAAGCCACCGACACGACGAAGCAACTGAAACGAGCCGAGGGTTGGCTCAAAGCTCACGGTGAGGATGCCGACCTGCTGCTCGCGGCAGCACGCCTGTGCCAGCGTAACGAGCTTTGGGGCAAGGCCCGCAGCTACCTGGAAACCGTCATCAGCATGCGGCCGACACCCGAGGCCTACCAGGACTACGGCGCCCTGCTTGCGCAAATGGGCGAAGCCGATGCGGCGGCCGATGCATATCGGGACGGCCTCGGCATGATCGCCGCGGAACCTCTGACGGCCATTCCCCACATCGACGGCAAGTAAGCATGTTCACGCTCGTCGCGGGAACCGGGTACACGGGCCACCGCGTCCTCGAGCGCCTGCCTTCCGACAAGGTCGCCGGCGCCAGCCGTTCACCCATAGAAACCGACCGACCGTTCCACCTCGTTGATTTCGACGCTTTAGATGCGTCGGTGTTCGACTTGCCGGCGCACTACGCCGTTTTGTACACGTGCCCTCCAGGCGACGCGGACGATACGCGCCTGCAGCGCTTCCTCGAACACCTGTCGCCGACGCCGAAGCGCTTCGTCTACATCAGCACGACCGGCGTGTACGGCGACTGCAACGGTGCCGTTGTTACCGAGGACTCGCCGGTTAATCCGAACAGCCGAATGTCCAGGCCACGTGTCGCGGCAGAAGACCTGCTGACCCGGTGGGCCAAACGATCAGGTAGTGACCTCGCGATACTGCGGGCTCCGGGCATTTACGGCCCCGGCCGACTGGGCGTCGACCGTCTCCGCGAAGGCGGGGCATACATCAGTGACGATGAAGCCAATCCTGGTAACCGCATCCATGTCGATGACCTCGTCACCTGCTGCATCGCGGCACTGTCCGCGGAGACGCCGGCTGGCATCTATAACGTGGGCGATGGCGACCATCGCAGCTCGACCTGGTTTGCCGACGAGGTTGCCCGGCAGGCAGGATTGCCTGGGCCACGCGAGATCACCCGCGCACAGGCCGAAGAGGAATTCTCGCCGGCACGCCTTGCCTTCATGGCCTCATCACGCATCGTGGATACAACGAAGATGCACGAGGTGCTCGGTGTCACACCGCGCACACCGGAAGAGGGAATCAGGAACAGCCTGTAGGAGCCCGTCTTACGGGCGACACCTACGGCTGGCTTCGCTTGCTCCTGAGCCAGGCCGTCAGCGGTTCCCACTCGTCCCAATCGGGCCAGGCAAGATACTCAGGCAGCTCAAAAATACCGAGACCGCGGGTGTAGGCACGCACGTAATTCTGCGCCTCGCGCAGCGCCGCAACGTAGGGTGCCCGCGCCTTGGTCAGGTACTCATCGAGATCGTCGAAGATCAGCGTATTGTCGCGCACGCGGTTCGCGACGAGACCGAACTTCGCCTGCTTGCGCTCGATTTTGCCGACATTCCGGAGTTCATCCAGGAAAGTCGTCGTCGCCTGCATGTCGATGGTCGACGGCAGGACCGGCACGACGATGGTTTCGGCATGTTTCACGAGATCCGTCAGCTCTGCGCCATGCGACCGGGCGGGTGCATCGATAACAGCGATATCCGCGTTACGTGGCACATGCCGCATGCCGCCATCGAAGCCTGCGACACCGGCGATGGACGGCCGGTTGTCGGGACGTCTATCCAGCCAGTCGAGTCCCGATCTCTGGGGATCGTAGTCGACCAACGCGACGGTGGCGCCTTCGTTTACAAAGTAGGAAGCTATGTTTGTAGCGAGGGTGCTTTTCCCGCAGCCGCCCTTCGCATTCATAACCATTATGTGCCGCATGATCCTCTCCTGGGCAATGTTGTTAGATTGGTTATTGGTTGATCGATTTTGGTTCGCTCGATTTCAGGTTTATGTAAACTACAGACGCTAACCCAAAAAGTCCATGAAAGTCGCTTACACAAAAATGCACGGCACGGGAAACAAAATTCTCGTCGTCGACCAGCGAAACGGCAATGCGCCAGTACCGTCTTCAGGAGCGCTACGTGAGCTTGGAAGTGACGCCTCCGGACCGGGTTTTGACCAGCTCATGTGGGTAGAGAAAGCGGCTGATTCGAGGTTCGCGGCCAGCTACCGTGTGTTCAACGCGGATGGTTCGGAGGTTGAACAATGTGGCAACGGCGTGCGTTGCGTGGCCGCTTTTCTCGCCAACGAAAGCGGTCATGCGCAGTCCTTTCAACTCGACAGCCCGGCGGGATCTGTCGAAGCCCGTGTCGACGATGACGGGCTCGTCGCCGTCAGCATGGGCGTTCCGGAATTCGAGCCCGCCGCCATTCCGTTTGTGACGGACGCCCGTGCCGAACGCTATGAACTGGCCGTTGGCGACGAAGCGTTTTCGATTTGCGCAGTATCCATGGGCAACCCGCACTGCATCCTGTTCGTCGAAGACGTCGATACCGCCCGCGTCGAAGAACTTGGGCCTCTGATCGAGAAGCATGAACGCTATCCGGAGCACACCAATGTCAGCTTTGCCCGCATTCGTGACCGCGGCAACATGGACTTGCGGGTATTCGAACGTGGCGTCGGGGAAACCGCCGCCTGCGGCACTGGCGCATGCGCCGCTGTTGTCGCTGGACAGGCGCTCGGCCTGCTCGACGATTCAGTTAACGTTCGACTGCCTGGCGGCCAACTCGTGGTAAGCTGGCCGGGTGGTTCGGAGCCGGTTTGGCTCACGGGAAACGCCGAGTATATTTCTAAAGGAATCATGGATTTATGAGTACGCAAGCCGAAGCTGAATTTGTCGAAGAGGAACTCTCGGAACAGTCGATCCACGACTACCTCGCGGCGCATCCCGACTTTTTCGAACGTCACTCGACACTGCTCAGTTCACTCATCCTCCCGCATGCCAGCGGTGGCGCAGTTTCCCTGGTTGAACGCCAGGTTGCTGTACTGCGGCAGAAGGACCTGAAACTGGAGCGCCAGCTCAAGGAACTCATCGAAGTTGCTCGTGCCAACGACCTGCTGGGCGCCAAAATTCACGAGCTCACGATGCAACTGCTCGATGCCAGTGACCTGGACCGGACGATTGTTGTGATCGAAGAGGCCATGCGGTCGGGATTCGATGCCGACCATGCGGTTCTCGTTCTGTTCGGTGATCCCGAGGCGTTCGACGATATTAACGCCGGGCGGTTCTTCAGGGCCGTTAAGAAAGACGACCCTGCGCTTAAGCCATTCAGCACATTCCTCGGCGGGACCAGCGCTCGTTGCGGCAAGATTCGCGATTCGCAGCGCGAGTTCCTGTTTCATGGAGACGCTGACGAGATTGGCTCAGCCGCGCTCGTACCATTGGGAGACGGCGCCGAACTCGGCTTTCTCGCCGTCGGCAGCGTTGACAGCGACCGCTTCCACCCCGGCATGAGCCTCGACTTCCTGGCACGCCTTGGCGACCTCGTTACAGGGTCCCTGAAGCGTTTCTAGGAACCTGACCTCGTGAAGCTGATCCTGTGAATGAGGCTGGCTGGATCGACCGTTTTATCCGGCACCTCGAATTCGAGCGTCGCCTGTCGCCGCTAACCTGCAAGAACTACCGTCGAGACCTCGAGACGCTTGTGGCCTACTGCGAGAAATCAGGAGTTGCCGAGTGGCGGGAGCTCGACAGCGAGCATGTCCGGGCGTACGCGGCAGCCTGTTTTCGCAAGGGCTTGAGTGGCAAGAGCATCCAGCGCCGACTGTCCGCGGCGCGCACGTTCTTTCGCTACCTTATTCGCGAAAAAGAAGTGGACAGGAATCCCATCACGTCGGTATCGGCGCCAAAGGGCAAGAAACGCCTGCCGGATAACCTCGACGCGGACCGGATGGCCCGACTGCTGCAGATTTCTGGCGACGGTCCGATCGTGGACCGCGACCGGGCCATTCTCGAACTCCTCTATTCGTCGGGCCTGCGCCTGGCCGAACTCACCGACCTGAACCTCGGCGACGTCGACATGCATGACGCGACCGTGCGCGTGACGGGCAAGGGCAATAAGGACCGCATCGTCCCGGTAGGTCGGCAGGCACTCAAGGCGCTACGACAATGGGCCATCACGCGCCAGGACATGGCCGATGCCGATGAGAAGGCGCTGTTCGTCAGCAACCGCGGTAAGCGCATCAGTGCACGATCCGTTCAGTCCCGGGTCAAGCACTGGGCCAAACAGCAGGGAATCGACGCCAACGTCTATCCGCACCTGTTCCGCCATTCGTTCGCGACGCACGTCCTCGAGTCGAGCCACGATCTGCGCGGCGTCCAGGAATTACTGGGCCACGCCAATATTTCGACGACCCAGGTGTACACACACCTTGATTTCCAGCATCTCGCCCAAATTTACGACCAGACCCATCCACGCGCCCGCAAAAAAGACTAAAGCACGGGCCCAACAGCAGGAATACACGATGGAACAATTCAGAGGGACAACCATTGTCTCGGTCCGCCGCAATGGCAAGGTAGCCATAGCCGGTGACGGCCAGGTCAGCATGGGCAGTACCGTCATGAAGGGCAACGCCCGCAAGGTGCGGCCACTCTCCGGCGGCCGTGTAATCGCCGGGTTTGCCGGCGGTACGGCCGATGCTTTCACGCTGTTCGAGCTGTTCGAGTCGAAGCTCGAGCAATACGGCAACCTGACCCGCGCGGCAATCGAGCTCGCCAAGGACTGGCGCACTGATCGGCGCCTGCGCCGGCTCGA
>Ga0209567_10000109_pt1 | contig 41095 bp, 38 predicted proteins | sample COG_12_FD_184756 | JGI IMG/M metagenome (GOLD analysis project Ga0209567, IMG submission 184756) | Pelagic marine sediment microbial communities from the LTER site Helgoland, North Sea, for post-phytoplankton bloom and carbon turnover... | ecosystem: Environmental > Aquatic > Marine > Neritic... | reverse complement strand
CATCGCGGAAGTCCTTTGGAACGACTACTTCCGACACAATCCGGCCAATCCGCAGTGGTCGAATCGCGATCGTTTCGTGTTGTCGAACGGTCATGCGTCGATGCTGCTCTACAGCCTGCTGTATCTCAGCGGCTATGAAGCCTTTCCCATCGATGAGTTGCGGAACTTCCGGCAGTTCGGTCACAAGACAGCCGGACATCCGGAATACGAACGCGGTGGACCGATAGAAACGACCACGGGACCACTGGGTCAGGGTGTTTCGAATGCCGTCGGCATGGCGTTGGCGGAGAAAATACTTGCGGCCGAATTCAATCGCCCGGGACACGACGTGGTTGATCACAAGACCTGGGTCTTCCTCGGTGATGGTTGTCTCATGGAAGGTATCTCGCACGAAGCCTGTTCGCTCGCCGGAACGCTGAAGCTCGGCAAGCTGATTTGCCTTTACGACGATAACAATATCTCGATCGATGGTGAGGTCGATGCCTGGTTTACGGATGATACGGCCAGGCGTTTCGAATCCTACGGCTGGCAGGTGATCGACAACGTCGACGGCCATGACGCCGACGCGATCATTGCCGCGATTGAGAAGGCTACGGCAGATACGGATCGACCGACGATGATCTGTTGCAAGACAGTCATCGGATTCGGCGCGCCCAACAAACAAGGTACGGCCTCGACGCACGGCGCGCCGCTGGGCAATGAAGAAGTTGCGGCTGCTCGGAAGGAACTGGGCTGGGACGCTGTGCCGTTCGAGATTCCTGAAGACATAGCCGAGGCCTGGGACTCGAGCGAAGGAGGCGCGGCGGCCGAAGATGCATGGAACAAGGCGTTTGCCGCCTATGAAGCCGAATTCCCGGAACTCGCGGCCGAATTCAGCCGGCGCATGGCCGGCAAGTTGCCGCACGGCTGGTGTCGGCACGCCGACGCGGCAATCGCAGAAATCGATGCGGCCGGCCAGGACATGGCGACGCGCAAGGCATCGCTCGTGGCACTGAACGCGTTTGCGCCGTTCCTGCCGGAGATGGCGGGCGGCTCGGCCGATCTGACCGGCTCCAACCTGACCAAGCACGACGGCTCGAAACCGATCTCGGCGGACGATGCGAACGGCAACTACATCTGGTTCGGCGTACGTGAATTCGGCATGACGGCCATATGCAGTGGATTGGGGCTGCATGGAGGATTCATCCCGTACTCCGGGACGTTTCTGACGTTCTCCGATTATTCCCGCAATGCCTTGCGCATGGCGGCGCTGATGAAGGTGCAGAACATCCTCGTCTATACGCACGATTCGATCGGCCTCGGCGAGGACGGCCCGACACACCAGCCGGTGGAACACACCGCGTCGTTGCGCCTGATGCCGAACATGAGCGTCTGGCGTCCCTGCGACACGGTAGAGACAGCGGTTGCCTGGAGACATGCGATCGAGAACGAGACCGGGCCGACAAGCCTCGTGCTGACGCGCCAGAGCGTCCCGCACCAGGCGCGTACGACTGAACAAGTCTCAAATGTCGCTCGTGGCGGATACGTATTGCGTGAAACAGATGGCACGCCCCAAATACTGCTGATCGCCACCGGGTCGGAAGTAGCGCTGGCCGTATCTGCAGCTGAAGCATTGGCCGAGCAGGGCATCGCTGCACGAGTCGTGTCCATGCCCAGCACTGACGTGTTTGACGCTCAGGATGCCGCCTATCGCGAGTCGGTCTTGCCTGCGGCCGTTACGGCGCGCGTCGTCGTCGAGGCCGGTGTCACTGCATCATGGTGGCGATACGCGGGAGCATCGGGGCGCGTCATCGGCCTTGATCGATTCGGCGAATCCGCGCCGGCGGGCGAATTGTTTGAACACTTTGGCTTCACGACTGACAATGTCGTTGCGGTCGCGAAAGAACTATTGAATGTATAACTGGAGAGACAGAAATGGCAATTAAGATCGGTATCAACGGCTACGGTCGCATCGGGCGCAACATCGTGCGCGCAATCCACGAGGCTGGCCGCACCGACGAGTTCGACGTCGTTGCACTTAACGACCTGGGCGATGCAAACACGAACGCCCACCTGACGCGCTACGATACCGCGCACGGACCCTTCCAGGGCACCGTCGAAGTCGATGGTGGCGATATCATCGTCAATGGCGATCGTATCAAGGTATTCGCGGAACGCGACCCGGCGAAGTTGCCATGGGGCGAACTGGGTGTGGAAGTCGTGTTCGAGTGCACCGGCCTGTTCCGCACGCGCGAAACGGCTGGCAAGCACATCGCCGGCGGCGCAAAGAAGGTCATCCTCTCGGCGCCGGGTGGTGCGGATATCGACGGCACCTTCGTCTACGGTGTCAACGACAGCGACCTGACTGCCGATCACACGATCATCTCCAACGCATCCTGCACGACCAACTGCCTGGCGCCGCTGGTCAAGCCGCTGCACGAATCGATCGGCGTCAAGCATGGCATCATGACGACGATCCATGCGTACACGAACGACCAGGTGCTGACGGATGTCTACCATAAAGACTTGCGCCGCGCCCGTTCCGGCACGATGTCGCAGATTCCGACGAGCACGGGAGCTGCCAAGGCCGTCGGGCTGGTTCTGCCTGAACTGAACGGCAAGCTCGATGGATTCTCGATGCGTGTGCCGACGATCAATGTGTCAGCGGTCGATCTCACATTCGTTGCAAACCGCGAGACCAGCATCGACGAAGTCAACCAGATACTCAAAGCAGCCAGCGAAGGTCCGCTCAAGGGCGTTCTGGCTTACAACGAGGAACCGCTGGTATCGATCGACTTCAACCACGATCCGGCATCGTCGACCTACGATTCGACGTTGACGAAAGTCATCGACGGTACGCTGGTCAAGGTCATCTCCTGGTACGACAACGAATGGGGATTCTCGAACCGCATGCTCGACACGGCCATTGCATTGGTGAACGCCAAGTAACACGAATCGTCAGGAGCCAGCATGTCAGTCAGCCGAATGACAGACCTCGATCTGTCGGGTAAGCGTGTATTGATTCGCGAGGATTTGAACGTGCCCGTCGCCGACGGCAAGGTGACCAGCGATGCGCGCATTCGTGCGGCCCTGCCGACGATCGAGGCCGCTCTGCAGTCCAACGCAGCCGTCATGCTGGTCTCGCACCTGGGTCGACCGACCGAGGGCGAGCCCGATGACGAGTTCACGCTGCAGCCCGTGGCAGATCATCTCGGCAGCTTGCTCGGACGCGACGTGCCGCTGGTCAAGAACTGGATCGACGGTGTCGATGTGCTGCCGGGAGACGTCGTGCTCCTCGAGAACGTGCGATTCCTGGCTGGCGAAAAAAAGTGCGATGAGTCGCTGGCAAGGAAGATGGCGGCGCTCTGCGACGTATTCGTCATGGATGCATTCGGCACGGCGCACCGTGCACAGGCGAGTACCTACGGCGTGGCCGAGCATGCGCCAGAGGTATGTGCCGGGCCGCTCTTGTCCGGAGAACTCGACGCGCTATCGAAAGCGATGGATGATCCGTCGCGCCCGTTCGTGGCGATCGTCGGTGGTTCGAAGGTCTCGACCAAGCTGCACGTGCTCGAGGCGCTGGCCGACATTGTCGACTGCCTGATCGTCGGCGGGGGCATTGCCAATACGTTCATTGCGGCGGCAGGCCACGACGTGGGCAAGTCATTGCACGAAGCCGATATGCTGGACATTGCGAGAAGACTCGCGGGCGACAGCAGCGATCGTGCCGCGATACCGGTGCCGGACGACGTCGTCGTCGGTGGCGAATTTGCGGCTGATGCAGCGGCGACCACCAAGGCGGTCGAAGATGTCGGTAGCGAGGACATGATCCTCGATATCGGGCCGCTTACCGCTGTGCGCTTTGGCGAGATCCTCGCAGGGGCCGGCACGATCATCTGGAACGGCCCCGTAGGAGTGTTCGAATTCGATCAATTCGGCGAAGGGACCCGTGCGCTTGCCGAGGCAATCGCCGCAAGCCCGGCGTTCTCGGTAGCCGGCGGCGGCGACACGCTGGCGGCGATTGACAAGTACGGTGTGCGGGAAGGGATATCCTATATATCTACCGGCGGCGGCGCATTTCTGGAATTCGTCGAAGGCAAGACGCTGCCGGCCGTCGAGATTCTTGAAAAACGGGCCGCCACTTAACCCCTCCACCCACCTTCCCCGCAAAGGCCGTCGATCACGGCGATGTCTCGCTTGCTCGCGCTTGCGCGATGTCGCTTCCAAGACATCCCCGTACTCGCCACCCCTGTCCACATCGTGCTGCTTCGGGCAAGTGGACGAGATGTTTGTTGGCGAGACATAAAGCGAGCGTAGCGAGTCAGTCCGCCAACAAAGCATGTCGGCCGCTTGCCTACTCGGGATGGTGGGTGGTGGGTTAGACCGGCCAGGGTCCGGTGATTGCCAGCGTCATGCCGGGGTACTGGATATTGACGAACAAGATCTTGCCGTCCGGCGAGAAACACACGCCCGCGAGTTCGGAGCCAGAATAGGCGTTGTCCGCCAAGGCATACTGTTGGCCATCCGGTCGTATGCCGACAAGTCCGCAGTGACTCGCCGTGTCTTCGCAGACGATCAGGTCGCCCCAGGGTGCCATCGTCAGGTTGTCACAATTGCGCAGTAGCGAGTTCTCGTCGGCCTCGGCAATCAGTGTGAGCACTCCGGGTTCGCCCTTTTCCTCCGGTGTGCCCTCAAAAGGGCTTGGCTGGTACGTGAAGACCTGGCCGAGGCGCGCCGGACCACCGATCGTGCACGTAAATGCGAAGCGGTCGCCTGCGGCACACAGACCCTCGCCGCGCGCGAACGTCGTTGCACCCCGAGCCGCGCCTCTCAATCTGAGATCATTTTCGATCGAGTCAACGTTATCGAGGTCGATCCAGCGCGTCTGCATCGGCGAGTTCAACGGTGTTTGCGCCGCCGCGGACCAATTGTGCGTCATCATCGATGCATGACCATCAATAATCGCCAGGGCTTGCAGGCGGCCGCCTTCATGCAGTTTGCCAGGCGTATTCGGCATGTATCGGTAGAACAGGCTGTGGTGCCGGTCCTCCGTCATGTAGACGATACCCGTAGCCGCATCAACCGCGCAGGCCTCATGCTCGAATCGCCCCATCGCCTTGATCGGCTCCGCCCTGACTAATCCCGTAGCGCTGGATGAAACTTCGAAAACGTATCCGTGGCGCCGGTCTCGCGTTACCACGTAGCCGTGTTCGAAACGGCTTCCGGGCATTTCGAAACACTCCTCACAGCTCAGCCAGCTGCCCCACGGGGTTGGCCCGCCCGCGCAGTTGATTTCCGTACCGGCGAGGCTGAGGAACTGCTTTTCGGTCGCTCCTGTGTTCGGGTTGTAAATTGTCGTCGTTGTTCCGCCGAGCGCAGGCGTCTTGTCTCCGCCTCTGTCATACAACAGGGCCCTGGTGTGCTCGGGCAGCTCGGCGTACCCATCGCCAAATGCGCTGCCCTTGAACCAGTGGGTGTTCATCTCGTGATTGCTGATGAGGATCACGCGGCCGTCCTCGCCGTCGAATGCTGCCATACCATCATGCGCGCCAGGCACCTTGAGACCGTCACTCATCGCCGCACCGACACGCGAAACGACCCGGTAACTGAAGCCATCCGGCAGGTCCAGTTTCTCGTTGGGATCCGGTCTCAGGTCTCCCGGCAGAACGTCGAAAGCGCGGCAGGACTGCGTCATTGCGGGAGCCGCTGCAGCGGCGGCAATACTCTGGAGAAAACGGCGTCGGTTTAGCATTACGGAGCCAATTCGATGGTGGCAGCCCGGCAGCATAGCCTACGAGAACTGCAAGCAGAAGACGCCACAGCGATTTTCGTCGCACCGATACTCGACCAGCTATGCAATAATCGTCGACATGCAAAGACGAACAAAAATAGTAGCGACGCTCGGCCCGGCCTCGGATGACTCGGAGACATTGGGCCGCATGATCGAGGCCGGCATGACGGTCGCACGTCTGAATTTCTCCCACGGTGACGCCGACGAACATCGGCGACGCGCCACGGCACTGCGCGAGGCCGCGAAATCCTGTGGCCGGGTTGTCGGATTGCTCTGCGATCTGCAAGGGCCGAAGATCCGTATCCGGCGCTTTGCCAATCACAGCGTTGTGCTTGCCGACGGTGATTCATTTTTCCTCGATAGCAAACTGGGCATGATGGACGGTAACGAGAGCGGTGTTGGTGTCGAACTCGAATCGTTGCACGAAGACCTGAGCGCCGACGACATCTTGTTGCTCAACGACGGCATGATTACGCTGAAAGTCGATAGCATTGAGGGAACACGAATTCATACGACGGTGGTCAACGGCGGAATTCTTTCGGACCACAAAGGCATCAACCTTAAAGGCGGCGGTTTGTCGGCCGCAGCGTTGACCGACATCGACAAACAGAACATCAGGCTTGCGGTGGAACTGGACGCCGATTTTCTCGCTGTTTCCTTTGTGCGCAGCGCCGCTGACGTGCGCCAAGCCCGCAGTCTGTTCGAAGAAGCGGGCGGACGAGGGTTGATCGTTGCCAAGATTGAACGTACGGAGGCCGTTGAAGACATAGATTCAATCATCGCCGCCGCCGACGTCATTATGGTTGCGCGTGGCGATCTCGGCGTCGAAATGGGCTATGCGGAGCTCACAGGCATTCAGAAAAGACTTATTCGCAATACCCGCAAGTCACACAAGATCGTTATCACGGCGACCCAGATGATGGAGTCGATGATTCAGAATCCGATTCCGACCCGCGCGGAAGTTTCCGATGTCGCCAATGCGGTCATTGACGGTACCGATGCGGTAATGCTGTCCGGCGAGACAGCAGTCGGGAAGCATCCGACTGAAGCGATAAAGGCGATGAGCGAGGTCTGTGTCGGTGCGGAGAAATTTCCACTCGCTACCGGCGTTGCGACTCATCGCATGGATGATCGTTTCGAGCTCGTCGATGAGGCGATCGCCATGGCGACGATGTACACGGCCAATCATATGGCAGTGAAGGCGATCATCGCGCTTACCGAGTCCGGTTCGACGACGCGGTGGATGTCTCGTATTCGATCGGACATTCCGATCTACGCTTTTACGCCCCACGAAGCCACGAGCAGGCGCGTGGCGTTATATCGAGGGGTCTTCCCGGTGTCGTTCGCGCCCAATGTCGACGACCCGTGGAGATTGTACCAGGACATTTTCAACACCTTGCTCTACTACAAGTTTGTCGAGGTCGACGATCTGGTTGTCTTCACGAAAGGCGAACGGGAAGGCGTATCGGGCGGCACCAACGCCATGACGATCCTCAAGGTCAAAGCAGAGAAATGACACGGTTTTCGCTGCGGCTCCTCGGTGGTGTTGTATTGCTGCTGATTCTGGTCGCGGTGACGGGCGTATTCGTGTTGCGTGCCAGTCTGCCGGACCTCGACGGCGAAATACCGGTCGACGGGCTGAGCGCGGGCGTGATCATCGAGCGCGACGCCGCGGGCATCCCTGTAATCACCGCATCGAACCGCAGGGATCTCGCTTTTGCGACCGGTTTTGCGCACGCGCAGGATCGCTTTTTCCAGATGGATATGATTCGGCGCCAGGCTGCGGGTGAGCTGTCTGAGATGGTCGGAAGCGTCGCTATCGAACGGGATAAACGGCATCGATTTCACCGCTTTCGTAGCAAGGCCGAGGCCGTCGTTGCCGGAGCCACTGATAGTGATCGGGCAATATTGACCGCCTATGCGGATGGCGTGAATGCCGGATTGCGGTCTCTCGGCGCGCGACCCTTCGAATATTTCGTGCTCGGTGCCGAACCAGCCCCGTGGAAGCCCGAGGACTCCGTGTTGGTTGTCTTCGCCATGTACGTACAGCTCAACGACGAGCGCGCGATCAAGGACGTACGCAGAGGGTTGGCGCATCGTGTTCTGCCCACAGAGGTTTATCAATGGATTTATCCACAAGGCACACCCTGGGATGCGCCCCTGATGGGCGAACCGAGAGAGGTCGCTGCTATTCCGGGCGCAGAAATATATTCGATTCGCGATACACGGGATGACGCGCCGCCCGCCAACGAAAAAGGGCGATACCCGCTTCGCGGCAGCAACAACTGGGCAGTGTCGGGGACGCTGACGGCAAGCGGCCGGGCAATCGTGTCCAATGACATGCACCTCAATCTGACTGCGCCGAACATCTACTATCAGGCGCGGCTCGTTGTTGATGATGGCGAGGGCAACGAAGTGGCCGGCGTGACGTTGCCGGGGACGCCATTCATTGTTGCGGGCAGCAACACGCGTATCGCCTGGGGCTTCACGAACAGCTATGGCGACTGGAGCGACGCAGTCGTGCTGCGGCCGGGATCGGCGGCAAACACCTACAGAACGCCTGAAGGTGATCGTGATTTCACTGTGGTTCGCGAGATGATCAAGGTCAAAGATAGTGATCCCGTGTATTACACGATCCGCGAGACTATCTGGGGCCCCGTGCTGGATGACGTCGCCTACCCGGATGGCGAAATAGCGGTGAGCTGGATCGCGCACGAGCCCGAAGGTATCAACCTGCGCCTGATCGATCTTGAAAAGGCGGTATCTGTCAATGAGGCCCTCGACATCGCGAACAGCATGGCGATGCCGCCACAAAACTTTGTCACCGGAGACGCTGGTGGGAACATCGGCTGGACCATCGCAGGCAAGATCCCGACAAAGAAAGATTTCGATGCCACGCTGCCCGCCGATTGGAGTACGGAACACGGCTGGCAGGGTTGGCTGGACGGTTCTGAGTATCCGCGCATAGTGAACCCGGAGAGCGGTCGTATCTGGACGGCGAACGCCCGCGTTACAGACGCTGAAGCACTTCGGGTTGTCGGGGACGAAGGATACGATTTTGGTGCGCGTGCCCGGCAGATTCGCGATGGCCTGTTTGCGGCCGACACTTTTTCGCCCGAGGACATGCTGACGATCCAATACGATGATCGCGCCTTGTTTCTTACGCGCTGGCGTGACCTGCTGCTGGAGATACTGGACGATTCGGTCACCGGAAATGATGAAGATCTCGCCGAGTACCGCCGATTGGTCGATGACTGGATTCCGCGGGCCGCCCCCGAATCGGTCGGTTATCGTCTCGTTCGTGCCTTCCGTCTGGAAGTCGAGAAACGGGTATTTCACGCGCTGATGGCGCCCGTTCGCGAAGCGTATGGCGACGATGTCGAATTGCGACGCAGCAACCAGTTCGAAGCGCCACTCTGGTCGCTGGTGACGAAGAGGCCGCTCCATATGTTGCCCGGCGATTACACGAGCTGGAACGAACTGATGCTGGCTGCCGTCAGGCAAAACATTGACTACTTCGGTGAGACCTATGAGGGCCCGCTGTCGCGGCGCACCTGGGGAGAAAAGAACACCGCAGCGATTCGTCACCCGCTGAGTCGTAGCCTGCCAGCCTTGAGCAGCTTCCTCGACATGCCGGCTGATCCCCTGAATGGCGACCTGGACATGCCCAAGGCACAGGGTCCCTCGTTCGGCGCCTCCGAGCGCTTCTCGGTATCTCCAGGTGACGAGGCGAACAGCATCCTCCATATGCCGACCGGACAAAGCGGCCATCCGTTATCCCGCTTTTACGTCCGGGGACACGATGACTGGGTTAACGGCGTCCCGAGCCCATTTCTCCCGGGGCCTCCGGAGTACAGGCTGACGCTGACCCCGGCTGAGCGCTAAAATGGCCCGTAACACCCATAACGGATATTCAAATGGCAGATAACAGATTCACAGGGACCAGTTCCTATATCGCTACCGACGACCTGATGATGGCGGTCAATGCCGCGGTCACACTCGAGAGGCCGATCCTGGTCAAGGGAGAGCCTGGTACTGGCAAGACGCAGCTTGCTGTCGAGGTGGCGAGATCACTCGGCCGTCCGCTGCATGAGTGGCATATCAAGTCGACAACCAAGGCGCAGCAAGGCCTCTACGAATACGACGCTGTCGCGCGACTGCGTGATTCTCAGCTCGGCGATGATCGAGTGCACGATATTGGTAATTATATTGTCCGTGGCAAAGTTTGGGAGGCCTTTGAGTCCGAAGAGCAGCCGGTACTTCTGATTGATGAGATCGACAAAGCGGACATCGAGTTTCCCAACGATTTGCTGCGCGAGCTCGATCGGATGGAGTTCTACGTTTACGAAACGAAGAAGCTGATCACTGCACGTCATCGGCCAATCATCGTGATTACCAGCAATAATGAAAAAGAACTGCCGGACGCATTCCTGCGACGTTGCTTCTTCCACTACATCAAGTTTCCCGACAAGGATACGATGGCGCAGATCGTCAATGTTCACTTTCCCGACTTGAAAAAGAACCTGCTGCGTGAAGCGTTGGACGCTTTTTACAAAGTGCGTGACGTACGCGGCCTGAAAAAGAAACCGTCTACGTCTGAGCTGCTCGACTGGATCAAGTTGTTGCTGGCGGAAGACATTCCACCCGAGAAGTTGAGGGGCGCAGAGTCGCGCAACGCGATTCCGCCACTCTACGGGGCTCTGCTCAAGAACGAACAGGACGTGCACCTGTTCGAGCAACTCGTATTTCTCGACAGGCGGGCCAACCCGCAGTAAATACGATGCTGATTCCGTTTTTCTACATGCTTCGTGAAGGCGGTATGAAGACGTCAATTACGGAGTTGCTGACGTTGCTCGAGGCCATGAAGAATGGACTCGCAGGCCAAAGCGTTGATGACTTTTACTACCTGGCACGCGCCAGCCTGGTCAAAGATGAGGCGCATCTCGATCGTTTCGATCGAATTTTCGGCGCCTACTTCAAGGGCGTTGAAGATTCATTGGCGGATCTCATGCAGGACATTCCAGAGGAGTGGTTGCGTCACCAGGCCGAATTGTCTTTGTCTGAAGAGGAACGCAAGCAGATCGAGGCGATGGGCGGCTTCGAAGCGTTGATGAAGGCGCTCCAGGAGCGCCTCGATGAACAGGATGAGCGACACGAGGGCGGCAATCGCTGGATTGGTACCGCGGGGACCTCGCCCTTCGGGGCTTATGGATACAACCCCGAGGGTGTGCGCATGGGACAGCAGGGCTCACGCAACCGAAGCGCCGTCAAGGTCTGGGACAAGCGAGATTATCGAAACCTCGATGATTCTGTCGAACTGGGGACACGCAACATCAAAGTTGCGCTGCGACGTCTCCGGAAATTCGCGCGTGAGGGCGCTGCCGACCAGCTGGACCTCGACGACACTATTGACAAGACGGCACGAAACGCAGGATTGCTCGACATCCGCATGGTTCCCGAGAGGCACAATGCCGTGAAAGTACTCCTGTGCCTCGACATCGGCGGTTCGATGGATGATCACGTGCGCATCTGCGAGGAGATGTTTTCGGCAGCGCGCAGTGAATTCAAACACCTCGAATATTTCTATTTTCACAATTTCATCTACGAGAGCCTGTGGAAAGACAATCGGCGCCGGCATTCGGAAAAGACGCCGACCCTGGATATCGCGCACAAGTATGGTTCGGACTACAAGCTGATATTCGTCGGTGATGCCACGATGAGCCCCTACGAAATCGTGTACGCGGGCGGTAGCGTCGAACACTGGAATGAAGAGCCGGGCGCGATATGGATCAAGCGCCTGCTCAACACCTTTCCGAAATCGGTCTGGCTCAACCCTGAGCCGAAGGAACGCTGGGACTACACACCGTCGACGAAGCTCATCCGCGAAATCATGGATGACCGCATGTATCCATTAACGATTGCCGGACTCGATGACGCGATCAAGGCCCTGCATTGACCGATCTATTGGTCCGTGGCAGCGCTCAGCGTTGTCGAGTTGGCCAGCACTTTCAAGTCGGCAATAACCTCGGCCGAATGTTTGTCCGGTTTCACTTTCTCGTAGTGCTTCGCGATGCTGCCGTGCGGATCGATGATAAACGTCTGTCGTTTGGCCACCGTCATGCCGAACATCCGGGTCTTGACGCCGTAGGCATCTGACGTGATGCCCTCCGTGTCCGCCAGCAGCGGAAATGGGAGCGAGTGGTTTTCAGCGAATTCACGGTGCGAATCGACGTCGTCGAGGCTGACACCGAGAATCTGGGCGTTCAGGTCCCGGAAGGCGAAGATGTTGTCGCGGAACTCACAGGCTTCGGTCGTACAGCCCGGAGTTTCGTCCTTCGGGTAGAAATATAGAACGACCCACTGCTCGCGGTAGTCCTCCAGGGAATGCAGTTGTCCGGTTTGATCGGGCAATTCAAACTCTGGCGCCGGGTTGCCGACCGAGGGCTGATCGCTTGCCGATCCGCTGGGTACCAGGGCGAGGGCGGCCACGCCGGCCATTACGGCAAGAATGCCTGTAAATGCGCGATTCATAGTCCAAAATCTCAATTCGTAAGGTCCCAATTCATGATAATGAGCCGCAGGTCTTAGCTGCGATGAGGCCAGTATACTACGCTGTATCTTCACCCGAGCGAAGGCGTGCCTTGAGTTACCGGTAATTATCGATGACACGGCCAGCAAGTGACATAAAGACGGCTCTCGTATTGCCGGGCGGAGGCGCTCGCGGCGCATTTCAGGTGGGCGTATTGAAAGCGGTGGCCGAGTTGCTGCCGCGCGACAGCAGCAATCCGTTCCGTGTGATAAGCGGCACCTCGGCGGGTGCCGTGAATGCGGTGGTCCTGGCATCCCGCGCACAACACCTCCGATCGGCTCTTGCCGAACTGGAACAGGTTTGGGGGCATTTTCGCTGTCACCATGTTTACAAGACCGATCATCTCACTATGCTCAAGAGCAGCCTGCATTGGCTCGCCTCGATCGTATTGGGTGGCTGGCTCGTCGGCGCACCCAAGTCGCTGCTCGACAACGCACCGCTAAGGGCGCTCCTGAGCAGTAACGTTCATTTTCCTCGTATTCAGGACGGCATCGAGGCCGGTCATCTGGATGCCGTCGTCGTTACGGCGGCAAGCTACGCGTCAGCGCGCTCAACCTCATTCTTCGAGTCCACCGAGAGTCAGGCAAGCTGGCAGCGAACGCGCCGTCTCGGCCGCCGCACCGATCTGAATCTCGACCACATAATGGCGAGCATCGCCGTACCCATGGTTTTTCCGCCGGTCAAAATTGGTAACGAGTACTTTGGCGACGGCGCGATGCGCCAGGCGACGCCGTTGAGTCCGGCTGTGCACCTGGGGGCGGACAGAATTCTCGTCATTGGCATTCGTGACGAGACGGGCGATCAGGTGCCCGACTCCGGATCGGAGCCCCCGAGCTTCGCCCAAATCGCCGGTTACATGCTGGATACGCTGTTTATGGACGGTCTTTATTCCGATCTGGAGCGTATTACGCGCATCAATCAGCTTATCGATGCGATGCCTTTGGAGAACAGGCCGGAGTCGATTTCACAGATGCGCCCCATTGACACGATGTTAATCGTGCCGAGTGAAGATCTGCGTGTCATTGCGCACCGTCATCGCGCCGAGCTGCCGTTTGCCATCCGTGCTTTGTTGCGAGGCGTGGGTGGCAGCAATCCGGGCGAGAATCGACTGTTGAGCTTCCTGTTATTCGAGAAGGCGTACACACGTGAACTGATCAAGCTTGGTTATAACGATGCGATGAAGGTCAAAGACGAACTGCGCGACTTTGTGGCGGGCGCCGACGTGCCGAGGCTGTTCGCGCCGAATTGGATCAAAAAGGACCTCAGCGCATTTCATTCGGATGCCTGATTCGCCGCCGCGCGAGTGATTTGTCGGGCGCCTACAACAGGAAAATCGCGCCCAATCCCAGGAACGCCATGTAACCCACGACGTCGGTAACGGTCGTCAGGACCACACCGCCAGCCAACGCCGGATCAACACGCATCTTCCTCAGAATCAGCGGAATGCTGTAACCGGCGACCGCGGCAATAACCAGGTTGATGACCATGGCGGCAGCGATGATGGCGCCGATGCGCCAGTCACCGAACCACAAATAAGTGACAACTGAGACCACCATGGCCCAGCCGCAGCCATTGAGAATACCGACCAATAGTTCTTTGCGCAGAATGCCGCTCGCGTTTGCGCGGTTGATCTGGCCCAATGCGATAGCGCGCGTGATAATCGTGAGCGACTGACTGCCGGCGACGCCGCCCATGCTCGGCACGACCGGCATCAAGACGGCGAGTAGCACAATTTTGTCGATTGTAGTCTGAAACAGGTCGACGACGGCTGCCGCCAGGAAAGCCGTGCCCAGATTCACGCCGAGCCAAAGAGCTCGCCGTGTCGCGCTCTTGACCACGGGCGCGAACATGTCATCTTCTTCGTCGAGTCCCGCCGCGCTCATCAGCGAGTGCTCGGCTTCATCGCGGATGACGTCGACGACGTCGTCCACGGTGATACGACCGAGGACACGGAAATCATCGTCAACAACGGGCGCCGACAACAAGTCGCGGTTCTCGAACTCCCAGACAACCTGTGCGGATGGGGTGTGGGCCGGAATTGGCATGACCTCCGTCGACATGACGTTGGCAACCATCTCGTCCGGGTCACGCGTCAGCAGGCGCGACAGAAAAAGGGCACCGATATAACTATTGTCGCGGCCAACGACGAAGATCGAGTCCGTCCCGTCCGACATTTGACCGACCGCACGCAGATAGCGCGAAACCACTTCGAGCGTAACATCGGGACGGACCGTCACGATGTCAACGTTCATCAGGCCGCCGGCACTTTCCTCGTCGTAGGCGAGCACCTGTTTGACGCGATCGTGGTCCTGTTTATCGAGAGACTGCAGGACCTCCTGGGTGACGGTCTCCGGGAGGTCTGCGAGGAGGTCGGCGAGGTCATCGACTTCCATTCCCTCGGCGGCGGCGATGAGATCCTGGGTTCCCATGCCCTCTATCAGGCCATCGCGAACTTCCTCGGCGAGTTCGACAAGAATATCGCCTTCCATGTCCGAATCGACGATCTCCCAGAGCATCGCGCGTTCTTTTAGCGGCAGGGACTCCAGCAGGCGTGCGACTTCCGACGGATACAGGCTGTTGACCATGATCCTGGCCGAGCGCATGCGGCCACTGTTGAGCCGCTCTTGCAGCAGCTCGATGTTGGCCTTTGTGCTGTCTCTCGCTTCCATGGTCGCGGAGTTTAGCAGCTCCTAGCTCGGATCGAGACGATGCCCCGTCAGGCTATTGTGGCGAATGAGCACGGGATCGTGTTTCGCTCTGAGCCGGGATGCGAGTTTCTCGGTCATGCAGACAGAACGATGCTGTCCGCCGGTGCAGCCTATCGCCACGGTAAGGTAACCCCTGTGTGCTTCCTGGTAATGAGGAATCCAGCGCTCGAGGAAACCGAGTATGTCCGCGAACATGGCCGTAAAGTTCTGCTGACTATTCAGAAAGTCGGACACTTCCTTGTCCAGGCCTGTCAGGCCTCGTAGCTCAAGTGTCCAGTAGGGGTTAGGCAGGCTTCGCAAATCGAACACGAAATCGGCATCCGCGGGAATCCCGTACTTGAAGCCAAATGACTGAATCAAGACTGATAACGTATTCGACTGTCGTTGATCAACGCGCCCCCGAATGACATCGGCAAGCTCGTAAATACTGATCTGCGAAGTATCGATGATGAGGTCGGCGCTGTTATGAATCTCTGCGAGAATTTCGCGATCATTGTCAATCGCCGCGCGAAGCTCGGTGCCCCGTTCGGCGAGCGGGTGCCGGCGTCGGGATTCACTGTAGCGCTGTAGGAGAATCTCGTCGCTTGCGTGCAGAAAGATAATTTCTGCACGCACGTCCTGTTCGCGCAAATCCGGCAAGAGTTCCGGTAACGACTGCAGGTCTTCAGGACGGGCGCGCGCGTCAACGCCGACCGCCAGCATTCTCGTGGACCCCTTGCCGTGAGAACGAACTTCATCCACGGCAGCCTTGAGCAGCGCAGCCGGCAAATTGTCGATGCAGTAGTAGCCCAGATCCTCGAGAACATGGAGTGCGACCGTCTTACCGGACCCGGACAGGCCGCTGACGACGATCAGGCGCAATTCGTTCGACATGGGTTTACTTTGCTTGACGTTGAGCCTCAGGATTGCTGCGCTGTGCGTAGCGTTTCGGGTGCCGCGAGCGACGAGCCATCGATCAATGCGTTGTACAGGTTGCTGCTGCTGTTCATGCTGCGAAGGCGTGCCCGAAGTCCCTCATCGGCCAGTACCCGGGTCACAAGCTTGATGTCGGCGCGGTGCCCGTCGGTGAGATCTGTTGGCACCATCATGCCGAATACGAGATCGACGGGTTCACCGTCAGCTGAGTCAAAATCGACCGGCTCGGACAGCTTGATGAGGGCGGCGTTACTCGCGCTAATGCCGTCGACGCGACAATGCGGAAATGCGGCACCCTTATCAAGACTCGTGCAGCCGAGCCTTTCTCGTTCGATCAGGCATTCGAAAATCAGTTCGCTGGCGATTTCCGGATTAGAACGGATCAGCAGCTCGCTGAGGATTTCCAGGCAGTGCTTTTTGCTTCGTGCCGTGGCATTGCACAACACGCCGTCAGGTTTGATGATCTTTTCGAGCGACATAGATTTGGGGTTCGGGTTGCGGCAATCTGTGTGGCCTGTTGGCCACACAGATTGAGTGCGGAGTCAGGCGAACCTGGTTTTTTGATTATCTCGAGCGTGATGGTCGACAAGTTTTTCCTTGTATTTGCGTACACGTCGTTCGAGCTTGTCGACAAGTCCGTCTATCGCAGCGTACATGTCCTCTTCAGTATGATCACAATAGATAGTGCCGCCATTTACTTTCGCGGTTGCTTCGGCTTTATGCCTCAGTTTTTCGACGGTCAGGATACATTGGACGTCAGACACCAGGTCAAAATGTCGTGCAATTTTTTCAATTTTCGATTCGACATAGTCTCTGAGCGAATCAGTAACTTCGACGTGATGGCCTGAAACATTCAACTGCATAATGATCTCCCATGTTTTCGTATTGCGGTTCTGCCGTGTCACCCCCGCCCGGTGATAGCCGGAACTCGCTGATTTCTTTCAGCTTTTGGGGTCGTGCGCCGGGGTCCTCCCTGGTGTTGTGATTCCCAAATACTTGACTACCTCGTCTCCCGCGTCCTGCGATCGCTGGACGAAGGAATGTTCATCCCTTCACGGTACTTGGCGACTGTCCTTCTGGCAACAGAAATACCGTCTTCTTTGAGTAAGTTCGTGATCTTGCTGTCGCTGAGTGGCTTCTTTGGGTTCTCGGCGCCAATCAGTTTGCGAATTTTCGCGCGAACGGAGGTCGAGGATTGGTCCTCGCCGCTCGCGGACGACAGATGGCTCGAGAAGAAGTACTTGAATTCGAATACACCCCGGGGTGTGTGCATGTACTTGTTGGTAGTTACACGCGAAATCGTCGACTCGTGCATGCCAATTTCTTCAGCAATATCACGCAGCACCATGGGCTTCATCGCCTCGTCACCATGTTCCAGAAAACCTGTCTGCCGCGAGACAATGCTGGTTGCGACCTTTAGCAGCGTCTCGTTACGGATCTCAAGGCTGCGTATTAGCCAACGAGCTTCCTGCAATTGCGACTTCAGCACGGCGTGTTCGCCACTGCCACGCAGAAGTTTCGCGTACTGCTGATTCACGGACAGGCGGGGCACCCCGGTCGGGCTGATTTCCACTTGCCAGCGCTTGTCGACTTTTCGCACGAACACATCCGGTATGACATATTCTGTCGATGGTGGGCTGACGGCCAGCCCCGGCTTGGGATTGCAGCCCCGCACCAACGCGAGTGCCTCGTGCAGATCTTCCTCCGTGGTTCGAAGGCCGCGGCGCAATTCACCGTAATCCCGACTTGCTACCAGGTCCAGGTGATCGCTCGCGATGCTGATTGCCAGCTGCAAGCCAGGCGTTTTCCATTCGAGCTGACTGAGCTGAAGGATAATGCATTCGGAGATCGAGCGTGCACCCACGCCAACCGGGTCGAGTCGCTGGATCTTCGTCAATGTGCGCTCGATTTCCGTTTCGACAATGTCGGACTCTTTGTCCAGACTGGCTGAGATTTCTTCAAGGTCTGCTGTCAGGTAACCGTCGTCGTTGATCGAATCGATGAGGGCTTCGCCGATGATGACTTCGCGCGGCGAAAAGTGCTCCATTTCCAGCTGCCAGAGCAGGTGTTCGCGCAAGGTCTGCCCCGATTCGTCAGCAAATTCGCCGATTGGACGGCCCTCGCCATTCCAGCCGCCGTCTTGTGTTCGTTCGGCGGATCGAGTCTGCCAGAGGTCGTCGGCCTTGATGGTCTCGACTTCCGCAGTGGATTCGGAACTGGTCTGTGGAAGCTCGGGAAGATCTTCCATCTCGAGCATTATGTTTTCCTCGAGTGCCTCCTGAATCTCGGCGTTCAGGTCGAGGACCGGCAGCTGCAACAGACGAATCGCCTGCTGCAATTGCGGCGTCATCGTCAGCGTCTGACCTAATTTAAGCTGCAGCGATGGTTTTAGCATGTGCAATATTTACTCTATGGGCGAATTGTGCTGACGCAAGTGCTACGAGCAACAATTTTGCCTCAGAGTTTGAACTCCTGTCCGAGATACACTTCTCGTACGTGATGATTTTCCAGAATTTCTTCGGGCGAACCCTCCGCTATCAGAATACCGTCACTCAGTATATAGGCATGGTTACAAATTCCGAGGGTTTCCCGGACATTATGGTCAGTGATCAAAACGCCAATTTCGCGCTCACACAAATGTCGAATGATGCGTTGAATATCCAGTACCGATATTGGATCGACCCCGGCAAACGGTTCATCGAGCAGTATGAACAGCGGATTGGCGGCAAGTGCCCGGGCGATTTCCACACGACGTCTTTCGCCGCCCGACAAGCTGATGCCGAGGCTGCTTCGAACATGGCCGACGTGCAATTCATCCAGCAGATTCTCGAGTTCCTGCTCACGACCAGCGTGATCGAGGTCGTCACGATTTTCAAGGATGGCGAGAATATTCTGTTCGACCGTCAGCTTGCGAAAAATGGACGCTTCCTGTGGCAGGTAACCGAGTCCCAGCCTCGCGCGCCGGTGCATCGGTTGAGCAGTTAGATCCTTGCCGTCCAGCAGAATATTGCCGCTATCGGCGCCGATCAGGCCAACAATCATGTAGAAAGCTGTCGTCTTGCCTGCACCGTTTGGCCCGAGCAGGCCAACCACCTGGCCGCTCTTGATCTCGAGGGAAATGTTCTTGACGACTTTGCGGAGCTTGTAGCTCTTGGATATATCCTCAATGCTGAGAATGCTCATGGGTTTTCGTCTTCACCCTCCACAGCCTCAGGGTCGGCGGCGTTGTCCGTCTCGGTGTCAGTTCCATTGGTCGGCGTGTACTTGATCCGGACCCTGCCGTCCTCATTTCCCTGAGCGTTGATGCGTTGTTCCGTGATGTTGTAGACCAGGAAGTTCGATGAGATCTGGTTGCCTCCCTCGTTAATTGTCGCCTGTTCCGAAAACTCAATGATGCCTGCGTTGACGTCGTACGAGAGCTTGCCGGCTTCGGCATAGGTGATCTCGTCCGTTCCCGGTCGCTTCAATTCAAAGGTTGCCGGAGAACCTGTAACCACCGCTTGCTTCAGCTGGTACTCGGCAAACGTAAGATTCGCAGAGTCGCACTCGATGTGTCCGTCCTCCACGTCAATAACGACGTTGCCGGCGAACCGCCAGAAACCATCCTCGTCTTCCGCATTGGTGGCGCGGCCTTCGTCGGCTTCAATGCTGATCCGGCCCTGGGATAATCGCAAGCCGGTAAAAATAATCATCGACGTCTTGCCATCGAATGACGTGGATTCAGCATCAATATCCCACGGTAGCCGCAGGTCCAGATCGGTCGTCTCGGCAGCAGCAACCAGCGGTAATAATGCCAGTAAGGGCAAAAGGCGTATGCGATCGATATGGCGTGCCACGGTTGTCATTCAGGGTGCGATCTTGCCGCGAACATTGGATTTGAGTTCGATTCTGTCATCGTTCAGCGATGCTAGCATGCCCGTCGCAGTAAGACTGCGTGCACCGATGCGAACCTGAACTCTTTGGTCAGTCTCTGCCACAAATCGTTCGGGATAGAGTTCGAGGTACTGCGTGCGAATTTCCGTCTCATTGTCGGCAGAGCCGCTGCTTCCCGTCGCACGAACATGTCCACGTAAGGTGATGCGCGGACTGCCTTCGGTCAGTGTGGCCGCATCGGCATTGACCGTCCACGGTATATCGCTGTCGGGCGAGTAGCGAACGCGAACATCGGTGAACTCGATGCTCTTGTCGGTCTGTTGCTCAGCGTGGTCCGCCTGGATCTCATACAGCAGGTTGCCGGTTTCGCCAGTACCCAGGATGCGTGCGGACTTGAGGTAATAGCCTCGGTTGATGGGTTCGTAAGGCAGTTCGTCTTTATCGCCAGATCGATCGGGGCGAGCCAGGTACCAGCTGCCAAGCGCACCCGCCGTCAATACTGTTAGCAGCGCGAAATTTCGCGGACTGATCAAGAGGTGCCACCCTTCGCCGACAGCATGAGTTCACAGACCTCGCGGACAGCCCCGAAGCCGCCCGTCGCCGATGTAGCATAGTCGCATTCGTCGTGTAACTGGTCGACCGCATTAGCGACCGCAATCGAAATGCCGACGTGCTTCAGGAGTGGAAGGTCTGGAATATCATCGCCCACATAGGCGCACTCGCGTGCCGTGATGCCCAGCGCCCCGGCGATGTCGTCGAGTGCTGCGACCTTGTCGGCGCAGCCCTGCACGAGGTATGGAACGCCGAGTTCCTTCATGCGGCGCTCGACAGCAACCGATTTTCTGCCGCTAATCACCGCAACCGCGATGTCGGCGCTGATTAGTTGCCGAATACCGAAGCCATCCTGAGTATTGAAGGCTTTGCTTTCGACGCCGTCATCGGAAAGGTAGAAACGACCGTCCGTGAAGACACCGTCTACGTCGAAAGCGACAAGGCGAATATCGGCGAGTTTGTCAGCCAAACCGCTCATAGAAGCCCTTCGCGAAACAGATCGTGAACATTCAGTGCGCCCACCAGGACCCCATCCTCATCGGCGACCAGGAGAGACGTAATCTTGTTTTCCTCGAGTATATGAAGCGCTTCAGCCGCGAGCACATCCGCTGAAGTCGTCTTGCAGTCTCTGTGCATTACGTCTCGAATGACTGTTGAGCGAACGTCAGCGCCGGAGTCCAGTGTTCGGCGCAGATCGCCATCCGTAAAGATGCCCAGAATCTTGTTGTCTGCATCGACAACAGCCGTCATTCCGAGGCCCTTTTCGGTCATCTCGAGTAAGGCGTCGCGCAAATTCACGTCGGCGCCAATAGCTGGTATGCGTTCACCGCTGCGCATGACATCTGCGACGCGCAACAACAGGCGCTTGCCGAGATTGCCGCTCGGATGCGAACGGGCAAAATCCTCGGCCGTAAAACCGCGATTCTTGAGCAAGGCCACAGCCAGCGCATCGCCCATGGCCAGGGTCGCAGTCGTACTTGCCGTGGGCGCAAGGTTCAAGGGGCAGGCCTCTTCGGCAACGCTGATATCGAGATGCACATCGGCCGCTTTCGCCATCGTCGAGTTGGGATTCCCGGTCATTGACAGCAGTTTTGCGCCCATGCGTTTGACAACCGGCAGAATAGTGATGACCTCTGCGGTTTCTCCGGAGTAGGAAACCGCCAGGAGAAGATCGTGTTTCGTAATCATGCCAACGTCGCCGTGACTGGCTTCGGCGGGGTGCATAAAGAACGCGGGGGTTCCGGTGGACGCCAACGTTGCAGCAATCTTGTTGCTAACATGGCCGGACTTGCCCATACCGGTGACGACAACGCGCCCCTGCGTGTCCATGCACAGCGTGCAGGCCGCTACAAAATCATCATTCAAGCGAGCTCTGAGGTTTTCGACCGCGCGAGACTCTATTTCGAGCACTTCGCCAGCGAGCGCGAGTAATTCGTCGTTTGTGAGCGTGTCAGGCAAGAGTGGCCCTCAGCGGCATTGTTGCGTGCGCTTCCAGCCACATTCTATATGTTTTGCACCACGACGTATGAGTCATAGGCGATAAAGGCGACCAGTAACGCCAAACCCTCGAGTCGCGAGAGTTCGGCATTGCCGTTGTACTCATAGGTCATCGCGAATAACACCAGCGTAAACGCCACCATGACAAATATGTGCAATGACAGCACGGTTGGCGCCAGTGCCGAAGGTTCGATCGTGGCCGCGACGCCGATGACGGCGAGAAGGTTGAAGATATTCGATCCGACGATATTGCCGATCGCGAGGCCATACTCGCCCTTGAGCGCGCTGGCCAGAGACACGGCGAGTTCGGGCAGGCTGGTACCCAGTGCGACAACCAAAATGCCGATGACCACTTCGCTGATGCCGAGTATCGTGGCAATGCCCATGGCGCCGTCGACCAGTAGCTCAGCGCCAAGGAGCAACGTGCCAAGACCAATGACCAGCCAGACCACGGCCATTTTCATGCTGACGTCGCTCGGGATTTCTGCTTCGAAGTCGCGTTTTATAGGATCGTTGGCAGCGGAGCGCAGGCCAAGACGCGCAAGCCACACCATGACAATGATCAACCCGGTCAGCATCACGAGGCCGTCGACACGGCTGAGGTAGGAATCGAGGAACAACGATACTGTCAGCAGCGAGACTGCGAGCAGTGCGGGCATCTCGCGCCGCAATGTCGCCGATTCCATCCGGATGGGCCGAATCATTGCGGTGACACCGAGTACGAGGCCAATGTTGACAATATTCGACCCGATCGCGTTGCCGATGGCGAGGCCCGGCTCTTTCTGGATCGCCGCTACGACCGATACGAGAATTTCGGGTGCCGATGTGGCAAAAGCCACAACAGTCAGCCCGATCAGCAGCGGGGCTATGCCCAGATTCCGGGCCGCCGCCGCGGCGCCGTGAACGAACCGGTCGGCGCCCCACATGAGCAGGACGAGGCCGGCAATGACTAGTAGAAGGCTGCCTAACATAATTCGTCGCTTCTAATGAATGACGGGCGACGAACAGGTGTCTTGCCTGATGCCGACCGGCCCACTCCGGCCGGCTATGATACACAATCATTGTCGGGCGTTGGGAAGCGGCGTATTTTGCAGGTACACTGCGCCTCCCCGAGCTTTATGTGCAGACGCGCCCGACATGAACCCAGAAGAGATCGCGCAAATAATCGAGGCTGGATTCGCTAACGCTATCGTCAAGGTCATGAGTGATGACAATACTCACTTTGCGGCCCTTGTCGTCGCGGCGGAGTTTGAGGGCAAGCGACCGTTGGCGAGACACCAGCTTGTTTATCAGTGCCTGGGGACCTTGGTCGGTAACGAGATTCACGCGCTTTCGATCACGGCATTGACGCCCGACGAATGGCGTGAACAAAACGGCGGCGCGGCAGGCGTTGGATAAGCTGTTAATTGAAGGTGGCACGACCCTGTCGGGTAAAGTCACGATTTCCGGGGCGAAAAACGCGGCATTGCCGATCCTGGCGGGCACTCTGCTTGCGTCGGAGAACGTAAGAATTGACAACGTGCCACACCTGAAAGACGTCACGACGATGTTGTCCCTGCTGCAGATAATGGGCGTGCAGGTCACGATCGATGATCAGCTCGGAGTCGAGATCGACGCCAGCAGCGTCGATCGACCCGAGGCTCCCTATGAACTTGTCAAGACAATGCGTGCATCCATACTGGTTCTGGGGCCGCTGCTGGCCCGGTTTGGCGAGGCGAACGTGTCCTTGCCGGGCGGCTGTGCCATTGGCGCGCGGCCCGTCAACCTGCACGTGTCGGGTTTGCAGGCGATGGGCGCTGACGTCGTTGTCGAAGAGGGCTATATCAAGGCCCGGGCAAATCGCCTCAACGGTGCCCATATTGTTTTCGATACCGTAACCGTCACCGGGACGGAGAACCTGCTCATGGCTGCGGTCCTCGCCGACGGCGAAACGATGCTGGAAAATGCAGCGCGCGAGCCCGAGGTCACCGATCTGGCCCGCTTTCTGGCGGGTATGGGCGCGAGAATTGACGGGATCGGCAGCAGCACGCTGTCGATCCAGGGCGTTGAGCGCCTTGGCGGAACCGATTATGCCGTGTTGCCGGATCGGATCGAGACCGGCACGTATCTTGTCGCTGCGGCGATGACAGGTGGACATGTCCGTGTGCTACGTGCGGCGCCGGAAACACTTGAAGCCGTGCTGATCAAGCTGGCCGAAGCCGGGGCGCAGATCGAGACAGGTGACGACTGGATCGACATCGACATGCAGGGTCGCCGGCCGATTTCCGTCGATGTTCGAACTGCTCCGTATCCGGCGTTTCCGACCGATATGCAGGCCCAGTTTTGTGCGATGAACGCGGTCGCCGAAGGTGTCGGGACGATTACCGAGACCATATTCGAGAATCGATTTCAGCACGTACTCGAGATGCAGCGCATGGGGGCGGATATCCAGCTCGAGGGTCACACAGCGATCTGCACCGGAGTGGATCAGCTGACCGCAGCACCCGTAATGGCGACCGATCTTCGCGCATCTGCCAGTCTCGTACTGGCCGGTCTTGCCGCGTCTGGCGAAACGCTGGTCGACCGTATTTACCACGTGGATCGTGGTTACGAGCGCATTGAGGAAAAGCTGGGACAGCTGGGTGCTTCAATTCGTCGAGTAGTCTAGCGGTATCCTAGCGTGGGTCTTCCGGGCGCTCGCCGGCGGTTACCGTCGCGGTGAATCGCTCCCGGTCGCGAATGCCGGTGATTTCGACCTTGTCCCCGGGTATCGTGCTGGCCGATATCAACAGCGCCTGCCGCTTTGAAAAGACGGGCTCACTGTTCATGGCGAGGATCACATCGCCACGTTGCAAGTTAGCGGCGGCGGCCGGCCCATCGTCGTAAACCTCGCTGAGCAGGATGCCGACGTCGCCTTCGATACCGAGTGCCGTGCGTTCGGCGTTCGTCAGATCGTCGGGAACCAACCCCATGTAACCGCGAATTACACGACCGTTCTGCTTGATCTGCTCAACCACCCCTCGAACCAGGTCGACAGGAATAGCGAAGCCGATGCCTTCGGTTCCCGGGTCCTGCGCGAGTACGGCCGTATTGATGCCTACAAGCTCGCCGTGGCTGTTGACGAGCGCCCCGCCGGAGTTGCCGGCATTGATGGCGGCGTCGGTCTGGATGAAGTTCTCGAAGGTCACCAGGTTCAAGAGTCCGCGACCCGTCGCGCTAACGATGCCCTGGGTAACCGAGGTCGTGAGGCCGTAGGGGTTGCCAATCGCGAGGACGATATCGCCTATGCGCAGCTGGGACGAATTGCCCAGGCGCACCGCGGGCAGGGTTCCCAGCTTGACGCGAAGCAGGGCCAGGTCCGTTTCGGCGTCGACGCCGATCGTCTCCGGTTCCGTGATGCGGCCATCACTGAGTTGAACGCGGATTTCAGTGGCATCCGCGATCACGTGGTAGTTCGTTACGAGGTAGCCCTCAGGATCGATTATGACGGCCGAGGCGAAGCTGGTATCGACTCGAAACCGGGTTCTTGCGTCCGGAGCGTTGCTGTCCTGCACGAGGCGCTTTGTGTAGATATTTGCCACCGAGCCGGCACTCAGGTCGACCGCGTCGGCGAAGCTCAGGGGCTCGTCGACGGATTCGCCGATTCCGGGCATCAGGTCCGGCCGAACGAGTACGACGAGAAACGCGACCGCGAGCCCCACGACGATCGATTGCAATAGAAAAACGAAAACTGATCTCAAATCGGCCACACGATGTCCCGGGATTCCTGTTTGTCTTAGCACCTAGCCAATTTCGATACGCCCCGTGTATAATGCGCCGTGGTTCCGCACCTAGTTCCGGGGTCTCCGTCATCCTGACGGCAAACTGGACCTGCTGCAAATCTAACAGTTTCGAAACAAAGCAAAAAATCGCTGCAGAAGCGGCCGTCGAGAGAACGGCGTATGGGAGTGCCTGATGACCGAAGACGACCTTGATCGCAACAGGCGTCATTTTCTTACCGTTGCAACCCTGGTTACTGGCGCCGCAGGCGTCGGAGTGGTTGCGATTCCGTTTCTTTCCTCGCTGAAGCCCAGCGCCCGCGCGCAGGCGCTTGGGGCGCCAGTGGAGGTGCCGCTGGCGTCGATACAGCCGGGCGAGATGGTTCGTGTCCTCTGGCGCGGTAGGCTCGTCTTTGTGCTGCGTCGTGACGAAAAGATGCTGGGCAGCCTGCCGAACGTGGTCGACGAATTGCGCGACCCGAATTCCGAGGTCGTCGAGCAGCAGCCCGAATACGCGGTGAACGACACCCGGTCCGTCAAGCCGGAGTATCTTGTAGTCGAAGGGTCCTGCACCCATCTGGGCTGCGCTCCGCTCGAGGATTTCGAGGTAAGACCAGCCGAAGGCTGGGGCGGCGGCTTTTTTTGCCCGTGCCATGGTTCCAAGTTCGACCTGGCGGGACGGGTTTACAAAGGCGTGCCGGCACCAACCAACCTGCGGGTTCCACCGCACCGATTTGTCAGGGATGACCTGATTCTTATCGGTCAGGATCAGGGAGCAGCGTAATGGCGAGAATCGAAGCAGAAGTGGGCAAGCCGCAAGGCGGGTTCATGAAGTGGATCGACGATCGTTTTCCATTCACGGAGACGATGGAATACCACGTAACGAAGTATTATGCCTCCAAGAATTTCAACTGGTGGTACATCTTCGGCGTACTTGCATTCGTCGTGCTCGTGATCCAGTTGTTGACCGGCATATTCCTGACGATGAACTACAAGCCTGCGGCAGCCGATGCATTCGCCTCGGTCGAGTACATCATGCGCGACGTGGAATGGGGCTGGTTGATTCGTTACATGCATTCGACCGGGGCGTCGTTCTTCTTCATCGTCGTATACCTGCACATGTTCCGTGCCATGCTGTACGGTTCCTACAAGAAACCGCGCGAGCTGATCTGGCTCATCGGTATGTTGATCTTTTTTGTGCTTATGGCCGAAGGATTTGCCGGCTATCTGTTGCCCTGGGGACAAATGTCCTATTGGGGCGCACAGGTGATCATTTCACTGTTTGGTGCTATTCCGTTTGTTGGAGAAGCGCTCGTCGAGATCATACGCGGCGACTACTCGATATCAGACATCACACTCAACCGCTTTTTCGCCCTGCACGTGATCTTTTTGCCGCTGACCCTGATCGGGCTGGTGTTTGTCCATATAGTGGCATTGCATGAGGTTGGCTCGAATAACCCCGACGGTATCGAGATAAAGAAAAACAAGGATGCCGATGGCAAGCCGTTGGACGGTGTTGCATTCCATCCCTATCACACGACCAAGGACCTCGTCGGAATCATCGTGTTCCTGATGCTGTTCTCAGCTGTCGTCTTCTTTGCACCGGATATGGGCGGCTACTTTCTCGAGCATGCGAACTTTGAGCCTGCGAATATGACGGCGACGCCGGAACACATCGCGCCGGTTTGGTACTACACGCCTTACTACGCGATATTGCGCGCTGTGCCCGACAAGCTGTGGGGTTTCATACTGTTCGCGATGGCCGTCGTTTTGCCGGTATTCCTTCCGTGGCTGGATCGATGCAGGGTACGCTCGATTCGCTACCGCGGCTGGATGTACAAGACGGCTCTGGCTGTATTTGTTGTCACGTTTGTCTCGTTAGGGTGGCTTGGCCTGCAGCCTGCCACCGGCACTTACGTCCTGATGGCCCGCTTATTCTCGGTGTTGTATTTCGCATTCTTCCTGTTGATGCCGTTCTATACGGCTATGGACAAGACGAAGCCGGTACCAGACAGGGTGGTTTACCATGGGTAAGTTCAAGAAAATCGCCAGTTTAATGGTGTTCAGTGCGTGTTTCGTCGCGACGCAAGGTTTGGCTTCCAGCGGTGGCGGCTCGCACATGGAAAAAGCGGATATTGATCCGGACAATATCTCGTCGCTGCAGCGTGGCGCGCGTAATTTCATGAATTACTGCTCGGGCTGCCATTCGGCACAGTATGTCCGATACAAGACGATCGGCAAGTACCTCGGTTTGTCCGAAGAACAGCTTATCGACAACCTGATGTTCAATGCGGACAAGACCTTCGAAACCATTCAGACGAGCATGCCTTCGGCCGATGCGCGGCGATGGTATGGAGTGGCGCCACCCGACCTGTCGTTGATGGCACGTGCGAAAGGTACGAATTATGTTTATAACTTCCTGAAGGGCTTCTATGTTTCGGAAGAAAGTCCTACGGGAGTCGATAATCTCGTGCTTGCTGGAACCAGCATGCCGCACGTGTTGTGGGAGTTGCAGGGCTACCAGGCTGCCAATTTCACGAAGCACGACAATGAGGACGGTTCGGTTGAGACAACCTTCGAAGGTTTCGAGGCGCTGACGGCTGGAGCAATGGATGCGGAAGATTACGATGAGTTCGTTCGGGACACCGTCAATTTTCTTGCCTATATTTCAGAACCTATTCGATCCGATCGCCGCAAACTGGGGGTCTGGGTGCTGATGTTCCTCATCTTCTTCTACATCCTCGCCTCAATGCTCAAGAAACAAATATGGAAGGATGTTAACTAATGGCAGTTGTAGCCAACAGACGTTCAGTAATGACCTTGTTCTCGCGACCGACGGACATTCACAGTCATCGCGCACGACTTGTGCTCGCAGAGAAGAACATCAACATTGAAATTGCCAATGTTGCCGGGCCGGATTTGCCCGAAGACCTGATGGATCTGAATCCTTACCACACGGTTCCTACGCTGGTCGACCGCGACCTGACGTTATACGACTCGCGGGTCATCATCGAGTATCTTGACGAGCGTTTCCCACATCCACCACTTATGCCGGTCGATCCGGTAACGCGCGCGCAGTTCCGTCTTGCGCTATTCCGTATCGAGACGGATTGGTACTCGATTGCCGAAGAGGTCGAAACGAGTAATGACGGCAAACTCAGCAGCAAGTCTCGCAAGTTGCTGCGGGAGAGCATCCTGCAGAGTAACGAGCTGTTTGGTGCACGGCCGTATTTTCTTAGTGAAGAGTTCTCGCTCGTGGATTGCACGATTGCGCCATTGCTGTGGCGCCTGCCCGTATACGGTATCGATCTCGGGCCCGATGCGGGGCCGATTGAGTCGTACATGAATCGGGTATTCGCGCGACGCTCATTCCAGCAAAGTCTTACCGAACTCGAGCAGGAAATGCGCTTGTAGGGTTCGATGGCGTCGCCTACGCCACAGCTTATGTTTAGTTGCTATCGAAACGCCGAATAGATGGTAAGCTAAGCAGATAAGGGGCGACTCAAGAATAAGAAAAGTGGAAAACTTCAATCGATCAAAAAGGCCGTATCTCGTGCGCGCGATGCACGAGTGGATGGGTGATAACGGCTATACACCGCACGTTGTTGTCGATGCATCTCTCGATGGTGTCAGCGTACCGATCGAGCATGTCAAAGACGGCAAGATTATCCTGAACATTAGCGATTCGGCGGCACACAACCTAAAGCTGAATAACGACGCCATCAGTTTTCGCGCACGCTTTGGGGGTGTCCCTTTCGACGTTTGGACACCGATGCGATCCGTCCTCGGCATCTACGCAAGAGAGACCGGGCAAGGCATGATTTTCTCGCACGATACGGAGCGGGCGGCAGTGCCGGAACTGGAGCACGATGTCGAGGAAACGCGTTCGCGTCCGCACCTGACGATCGTTAAGTAAAGTCAGGCGTCGCCCAACAAGGTCGCGTCGATCAGATCGCACAGGCAGTGGATGACGACCAGGTGCACTTCCTGAATGCGTGCCGTGCGCGTTGCGGGAACCCGTATCTCTACGTCCCCTTCGGCGAATGCGTCAGCCATGCGGCCACCGTTTCCACCCGTCAATGCGACGACATTCATGCCGCGCTCATGCGCCGCCGCAATCGCGCGAATGACATTCTCTGAATTTCCCGAGGTCGAGATACCCAGCAGCACATCCCCCGACTTGCCGAGTGCCCGAACCTGCTTGCTGAAGATTTCCTCGTAGGCATAGTCATTACTTATCGAGGTCAATGTCGAGCTGTCAGTCGTCAGCGCCAGCGCTGGCAATCCCGGGCGGTCCCTCTCGAAGCGGTTCAAAAGCTCTGACGAAAAGTGCTGCGAATCCGCCGCGGAACCACCATTGCCGCAGCTCAGGATCTTGCCATCATCGAGCAAGGCCTCGCTCATCAGGCGGCCCGCAACCACGATAGTCTCGGCAAGTTGCTCTGCCGCCGCTTGCTTGGTCGCAATGCTCTCCGCGAAATGATCGCGAACTCGCATGAGAGAATCCATGGTTTCTCCGCCTTGAGGTTCTGGGGCGAATATTAGCAGTTGCCACCGCTAGTATCCTGTTTTGCTCACTGGCTTCGACAAATGCGTTGAAACCGTCTGTACGTCGGGGGCAGGACGCGAAGTCACAGGGTTGAGTCACTTGGCCGGAACGCGTCCTGAATCCACTCGATAGTGTTGTCCGTGTCGCCTGCGATCGCGATCACGTCGAAGCGCATCGTATGGCGGGCATAGCGCTGACTGTTTGCGACAAACATCGCCGCGGTACGCAGGATCTTCCTTTGCTTATGACGATCGACGGTTGGGGCTGGGGACGAAAACCGCGTTGATCTTCGATAACGCACTTCGACGAATGTCAGGCAATCGCCGTCGAGCATGATCAGATCGACTTCACCGCCACGACTCCGATAGTTCTTCGTCACGGGCCGCAGGCCCTGGTCGACCAGAAAATGCAGGGCGTTTTGCTCTGCTTCGTTGCCTGCTTTTCCTGTGGCTCCGGTTACCAGGGTGTATCGTCCGCCGCATCGGGTGTAATGAATTCAGCATCATCACTTTCGTCCTGAATCGGGCCCCCGACCGAGTCCATATCGGGTAACGCAACGACGTCACCGTTTTGAAATTGCGCCCAGGCGAGGCGCCGATGAATGCGGCCACCCGCATCGAGGAACAACTTGCCTGTGGCGCCATCGAGTTCAACCATCTGTCCACCGCGAAATGCGAAAAGCGCGGCGATCAGGTTGTAAGCGTCGTAGCCCATAGCATGCAGACGCGCCATCCGGCGTTCATCAGGCCAATACGCCGCGAATTCTCCCGGTAGTTCTGCGATCCAGGGCTGAGGATCAATGACCCATGGCGTATCGGCAAACATGATGCCGTTAAGGTCGGAATTGGAGCGGCCGTCCATCGAGTATACCGACGACGTGGAATAGACGGGCAGGTCACCCGAGTAGTGAAACTTCAGCTGCGCTTTGAGCAGCCGACCCGCCGGCGCATCAGTCGCAAGAAAGATAAATTCCGTGTCCTGGCGTCTGCGCGGATCAAACTGAAGTGCGCCGCCAATATTGGCTCGCATACGCTGGTAGCGCCGGACACTTCCGGTAAGCCCCATCAGATTTTCGATCTCGTTGGAGAAGTCTTTTTCGCCCGGCGTGTAGCTTCGGTAGTCCAGCAACGTGCCACCGAGGCCTTCGAACTCGGTCGAAAAACTCGTGAGAACACGTCGGCCCCAATCATTATTGGGCACAAGGGCGACGGCACGCGTGTAGCCATCACCGAGTGCACGAACGGCAGCCGACACTGCCTCGTCTTCCGGCGCAAGTGCAAACTGATACAAGCCTGGCGGCGCAAGCGTTTCTTCAGGCAGGTAGTTCAGGGTCAGGACCGGAACAGGGACCAGGATGTCGTTGGCCAGCTGTACGACGCTCTTCTTGAGCAATGGTCCGACAACAAACTCCGCACCGTCCGCGACAGCAGCGGTATATGCCGCACTTGCGCCGCCTTCAGCGGTGACGTCATAGATGTGGACGCGCTGACGGTCATCGAGTCCTGCGGCGGTCGTAAAATAAGCGCCGAGGAAACCGTTCTGTATAGCTTTGCCGGCAGCCGCCGCTCTCCCGGACAGCGGCAGCAGCAACGCGATTTGACGAGGGTACTCGAGCAACAGATTTTCAGGCAGCTGCAGATCGCCGAGCACGGTCATTGCCGGATGGTTGGCGTTAGCCTCGCGCCAGCGCACGACACCATTGCTCCAACCGACGCCCTGCTGGCCTGTGGACGCCGCGAGCGAGCCGATCGAGAGCCAGCCGCGCACGATGGGGTTTGTCGCTGCTTCGGCATCACGCCGCAAGACCTGTGGGCTGCTGACGAGCAATCCTTGCCACAGACGCTTGCGGTTCTGCTCGATCCCGCGGCTATCAGTGATCCAGGTCTCGCGTTGCATCATCAGTTGAACAGCGCGTGCCGGATCCTGTTTCTGAATCCAGGCATCGGCCCGAAGTGCTTCGACTCGGAGTCTGTCCCGTTCTGAAAGCGGCTCACGACTCATGGGCTCCAGCAACTCGAGTGCGTCGTCCGCCTCACCTGCATACAGCAATAATGCCGCGGAGTTCGTATTCCAGATAGGCAACAGACTGCCGGAGTCCGGTCGTGGCACTTCGTTGAACGCGTTGTTGGCGCGCGCCACGTCGCCGGCATCGAGCCACTGCTCGACGGCGAGCAGCGTCAGCCGTTCCCGTTCTGCGCCATAGGACTCGCTGGCCAGCGCGATGTAAGCACTGGCGGACTCGGCATGCTCGCCATTCCGAGCGAGCCGAACGGCGCGATCTTCGCCGCTGCCCGTCAGACCACCGAGACCGCTTGTTTCGCAACCCGCTAACGCGATCAACGCCAGTAGCAGGGCGATGATGCTTGCCAGTGAGCGCGTTGCGTGTGCAGGATGTCGGAGATTACTCATCATATTCATGTAACCGGAAAAAGGTTGTGCGCCAAATGAGCGGCAAGCTGTTCGTCGTTGCAACGCCCATCGGCAATCTAGAAGATCTGACACCACGAGCAGCCCAGACGCTCGCTGAGGTGGATCTTATTGCAGCCGAGGATACCCGCCACACCGGGCGATTGCTATCGCATATAGGCGTCAAAACGCGGCTTTTGGCGCTGCATGATCACAATGAAGAAAAGATGGTGGGCGGCCTCATCGCTGCGCTCGAGTCCGGACAGTCGGTCGCCCTCGTGAGCGACGCAGGTACGCCGCTCGTCAGCGATCCTGGCTACCGTCTCGTACGAGCTGCGAATGAAAGTGGCATCACGGTTTCGACCGTACCGGGCGCCTGCGCCGTCACGGCGGCGCTCTCAGTGGCTGGACTGCCGACAGACCGATTCTGCTTCGAAGGGTTTCTGCCGGCGAAGAAAGCGGCGCGTCTCAATGCGCTCGACGCGCTGAACAATGAAGCGCGCACCCTGGTCTTTTATGAGTCCGTACATCGTATCGCCGACGTGCTCGACGACATGTGCCGTGCCTTCGGTGAAGGGCGGCCTGCTTTTATCGGCCGTGAGCTGACGAAAATGCACGAGCAGTGCGTTCGGGCAACGCTGGGCTCACTTCGGGATAAAGTCGACGATGGCTCAATACCTGGAAAAGGGGAGTTTGTCATCGTTGTTGCTGGCTCCGATGAAGCGCCGGAATCTGCGCTCGAGGTCGATCGCCTGCTACTGGAACTGGGCAAGCGGCTTCCGGCGAAAGATGCGGCCAAGGTGTCCGCGGCTGTCACAGGGCTGAGAAAAAACGCTCTGTATGAGCGAATTCTCGAACTGAAAGAGCGCACGGGCGAATAACCTCAATTAGGGGTCGAACCGAGGTTTTCCTTGGAAAACCTCGGTTCGACCCCGGTTAGTCCTGTAAAATCGGCGGCGAGAGAGCCGGAGTTGGCCAGACAATCGCTGCAGGAATGCAGAGGAAAGTCCGGGCTCCATACGGACAGGGCGCCAGGTAACGCCTGGGGGGCGTGAGCCCATGGAAAGTGCCACAGAAAATATACCGCCGGCTTGCGAGTCGGTAAGGGTGAAAAGGTGCGGTAAGAGCGCACCGCGCGACTGGCAACAGCTCGCGGCACGGTAAACCCCGCCCGGAGCAAGACCAAATAGGGGAGTACGGGCTTTATGCCCACCGTCGGTTCCGAACGGACTCCCGGGTAGGTTGCTAGAGGCAGCTGGCGACAGCTGTCCCAGATGAATGGTTGTCGACGACAGAACCCGGCTTATTGCTGGCTCCGGCTTTCTCACCTTCCATTTTTCTTTTAAAAAACAATAAGTTATAATACATCTTCGTCCGTACTCACGGCCGTGAATACGCGCTGCGCAAATCGGCGCGAGATTGTGCGAAAAAGACCGGCTGTCGCCTAATAGCGACCCGTTTTTGAGGTTTTGTCGAAGAAGAAACCATAAGCGATTGATTTATTTGGCGCGAATCCTGCCATATTTCGCCTTTTTTGGGCCACCGGATAGCCCCTAAGTCACTGTAGAACAAAGGTTAATTGCAATTGTTTGTTGACGGTCGCCGCGGCCGCCACCTATAGTGTTGAAAAGTGGATAAAAGTGGGAGGAAAGGGGCAGCCTGCCCAGGATTCGCGCCAGAAGAGCGGAGCCCGGGGCCGTCCCTGACGTCGTGTTTCGAGGGGCTACCAAAGTCACGTTGGACGCCAAAGGGCGTATGGCAATACCGACCCGGTATCGGGAGCGGCTCATCGCCCGTTGTGACGGCGAAATCATCGTGACCGTTGATAAGGACCACTGTCTCCTCGTGTACCCGTTGCCCGACTGGGAAGAGCTCGAGCGCAAGCTCGTTCGTCTACCGAGCATGAACAAAGCAGCTCGTCGCATCGTGCGAATTATGGTCGGTTATGCCACCGAGGTCGACATGGACGGAAGCGGACGCATCCTGGTCTCGCGCGAACTCAGGGATTTCGGCGGACTCGACAGGAACGCGATGCTCATCGGGCAGGGCAACAAATTTGAACTATGGGATGAACAGACCTGGAACGAAAAACGCGATGCGTGGCTCAACGAGGAAGAAGACGGCGACTTGCCGGCGGACCTCGAGTCGATCTCGTTCTAGGCAGCTGTCCACACAATGAGCAGCAACGCGCATGTGCCGGTGCTGCTGGGGCCGGTCCTTCGGGGGCTGAAAATAAAACCAGACGGCTGTTATGTCGACGGAACGTTCGGACGAGGGGGTCACAGCAGGGAGATTCTGAAGCAACTCAATGCCAATGGTCGACTGATCGGAATCGATCGTGACCCGCAGGCAATCGCTTCAGCAGCGAGGACCCTTACAGATGATCCGCGCGTCGAATTAATAAGAGGTGTTTGTGCACAGCTTGGGACTTTCATTAGAGACAGGGAACTTGTCGGCAAGGTCGACGGGCTGCTTCTCGACCTGGGCGTTTCGTCACCCCAACTGGATGAGGCCGATCGAGGCTTTAGTTTTTTGCGCGATGGACCGCTCGATATGCGAATGGACCCGGATTCGGGCGTGTCGGCCAGTGAGTGGCTTGCGTCCGTGGATGAAAAAGAATTGAAACACGTACTTTCAAAATTCGGCGAAGAGCGACACGCAGCACGCATTGCTCGTGCCGTGGTTGCCGCGCGGGAAAATGCTCCGATCGTGAGAACTTCGGAGCTGGCGGCTATCGTCGTGTCCGCGGTGCCCGCTCCCTACGGTAAACATCGACCCGTAAAGCACCCGGCGACAAAGACCTTTCAGGCGATTCGTATCGCGGTCAACGATGAGCTCGCGCAGCTCGAGTCTGTACTCGCGCAGTCGATCGACGTGTTGCGGCAAGGTGGACGCCTCTGTGTCATCAGCTTCCACTCGCTTGAGGATCGTATCGTAAAGCGATTCATGCGAGACGCTTCGCGCGAGCCAGAGCCGTATCGCGGCATGCCTTCGGTTCCCGACGAGTTCCGACCGAAACTGAAGGTTATCGGCAAGGCCATCACCGCGAAGGCTGACGAAATCGCGGCGAACCGCAGGGCACGAAGTGCACGGCTGCGAATAGCGGAGCGCTTGTAATGCAGGCAAAGCAGCCGGCGCAGCCGTTTCTTCTCGTCTTCGTATTCGCAGTGGTGTGCGTTTTGAGTGCAATAGCGTTGGTCTATACCAAGCACGAATCGCGCAAATTGTTCGTGGAGCTCGAGGGACTGACGCATGAACGAGATGGACTGAATATCGAGTGGGGCCAGCTGCAGATCGAACAAAGCACCTGGGCCCAGCACGCACGCATTGAGCAAGTCGCAACCGAGGATCTGGCCTTGGTGCGGCCCGAGACAACTGAAATATTCGTAATTGAACGCCAATGAGACGCGGCGCTGAGACAAAACAGAAAACTGAACGACGCTTCGTAGGCCGTGTGACGCTGGTATTGGCGTTCTTCGGTCTCGTGGCTGCGTCGCTGGTCGCGCGAGCCGTTCATCTGCAGGTGCTTGATAAGGACTTCCTGAACAAGCAGGCGGATACGCGCCACCTGCGAACCGAGAGAATCTCCGCACACCGCGGCACGATTACTGACCGATACGGTGAGCCGCTTGCAATCAGCACACCGGTAGACAGTGTCTGGGTGAATCCACAAGAGTTTGCGTCGGCGGTCGACAACGTCCCGCAGCTGGCGCGCACGCTGGATATCGATTCGCAAATCCTCATGCGTCGCATCACGCGCAGCATGGACAAGGAATTTCTCTATCTGAAACGACATCTGAACCCGGAGCAGGCAGAACAGGTTCTCGCACTGGAACTTCCCGGCATCAATGTGCAGCGCGAATACCGTCGTTACTACCCTGCATCGGAGGTTACGGGACACCTGGTTGGCTTCACGAACATCGACGATGAAGGTCAGGAAGGCCTCGAGCTGGCATTCAATCATTGGTTGGCGGGCGAATCCGGCGCCAAGCGTGTGCTCAAGGATCGCCTCGGCCGCTCCATCGAGAATGTCGAGAGCATTCGCCCGGCGCGTCATGGCAAAGACCTGAAGACAAGCATCGATTTGCGGCTTCAGTACCTTGCTTACCGTTCACTCAAGGCCGCGATCAAAACGCACGAGGCTCGCTCGGGATCGATCGTCGTTCTGGACGTCAAAACCGGCGAAGTGCTCGCGATCGTGAATCAGCCGACGTACAACCCGAATGACCGCTCGCAGTTTGTGGCCGAGCGCTATCGTAATCGTGCGATCACGGATATTTTCGAACCCGGCTCGAGTATCAAGCCGCTTGTTGTTGCAGCCGCACTCGAAAGCGGCCAGTTCCGTCCGAGTAGCACTGTCGACACTGCCCCCGGCTATGTGACGGTGGGCGCAAAGAAAATCGAGGACAGCCAAAACCTTGGTCGTGTGAGCCTGACCACTGTTCTGGCGCGCTCCAGCAACGTTGGTGTGACGAAGCTCGCGATGACCCTCGAGCCAGACCAGTTATGGGACACGATGATGCAGTTCGGTTTTGGCGCGCTGACGACCAGCGGCTTCCCCGGCGAGTCGGCCGGCATGCTGACGCATTTCAATCACTGGCAGCCCATCAGTCAGGCGACCCTTGCCTACGGATACGGTGTATCGGTCACGCCGTTGCAGCTCGCACAGGCGTACGCCGTCATAGGCGACGACGGAAGCATGCGACCGATATCTCTGGTCGGGCTGGATCAACCCAACGAAGGTGAACAGGTAATCTCGAAAGATACCGCCGTCGCTGTGCGACGCATGCTCGAAGAGGTAGTGCGACCGGGTGGAACCGGTACAAAAGCCTCGGTCGATGGTTATCGTATCGCCGGCAAAACCGGCACGGCCTGGAAATTCGCCACAGGGGGTTACTCAGAGGACAAATACATCTCGATATTCGCCGGTCTCGCGCCTGCCAGTGACCCACGGCTGGCGACGGTAGTCGTCATCGATGAACCGCACGGCGAACTCTATTACGGCAGTGACGTTGCGGCGCCGGTTTTCGCTGACGTAATGACCGAGTCGCTGCGTCTGCTGGCCGTGGCACCCGACGCGATGCCGGCACGCGATCCCGGCGATTCCCTGCAGGCAATGGCGGATCGGGCAGCGAGTCGATGAGCATGCCGGCGGAACACGTGACTCCAATCCTAACCCTGGCCGATTTGCTGGAGGGCTACGCCGATGCGCCGCCCATCCCGATTCACGGTATCGCGAGCGATAGCCGCCTGCTTGCCGAAGGGTTTCTATTCCTGGCCTGCCAGGGTGTGAACAGCCACGGGCTCGATTATCTGGCCGAGGCGCAAGCGGCGGGCGCAAGCGCAGTTGCCTATGACGCATCGACGATCGCTACGCCCAGGAACATCGGCGTGCCCACCGTCGCGGTCGACGACCTCGGCAAGAAGCTGGGTGAAATCGCGAATCGTTTCTACGGCAGGCCATCGGAAGCGCTGGGGGTGATCGGAGTTACCGGAACGAACGGCAAAACGACGGTCGCATGGCTCGTCGCGCATTCTCGTCAACTATTGGGTGAGCGATGCGGCTATCTCGGCACACTCGGGTACGGAGTCAACGCAGTTCACGGCGCGGACGGATTGACAACGCCGGCCGCCGTCGAGCTGCATGCTCGACTCGCCGATTTCGTGGCTCAGGGCGCGAGCTTTGCGGCCGTTGAAGTTTCGTCTCATGCGCTGTCACAGGGGCGCGTCGACGGCGTGCACTTCGAGGCGGCGCTATTTACAAATCTGACGCGCGATCACCTCGATTATCACGCTGACATGCGCGAGTACTTCGAAACCAAGGCGCGACTTTTCCTTGGTTCCGACATCGAACATCAAATCATCAACATCGATTCGGAATTTGGCACCGAGCTTGCGGAGCGCGTTGGGCAGGACGCCGTCAGCGTCTCGACAGACACCGGTCGAGTTGCGACCACCCGGCCGCATGTATTCGTTCGTTCCGTTGTCGCCAGCCAGCAGGGTTCGGACATCGCCTTCGTCAGCTCCTGGGGAGATGGCCGCTTCAACTTGCCGTTACCCGGTGATTTCAACGTGGCGAACGCCGTTATTGTCCTCGCGCTGTTGCTAAAGCAGGGCGTCCCGCGGGACGCGGCATGCGACGTATTGTCCCGGGTGCATGCGCCACCGGGGCGCATGCAACGCGTTGCTGTCGAAGGGACCGCTGTCTACGTCGACTATGCGCACACGCCGAATGCCATCGAAGCGGCACTGAGCGCGCTGCGGCCACATTGTCGCGGAAGACTTTGGTGTGTTTTCGGTTGCGGTGGTAATCGTGATGTCGGCAAACGCCCGTTGATGGGCCTATCGGCCGAGCGACGGGCCGACCACATCATAATTACCAACGATAATCCCCGCACGGAAGATCCCCGGCAGATTCTTGACGAGGTGCTGTCAGGTCTCGAGCAGCCGGAACTGGCAACGGTCATTGAGGATCGCGCCGCTGCCATCGCCTGGGCGATTGACCAGGCAGGCGACACGGACATCGTCTTGATCGCCGGCAAAGGTCATGAGGATTACCAGCAGATCGGTGCCGAGCGTCGGCCCTTCTCGGACTACGCGGTTGCAGAAGCCGCGCTGGCAGCCCGGGCGAAAGGGGGTCTGCAGTGATTGCCTCGCTGAGCGTCGCGGCCGAATGCATGGATGGTGTGCTGCACGGAGACGATCGTGAATTTTCCGGCGTAAGCACTGACAGCCGTACCCTGCGCGATGGTGAACTGTTCTTCGCGCTGCAGGGCCCTAACTTCGACGGTTGCGACTATCTCAGCGCGGCGCAGGTTGCCGGTGCCGCCGGAGCGGTCGTGCCGAGCCTCGTTGACGCGAACATCTCGCAGATCAAGGTGGACAACACTCGTCGGGCATTGGGTCGTTTCGGAGCGGCGTGGCGAAGTCAGCATGACGCAACGGTCATTGGCGTAACTGGCAGCAATGGCAAGACAACAGTCAAAGAGCTGGTCAGGGCCTGTCTTGAAAAACAGGCACCGACTTTGGCGACGCAAGGCAACCTGAATAACGACATCGGCATGCCGCTGATGCTGGCAAGGATAGAAGATAAACACTGTTTCGCCGTGTTCGAAATGGGGGCCAATCATGCGGGCGAAATTGCGTACCTGACATCGCTCGCAGACCCTGATGTCGTCGTTATCACTAATGCGGCTGCCGCTCATCTCGAGGGCTTTGGTTCGCTCGATGGTGTTGCGCGCGCCAAAGGCGAAATTCTGCAGAACGCGAAGCGGCCCGAGATCGCGATACTGAACGCGGACGATCCGTACTTCGACGACTGGTATTCGCTGGTCGAGGACATCCGTCTGCTTAGCTTCGGACTTGGTCCGTCGGCGGACGTCCACGCCGACGAGATTGTGACAGGTGTCGAGCAATCGCAGTTCCGCCTGAAGCTACCGGGGCGCAGTGTGACCGTGCGCCTGCCGCTCCCTGGCATTCACAACGTGCGAAACGCGTGCGCTGCGGCCGCTGTTGCACACGCGCTTGACATCGATACGTCGCAGATCAAGGAGGCTCTCGAAGGCGTCAGCCCGGTCGGTGGCCGCTTGCAACCGCTACGCGGCACCAACGGTGCGACCCTCTTTGACGATAGTTACAACGCGAATCCGCTATCAGTGAGCGCGGCAGCGGAATTCCTGGCGCAACTTTCCGGCGAAAGCTGGCTGGTGCTCGGCGACATGAAAGAACTCGGAGACGACGCGCCGGCGATGCACCGCGAGGTAGGAGAAGCGGCGCGCAGGAGTGGCATCGATCGCCTGTTTGCGCTGGGCGATCTGTCGCGCAACACGGTGGAGGGATTTGGCGAGCATGCACGTTGGTTCGGAAGTATTGACGCGCTGGTCGATGATCTGAGTGGCTGTCTCACCAACTCGGTCAATGTGCTCGTCAAAGGTTCGAGGTCGATGCGTATGGAGCGTGTCGTTGATGCCCTGCGCGAAGTCGAACCCGTGAGAAGAGAGGCCTGACCATGCTGCTCTATCTTACAAAGTACCTCGCACAGTTCGAATCAGGCTTCAATGTCTTCAATTACCTGACGATGCGCGCAATTCTGGGTGCGCTAACGGCGTTGCTTCTGTCGTTCATCATCGGGCCACGCATGATCAAGCGGCTGAGCGTAAACCAGATTGGCCAGCCGGTTCGCGAAGAGGGCCCCGAGACACACTTGCTCAAAGCGGGTACGCCGACAATGGGGGGTGCGCTGATTCTCACCGCCATTGCCATCAGCACGGTGCTGTGGGCAGATCTCGAAAACATTTACGTCTGGATCGTGTTGTTCGTCACATTGTCTTTCGGGGTCATCGGCTATGTCGATGACTACAAGAAACTCGTATTGCAGGACCCCGCCGGTATTTCGGCGAAGCAAAAGCTCTTCTGGCAGTCTAGTGCGGCTCTCATTGCCGCCATTGCTCTGTACGTCACGGCAACTGATGAGGTGCAAACCTCATTGTTGATTCCGTA
>Ga0209567_10000108_pt1 | contig 41190 bp, 27 predicted proteins | sample COG_12_FD_184756 | JGI IMG/M metagenome (GOLD analysis project Ga0209567, IMG submission 184756) | Pelagic marine sediment microbial communities from the LTER site Helgoland, North Sea, for post-phytoplankton bloom and carbon turnover... | ecosystem: Environmental > Aquatic > Marine > Neritic... | reverse complement strand
CAAGCCGCCGAACCAGCGGAGAAGAAAGCACCCGCCCCCCCGACGCTGGCACTGACACTGGCACTGACACTGACGCTGGCACTGGCACTGACGCTGACGCTGACGCTGCCGCTGCCGCTGGCACTGGCACTGGCGCTGACGCTGGCACTGGCACTGGCGCTGACACCCCGTAAAGCGACTCCGTCGCAACGGGGCTTGCGCTGGCGCCGAAGGCCCGTGGGCGATGCGCAGCATCGGTTTTACGGGCTGCCGCTGCCTCCACCTGCGCCAGCAGGTCGCTGATGTCCTCCCCAGCCTTCCCAATGATCGCAACGGGCACGTCCGGCTCCAGCGTTTCCCCTTCCGGCACCAAGATCTTCAGCAACACCCCACGATCAAACGAGCGGAACTCCATCGTTGCCTTGTCGGTTTCGACCTCAGCCAGAAGATCGTCTACGTCGACCTCGTCGCCCTCCTTCTTGGTCCACGCAACGAGCGTGCCTTCTTCCATCGTCGGGGAGAGCTTGGGTAGTCCGATGATCTTGGCCATGACTTACTTCGCGTAACTGACGCGCTTGACTGCGTCGATCACTCGCTCCTCGGTTGGAAGGACTTGGTCCTCTAGATTCAGCGCGTAGGGCATCGGCACGTCAAGCCCGGTCACACGCTCGAGCGGCGCATCGAGGTAATCGAATGCCTCGCGTTGGAGCCGGTCGACGATTTCGGCGCCCGGACCTCCATAAGGCCAGTGTTCGTGGACCACGACACAGCGATTGGTTTTCTTCACGCTCTGCACCATCAGCGCGGTGTCGAGCGGCCGAAGGGTGCGCGGATCGATGACTTCGCATTCGATGCCTTCGGCTCCGAGCTTCTCGGCAGCTGCGAGAACCGTGTAGTAAGGGCGGCCCCAGGTCACGATCGTGCAGTCGGTCCCGGGCCTGGCCAAGCGACTCTGGCCGATTGGGATGAGCTCCTCGACGCCTTCATCGGGTACTTCGCCTTTGACTCCGTAGAGAGTTTCTCCCTCGAGAAAGATGATCGGATTATTGCTTCGGATGGCGCTCTTGAGGAGGCCCTTCGCATCGCGTGGGGTGCTCGGCTGAATGACGTAGAGCCCGGGGATGTGCGTGTAGAATGGTGCGGAGCTGTGACTGTGCTGTGAAGCGACCTGTTTTGCGGCGCCGTTCGGGCCACGGAATACGATGGGAACCTGAATCGCACCGGCGCTCATCTGATGGACCTTCGCCGCGTTGCTGATGATCTGATCGAAAGCGACGAACGAAAAGTTCCACGTCATGAACTCGATGATCGGACGAAGGCCCGCCATCGCTGCGCCGATGCCCACACCAGCAAACCCGGCTTCCGCGATCGGGGTATCGATGACCCGCCGCTCTCCAAACTTGTCGAGGAGACCTTCGGACACCTTGTAGGCCCCCTGGTAGTGACCGACTTCTTCGCCCATCAGAAAGATGCGCTCGTCTCGCTCCATTTCCTCGAGCATCGCCTCTCGGAGGGCTTCCCTGTAGCGCAGCTCCCTCAAGAGTCGGTCTCCGGAGCAAGCACGGTGCTCATCATCACGTCTTGTCGTGCGGGAGCCGACTCGTCGGCGAAGCGCACCGCTGCGTCGATCTCTTCATCGACTTCGAGATCGATGTCGTCGAGCGTGTTTTCGTCGACGTCGAGCCCGAGCAGCCTTTCACGCACCACAACGATCGGGTCTTGCTGCTTCTTTTGCTCGAGCTCGGTTCGGCTGCGGTATTTTGCCGGGTCGCTCATCGAGTGGCCGCGGAAGCGATAGGTTAGGATCTCGACGAAGGTTGGGCCGCCGCCCGTGCGTGCGCGATCGACCGCCTCGGCGACGTGCTTCTGCACGACCTCGACGTCGTGACCCTCGAAGCGGTCGCCGACCATGCCGTAGCCCTCGCCCTTGATCGACAAGTCCTTGAGCGGGCTGGTTCGCTCGAGGGGAGTTCCCATGGCGTACTGATTGTTCTCGCAAATGAAGACGACAGGCAGCTTCCACAGGCCCGCCAGGCTCATGGCTTCATGGAAGCCGCCGATGTTGGTGGAGCCATCGCCGAAGAAGCACGCTGTGACGCGGTCTTCACCCATGTACTTCGACTTGAACGCAGTCCCCGCCGCCAACGCCAAATGGCCACCGACAATGCCCCAGCCGCCGAGGAAGTTTCGCTCGACGTCGAAGAAATGCATCGAACCGCCGAGGCCCCGTGAGCAGCCAGTGTCTTTGCCAAATAGCTCGGCCATCGCTGCATTGGCAGACATCCCGCGCGCAAGCGCAGTACCGTGATCACGATAGGTCTGAAAGACGTAGTCGCGATTCTCGAGGACCTCAGCCGCCGCCACTGCGATCGCCTCTTGCCCGATGTAGAGATGAAGGAAGCCGCCGATCTTACCCTTGGCGTAGTTGCGCGCCGCCTCTTCTTCGAAGCGACGAATCACCATCATCATTCGATATTGTCGAAGAAGGTCGTCCTTGTTGGGCAACGGAACCCCCACTCAATATCTTAGTGTAACCCCGGGGGGCCGCCATCAGAAGAAGTTGCTGATGCCGTACTCGGTCTGCAGCTCGATCAGGTATTCCAGGAACGACTCGCCTCGTTGTAACTGTTCGAGCTTGCTCGCATATGCAGGGTCACTCGGATCGAGTGCCTCGGCTTCGTTTTGCAGGTCGACGAGGCGCTTCAACAACTGGAACCCAACCTGTTCTTCCTCGAGGTTCAGTTCCAGACTCGGCCGAATCTTGACAGCCACGTAAGGTGTTCGGAACCGAGTGGACTCGAAGACCACATAGTCTGCGTCTTCCGAGGTGTCGCAACCGTTCGGAACGGCGGCGTCCACGACGAAATGACCTGCGCCGAGCCCGTCGGTCCCATAGACGCAGGTCGGGCTGCCGTCGGGCTGAATGTCCGGGATGTCGAAGCCCGAGCCACTCCCCGCCTTGAACACCAAGAGCCTCTGCTCGAAGCTGGTGTCGTAGTAGACTGGAAACTGCGCGAGCGCGAGAATCGCCGCCCAGCTTCGGAGCACTTCGTTCGTGGTCCCCTCGACCGCCGGGCCCGGATACACCTCGCGCTGGTTGCCGCGGCAGGGCACGCGTGCACCATCTTCGGTGCATTCACCGAGCGCCAGTCCACGGTACCAGCTCATGTGCTGCACGACGGGCTCGCCATCCTCCATGCGAAGCCGTGGCGCGAACCAGCTCTCGTCCTGGAGGATCACGCCTCCGAAGAGCTCGGTCATCTCGGTCTGGAAGAGGTCGTAGAAATTGATGAAGTAGCGCTCGTCGAGGGTGAAGCTCAGACCCCAATCGCGGATCGCGAGCGCCCAAAGGGCGTTGAACTTGTCATAGAAGACCCCCGCCCGCTCCGGCCGAAAGAATCCGAAGTAACCTTCTTGGTACTTCGTCCACATCCCGAAACCCTGCCCGGGCAGTAGGCTCAGGTCCGCACTTGGCATGTCGATGGACTCGCCGAGCCAGCGGTAGCTGTTCTCGCCGGCGTCGTATTCATAGGAGCCCTCATCGGGGAGGTTCACAATCTCGATGAACCAGTTCATGGCGTCGATCGAAGCCAGGAACTGATCGTCGAAACCGAGCGGCCCCGTGTTGAACGAGAACCCGGGCTCGAAATTGAAACGGAAGAACAGGTGCTGGTAGATCTTCGCCGCGTCCTGCACCAAAGGAACGGAGCCGCCATCACGCGCGCCGTCCCGGCGGAACCGCCGGTAGTATTCCTCGGGGTATCGCTCCTCCCAGGTGCGCCGGTAGTGATCGATCACTTCGCGGAAGCTCTCCCCAGCGTCGAACTGGTTGCACCAGGAGATGTCGTTGGTGCGGTTGTCGGGGCAGAATAAGTAGCGGACCGGGGCGTAGTGCCGGTCCGTGCTCGTACCCTCTACGTATGCCGCGAAGTCGGTGTAGTCTTCGAGGTCCGACTCGAAGCTCGAGCAGACGCAGTCCGATTGGCCGGCACACCTTTCCTGGGGGAACACCTTGCGCGGATTCTGCACGCAGCGCTGGTACACCGGTTGCCCGTTGCGCAGCATTCCCGACGCCTGCGATGCAGGACAATCGGTATCCGCGTTGCAGCTCTCTCCGCCGCGGTAGGAACGCCACCACACACGGCCGACCTCGTGCGAGCGCGCGAGCCCCTGGAACGGGCCGTTCCCCGGCGTTTGGACGTCACCCGTCACGTTGCGCAAATCGTAGGCTTCCTGAAGGTCGAAGTAGCTCCAGACGGTGGCCGCTGCGTCATAGCGTCCGAGGCCTTGCGCGTCGGCCATGTCGCCGTTGTAGTCCATCGCGGAGCTGCTCGTGTAGTTGTGCGCCCCACGTCGAGCGCGCTCGTTTCGCGCCTCGCGAAGCTCCGCGAGGTACTGATCGAACTCCGGCCCAGCCACGAAGCCGTCGTCGTCGAGATCGTAGTCGTCGAGTTTGGGCAGCGGGAGGTCGTCGCCATCGTCTCCGGAAGCGCCCATCACTACGTCGAAGTAGCCGTTGCCATAGTTGTCGCGATCGAGACTTCCCGCGAAATTGTGTCGGAGCCCCATCGAATGACCCAGCTCGTGCTGCTGCACGATCCGCATTTGCAACTGCTGCACGCGAATCGATGCCTCGGCGGGATCTCTACCCCGAAACGCCTCGGCCCAGTATTCGAGGTACCGTGAGCGGAATCTGGTCTGATTCAGGGAGCAGATGTTTCTAGTAGAGAGCTCGTTTCGCGCGGTGACGCCCGCGGTCAGCGTGCGTGAGAATCCTGCGCCTCGAAAGGGAGAGATCTGATCGAGAACGTCATCGTCGTAGATGCTGGCCTGCGGAGTGAGCCCGAAGACGTAAGTCTGCCCGTGGTCGAAGTGCCGATTGAGCGCGTCGGAACCGTTGACGCCGAGCGAGCCCATGAGCTTCTGCTCGATCGAAGTGCCGGCCAGCCGTCGCATGCGGTCACTTAGAATCTGCGCTCGGCCCTCCTGCCCATGGAGCCGATCGACGCGGCCTTGTACGCGCTCCATTGCGGTTCTAAGCGTGGCGTTCACGTCCACCGGGAGTGCTGGACGGCTCGTGTCGTCAGTGCTGAAGCCATCGGAACCCGAAGCAGCCAGTCCCTGTGGATGTTGCGTCCGGCCAAGCCGGGAGAAGTACCCCCGTAGGTTCTCGCCACTCAGGTAGCGCTCAGCGGCCGCCTCGTCGCCTGGGTCGCAACCGAGCTCCGGGTGAGCGCATCGCAGGACCGGGAAATACTCCAGCGCCCTCGTTGCCATCTCTTCGATGCTGGCTGCCGCAATGTTGGCATTCGCAACGATGAGCTCACCCGTGGACGGGTCTGCCAGCGGATACGCGATCCCATCGACGTCCAGGTTCACCTGATCGATGTAGTTGATGAACTGATAGCGAATGTCTCCGAGCTGTTCCCAAACGACCGGCTCCCCGTCATCGTCCACTACGTCGTCGCAGCTCTGCGTGGCATCGGTCCGGTGCGAATCGCAAGCATTGGCTCGAAGCACGAATAGGCACTCGTCGCCGCCAAAGCGATACCGGTACGCTTGGGGCAGAGGATAGTCGTCGTACGAGGTCGGTGCCTCGGGTTCGGCGAATTCCGGATTCTCGACGTGGCACCGGTACGGGTCGGCGACCCCGAGCGCCCTCCAATCGTCGGGACTGACGAACGGGTCGTATTTGCCGCGGCAACTTCCCCCTGTAGCGTCGGGCGAATCGCAGAAGCAATAGCGGGTGGGATCAACGGTCTGGCAGGAGACCCGGACCTGGTCGTACGCCGGAAGCGATTGGTCACGGGCCGCACGCCAACCACGCATGAAGATTTCGTTCCAGTGCCCGACCACTTGCATCGCGGAGCGCACCAGATGCTTCGGAAATCCTGCCGTCAAGTGATAGGCGACCGCACCCGCCCCACCCTCGAGCTGTCTCGGAACCCGATCGCGCATCGGAATGGTGCACTTTCGGGCAGCTCGATCGCACACCGACCCGCCCACCCCGGGGTTGTCGTCAAAACGGCCGTCGCACTCCCAGTCCACCGAGCATGATCGGTCGGTCAACGACTGCTCAAAGAGATTGTGTCGTGGGCGCAAGAATGCGAGCGCATCGGTCTCGCCGTAGTCTTCCCCGAGGCCGCCCGCACACATGCGTTTCGTGAGGTCACAGTAGCCACCGATCCCGCAGTCGATGTTGCGATCGCAGCGCCGTGTCACGTTCGCTTGATCGGCTCGCAAGTAGGTGCGTTGTTGGGTACGAAAAACACCAAAGCGATCGAACTCCTCGTGGCTTTGGGTCGCGGCCGCATACTGGTGGTCGGGAGGGACCCGAAGGAACGCAAGTCGATAGGGGATCGACAGCGTCTGACAAGGCGTCCCGCTTGCCTGGATACAGCTCGCACCCGGGGACAAGCTCATGAAAGTGACGAAGCTCATGTAGTGCGTGACGTCATCGCTGCCCTCGGGCCATTCATACGAAAAGCGGTAGCCCGGGTCTTCGCCCACGGAGACGAACTGGGGCTCCCATGACTTCGGGAAGCTGCATCGTTCCTCTTCGCCCTCTCCGGTGCAGTGGGCGGCGCCGTCCTGTATGAAAAACTCGCCCGGCTCGAGCGTCCAGTCGCCAAGCGCGGGAAGCTCGGCGGCAAAGAAGAACGAACGAACGTGGTTCTTCGACCAGTCCACGCGCATGAACTCACGCTCGTACCAACGTCGGTCTTCGGTGTTTTCTTCGATGATATTGGTGGTTTCACCCGTGACCGGGTTGTATTGGGGGCGCACGTCGACGTGGTCGATGACCTCGAACGCGGCGAGCGGCTGACCGCGGTACTCGACATCGGTTCCATCGGTGTTTGAACCCTCGACGAGCTCGAAGGATCGGAAAGCGAACAAGAAGCCCTCGTCGATCACCCATCGGATGCGTCCCAGAGTCCCCGACTCTCCTTTTTGGTCCACGGCGAGGTCGGAGCCACCCATGTCTCCGGTCCAAGTGGGACCCGTTGCATCCGCATCGGCTTCGATGACCGTTTGGGCCACCCACCACTCGCCCTCGAATACCGCTTTGTCGACGAGATTGGGTTGGGTGCGATCGACGCTTGGACCGCCTTTCGTGCAGCCAGCCGCCGAGAAGATCGCAAGCGATAGCGCGAAAAGGAAACTACTATGGATCGCCTTGCTCATCGCTCAGAATCTCAGGTAGCTCGCGATGCCGAGCTGGCGTTGAAGGTCGATCAGTTGAAAGAAGAACGATTCCAGGTCGCGCTGGCGTCTATCCAGCGTGCCTAGGTCGGTGAGCGCTTCCTCGGCGCTGAGCGGGACGTGGTAACCTCGGTCCGCGAGGTCCGTGAGCTCCGGCTGGGGCACTGCTTCCCCGTCGGCGATCCGCTCGATGATGTCGATGGCGAAAGCGTTGTTTGATGCCTCCTCGACCATGTTGAACCCGATCGATTCTTGATTGGGCACGGCAATGCTTGGCTCGATCTGGAAAGCAAGGAACGTCTTTCCGAAACGCGAAGAGCTGTGTCGAACGAAGTCGACGCCTTCGACGGACCCGTCGCTCGGAACGAAGCAGTCCCCCTCGCCTTCGACGCAGATGAAAAGCTGGTTCTGAAACGTGGTGTCGAAGAAGACCGGGAAATCGGCCAACGCAAACACCGCCGCCAGGTACTGCAACAACACCGAGCTCCCGCCATCGACGATGTCGAGGCCTGCATAGGTTTCCTCTATCGGGTCGGGTCGGCAGGTTTCAGGCACGCTGCAATCGCCACGGTAGAAGTCCATGTACACGATGCGCGGATCGACGCAGGAATCAGGCGGACTGCTGTCGTCACAGACGATCCGAGGAGAGATCGACTCCGGCTCGTCTTGAATGATGCCTTGGAAGATCTGCTGTATCTCGATCGGGAACAGGTCGTAGAAGTTGGTCCAAAACGGAACGTCGCGTGTGAAGTCGGTCGTCCATCCACGCTGCGTGAGCATCTGCATGGCGAACCACTTGTCGTAGAAGGAGCCTATGCGTTCGATCCGAAAGATCCCGGTCAAGCCTCTCTGATAGGTCGAGGAGAGGTAACGCCCGAGGCCGATCGACAGATTCAGCTCGGAGCCAAAGGCGTTGGGCGTCGCGCTAAAGCGCTCGAAGTTACCGCTTGCGGGGTTCAACGCATACGAGCCGATATCGGGTTGGCCCAAGATCCGCGCGTAAAAATTCAGCACGTCGGCGCTCGCCATGAACTGGTCGTAGAATCCGAAATCGCCGTCGTCAGTTCGGAAACCTGGGTCGACCTGATAGCGAAAGAGCAGATTCTGAAAGATGTCCTGCAGGATGGTGAAGTGCCGGCCGATCAAGCGATCGAAGATGTACGGCCCGATCTCGAAATCCGATCGGTATCGACGGAAGTTGGTGAAAATGTACTGACGCTCGTATTGCTCTGCGAGGTTCCGGACGACTTCACGGTAGCTGTCGCCCTCGTCGAAGCGGTGGCACCAGCCGAGCGTTCCGACTCGCTCATCGGAGCAGAAGCGATAAGCGACCGGCAGATACCTGCTCGCCGGATTGCTTGCCCGCAGGGCCGCCGCGTCGGCGTCCAAGCTGCTGCAGACCCGCCCGTGCGTCGCTTCCCCATCGAGATGCGGCACGCACGATTGCGTAAGCCCCGCCGAGAGGTTGACGTCACTCAGCTCGTCACTGCGAGAGCCCTCGGTGCTGAGCGGACAGTCCGCATCGACGACGCACGCTTCACCGCCCTGGTAGTATTTCACCCACTCTCTGCTCGTGTTGGTCGGGTCGATGTCGTCGATGTCACGACCGTCTCGATTGTCGTGCACCTCGACGAGGTCGCCATACCCGAAGCTCACCGCAGCGATGTCGTACCGCCCCGCTTCGGAGACCGTTCGCCCGTACCACTGGGCGTTGTACTCCATGACCGAAGAGTCCATGTGGGTGTCGATCCCCGCGAGCTCGCGCTTGCGGCGCGCATCAGCGAGCGCGGTCTCGAACGCCACCTGCTCACTCGGGCTCAACCCTTGGGTTCCGTCTTGATCGTACGCGGCAGGGTCCGGCAGGGGGACACGCCGATTGATGTGATAGTACTCATCGTCGTAATTTCCGGTGTCGGCCGATCCTCCGAAGTCGTGGCGCAGGCCTAGGCAGTGCCCGAGCTCGTGAAGCTGCGTGTGAAAGTACAACAGCTGGTTGAGTCCGATCTCGAGACGCGCACGCGGCCAGCTCTTGTGCTTGTTGACGAAGAAAAGCACCGAGTTGTCGATGAACTCGTTGGGCATCATCACGTTGCGGCGCGAGATCGCGTTCTCCTGCTCGATGAAGTCGCGAAGCTGCTCGTGGGCCGGAACGCGCATCGGTGACACGCGATCGAGAATATCGTCGCCGATGTCGGCGGGTCCGTATCCGTCCGGCACGACGTCGATGCCAGCGAGCATCAGAGTTTCAAAGCTCTCCATTAGCCGGTGTTCGATGTCGCTGCCCTCGAGCGCAGCTCGGCGATCGATGAACGTATTGGAACGTCCTGCCGGCCCTGCCAACGACTGTGCGCGGGCCGCGAACGCGCTCATGCGCTGGTCAATGGACGCTACGTCGGAAGGCAAGGCGGTCCCTTGGTCGAGCGCAACGTTGAAGTCGATGCGCGGACGCGCCGGCAGTTGCACCCGATCGAGATTTTCGAGGTAGGCCCGGACGTCTTCGCCGGTCAGAAATTCCTCGTCGGTCAGGTCGCCGTTGACGAGATCGTACATCTGAAGCGCGCTCGTGCGGTAACTGTCGAGAGCGGGGCCTCCGATATTGGCGTCGCCGACGAGGATCTCGCCGGTGACAGGGTCACCGCGCAACGTCGCAATCCCGAGGAAGCCCGTGCCCGGCTGGTCGACGTAGCTGAGGAACTTGAATCGCGAGTCTCCTCGTTCCTGGCATTCGAGCCCTTCGACGGTGCCGCCGTTCTCCGCGATCGACGCCTTGTTGCATGTGTTTAAACGGAGGCGAAGCACGCACTCGGAGCCGGCTTGAGCTGCTCCGAACCATCCGTTGAAGTGCTCGTCGCCCAAATCCGCCCGGCCGAGGTCGGGTCGGGCGTCTTCTGGAACTTCAACCCAACAGTCGTAGGGGTTTTCCACTCCACGTGCCGAGGCGTCGGCCGGACTCTCGAACGGATCGTAACGGCCCGGGCAGGTCGGGGTGAGAATAGCGCCGGTGTCGGGGTCACTCACGCACGAGCAATAGCCGTCCGGGGCGTCTGCCTGACACGCGACCTCGGGATACACAGCCTCCGGGCGCCCCTGTAAGCGCCTCACCGTTTGCATCAACACCTCGTCCCACCGAGCGGTGACTTCAAAGCTCGTTTCGACGAGATGTGCGGGAAGCTCAGGGGTCGTGTAGTAGACGATCGGGCGAACGCGGCGGTCCGCATGCGCAACCGCGTTCCCCGCCTCGTCGTACCAGTCGTACCAGATGTTGTGCCGATTGACGCTGTAGTTGAGGAAGTCGGTTTCGAAGTAAGCCGGGTCGTCGGGATCGGTTGATCGATCGACAGTCGGGCGCTCCAACCTGAAGTAGCCCGCACGCTCGAAGCGCGAGTCCACCCAGTTGACCGGCGAATACTGACGTTTGTCACTGACGCGGAGAAAGCTGTTTCGAACGTACACCGCGGTGGTGGTGCAGGTTGGCGCATCGGTGAAGTTCGACTGGCACCAGTTGACGTTCTGTTGGGTCAGCGGATCGACCACTTGCTCTGGAGCGAGGAGCTCCTGAGTCACGAAATCAAACGCGTAGAGCCCACCGAGATCGTAGTCGGCCGCCCAGGTTCGCTCGTGCACCGTGCAAGCCTCGGCATCGTCTTCCATCCCGTCGCAAGGCATGAAGTGGAACCTCGGCTGCCACGACTCCGGGAAATCGGACCCAGTCTGAATGAACAGATCGGCCGATTGCCTCTCGAATAGTCCGAGAATCGCGAAGAGGTCGCTGGTTTGGCCGTAATAGCCGGGCAAGATGTTGGTTGCCCAGTTCACGCGCATGTACTCACGCTCGTACCACGGCCTGTCCGTATCGTTCTCCTCGATGATGTTGAGCTCTTCGCCAGTCGATTCGGTATATGCGCGGCGGATGTCGAAGTGTTTCTCGACCTCGAACGCTGCAACCGGCTGACCGAGGAACGAGCCCGGCTCGGGCATCCCAGGGTTGGCCCCCTCGAGCAGCTCGTAGTCGCGAAACGCAAGAAGAGTTTTCTCCTCGATCACCCAACGGATCCGAGGCATCGAAGCGAGGTCGGAACCTTGGAAGTCGAGCGCGGCGTCGCCCGGGAACGTGTTGAGCTGTCCGCCTTCGTAGTCGACATCGATGACGGTGCGGCCGAAATACCAGGACGAGTCCTCGAAGAAGCTCTTTGCAACCGCGTTGGTGCCAATGCGATCGACCGGCGGCTTTGCCTTTCCGCAGCCCGCAACGTGGCCAACAATCGTAAGAAGAAGTAAGGCGATTAAGCGCGCGCGTGCCATCAAGGCTCTCCCTCCCCCAGGGTTCTTCATTGTACGCCGCAATCAAGCCTAGTGATACTTACAAGACACCACAGAGGCGCACCGGGTTGGCTTGTCGTGCCCGAAGTGCCTACGATTTGGTTGTGCGGATTCACACCTTGAGGGGGGCACAGCTCGAGGAATCCGTTCTCGGGGCGTCGAGCTCCCGAGCGCGGCCGGCCATGTGCGTGCTCGAAGAAGGGCTCGACGCCTCAGTCATGGCCGTTCGCGCGACGGCCGGTGCCATCTTCATAGGGCGGACTGCCGACTCGCTTCGCTGCGTCGCGGCGTGTGGTCCCGATGCCAAATTCCTTCTCGAACGCGGGGTCGCGCTCGACAGAGGGCTAGCCAAACGCGGACTCGGTCGGCGGACGCCCTTCATCGCGTCGTCACCGACTTCCGACCCACAGTTTTCGACGAGCTCGTCTCACGAAACACGAGTGGCATTGCTGGCGTCGCTGCACGACGGCAGGCGGCCACTGGGCCTTTTGCAGCTAGTCAATCCGACGGCTCCTGCTCGGTTCACGGAGCGCGAAGTCCGTGTCGTCAAGAGGCTGGCGCGCTACATCACGACGTCATTGATCCAGACTTCGTCGCTGCGACGACAGGAAGGCCTCGCCGCCCACGATCCGCTTACGGGCCTACGTAACGTGCGAGAGCTCAACAGCTGGCTGACGAGGACAGTAACGGCAGCGCGGCGAAGCGAACGCGACATGGCCCTGATATTCGTCGACGTCGATCATCTCAAACGCGTGAACAGCAAGCTCGGTCACGCAGCCGGAAGTGAAGCTTTGAAGCGCACCGGCAAGGCGCTTCACGAGGCCGCGGCCGGTGTGGGGGATGTCTTCCGGTTTGGAGGCGACGAGTTCATCGTCGTCCAGAAACGGGCATCGAAGGAAAGCGCGCGCGCACTGGCGGACCATTTGCGAAGCCACGTCGCAGCGAGCACTGCTGGACCCATGCGACCCGGAGGAACGCTCCCGAAGATCACAGTCTCAGTGGGAGTCGCCACCCTGAAGGGCCTCCGCCACCTCAATGGCCAGCCCCCAAGCGACCTCAAAGCCCGACTGATGACCACCGCAGACCGCGCTCTCTTCCGCGCAAAAGCCGCAGGCCGCAACCGAGTAGTCCTAGCCACCCCCAGAGACGACCGTTTGTAAGGGGACAGGATCCCCCCCCGTAAGCCCCTGAGATCACGGCGCTTCTGGCGCCGTGATCTCAGGGGCTTACGGGGGGGATCCTGTCCCCGCTACGGTAAGGTATTGCTCGGTGTTGGATTGGACGCGGGCTTTGACCACTGCTGGGTCTTCCTCGATGAATGTCTCGTCGGGGGTCACCTTGAAGAGTGGCTGACCCTTCGAGACGATCGTTCCGTCGGTATCGACTAGGATCTTGTCGACGGTTCCGGCGAAGGGCGCGTACACCTTGTTGAACATCTTCATGACTTCGACGATGTAGAGCGGGTCACCTGCCTCGAAGTGTTGCCCCTCTTCGATGAAGCGCGGCATGCCCGGCGCTTCCTGCGCGTAGTACATACCGCCGCTCACGGCGACGATCTCGTCGGCCTTGTTGACCGGAGGCGGCACGAGCACCTTCTTCATCTTCGCTTGATGATCTTGATCGAGGAGCCGATCGGGAATGGTGATGGTCAGGTCGTCGTTCACGCGAAGGTCGAAGAAGCCGACCTTGTCCCCGATCAACGGCAGCAAGCTATAGAGCTCCGTCCCCAGCTGGAAGCCGAGATGCGCCTCGCGAACCTGTCGCCACTGTTTTGCGTCGAAGCCCTTCGCGGGCTTCTTGGCTTTGAGAAGCTCGTCCACCTCGGGCCACGAGAGGTCGCCGACACGCTCCTGAACCGCGTCGTAGAACGCCGCGCCATCTCGGAGAACGGCCTGGTCCTGCTCCCAAATACGGTGTGCGGCCGGCAGGTTCACCTCGGCGTCCATGTGAAGCATGTAGTACGTATCCGTGAGCACCAGCAACGGGTTACGCAGCCAAGTGACGCGGCGGTTCTTGACCTCGAAGTTGTTCTTGTTGGAGCTGAGCCACGCCGAAAGGAGGTGCGGCTGCCGCAACAACCGACCGAGCGGCCGGCCGAGGACCGTTCTCTTCAGAATGGAAAGGTCGTTGGTCGCCTTGGCGGCCGCAGGATCACCTGAAGCGGCCTTCAAATACTGCAGACACAAGCGATCGTACGCGTAGTCTGGGTCGATCGCGTTCGCTTCGTGGAGCAGCTCTCCGACGAGCGTCAGGTAGGGAACCACGAATCGTGTCGTCGGCTTGGCGTCGACCCCGTTCGCGAGGAACCAATGCACGAGCCCGTAGTGGAACTGCAGGTTCGTTTGAAGGTCGGGGCCGCGAAGGACGGTGCGCCTCAGCACCTCGCGCAGATGCTCGTAACTGTGACGGCGGTCGTCGCCCGTGGTCACCAAGAGCGCGATATTGCTGTCGTAGGCGCCGGCGAGCTTGTACCGCATGAAAAGGTTGGTATCGGGGTTCTTGAAGCAGATGCCTTGATCGTCGCGAACCTCGCCTTCGATTGGATCCGACCACGACATGATCTCTCCTCCCGCATGAGGAGAAAGCGATTGGTCCGTGGCGTTGAGACGAGCTTCCACCGCAGCCGCGTCGCGCTGAACGCGTTCGGGTCGAGGAAGCCTGGCCTTGTGCTTTGCGAGCAGTGCCATCGCCTCGACCAGTGAGTGAACGTCGAAGTAGTCCTGGGCGTCGTCAGGATTGCGGAAGCGCAGCGCGTAGCAGAGCTCGGAGACGCGATGCTCGACCTGAATGCGCGTATTGACCTCCATGAAGTAGTGTCGCGGCCCGTCGACGATGCACTCGAACGTGGAGGCAGAGTCGAGCTTGACCGCTTCGCCGAAACGTTCAGCTTCTTCTTCCATCCGACGGAGGATCTGGAGATCTTGCTCGATAGCAGCGGCACCGACGTCATTGCCCAGCGCGCGTTCCCGCTCGACGGCGTTCGAAAGCGTCTCTTGTGTGATCGAAACTTCGAGGAGCTTCTGCTCGTGCATTTGAAGCGAGCAATCCCGTCCACCGAGAGAAACCGTCCATTGTCCGTTGCCAAGGAGCTGGATCTCGTTGTGTCGCGTGGTCTCGATGTTGAGCTCGACGAGGAGGTTCTTGTTGTCGCCGACGCCGAGCGCCTTCACCTCGCTCAAGATCTCGCGCACCATCTCGGGCGCTTGATCCGCCTCCCTGATGATGCGCTGTCCCTTGCCGCCGCCACCGCCGATCGCCTTGAGACGAATCCGGCTACCCTCACTGTCTTCGAGGATGGAGGCCACCTCCATTTGAATCTGCTCGGCAAGCTCGTCGACGGTGTAGAGGTCGATATGCGCTTCGTAGGAAGCGGCAAGCACCGCGTCGGCTACGGCTTGTAGCTCGAGACCATTGTCCCCGAGCTCAGCCACGTCGAGACCGTGCTTCTTGGCGAGCTTGCTCAGCGCCTTGCGGTCCGAGTGCTTTCTGAGAAGCAGCCTCGCGGTGGCGTCATTGATGCCGGGCGTGACGCTCACGTCGACTCGCTCTGCGGTACGCTTCGCCTCGTCCTTGAAGCCAGCAGCTTGGACCGTGTGCGAGCAAGGGCCGATGAAGCGAAGGTCAGCCTCCTCGATCGAACGGACGAACTCTTCGTCCTCCGCCATGAAGCCGTAGCCCGCGAAGATGTAATCGTACCCGTTGTCCTTAGCGATCCCGATAATCTGGGCGATCCGCTCGGTCCGTTCTTCTTTGCTCGCGCCAGTGTAGTCAGCGACCGCGTGAACGCGGGAAGGATCCAATCGCCGAAGCTCCGGTGCCAGCGCCCGGGGGTACACGATCGAGTCCTTCTGCGAGAGAAGGATCCCGACCTTCGTCATCCCCATCTCGGCGAAGATATCGAGCGCCTCCTGGCGAATCGGGCCACGGCACACGATCAGGACCGTCATGTCCTCGCAGCCAAACGAGCCCACCCAGTCGGATTCGGATTGCCCGAGCCGGCGATCGCGGTGAATGAGCGGGTTGTGCATGTAGCCGCCTGAAGCCATCAGTGGAACTCACGCTGAACCGCCCGGAGCGGTTCCGGGGTGTAGTGAGACAGGTAGAAGTCGAGGTTCTTCGCGAGCGCTGCCCTCACGTCTCTTGGCATGACGATCTCGGAGATCGACCCGAGGCTCAGCGCTTCCTTGGGATTCATGAGCTCCTTCTCGTACTGCGCATTGAACGCCGCTTCCTGCTCCTTGACCCACGCAGCCACGTCCGCTCTGGCGTCCACTTTGGACGTGCCTGCGTCGAGCGCTTCCTGCAGCCGCGCCTTCGCGCGGCTGCGCATGTCGCGCATCTCTTGCTTGTACACGAACTCTTTGCCCGCAGGGCCCATGACCGCGACCCGAGTGGTCGGAAGCGCCATGACGTGATCGGCGCCGGTTGCGTAGCAGTTGAACGCTGCATACGCCCCGCCGAACGCGTTGCGAATGATCAGTAGAAGGCGGGGCGTTCGGAGATCGATGATCGAGTCGAGCATCGCTCTGCCTGCGTGCACGATACCACGGCTCTCCTGGTCCCGGCCCGGCAGGAATCCTGTCGTGTCCTCCATGAAGATCACGGGGATGTTGTAGAGGTTGCAGAACCGAATGAACCGCGAGTTCTTGAAGGCGGCGTCGACGTCGATTTGCCCGGACGCCACCGCGCTGTTGTTGCAAACAAAACCAACGACGTGCCCGCCGAGACGGCCAAAAGCCGTGATCGTATTTCGCGCGCGCTGCGGCTGAAGCTCGAAGTAATCTCCGTGGTCACAGATCTGCTGAAGGATGATGCTGACGTCGATTGGCGTGTTGAACCCGGTCGGCGAATTGAATGCCTTGCGGAGAAGGGTGTCGATCTCGCCGGTCGGGCGATCGAGCGGGTCCGAAGTCTCCTGATATGGCGCGAATTCGTGATTGTTGCCGGGCAGGTAGCTCAACAGGCGCCGCGCCGTTCGCAGCGCGCCAACTTCGTCGCGAACCGTGAGGTCCGCTACGCCACTTTGGCCGTGTACCCCGGGCCCGCCGAGCTCGTCCGCGGTCACGTCTTCACCGAGCACCGACTTCACGACGCCGGGACCGGTCAGGCCGAAAAACGTGTGCGAGGGCTGAATCATGAAACTGCCCTGCCGCGGCAAGTACGAACCGCCGCCCGCGTTGTAACCAAACATGCACATGATGCTCGGCACCACCCCGCTGATCTTTCGGAGCGCGGTGAACGCCTCGGCGTAGCCGTCGAGCCCGCCTATGCCTGCCGGCACGAACGCGCCCGCGCTGTCGTTCATCCCCACCAGCGGCATCCCCTGCCTACCGGCCAACCGAATGAGGTTGGCAAGCTTGGTCCCGTTGGTCGCGTCCATCGAGCCCGCTCGAACGGTGAAATCGTGACCGTAGAGAGCGACCTCACGCCCCTCGATCTTCACGACCGCCGTGACGATCGAAGCGCCATCGAGATTTGGGCCCCAGTTCTGGTACAGAATCGTCGGCTCGGTGCCCGTGTCGCGGAGCACGTCCATGCGCTCCCAGACGGTCATGCGGCGTTTGGCGTGTTGCCTTCCGATCTGAACGGGCCCCGCGGCGGTGCGCGGGCGCTCGCGCAACTGTTCCCCTTCTCGAAGCGCCGAATCGTAAGGCCCACCGCCCTTTGCTTCCTCGGCGGAGGAGCCGTTCTCGCCATCCAGTTCGAATGGATTGCGAAGGCTTGGCGTCATCGTGTCCTTGTCGGGCATAACTACACTTGCCTACATCCAGCAGGGCCCGAACCACGGGCTTCGCAGCGCACGGCCTTTTACGGGTTTTGAGCCCCAAATGCCAGTGAACACCCTGCGGCCGCTCAGATGCCGATGGCGCAGGCCCAGAAATCCGCGAAAATGCAGGGCTTCATGCCCATCGGAGAGGATAGTCAGCGCGCTCTCGGGGTCGCGCGGCGCGCAGCGCTGCAAGCCGGCGAGCTCGTGATGAAAGGCTGGCGTGCGGTGGGTGAGATCTCCCGCAAGGGGCGCTTCGACCTACTGACGGAATACGACCTGCAAAGCGAGCGCCTGATCCGCGACCATCTCCAGAGAGAGTTCCCGATGCACCGAGTCATCGGAGAAGAGGGTGCAGACAGCGGCGAGGGTGAGCTGGTCTGGTACGTCGACCCAATCGACGGAACGACGAACTTCGCCCACGGGCACTTCTTTTTCGCGGTGTCGATCGCGCTCTATCGCGGATCCGAGGGGCTGGTTGGTGTCGTGCACGCGCCAGCGCTCGGCGTTACCTGGAAAGCAACGCAAGGCGGGGGCGCGTTCCGCAATGGGCAACGCTGCTCGGTGTCGACGCGGGGCCAGCTCGAGGAGGCGGTGTGCGCGACCGGCTTCCCTTACGACCGATGGTCAAACCCCGATGACAACCATGCTGAGCTCGCGGCGTTCCTGCAGCGAGCTAGGGGCATTCGGCGCTGCGGCGCCGCGTCGATCGATCTCTGCCTCGTCGCCGACGGCACGTACGACATCTATTGGGAGCAAGGTTTGAACGCCTGGGACATGTGTGCGGGGGCATTGCTCGTGCAGGAAGCAGGCGGCCAACTGTCGACCTACGAGGGCGACGCGGCAGACCCCCGCAGCGGAAAGCTAATTGCATCCAATGGGGTGCTGCACGAAGCCGCGGTTCGCACGATTCGTGAGGCACGCCACAAACTTGCGCCCCACAAGTCGTGAATCGCAGTCCGTCGCCCGATACACTGAATTAGATGGGGGTCGAGCACGAGGAAGAGCACATTTGGGAGCCGGAGTCCGCGCCTTCCGCCGAGACGCTTGCCGCCCACGTGCCTCTGACCACCGAAGAGCGGTGGAGCATGGTGAACGCGATCACCGGGCGGCACTTGGTGACGATGATGATCTGTGCCGGTATCGCGTACCTCGGGTTGGCCGTGGGCCAGTGGTCGACAGACTTCGATCAAACCGGGCTCAAGCTGATGACGACGTACGGACTGACGGGCGTTGCCATGCTCGCGTTTGGCTGGCGCGCATATCGCCAACCGCCGCCGATCATGTGGTCGGTGAACATCGGTGGTGCCCTGTTCCTCATCATCACCGCAACGGTCACTCTCGGATATGCCCTGAGTGGTGAGCCTTCCGACTTCTACCTCTATGTATTGATCCAGTTCGCTGCGGGCGCAGTAGTCCACAGTCGCAGGTGGTTGCTCGCGATCATGATCCTCGGGGACCTTGGGTGGGGCCTGACGTCGCTTTCGGTCGAAGGCATGAACTGGGCGCGGAGCGCTGGATATCTGTTTGGCTTTTCCGCGGTGGCGATTGGGCTCAACTACGTGCGCGGCCGGACCCTCGCTCGCATGGAAGAGCTCCGACTCGCCGCGGAGCGCGCGTCTCAATCGAAGACCGAGTTCTTGGCCAACATGAGTCACGAGATCCGCACACCGATGAATGGTGTCCTCGGTCTGAGCGCCCTGCTGCTCGATACGAAGCTCGAGGACAAGCAAGAGAAGATGATCACGGCGATCCGCGAGTCTGCAGATGCTCTGATCCGTGTCGTCAACGAGATCTTGGACTTCTCTCAACTGCAGGCCGGTCAGGTGGAGCTCGAGCACGCGCCGTTCGACATGAGCACCCTCATCGATGGCGTGACCGCCCTGATGCAGCCGCGCGCAGCCGCCAAGGACCTCCGGTTGGACTCCGAAATGAGGAGGTTCACCAACGGGCGCTTCATTGGCGACGCCGGGCGGGTCCGGCAGGTACTTCTCAACTTGGTCAGCAACGCCATCAAGTTCACCGAGTCGGGCTTCGTGCTCATCAGGGCAGAGGCCATCGAAACTTCTAACAAGACCCGCGTCCGTCTTTCGGTTCGAGACACTGGGGTCGGTATTCCCGAGGAGTCGCTTCTCAGGATCTTCACGCGCTACCACCAGAACGATAGCGGCTCGGACAGCAGCGCAGGCGGGAACGGGTTGGGGTTGGCGATCACCAAACAGCTCGTCGAGCTGATGGGCGGCGAGCTCGGAGTCAAGAGCCAGCTCAACGAAGGAACGAGCTTCTGGGTAGAGATCGACCTCGAGCCAGGTCCGGAGGACATGCTGCGCGTCCCTGACTCCGATGGCACCGGCGACCTGTTGATCCGTGAGGGCGCGCGCGTGCTGGTCGCAGAGGACAACCCCACCAGCCGCATGGTGACCGAAGCCCTTTTGAAGAAGCTCTCGTGCGAGGTCGACATCGCGATCGATGGACGCGACGCGCTACAGAAGGCGACGGCCAAGGACTACGACATCATATTCATGGACTGCTACATGCCGTTGATGGATGGCTTCCAAGCGGCGCAACGCATTCGGCGGTCACCGAAGAACCAAGGACTGCCCATCATTGCATTGACCGCGAGCGTCACCGAGGAAGACCGGACCCGCTGTCTCGAAGCGGGCATGAACGACACGATCGGCAAGCCCGTCCGGATCTCGATGCTGGCCAAGGCGCTAGAACGATGGGTGCCCGTCGCCGGTGGCCGTTCGATGCGGCCGGTATCGACGCTGCCGCCGCCAGCCGCGCTCGATCTCGACATGGTCCGCCAGCTCGTGTCGCTCGATGGAGAAGACGACGACTTCATTCAAGACCTCATGGTGAGCTATGTCCAGCAGCTCAAGGACTCGGTGGCCAACCTCAGCAGGGCATTGGATGACGCCGACATGGAGGCCGTGCGCCTGACCACGCATTCGATCAAGGGCGCCAGCAAGCAGATCGGTGCATCACGGGTCGGCGAGTTACTGAGCGCCATAGAGCGCGAAAACGAATTCGAAGCAGCAAGAAAGCTCCTCCATCAGGTCGACGAAGAGATCCCACGCGTCGAAGCAGCGTTCCAGGCCTTACTTCGCCGTTCCCGCCGCGTGAGCTAATAGTGTGCGGATCTTTTCGCCTGTGGTCGGCTTACCTCCTCGCTCACTCCCTGCGAGGTACGGACGTACCTCTCAGTCGCTCTCTGCGGGGGCGCTCGACCACAAGCGAAAATCTCTCGCACACTAGATATCCAAATTGGTGACGTTGAGTGCGTTGCTCTCGATGAACGCGCGCCGAGGTTCGACCTGATCGCCCATCAGGATGCTGAAGAGCTCTTCGGCCTCCAAGGCGTCTTCGATGCGCACTTGAAGAAGCGTCCGAGTCTCCGGATCCATGGTGGTCTCCCAAAGCTCGTCGGGGTTCATTTCGCCAAGGCCCTTGTAGCGTTGAATGCCGAGACCTTTTCGCGCGCGGGCGTCGACCGTCGTCCACAGCCCTTCGATCTCGGAGACCTCTGAAGGCTCGCCCGTGGGCTCACCATCTTTGTCGAGCACGGTCAGCACGAATGGCGGCTCGCCCAGCGCTCGAACACCTTGGCGAATCTGGCGGAGCTCCGAGACGTTGCCCGCCGAAAGGAAGTCGAAATCGAGTGTAGTGACGCGGCGCGTGCCTCCTGCGCGAGTTTCGATGATGACACGCTGCCGGTCGTGCTCTTCGTCTTGCTCGATCGTCGCCTCGAGCCCGCCCGGACGCTTGGCGTGCACGTACTTTTCTAGCGCCTGGATCGCGGCCTCGACCTTTTTTCGGTCAGCCAGATCTTCGACTTCGAGATCGGTTGCGGTCACGAGCGCCTCGACCACGAGCGGATCGACCCGGTGGCCGATATTCTCGAGAAGTAGGCGAAAACGAGCCACGTCTTTGAGCAGATTGCGAAGCGGCTCCCCGGTGAGCTGAGTACTGCCCTCCTTCATGCTGAGCCGGACGTTGTCGGTGCCGAGCTCGATCAAGTGGCGGCTCAACGCCTCGTCATGTTGAAGGTAGCGGAGCTTCTTACCCTTCTTGACTTTGTAGAGCGGAGGCTGCGCGATATAGAGGTAACCCTTCTCGATCAGTTGCGGCATCTGGCGATAGAAGAACGTCAGCAGCAGCGTGCGGATGTGTGAACCATCCACGTCCGCATCTGTCATGATGATGACGTGGTGGTAGCGGAGCTTCTCGATGTCGAAGTTTTCGCCACCGTCGACTCCGCAACCTAGCGCCGTGATCAGCGTGCCAATCTCCGCACTAGAGATCATTTTTTCGAAACGCGCGCGCTCGACGTTGAGGATCTTTCCACGCAACGGAAGAATCGCTTGGAAGCGTCGGTCACGCCCTTGCTTTGCGCTACCGCCCGCCGAATCACCCTCGACGATGTAGATCTCACTCTCGCTCGCATCTTTGCTCTGGCAGTCGGCGAGCTTGCCGGGAAGAGTGCTCGCGTCGAGAACGCCCTTGCGCTGCACCATCTCACGCGCACGGCGTGCGGCCTCGCGGGCACGCGCGGCGAGCACTGTCTTGTCGACTATGCGCCTGCTGGCCTTCGGATCCTCTTCTAGGTATTGGTTGAGCTTCTCGTTGACGACGCTCTCGACGATGCCCTTGACCTCACTCGACACCAGTTTGTCTTTGGTCTGCGAGGAAAACGCCGGGTCCGGGTGCTTCACCGACATGATGGCGGTAAGCCCCTCACGCACGTCCTCGCCGCTGAGTGGGTTCTTGAGGTCCTTCAGGAGCTTCTCACGCGAGCCGTACTGGTTGATGACGCGTGTCAGCGCGGTGCGGAGGCCCGTCAGATGGGTGCCCCCGTCGCGATTGAAAACGTTGTTCGTGTACGGAAAAATCGACTCGTTGTAAGAGTCGCTCCACTGCATGGCGATCTCCACGTCGACGCCGTCTTTGACCGCATGGAGGTAGATCACTTCGTCGTGAAGCGGGGTCTTCTTCATATTGAGCGACTCGACGAACTCGCGAATCCCTCCCTCGAACTTGTGGGCGACTTTCTTGCCGTCACCCCGTTCATCTTCGAGTGAAACCTCCAGGCCCGCGTTGAGGAACGAGATCTCTCGCAGACGGTTGTTCAGAACCTCGAAGCTGAAGTCCGTCATGGTGAAGATCTCGGGATCGGCCTTGAAAGTAACTTTGGTCCCCGTCTTGTTGCTCGTGCCGATCGCCTTCAGGGGCGCTTTCGGAACGCCGCGGTCATACTCTTGGAACCAGAGCTTGCCCTCGCGGCGGATCTCCATCTTGAGCCACTCGCTCACCGCGTTGACGGCGCTGACACCGACACCGTGCAAGCCCGCAGACACGGAGTAACTATCGCTGTTGAACTTTCCGCCGGCGTGAAGCTGGGTCATCACGACCTCGGCAGCACTGACGCCCTTGTCATGCATGCCTACCGGAATGCCGCGCCCATTGTCGACGACCGTGACCGAACCTTCCGAGTGAACGATCACTTGAACGGTGTCGCAGTGGCCCGCCAAATGCTCGTCCACCGCGTTGTCGACCGCTTCCCAAACCAGGTGGTGGAGGCCCGTTCCATCGTGCGGATCACCGATGTACATGCCCGGCCGCTTCCGCACGGCCTCGAGCCCCTCGAGCACCTGAATTGCGCTTTGATCGTAGCCTTGTGCGGGCGGGCTCGGTTCCGCGATCGGGGGGTCAGCCATAGGCATGGTTTCTAGCCTTGAAGGGGGGTCGACGCAAGGCCCGATGCAGGCTCTAACTCATTGATCTAACAACTGAATTTCTGAGTCGCCGGAGCTCAGTCACCGAGGACTCGCCGGCGGGTCAACCGGACCGATAGAAGGGTGCACGGAACGAGGAAAAGGGCGGTCGCCCCGAGCAGCCCAATGAGGTGCGGGCCGGGGTTTCCGAGCACCAATAGCCCGCGCGCACACTCGGCGAGTTGGTAGACGGGATTGAGTTGCATCAGCGCCCAAAGCGCTTGGCTCTGCGGTTCGATCGGAAAGAACGTGTTGCTGACCAGGCTCAACGGCCAACCGATCAGGAACACGGGGTAGTTCATGTGATCGATCGCCGGCACGATCGCGGTGAAGATCAACGCAAACGAAGCAAACGCACAGCCAGCAACGAATCCGAGAAACGGCATGAACACGAGGAACTGGACCTTCACCTCGACCACGCCGAGTAAGTCGAACACCGCGATGACCGCCGATACGATCGAGATGTTCACCATCCCACGGACCGCGCCCCACAAGATCTCGCCCCAGACGACACTCGGGAGCTCGACCTGAGTCGCGAGGATGCCGTCCCAGGTCTTCTGGTAGAACATTCGGACGTACGCGGCGTACAGCGCCTCGTAGTATGGCGTTCCAAAACCCGTATAGGCGATCAAGCCCGCAGAGACATACGTCGCGTAGTTGATGGCCACCCCGCGGTAGTCGAGGTCCTCGATGTAGCCGCCGAAGCCGATGCCGAACGCGACGAAGAAGATCACTGGCTCCATCGCAGGCGGGATCACGGCCGTGCGCCAATTCCGCATGAAAACCAGGGCATTTCGTCGAAACACGGCCCACGAACGCCAATCGGCCACCGCACTCAGGCTCTGCAACCCGCTCACTCGAACCTGCCATTGCGCCGCGCCAGCGCGATGAAGAGATCGTCGAGATTGGGTGGGCGCACCTGCCAAGTCGCGTCGGTGAAACGGGCAGTGAGCTCGACCAAGTCCTCTTTGCTCACCGGTACGCGTAACTCACCCAAAACGGTGGCGACTTGTTCTGCGCCGCGAGCCTGCAACCAAGTCGCGATCTCGTCACGCGCGGGCTCGCCGCGCGGCACGATGATGACGTGGTCACCAAGCACAGTATCGATGACGTGATGCGGCTCGCCGTGCGCCACGTCGCGACCTTCGTGGATGACGAGGAGCTCGTCGCTCAAGCGCTCGGCCTCGTCCATGTAGTGCGTCGTCAGGACAATCGCCAAGCCCTCTGCGCGCATACGGTCGATCAGCTCCCAAACGTCGAGACGCGCACTCGGATCGAGGCCGGTCGTCGGTTCGTCGAGGAACAACACCCGCGGCTGATGTACGATCGAGCGTGCAATGAGCAACCGCCGAATGAAGCCGCCCGAAAGAACGTGTGGCGAGGCGTTGGCGTAAGGAGCGAGCTCGAATCCATCGAGGAGGTCCGCGACACGGGCTTTGAGGTCATCGACTCTCGGGCGGAAGTAGCTCGCATAGATGAGAAGGTTCTGCGCGACCGTGAAATCGTAATCGAGCGAGTCGTCCTGGGTGCATACGCCGATCAAGCGCTTGGCCTCGGCGCGATTCTCGGAGAAGCGCTTGCCGGCGTAGTAGATCGACCCGTCGTCGGGAGGAATGAACCCGTAGAGCATTCGTAAGGTCGTGGTCTTCCCAGCACCATTGGGGCCGAGAAGCCCCAGGACCGTGCCTCGGCGGCACGAAAGGTCGATGTGATCGACAACGACCCGATTTCCGTAGCTCTTGGTCAGGCCTGTTGCTGCGAGAATTGCTGTCGTCATCGCGAAACCACCTCGGAAGGTGACGGAACATCCGAGAGCATCCTACAATGGCCATGCGATCGCGCACGTATCGAAGCCGTGGCGACCCGGAGCACAGATGGCCCACCCGCCAAAAGACGACGATGGAACATCTCCGAACACGGTAGGACGCGTGTTGGATGGCCGTTGGATGATGGCCTTCGCGGTGCTGGCGGTGCTGGTGGCGATAGCCTGGACACTGTTGGAGCGGAGCCCCATCACGCGACGCGCGGTGGGGCCCGAGGAGGCTGCTGGCAAAATGGCGACAGTCGAGCTGCTCGGGGTGCCGTCTGGGTCGGAAGTCCTGCTCGACGGAAGGAAAATCGACAACACGATGTTCGGTGTTTCACCTGACACTAGGCACGCCCTCGAAGTGACAGACAGCAGCGGCCGGAGCTGGCGCCAGGTCTTCGTCGCGAGGGGGTCACTATCGCTAGTCGTCGAGCTCCGAACGCATTTCGTCGAGGTCGAGGTGTCGCCTAACGATCCGGAGACGGAAGAAGAGTAACGTCGTAGCCGCGAAGGCGGGCGGACACGGTCACGACACGATCGCTCACGTTCGAGCGCATCGTCGAATCGACCGACACTGGACCAACGCGCGGGCAGTAGATGGTGCGCACTTCTAGTGCCAGCTTGCCACCTGTTTCCAAGACTTCGACGCATCGATCGAAAGAGCCGGCGCGCGTCTCGACCGCGGTGTCAGCAGCGACCAAACGCGCGGTGCGCCCTCCACGGCCGGGCCACGTCGCACCCGCTTCGAGTGGGGCGCGAACCAACCATGCATCGCCGGGCAACACGCGAATTCCCTCGGCTAGCACCTGGTAACGTACGACCGCGCGCCCAGTGCGCACCTCGGCGATGTGCCCATCGAAGGCCTCGACTCGGACGACCGCTAGCGTGGTTGAAGCCTCGCCGGTGTCGACGTCATAGGACCACGCATTGCCGGTTTGCAACGGATAGAGATCGCTTGGTTCGACGACGACGTGCGAAGGAAGCGGAGGACTCTTTGCTGCGCAAGCCGCAGTCAAGCATAGCGCCACGGAGAAACCACGAACACACGAAGTCATGCGAGGTGAGCTTAGCAGCTCCGATGTAGGCAGTGAGCGCATATTCGCGATAGGCGAACCTCCTGTTAGGATGCAGGTGTGAACGCGAAGAAGACGATCCTCGTTCTCGATGACGACCCTTCCGTGCGGCACATGCTCCAAGTCCTGTTCGAGCAAGACGGGTACGACGTCATTGCTGCCGGCGACGTCCGTTCAGCGTTGGCGCAGTGCAAAGTGGACTTGCCGGACTTGATGGTCGTCGACTTGATGCTCCCCATCGAAGATGGCGAGATGTTCCTGCGCGAGTTCCGTCGCCGCTGGCGACACGCGGAAGTCCCGGTCGTCCTGTTGAGCGCCAGCACGGCGCGAAATGAAATCGCGCGACGCCTCAGCGTAGAGGCGACGCTCCCCAAGCCTTTTTTTGCCGAGGACTTACGAGAGCTCGTGAGGAAGCTCACCCGAGATCAAGAGACCGTCGCGGCAGGCTGAGGAGCGCATCGTCGGATCCGGCATCGCGTGGTATGAGCCGCGACATGGATCAGGTGTTTGGCGATGGGTTGTTCTCGGACGAAGTCGTTTTGATCACGGGTGGCGGAACGGGCATTGGCCTGGTTTCCGCAACCGAAATGGGTCTTCTTGGTGCCAAGGTGGCGATCTGTGGAAGGCGCCCGGACCCGCTGAAGAGCGCGGTGGCCGAGCTCGAATCCAAGGGAATCGAGGCGTTCGGAGCTCCGTGCGACATTCGGGATCCGGAGGCGATCGGAGCATACCTGGACTCTGTGCTCGAGCGCTTTGGACGCATCGACGTCCTCATCAACAACGCAGGAGGGCAGTTCCCCACAACAGCCGAGGCGTTGTCACCGAAGGGCTTCGCGGCGGTGGTTCGCAACAATCTGGTTGGCACGTGGAGCATGACGCATGCGGTCGCCAACAAGGCGATGATCCCTCAGAAGCGAGGGCGAATCGTCAACGTCATCGCGCAGATCATACGCGGGTTCCCAGGCATGGTGCACACCGGAGCAGCGCGCGCGGGTGTGGACAACATGACGAAGACGCTCGCGGTGGAATGGGCCATCCATGGCATTCGTGTCAACGCGGTGGCGCCCGGCGTGATCGTCACCACTGGCACGAAGCAGTACCCGCCGGAGCTCTTGGAAACCGCGGAGAAGGCAAACCCGCTGCACCGTCTAGGCACCGCGGAGGAAGTCTCCCATTTGATTACGTACCTCGCGTCGCGCTATGCCGACTTCGTAGTCGGCCAGACGTTCTACATCGACGGCGGCGCGAGCCTCTGGGGCGAACAGTGGTTCATCCCCGAGGACGTGCCGAAGTATCCACCCTACCCCGTGCCCAAGCGTGGCTAAGAGCTGGGCTTCTTCTGGAAGACGCCGATCACGTACGCGCAGCCAACCCCAACGAAATAGAGCAGTATGAGCGGGATCAGCATCATCACCATCGTGTAAACGTCCTGCGGCGTGAGCAGCATCGAAATGAACGCTGCGCACACGATCCACCACCGCGAAAACTTGAGCAGCTGCTGCCATGTCACGATGCCCGCGCCGGCTAGGAAGGTCACGATGACCGGCACCTCGAAGACGATCCCGAACGCCAAGAGCATTCGGCGGAAGAACGGCATGTAGTCCTTGACGAAGAGCGTCGCGACCAGGGTTTCGTCGCTGAACCCGAGCAAGACGGTGAAGGCCTCGGGAAAAACCAACATGTACCCGAACACCGCTCCGCCAGCGAAACACACCGTCGATGCGATGATGAACGGAATGGCGAGCGCCTTCTCCTTCTTGTAGAGCCCTGGCGCGATGAACATCCAGAGCTGCCAGAAGATCCACGGCGAAGCGAGGAGGACACCCGCAATGAGCGAGTTCTTCATGTACATCATGAAGGCGTCCGCCGGCCCCGCGAATCGCAGGACGGCTTCACCAGGAAGATCCAGCTTTTCCCAAGCCGGCTGAAGCGGTGCGACCAGGAAGTCTTTGATCTCCTTCTTGAAGAGCCACCCGACCGCCACCGCAGGAACCAAACCGACGACCGCGCGCAGCAGGCGCGACCGGAGATCGCCCAAATGCTGGAAGAACGTCATCTCCTGATCGTCCTCGGGGACCCGCCTTGGCTCGGGCGCTGGGATTTCGATCTGCTCGGACGTCATGGATGCTTTGCCTCGGCCGGCGCGTCCGCTTCGGCTGCGACCTCGGGCTCATCGTTCGAAGGCGCGGCCGGAGCTGCAGTTGCTGCCTTGGTCGCTTCTGGGCTCGGTGGCGGGGCGGGTGCAACGGACTTGGGTGGCGGCGTCTCATCCTGGACCGGAACCGGGCGAGCCTTTGGCGGGCGGACAGGAGGAGCGCGGAACGGGTCTCCCTCGCGCATGAGCTCGTCGAGCCCTATCGCGTCTTTGAACTCGCGGCTCGCGTTCCGTACTTGCCGAAGCCCCTTGCCGACCGTGCGCATGAAGGTGGGCAGCCTGTCCGGCCCTACCGCCAGCAGGACGATCACGAGAAAGAAGGCGAGCTCCGTCGGACCAATGCCAAACATGGGTTCCTAAGATGAATCGTTGCCCCCCCAGGAGGCAACCAGATGCAACCTGAGGCAATTGGCCTGAGTCACGACTCGAAACGTATCTGGCGAAGGCGTTCGACTGCCCGATTCATGGTTCGCACCCTCCTCTCGTACTCGCGCGTCAGTTCCTGGATGCGGTTGGCCGCGACCAGGGTCTGCTCCGAGCTCTCGCCGTGCTTTCGGTGAGATTGATGGAGCTGGTGAACCATGTCGGAGATGCTCTCGATGGCGCCGGTCATCTGACGGCCACCCTCGGCCTGCTCCTGACTGCTGCGCTCCATTTGCTGCGTGATCAGTCGCATGTTGTCGGCGCTCTTCATGATCAGCTCCGACCCGCGTGCTTGCTCGGCCGTCGCTGCGGCGATCTGCTGGACCGTCTCCGCAATGCGTCCAATCGCGTCGGTGACCTGCTTCGAGCCTCTGGCCTGCTCTACAGTCGCCCGGGCGATTCCGCGCACCATTGTGGTGGACTGCCTGGACGACTCCAGGATCTTCTTCAGCGCCCGCTCGGCTTCCGCGCTCACCGTCACGCCTCGGTCGACGGTGCTCGCGCCACGCTCGACAGCCTCGATTGCGTTCTTCGTTTCTTCCTGAATCGTCTTGATCAGCTCGGCGATCTCTTTCGTCGAAGCCCCCGCACGCTCGGCGAGGTCCTTGATCTCGTCGGCAACGACAGCGAACCCTTTGCCGTGCTCGCCGGCCTGGGCAGCGATGATCGCCGCGTTCAGCGCGAGCAGGTTCGTTTGCTCAGCCACGTCGTCGATGACATTCAAGATGTCGCCGATCGCTTCGATACGGTCGCCCAGGTTGGAAATCTTGCTCACCGCCTGCTGCGAGGACGACTTGATTCGGGTGATTTCATCGGTGATTTTGAGGATCGAGTCGGCTCCGGTTTCCGCGTCGCTGGCGACCTCTTCGGAGAGGCGTGCGGTCTCGTTGGCGTTCGACTGAACCTGGTCGATCGACACATCCATCTCGTTCATCGAAGAGGATGTCTCTTCCGCGGTAAGCGCGAGCGCGTCGACGTTTCGCGCGACCTCCTTGATGCTGTAGGTCATCTCTTCGATCGACGATGCGGTCTCACGGACGCTCGACCCGAGATTGCCCATGTTCTCGGCAACTTCCTGGTTCGTCGCTGTCATTTGCAGGATGCTCGAGGAGCTTTCTTCGGTGCTCGACGACAGGGCCTCGACCCGGTCATTGATCGCCTGCAACGAGATCGCCATCGATTTCAAAGCACGAGCCGTCTCTTCCACGGCCACCATCTGCTCGCCGAGCCCGCTCGAGAGCGCCTGCACGTTCTCCCCGATGATCTCCTCGACCGCTTCGATCTCGCCGTGAATCGTTCGAATCTGGACATCGACTTCTTCGACATCGATCGACGGAGGCAGCCCCGACGAGATGATCAACAGCCCGAGAACCCCGAGCACGGATGCAACGACGCCTGCGATGGAAGCTCCCTGCGCGGTCGCCAGCACACCCGACGTGACCCCGATAGGTCCTACGACGAACGCGAGTGCGAAGCACAAGAAGCCAGGGACGAGATAGCGACTCTTGGCAATTGCCCGAAACATGACCCCCCGTTAACAAAGGTCAGAGTATCGAACCCCGGGAGTCGCGGGCAAGTTCCCCCGCCCCTCAATGGAAGGTTGAGGGAGGCAGTGGGGATCTTCCGTTCAGAGGGGGTTCGTCAGGAGCTGCATCGAGATCTGAAGCGCGAGGGAATAATCCCCCTCCATTTTGAGCTTGCCGCCCAAAAACAGCTCCTGAACGGTGAGCTCGCCGCGCTGAACCATCTCCAAATCGGAAAACTGCAGCTCGGTCGTGAAACCAGGCTCCGCGGGCACTTCGGGGACGTTGAAGCCGATGCGAACCACGACATCGCCCAGGTCAGGAACCCCTCGAAGCGTGAGGTGACAGGTCATGGGCTGTCCCGCGAGGGCGTCCTCGAATCGCTTCGAGGCGGTCTGGGCGGCTCCGACTGCCAGGTCGTCATCGTCGAGAGCCCCGGTTTTGGCGACTTCGCCGAGGAGCAGTTGGACCGCGTCACCAGGAACCGCCGCGGTGATCTTGATGGGCACCCCGTCGGCAGGGGCATCGCCAGCGCTGAGCACCCCTTCCCTGGCTGAGAGCACGACCGGCGGCTCATCGTCGATCTGAAGGCTGGCGGCTCCCGTGACGCCCTTTACATCATCCAGGATGCGCTGAGCGCGCTCATTGCCGCCGGCAGCCCGGCTCTGCAGGACTTCGATCCCCCTGGCAAAGAGGTTGGGAAAGCTGTCCCGAAGGAACTCAATTGGTAGAACGTTCATGCGGCGCGGAGTGTAGCCAACAAAACCAACAGCACCAAGCTGGCGAAATCCACCAGAATCAGCCAAGATCACGACGATGTCGGATGAGGAGCACCGGCCCACTGTCTTGATGGTAGGCCAGGGCGAGCCGATGCAGACAGCGTTGGGGGAAGCGCTTCGGCGCCATGGGACATCCGTCGCTGGTTGTGCAACGGCAGAGCTCGAGCAGGCGGTCCGCGTGTATGCGCCGGACTTGGTCGTTTTAATCGGGGATGCAGCGGTCCGTGGAGGCGCGAGCGTCGTACGACGCATGGCTGCGAATCGGGCCACCGACGTGTTGCCAGTAGCGGTGGTCTCGAACGATGCCGTGCTCAAGCACGAGGCGCAGGACTTCAGAACCGGCGCCGTGGCGATCGTGCCACGTGGCGCCGGCGCAGACACCATCGCCCGGAGGCTTGCCGAGCTCGCCGACGAGGTACCTGAACGGCCCGGGCTCGTGAGGGGTGAGGTCAACGAAAGCAATCTTCAAGACGTCGTCGACCTGGTCTCCAACGACATGAAGACAGGAATCCTGAGCATTCGCTCTGCGAAGGGCGTGCTCGAAGGTATACCGATGGTCGTGGAGACCGAACGCGCCTCCGCTCACAACATGGAGCTGATCCTCGACCGGTTGCGCGAGGCTATCGACGAGGCGGAGCCGTTGGAGTACGAGTTCCACGAAACGAGTGGCGGTCGGCTCTCCGCGCTGCCCGCGGCGGCGGATTCTGACGACGTCGACCTGACGCGCCTCCGGGGGACGCGGATGGTCATTCTCGATTCCGACGAGCTGCGGGCCGAAAAGCTTGCGCACGTTCTGAGCGCACGTGGCGTCCAAATCGCGGCAGCTGACTTTTCTACCGCGGTGATCCCGAGGATTCGAGAGGTCGATCCGCAAGTCGTCGTGTTGGACTCGAACGCGGTCGGCGGCAAAGGCATCCAGTTCGTGCGTGCGATGCGAAAGGACCCGCAACTTCGCTGGGCGTCCATGTTGGTCGTGCGCTGGGAAGACTTCTGGCCGACCTCGGCGTCGGACACGGAGCCGGACCTGGCACAGCTCGCCGGCCGGATTCTACCCATGATCGACCAGGACGCCGAGATGGTGCGTCGCGTCGAAGACGAAGTCGATTTCGACACCAGGCTCGAGCTCATTGGCCCCGGGCGTTTGCTCCGCGCACTCGGTTCGGCGCCAGGCGTCCGTCACCTGTCGATTGGGGGTCACAAGCGGCAGGTCGAGGTCGATATTGCCGACAACTCGATCGTCGGGGCATATGCAACGCTGCACGAGGGCACCACGCAGAACCTTCAAGGTATGCCGGCGCTACTGGCGCTCTGGGGGCTCAACTCGGGCCGCGTCTCGGTTCGCGAGCAAGACTTGCCCTCTGTCGCAAACATCATGATGCCGGTAGACGAGGCGCTCGGCGTCGTGTCGCACGAGCTCGGATTTGCCGATGGGGGCGCTGGGGTCGAAGTCAACGCCGCGACGATTCCGCCGGTCGAGCCCGAAGTCGAAGAGCACGCCACCCAGCCGCCCGGTGCAGAGCCGCCCGCGGAGCTCGAGGACGCACGAACGATGGCTCCGCCGCGCTTTCAGCATCTGCAAGCCGCCGTCGGCGGGCCAGGACCCCCAGAGTTCTCGGACGAAGAGATTCCGACGAACAAAATGGCGCAGATGCTTGGACGCGTAGAAACGCAACAGCGAGCGGTCGCCGCGGCCCGCGCGGTGCAAGAAAGCAAAGCCGCCAAGGAGCACACCGACCACGGGGTCACGCGGCCCCCAAAGACCACACAGCTCGGCCTTGCGCCGGTGTTCGAGGTGTTGCCGCACGAAGGGCTCGACGAACAGAAGACAATGCCGGCGGCCCGAAAGCGGACCCCTCCTCCACCACCGTCCGAAAGCAGAAAGCCGAAACCTGCTGCGATGTTTCAGGAGGATCCCGACTTCGAGCCAGAGCTTGCGCGAATGCTGGAAGGCCCAGCCACCCTGCTGGCCCCGGCCCAGAAATCGCAGGGCATGCCGGGGTGGATTCAGGTATTGCTCCTAGTGACGTTGCTCGCTGGAGTTGGCGTATTCGGTTGGCAGCTATGGGTGCGGAGCGGCACTGACGCTGCGGAGACCGCGGAGGGCGACCCACAGGCCGACCCGGAAGCCGAGGGCAGAAAAGGCCCGATCACGGGACCGGTGAACGGGCTCGAGGCACCCGAGAACGACGAGGCACAGCGCCCAGAGCCGTCCAAAGCCGTCGTAGAGGCGGAGCCGGAACCGGCGACCGAGCCTGCACCTCCAAAGGCGAAAGCCACCAAGGCCACCGAGACGAAGCCCGCCGAGGACAAGCCCGCACAGAGGAGACCAGCCGCCAAACCGCAGGAGGCCCTCTCGATTCCGACACAGAACCTGCCTCGGGATCCGACAAAGGCCTCCGACGTCCTCGTACATCGCGCGCTCCGTTTGATTCGGAGTGGCCAGCTGCAGTTGGCCGAAGCGACCCTCGATCGTGCTTGGGAGTTGGACCCGAAGAACCCGCAGGCCATGGCCGGCTACGCGACCTTGTACGTCGCCAAGAAAGACGGCGCCCGGGCAGCGAAATGGGCCAAGAAGGCGGTCCGAAAGCGATCGCGTCGGGCCGAGTATCACATCCTGTACGGAGACGCGTTGAAGCTCGAGGGTGACACCGAGGCCGCCCGCAAGTCGTGGCGAAAAGCCTTGTCACTCGACCCAGGAAACAAGGCCGCCCGAGCCCGGCTGGCCCGCACGAGCGCGCAAGACGCCAATTAGTTGCCCACCGTCGAGGGTCGGGCCTAGCGTCGGGCCATGGCGAGACGATTCTGGTGGGCGGGTGTGTTGATCGGGCTCTGTGGCTGCTTGATGCAGAACCTGAGCCCCGAAACTCGGATGCGCGATTCGGTCATCGAGCTCAATGAGGGCGCGCGGTGGGGCCGCATGGACGTCGCGAGCGGGCACGTCGCGCCTCCTTTCCGGCCGCAGTTCAAGCTCTCGCACATGCGCTGGGGCAGGGACATTCAAATCGCGGACACCGAAATCCTCGGCATGAATCCTCATACGGACGACGAGGGCCAAGGCGCGTTCTCACGCGTGGCGGTCCGTTGGTATGACCAAAGCACCATGGTCTTGGCGAACACCGTGATTCGACAGACGTGGCAGAAACACAAGCAAACCTTTCTGCTGACCAACGAGTCGATCGAAAGTGGGCATCCTGGGCTGCTCGTGATTCCGGAAGTCGAGCAACAGGCGCAACCCGCCGCCGAGCCGGCCGAGCAGGAGAACTTCGAGGACGACTCTCAGTGGAGCAGCGTCTACTGAGTCAGTCGATGCCGACTGCGCTCCGCACTCTTTGAATCGTCGCGTGCGCAATCTCGCGCGCTTTGTCGGCGCCAGCATGCAGGAGCGCGTCGAGCTGCTCCTCGTTGGCACGAATCGATAGGTACGCTTCTCGCTTGGGGCCGATCTCCGTTTCGATGGCTCCGAAGAGATCTTCTTTGGCGTGACCCCAACCGTAGCCGCCCGCTTCGAGCTTCTGTTTCATCTCTCGGGCCCGGTCGGGAGCCACCAACGCGTAGAGCTCGTAGACCGTCGATCCTTCGGCCACCTTGGGCTCCTCCAAGGTCTCGGAGCTGGTCTTGATGGCCATGATCACTTTACGAAGCTTCCTCGGCGGTTCGAAGAGCGGAATGCCGTTGCCCGCGCTCTTGCTCATCTTCTGGCCGTCGGTTCCGGGAACCAGGGGGGCATCGCTGATCGACGCCTCGGGTACGACCAAAGTGTCCTCGCCATAGATGTGATTGAGTCGCATCGCGACGTCGCGCGTGAGCTCGAGGTGCTGTTTCTGGTCTTTTCCGATCGGCACGACGTCGGTGTCGTAAAGCAGAATGTCGGCCGCCATGAGCACTGGGTAGTTGAAAATGCCGGCGTTGGGTGACTCCCCACGCGCAATGGCATCTTTGTATGCGTGACCGCGTTCGAGTTGGCCGGCCGCGAGAAGACAGCTCAATACCCAAGTGAGCTCGAAGACTTCGGGAACATCCGACTGCCTGTACAGCAGCGTTTTCTCGGGATCGAGACCACATGCGAGCCAGGTTGCAGCGACATCGCGAATGTACCCGCGCAGCGCGTCCGCGTCGCGAACGGAGGTAACCGCGTGATAGTCGGCGATGAAGTAGAGCGTTCGATATCGATCGACCAGCGACAGCGCCGGCCGAATCGCACCCAAGTAGTTCCCCAAGTGAGGCTGGTGCGTGGGCTTGATGCCGGTGAGCGAGGTCTTCACCGAGCGGAGAGTGTCCCATGTGGACACGCGCGGCAACCGGGGTATGGTCCGAAACTCGAAAGAGGAAACATGACAACTCGCCCGTTCAAGGTTTTGGGAATCCAGCAGGTCGCCGTCGGTGCCGCCAACAAGAGCGCCCTTCGGCGCCTGTGGGTCGACACGCTGGGTCTAACGCCACACGGGAGCTTCAAGAGCGAAACGGAAAACGTCGACGAGGACATCGTGACGATGGGAGCCGGGCCCTTTGCGGTCGAGGTCGACCTCATGCAGCCAATCGATCCCGAAAAGAAACCTCGCGTCGATACTCCAGCTCTCAACCACATCGGTCTGTGGGTCGACGACATCGACGCCGCCGTACAGTGGCTCGGCGATCAGGGTGTCCGATTCACGCCCGGCGGAGTTCGTCCGGGCGCCGCAGGCCACCGTGTCTGCTTCATCCACCCCAAGGGCAACGAAGCCGCCCCCATCAGCGGTGAAGGCGTGTTGATCGAGCTGGTCGAGGCACCCACCGAGGTGCGGGAAGCATTCGAAAAGGTCACTCTCGCTTCCAAGCGAGCTTGAGGTCCGCGACCTGAATGTCCGCCTTTGTCGGGCGAACGATCACTTCTTCGACCTCGGGCGTGTCGCGCTCTAGGTCGGCTTGAAGGGCCCGAGCTTCCTCTTCGACATCGACCTCGAGGGCCCGGCGAGCTTCTTCGAGATCTCGCATCTCTTCCTCGGCGCGACGCACGTCCTCGCGCTCGCGGGCGACCCTGCCAGCGCCACGCGCCGCAGAGGTCGCGCGGCCCATCCCGCGCCCGCCGAAAAGCGCGCCCAAGACGGTCGCACCCATCGAGATCCCCGTCTGTAGCTTCTGTTGATCGTACTGGCTTTTCTCACGGTCGACGCGGTTTTCCGCTCGCCGAATGCGTTCGTCCATCCGTTGGACCTTTTTGGCGAACCGCTCGCGAAGCTTATCGACCGCCGCATCGCGCTTCTCGCGATTCGCCAGTTGCACTCTTGCAGAAAACTCCGCCTTGGTTTCGTCGGGCTTCGATTGGAGCTTCAACGCTTTGCAACGCCAGAGGATCTTTGGACGATTCTGGTAGAAGTGAATCTTGATCTGTTTGGCGTGGCTCCGAAAGCGCGCCTTGCCGACCGACCCCGAAGGTGGCGGGACGAACTCGGCATCGCCGGGTGCGTCATGGTCGAGCTTCAAGTCGCCAGGCTCCGAAAGCTCGGCCGACTCCCATGGCGACTCCTCGTCGAGCGGCGCGAGGATCACGTGCTCTTCCCAGGTATCGAGGCCGTAGGATGCCCGTCTGTAGTGGAGAGAAATCGACGCCACTAAGTGGGCGAAGTAAGTCCCCGGAGCGTCGCCTAGAAACACCTCGTCGATACCCGCTGGAAGAACGGGTCGGCCGTCCCCGGATGCGGCGACCCTGCGCCAGGGTCTCGCTTCGTGGTGAGAGTCGACCGCGGGGCGAGCGCCGGATGGGCTCAAGAGCTTGATCTGCTGACGTGTCAACGGCCCGCGCAGATACGACATCGCCCACCGCGTGTGAAAAAGGACGTGGCCGTCGTCGTGGGCGTTGTGTAGCAGAAACACGCGGCTCCGAAGCCCGGCGAGCAGGCGCTCGATCTCGCCACGATCGAGTGTGCCGCCGGCGGCCGCAGACGCCCCCTCCAGCCCTTCGACGACGCGGGCCACGTCACGCTCGGTTTGGAGTCGGCCCAAGAACCAAGTGCCGCAGTTCGAGAGCGCCTTGTAGTCGAGGTCGACCGGATTCTGGGTGGCGAGGACGATGCCAAGCCCATAGGCGCGTGCCTGTTTGAGGAGGGTGAGAAGCGGCTTCTTCGATGGAGGCTCCGCCACCGGCGGAAGGAAGCCGAAGACCTCGTCCATGTACAAGAGTGCGCGAAGGCTCGAAGTACCAGACTGAGTGCGCATCCACGAGACGACCCGGTTGAGCAGGGTGCTCACGAAGAACATGCGCTCGGCTTCGCTCAGGTGGGCGATCGACAGAATCGCGATTCGAGGCTTGCCGTCCTCAGTCCACAGGAGGCGCTGAATGTCGAGCGACTCCCCCTCCAACCACGCGGAGAACCCAGGGGACGCCAAAACCCCGTTGATACGCATCGCAAGCTTCTGCCGATCGGACGCCGGATAGAAGGTCTCCAAATCCATGACGCCTACCCGATCGAACGGCGGCTCTGAAATCCCCCTGACCAAATCGCCGAGCTCGACGGACTCGCCGTTGGACCACGCGTGCGAAAGCAAGTTCGACAGCAAGATGTGCTCCTTGCTGTTGATCGGATCGGGCTCGATTCCGACGAGCGTCAGCAAGCTGGAGACAGCGCCCATGATCTGCTCGCGTTGCCAATCTGCGTCGGCGTCGGCACTCGGGGGGTCGAACGACTTCAACACGCGAATCGGACGACCTGAGGAGCTCCCCGGCGTGTAGATACCGATGTCGACTGCGTCCCGGAAGCGCCTGATTCGCCCGCCATCCTGCCCCCACTTGGCAAGACCATCGCGCCAAAGGGCCGACACCGTTTCGGCTTGTTCGGCCACCGAACGGCCTTTTCGCTCGGCTTCGGCGGGATCGATCCACGGCTCGAAATCACTCGGCCGGAGCTCGGGAAAGGTCAGCATGAGGTTCCCGAGGTCGCCTTTGGGATCGATGCACAAAGCGGGGATGCCATCGATGGCTGCTTCTTCGAGGAGAGTGAGACAAAGGCCGGTCTTGCCGCTTCCCGTCATCCCGACGCATACGGCATGCGTCGTGAGATCCTTTGAGTCGTAGAGAACGGGGGTCTCGGTGGGCTCGTCGCGGTCAGGTTCAATGTGCCTTCCCAAGTAGAGCTTTCCGAGTTTCTCGAAGTCGATCACGGGTCCGGCGCCCCGACTTTCCCGAGCTGGAGGAGCAGCTTCCGAGCCATTTCATATTCGAAGAAGCTGACCATTTTCGTGTCGAGGACACGTCGAAACTGTTCGTATGCGGCGTCGCGATCGCCGGCAATGAAAAGCCGGGTGCCTTCGTAGTAGAGCGCCTCCGTCTCCTCCCCGAGACTGGAGGCCACGCTGATGAGCCCCGCATAGTCGAGCTCTCCACCGCCGAAGCTCGCGAGCTTGCCCCACCAGTTGGAGCTCCCACCGAGGCGCTGAAGGAGGTCGGTGTGCTCTTGAACTGGCGCTTGATCGGCACGGGCCGCGATGAACTGAATCCAGAGCGTGAAGTAGACCTTCCATTCGGGCGGCAGGGTGAGGTGCAGTTGCGACCTCCGCCAAACCGAAGAGGCGAGCTCGAAGTCGGGTTCAGCGGAAACGAGGTGAGAGAGGATGCTCGCGTAAACGTCGCGCCATTGCGGCGCATGCGTCATCGCGCTTTCAAACGCATCGACCGCCTCCTCGTGACGGCCCAGCAGATCGAGCAGAACCCCGCGCCGCATTTCGACGAGCGCACCGGTAGGCCCTTCGACTTGGTCACGCGCGTCGGTCCACGCCGCGAGGGCGCTCTTGTATTGCGCGGTCGTCTCGCTGGTCTTTCCTTGAGCGCGCGCTGCGTTACCCAGGTTCTCGAGGATCTCGGCGCGCCGGAGATCGTCGGTGAGCGAATCGGAAGGCGTGAGGGCGAGAGCGCGACGGTAGCGCAGCTCCGCCTCTTTGGGTCGGCCCGTGCGCTCTAATAGCAAGCCGAGCTGCAACAAAGCCCCAGGGTCTTCGTTCTTCTCGAGGCTCTGCTCGAAGCGCTGTTCGGCTTCGGCCACGTGGCCGGCATTCATTTCCAGCATGCCGATCAGAAACGCGAGACGATTGGGCGCAATGGGTGGCTCCGAGTCCGGCCACCGCTCTTGTCGTTCGCCGAGAATCGTCTCGGCGCCGCGCGCAAGAGCGCTCGAGCGCTCGGGGTGTGGGTCCGTCAGCCGGGTTTCGATGAACTCGTCGAGTTGGCCGAGCGCCTCGTCGTAGAGCTCGATCATTTCGGGTGCGATCTCGATCGCGATCACGTACCAGGCGGTCGCATCGGCAAACCGCTCCGAATCGGCTGCCACGCGAGCCATGCAGGTGGGAAACCGATGATCCTGAGGGAACCGCAGGAGCGCCGACCGGCAAAGGCCGCCAGCGACGTCGGGCCGCGCGACTCGATAGCCCTCGACCAGCTCGAAGGTCGCCGCAGAGCTGGCCTCGTCGGAGCCCGTGGCTGCCCTGAGCAGATCGAGAAGGCGGAGCTGAAGCTCACCACCTGGGCCCATCGACTCGACCTTCGTGATAGCGGACTTGATGTCTCCATGTGCGAGGTAGACCGCTGCGACATTCAAAGGCGCCAACCTGAGTTGACGCTCGCCTCCCATTCCGAGGCGGTGGCGAGCTTCCGCCGTCTCGGCGGAGACCGCGTCGCGTCCAGCGATGTGCAACCCGGCAAGCGTGTCGAGCACCTCGGGCGCGGGGGTCAGGTCTGCATGGTCGGTCCACACCGAAATGAGACCTGCGTACTGCTCGGAGACGGTGTCCAGGTTCGCGCGCGCTTCGCGCCCCCATGTCGCGACCGTGTCGTAGCGACGACGATAAAGCTCGTCGCCGGTCAGGCGGTCGAGAACGAAGTTGGCAGCGAGCACGTATCCTTCGTCACCGAGGCGGCCTCCGCGATCGGCGATGTACTTCGCGATGGGCTCGATGTGCTTCGGAAGAACGCCCGCGGCGTAGTCGGAGGGAGAAAGGAAGGTCGTCAAGCGACTCACCTCGAAGACGACGCCTTCGTAGTCGCCGACGTCCGCAAGGCTCTGTGCCTGCAAAAGGACCGATGCGATCAATCGATCTCTAAGGTCGAGGCGCTCTGGATCGTCGAGAGACATCCGCAGGAAACGTCGCGCCGCGGTGGGATACTCCGCCTGAGGGATCGGTTCTGCGCCCTTGACGCGAGCGGCGGTTGTGGTTGACCTGGAATGGGCGCACGCGACCGTGAGGCTCAGCAAGCCAAGAATGAACAGGAAACGGATCCTCATGTTGCAGAGCCGCTATAGCAGGGTCGGCCAACGACGGCAGGCTCATATCTTGCCCGATACCCAGGGGAACGTGTCAGGCTAGGCGTTGTCGTGGGCGGATATCTTCGAGCTCTATTGATCGCGCTGGCGGTCCCGGTCTTGAACCATCTATTCATGGGGCTCGCGGGATTGCTGCAGCTGAGAAGCTGGTCGGCCACCTGGGGGGAGGCGATCCAGGCTGCGGCCCAGGCGCCACTGAACTACGCATTGGTGCAAGCCGCAAGCGTCGGAGTCGTTTTCATCGTTGCGTTTCCGCACAAACGCCGCGAGGGCGGATTTCTGGAATCGGTGCAGGTGCGTCCTCTGATCGGCGCGATCGTTGCCCTCTGCTTCGTCGCCGGGACGTTCATGCAGCTGCCGCTCGCAGAGGCCGGAAACCTCGTTCAAGAGGTTTGGCCTGTGAGCTTCGACGAGCTGGCGCGGCGTCATCGCCTGATCAACCCGACGACCTGGTGGGGCGGGATCTCGGCGCTGCTTGCCCTCGTCCTCGTTGCGCCGGTGACCGAGGAGCTCCTGTTCAGAGGTTGGTTGCTGCAGGATCTGAAGGAGCAGTACGGGGAGCGTCGAGCGCTCGTCTATAGCTCGATGCTCTTTGGCTTGGTGCACGTCGAAGCAGGTGCGATTCTCTACGCGACGCTTGGGGGGCTGGTGCTGGGTGCGGTGGCTCTCCGAACGAAATCCACCTTGTCCAGCATCGCAATGCACGCCGGGGTCAATGCCCTCCCCTTGTTGCTGCCTGCCACGCTGATTCGCATCGAAGGGTTCAATACCCTGGACCAAGAGGTCGAGCACATCAGTTGGTGGCTACTGCTACTGTCGATCGCCGGAGCGGTGGGCGTGCTGACGGTGATATGGCGGGCCACGGAGAACGAACCGGCCTGACTTGCCCCTGCCCGCCCCCTGACACTGACACTGACACTGACACTGACACTGACACTGGCACTGGCACTGGCACTGGCGCTGACACTGACCCCGTAAAGTGACTTCGTCACCACGGGGCTTCGCACTGACACGGTACGCCTTCGGCAGGCGGTAGCGCGAGCCCGAAGGGCGAAGCCCGGCGCGAACGCGCCGCCAAGCCCAAGCGCAGCGCAGGGCGC